>Ga0207674_10001303_pt1 | contig 32594 bp, 26 predicted proteins | sample KBSCornC72_FD_184303 | JGI IMG/M metagenome (GOLD analysis project Ga0207674, IMG submission 184303) | Corn rhizosphere microbial communities from Kellogg Biological Station, Michigan, USA - KBS Corn C7-2 (SPAdes) (version 2) | ecosystem: Host-associated > Plants > Roots > Rhizosphere > Soil ...
TCAGCTTTCGTTGACGGCCGTGAACGCATCGTCACCATTGAGGATTCCGCCGAGCTTCAGCTGCAACAGGAACATGTCGTCCGCCTGGAAACGCGCCCGCCGAATATCGAGGGCAAGGGAGAGATCGCGCAGCGCGATCTCGTGAAGAACGCGCTTCGCATGCGTCCCGACCGGATCATCGTCGGTGAGGTTCGCGCTGGGGAGGCCTTCGACATGCTCCAGGCGATGAATACCGGTCACGAAGGTTCAATGACCACGGTCCACGCGAACAGCCCGCGCGACGCCTTGTCGCGAATCGAACAGATGATCGGCATGAGCGGGATCGATATCCCGCCGCGCTCGGCCCGCTCGCAGATTGCATCGGCGATCCACACCGTGGTCCAGGTCGCGCGCCTTGCCGACGGGCGGCGCAAGTTGATCAGCCTTTCCGAAATCACTGGAATGGAGGGCGAGGTCGTTACGATGCAGGAGATCTTCCGCTTCCGGCAGACGGGAATGAGTCCGGAAGGTCAGGTGATCGGCAAATTCGAGGCCACGGGCATCCGTCCGCGCTTCCTCGACCACGTGATGGCGCATGGCATGACTCTTTCCGCCGACCTGTTCAGGCCGGACGCGAAGTTCGAAGCATGAACCCCGTATGGCTCAAGGCGCTCGCGCTGGTTTGCGTCTTCGGCGCCGTCGTACTGTTTGCCGAAATTGTATTGCGATGGTTTGCCAGCACCCGTTCCGAGGGAAAGGCGATCAATCTGCGTTTGCGGATGATTAGCCGAGGCCAGAGCCATGGCGAGACCATGAATCTGCTGCGACGGACGGGTTCCGCGATCCCCGCCGGACTTCCACCATCGATCGACCGACTAGCCCGCAAGTTCGAGCGAATGTTGATGCAGGCGCAGGTTACGGCCCCAACCGGACGTCTGATGCTGGCGATCTTCATCGCGCCGATAGCGATTTTCTTTCTAATATTGGTCCTGACTTCCTCCGTCGGAATGGGTCTGACGTTTGGCCGGATCTTGATTACCGCCACCTTTGCGTGCGCACTCGGCGCGGGACTGCCGCTGATGCTTCTGAACTTCGCTGCTACCCGCACTCGCAAGAAGATGCAGGATCAGTTCCCGGTCGCGCTCGATGTGTTCGTTCGTGGCCTTCGTGCCGGCCATCCGATCGCGGCCGCCCTTGATTTGCTCACGGTCGAAATGCCCGATCCGATCGGGACTGAATTCGGCTTGGCTGTCGACGAAGTCACCTATGGTGCCGAGTTGCGGGACGCGCTTCAGAACATGGCAGAACGCTGGGACCTTGAGGACATGCGGATGTTCGTCGTCTGCCTCTCGGTCCAAAATGAAACGGGGGGCAATCTCGCCGAAATCCTCGAGAATCTGTCCAAAGTGATCCGTGAGCGTCATTCGATGATGATGAAGGTCAGGGCGCTCTCCAGCGAAGGGCGGATGACGGCGATCATCCTTACGATCCTTCCTGTTTTCACGTTCACGATGCTTTTCGTGATTAACCCGCGCTTTTTCCTCGATGTCGCCAATGATCCGTGGTTCGTTCCGGGATTCTTCTTCCTTGGTATCCTGTACGTCGTCGGTTTCATGTGGATTCGGCGCTTGGTCGACTTGAAGGTTTAGGACCATGCTTGAACAAATCGCCGAAAACCCCGGTCTTCGACTGCTTCTGATGGTGCTGTTGTTTGCCGTGGTGTCGGCGACCGTTTATCTAATGACGCAAGCAATCAGCGCGCGGCAGTTTAGCCGTCGCCGACTGATTGAGGACAATAGGCCGAGGGGGGTCTCGGGCGGCACACAAATCATGGGCTCCCTTCGCGCCGAGAGCGTTGAAAATGCCTGGCTCAAGCTCGTCAACTCCATCGAGAAATCCGGCCTTAGTCTTGTCGATACGAAGGACGAAGCGCTGCGGAGCCGACTGGTGGCGGCGGGTTTCACCGGGACATACGCGCCACGCGTCTACACGCTGATTCGCCTTGTGATGATCGTTGCACTGCCGTTGCTCGTGCTGCTTTTTTTCTGGTTCGTGGGATCGACGCCTGGGATCTTCAAACTCTATTTCTCGCTCATCATTGCTGCGGCGCTTGGCCTCTATTTGCCGAACCTGTTCGTTCGGGCGAAAGCTGACCGGCGCCAGCAGGACATCATCAACGGCTTTCCAGACGCGCTCGACCTCATGCTTGTTTGCGTCGAGGCCGGTCTCGGGCTCGAGGCGGCGTTCGCCCGGGTCGGAATGGAAATGACGAATTCCCATCCGCGGCTCGCGGAACAATTCGGCGCAGTCGTGTTGGAGCTCCGCGCAGGCCGCAGTCACGAAGACGCGCTGCGGAGAATGGCGGATCGAGCCGGCGCGGACGAGATCCGCGCCTTTGCAACGCTGCTGATCCAGTCGACCAAGCTCGGCTCCTCAATCGCGCAAACTCTGCGCACCTACGCGTCCGAAATGCGGGAGAAGCGCCGGATGCGCGCCGAGGAAAAGGCACACCGTCTCCCGGTCTTGATTTCGATTCCGCTCGTCGCCTGCATGCTTCCGGTGATGATCGGCGTGTTGATGCTTCCGGCAATGATCCGCGTGGTTCGGGCGATTCTGCCGGCACTTAATGGAGGGTAATCATGCGCGGGGGGATTACAGCGCTATTCGTTACTGCTGGGCTTGCGGCCACCGGTTGCACGACAAGAGCCAGCGATATCAAGATACGTCCGCTCGCCGACCCGGGTTCCAAGCTGGGGGCGAGGAACGGCCTGCTCGCCGATGCGTCGGCCCAGCTTGCGATGGGAAATGTCGGGCTTGCGATCGAAGGTTTCCGAAAGGCGCTTCGTGAGCAACCGGACAGCATCGCCGCGCTGGGCGGGCTCGCCGCCTGTTACGACGAAATGGGGCGCTACGACCTTTCGCGACTGAATTACGAGGCCGCGCTGGCGATCGCTCCGACCGATCCGGTGCTGCTCAACAGCTTTGCAGCCTCGCTGGAACGCCAGGGCAAGCGCATGGAAGCCTTGGCCGTTCGGGCCGAGGCGGCCCAGCTTGCGTCCGCAGCCGATGCCTTGGACCGGACCCAGGCGGAGGCCGAGGCGCCCGCCGCTCCGATCAGGGTTGCGGCTGTGGCGCCCGCCGCTCCGATCGGGGTTGCGGCTGTGGCGCAGCCCGCGCCTGCTCCGGTCGTCATCGGGCCGAGCGTGACGGTGACGCTTCCGCCACCGCGGCCAGTGGAGGCACCGCGAGAAGTGCCGATCCCGGCCCCGACCCTCAGGCAGGTCGCGGTCGATCTGGGACAATTTGCCGGACCTCGTCTCGAGCGCCTCTCGCCCGGCGTCGTCGCGCTCATCACGATCGAGCAGCCGGCCGTGCAGCCGAAGGTGATAGCCAGAACTGCTACGAGCACGACGGTGCGATGGGTTCCGGTGTCCGTCGCGGGTGTCCTGGGTCGCCCCAATATCCGCCTGCTCAACGCCGCACGAAACCAGGGACTGGCTGCGCGGACCCGCGGCTATCTGCTTGGCCGCGGCTGGCGGAAAATCGAGATCGGAGATGCCGCACAGGTGCGCGCTCGGAGCATCGTCTATTATCCGGCTTCAAGACGGATGACGGGCCGAAGCCTTGCCGCCCAGTTCGGATTTGCAAGCGCAGTTCAGCAAGGTGACGTGCTCGTCGTCCTCCTTGGGCGCGACGCGGCCGCCAAGGGCTTCCAGATCCGCGGATGATCGTTGCGCTCCTGATCGCCGCCAATGTCGCGGCGGCGGCTCCGGAGACGGTTGCTGCGCCGCCGAAGCCCGTCGATCTTGGCCAGGCCGCGCATGCCATCGAAGTCGGCAGGCTCGACCAGGCGCGCCTCATGATCGGAAAAGCGATCGCCTCGGGCGCGAAAGGCGGCGAGGTCGATCGTCTCCTCGCCGATCTCGCTTTTGCCTCCGGCAAGAATGATGAGGCGCTCGCACGCTACCAGCAACTGATTGCGTCCAATCCCGGCAATGCATTGTTCGCGGAGCGTGCCGGAATTGCGGCCTTACGGTTAGGCGACGCTACGCGCGCAGCGCCGCTTCTGGATCGCGCCACGTCGAACCATTCGGTCTCGTGGCGGGCATGGAACGCACGCGGCGTCCTCGCCGATATCCAGCGGGACTGGACGAAGGCCGATGAGGCTTATGAAAAGGCCTTAGTCATCTCTCCCAACCAGCCGGAAATCGTGAATAATCAAGGCTGGTCGCGGCTACTTCGGGGCGATTGGAAGGACGCTGCCACCTATTTCGAAAGAGCGGCATCGCTAGATCCAGCGTCAGAGCGCATCGCCAATAACCTCGAGCTCGCCCGAGCGGCCCTCGCCAGCGATCTTCCAAGGCGTCGAGCCCATGAGGCTGACGGCGATTGGGCAGCTCGGCTCAATGATGCCGGAATGGCCGCAGAGATGCTCGGCGATCGCCAACGCGCGGTCGCTGCATTCACCGCGGCGCTGGACGCAAGCGGACGCTGGTACGAGCGGGCCTCGAACAACCTGCAGGCCGCAACCGCTCGATGAATCTGATCACGTCTGCGCCGCCCTGGCTAATAGCCGTCCTGGCCGCCGCGCTCGCCGCAGCGGCCATCGAGGATTTCGTCCGCAGGCGGATTTCCAACATCACCTGCCTCGCGGTGCTTCTGACTGCGCTCGCGGCAATGGCCTTGCATGGCTTGAGTCTCGACCTTTGGCAGAATGCCGTTGTTTTCCTTGTACTGCTGGTTGTGGGCACAGCTTTGTTCGCTGCGAATCAAATGGGTGGCGGCGACGTCAAGCTGATCGCATGCCTGGGGCTTTGGATGGACATAAGCGCAGGGATTTGGCTGCTCGCGCTCATCTTCATCTCCGGGGGTATCCTCGCGCTCATCTACATCGCCGCACGTTATGCGCGCAGCGACCGAAGCAAGATCAGCAAGGGCATTCCTTACGGTCTTGCCATCGTCGCGGGTGCGGGGCTGGTCTTCTCAGGCCAGCTCGGCTTGTTGAAGACCAAGCCCGAACGTCCCGCCGCCTTTACCGTGAAGCCGAAGGGCTAGGCGCGGCGTCGAGCAGCGAGTCGCCGCCGAGAGATTGATAAAGATCGACCCGGTTTCGAGCGGCGGTGAGCTTGGTCTGCACGAGCAATTGCTGCGCTGAATAATAAGATCTCTGCGCGTCGAGCGTGCTGAGGAAATTGTCGACGCCCGCCTTGTAGCGGGCTTCCGCCAGCAGATAATAATCGGCGGCGGCTGACTGCTGCTTTTGTCGGGCCGCAAGCTGGTCAGCCATCGTTCCCTGCCTCGCCAGGGCATCCGCGACCTCACGGAACGCCGTCTGGATGGCCTTTTGGTAGGTTCCGAGAGCGGCAGTTCGCTGCGCTTCGCTGAGGCGCACATTGGCCCGGCCCGCGCCGGCATTGAAAATCGTATATGCCGCGTCGGCCGAGGCCTGCCAGCCGAACGCACCGCCGGTGAACAGGCTCGTGAGCGCTGAACTCGCAAAACCTAGCAAGCCGGTGAGGCTGATCTTCGGGAAGAGGGCCGCCCGGGCCGCGCCAATCTGCGCATTCGCGGCGCGGAGCTGATATTCCGCCTCCACGACATCCGGACGGCGGAGCAGGACATAGGAGTCCAGCCCCGCAGGAAGCTCTCCAATCGTCGGCGCGGCTTCGTCGATGGACGCCGGTAGCAACTTGGGGTCGATCGGCGTCCCAACGAGGAGCTGAAGCGCGTTGATGTCCTGGGCGACCAGAGTCCGCTGCTGGGCGAGATCGGCCTGTGCGGACGTCAGGATCTGTTCCGCCTGGCGAAGATCCGTCCGCGGGGCGATTCCGCCCTGGAGGCGGAGCCTGGTCAGCGTAACGCTCTTCTCGGCGCTGGCGGCGGTTTCCCGCGCGATCAGCAACAGGCTGGCATCGGCAGCATATGCGAGCCAGCCGTCGGCAATTTCCGCGACCAGCGTCAGCCGCGTAGCGCGCGCTCCGGCCGCGGTCGCGAAATAACGTTCGAGCTGGACGTGGCTGAGAGATCTCAGCCGGCCGAACAGATCCAGTTCGAAGCTCGGGACGCTGAGACCAGCCTGATAATCCGCGCTTACGGTCTTGTCGCGATCGCCAGTGAGCGTGACGCCGGCATTTGCGTCCAGCTGCGGCAGCTGGTTGGCCCGCTGGATATGATATTGCTCCCTGGCCGCGGCGATATTTGCTGCGGCCACCAAAAGGTCCTGATTGTTGACCAGCGCCTGTCCGATGAGCGTCTGCAATCGCGGATCGCGGAAGATCTGCTGATAGGTGACCGCGGGCAAAGTCGCTTCGCTCTGCCGCAAATAGGCGTCGCCGACCGGCCATGAGCCGGGAACCGAGGGCGCCGGCCGCTCATAGTGCGGCTCCATCGACATGCAGCCGGTAGCGAGCAGCGCGATCAAGGCGGCCGCGCGCCTCACGCTGCGGCCTCCCCACGAGACCGCATCCTTTCGCGCAGCCTTGCCACTCCGTCGCGAACGCTACGCCGGACCAACACGAAGAAGAGGGGGATGTAGAAGACCGCGAGGATGGTCGCAGTGAGCATTCCGCCGATCACCGCGGTCCCGATCGCGGCACGGCTATTCGCACCCGCTCCAGTCGCCAGCGCAAGCGGAAGAACGCCGAAAATGAAAGCAAAGCTCGTCATCAAGATAGGCCGGAGCCGGATGCGCGCAGCCTCGATCGCCGCGTCAATCACGCGCTTGCCCTCACGTTCGGCACGTTCGGCAAACTCGACCATCAGGATCGCGTTTTTCGCTGACAGACCCATGGTCGTGATCAGCCCGACCTGCAGATAGACGTCATTCTGCATGCCACGAAGCGTGACGAACAGGATCGAGCCCACCAGGCCCAGTGGAATGACAAGCAGCACCGCGACGGGGATCGACCAGCTTTCGTAGAGCGCCGCCAAGCAGAGGAAGACGACAATCAGCGCGACCGCATAGAGGATCGGGGCCTGACCCGACGAGAGCCGTTCCTGATAAGATTGACCGGCCCAGGCGACACTGATGCCGGGCACCTGGTTCGCCAGATTCTCCATGATGTTCATCGCGTCACCGGAACTCACGCCTGGCGCGCCCTGGCCCGAAATCTCGTACGACGGATAGCCGAGGAAGCGCGAAAGGCTTGTCGGCGTGGTCATCCATGACGTTTGCGCGAATGACCCGAATGGCACCATGTCGCCATTGCCGTTACGGACGAACCATTGGTCGATATCGCGCGGCTTCGACCGGTATTGGGCGTCGCCCTGGACATAGACACGCTTGACCCGCCCGCGATCGATGAAGTCGTTGACGTAGCGGCCGCCCCAGGCCGCGGAGATCGTGTTGTTGACGTCGTTGGAATTCAAACCAAGGGCCGCGAGGCGTTGCTGGTCGATGTTGACCTTGAGGCTCGCGACATCGGGCAGCTCGCTCAAGCGAACCGAGGCCAGCTTCGGGTCCGCGGTCGCGGCAGCCAGGAGCTGATCGCGCGCGGCCGCGAAGTCTTCCGCAGGCATTCCGCCGGTATTCTGGATCTCCATCGTAAAGCCGCTGGACTGGCCGAGCCCGCGGATCGCACCGGGAACGAGAGCGAAGACCTGTGCATCGCGAAGGCCGCGGAACGCAGCCGAGGCGCGCTGAACGATCGCGTCCGCGCTGTTGTCCGAGCCTTTCCGCTTGTCATAGTCGGCGAGGTTGATGAACGCCTGGCCGGTATTCTGTCCGGCGGCGCCCTGTCCGCCGCCCGCGACTGTGAAGTAGGTCTTGATGTTCTTCTTTTCGGGGCCCTTCAGGAAGTAATTTTCGACCTGCTGCTGGACTTCCGTCGTGCGGGTCATGGTGGCGCCGGCCGGAAGCCGGAATTGCACCAAGGCCGCGCCCTGGTCCTCGGTCGGCAGGAAGCCGGTCGGGAGCCGGAAGAAGAGCAACATGAGGATCACCACGACACCCGCATAAATGGCGAGGAACAGCCATTTACGAGCCACCGCCCGGTTCACCGTCCCGACATACCAATGGACCAGCCGGTCGAAGCCCTCGTTGAACTTGAGCCGGCCCCTTTCGAGCGAATGAGCCAGCGCCGGGGCTTTTCGTCCAACGAATGTCTCTTCGATCGTCGCGTGCTTCCGCCGAAGCAGGTTCGCGGCAATCGCGGGGCTCAGCGTCAGTGCGATAAAGATCGACAAGCCCATCGCGGACACGATGGTTGCCGAAAACTGGCGGTAAATCACCCCGGTCGACCCACCGAAAAAGACCATCGGCAGGAAGACTGCCGACAGAACCATGGCGATCCCGATCAAGGCCATCTGGATCTGGCCCATCGACATGACCGTTGCCTCGTAAGGCGTCATGTCCGGATGCTCGTGCAATAATCGTTCGACGTTCTCGACGACGACAATCGCGTCGTCGACGAGCAGACCTGTCGCAAGGACAAGTCCGAACAAGGTCATCGTGTTGATCGAAAAGCCGAGCGCGTAGAGGATCGCGAAAGTGCCAAGAAGCACGACGGGCACCGCGATGAAGGGAATCAACGTCGCGCGCCAGCTTTGCAGGAAGACGAAGATCACCAGGACGACGAGCAGGATCGCTTCGAAAAGCGTCTTCACGACCTCCCAGATCGACAGCTTGATGAAATCGGTCGTGTCGTTGGCATAGGCATAGGAATAGCCGGCGGGCATTCTGGGCGCGATCTCGGCGACCTTGGCCTTGACCAGGTTCGCCGTGCGAAGCGCGTTCGCGCCAGGCTCAAGCGAAATGCCGATGCCGGCTCCGGGATGGCCATTGGCGCGAATCGTCGCGGAATAATTGTCGGCGCCAAGCTCAACGCGCGCGACATCGCTGAGCAGGACCCGCGCACCGGTCGGATCGGCCTTCACGATGATGTTGCGAAACTGCTCGGGCGTTTGCAGCCGCGATTGCGCGGTGACCGTCGCATCCAGCAATTGGCCCTGGGGCTGGGGCAGGCCTCCAATCTCGCCCGCGGCGACCTCCGTATTCTGGTTCTGGATGGCGGTAATGACGTCGCCCGGCATCAGGTGAAAACTCGCGAGCTTCTGCGGATCAAGCCAGATCCGCATCGCATAAGACGAGCCGAAGACGTTCACGTCGCCGACGCCGGGCACGCGCGACAGCTCATCCTGCATATTCGTCGTCAGCCAGTCGGAGACGTCGAAGTTGGTGCTCTTGTTCGTCGTGTCGAAAATGCCGACAATCAGAAGCAGGTCAGGAGCGCCCTTGGTGACTCGCACGCCCTGCTGTTGCACCTGCTGCGGCAGGCGTGAGATGGCCGCCTGGATCGCATTCTGGACCTGGACCTGCGCGATGTCCGGATCGACCCCCTTCTGCATGATGACGCTGATCGAAACCTGGCCGCGCGCGGTCGACGACGACTGGAAATAGAGCATTCCGTCAATGCCGGTGAGCTGCTGTTCCAGCACCTGCGTGACGCTGCTTTCGAGCGTGGCAGCCGAAGCGCCGGGATAGCTTGCACGGATATTGATCTGGGTGGGGGCGACGTCCGGATATTGGGCGACGGGCAGGGAGACGATCGCGCCGATGCCCATCAGCATGATGATGATCGCGATCACCCAGGCGAAGATCGGGCGATCGATGAAGATCTTCGACATTCCGGACCTACGCCCCGCCGCGCCTGTTCGCGCTCATCTTCTTGAGGACGTCCGGCGGCGGTGCCTTCACGCGCTGGGGAGCGCTTGCCGGCACCGGCTTGATCTGCGCGCCGTCCTTCAGGTTCGCGGTGCCTTGCGTAATCACTTTCTCGCCTGCGGCGAGACCTTCGGTGACGACCCAATAGGTTCCCTGCGTGCGATCGGCGACGATGGTCCTCTGCACCGCCCGGTTGCCCGGCCCGACGACCCACAAGGTCGCATTGCCCTTCGGATCGCGGCTGATCGCCGACTGCGGCACCAGGAAGGCGCTGGTGTCGACCGCCTGCGCAAACTGGGCGGTCACGAACATTCCGGGAAGCAGGATCGCCTGCGGATTGGCGAAGCGGGCGCGGAGCGTCACCGTCCCGGTGCCTTGGTCGACGAGGACCTGGCTGAATTCGACGGTGCCGGTGAAGCCGTAGAAGCTGCCGTCGGGGAGCTTCAGCCGCACCTGCGCGCTGGCCGGGACGGCGCCGCCCTGGCTCAGCGCACGGCGAAGCGCGAGCAGGTCCGCGGCCGATTCCTGAATGTCGACAAAGACCGGATCGAGCCGGGTGATGGTGGTGAGCGAGTCTGCCTGGTTGGCGGTGACCAGCGCGCCCTCGGTGACAGTGGAAAGGCCGATCCGGCCGCTGATCGGTGCGGGAACCCGGGTGAAGCGCAGATTGACCTGGGCGAGCCGGAGCGCCGCCGAATTTTGCGCGACCGAAGCATCGGCCTGCCGGGCCTGGGCGACGGCGTCCGTATAATCCTGCTTCGAGACCGCCTCCATGTCGGCGAGCGGCTTGTACCGTGCGGCCCGGGTGCGCGCCGCCACGGCCGTGGCGCGAGCGCTCTGGACGTTGGCGGAAGCCTGGGCGGCCTGCGCCTGGTAGATACTCGGATCGATCTGGTAGAGCGTCTGGCCCTGGCGGACGACCGAGCCTTCCTGGAACAAGCGGCGAAGGATCACACCCGAGACCTGCGGCCGAACCTCCGAAACCTGAAACGCGGCGACGCGGCCCGGCAGCTCCTGCTCGAGAGGGGCGCTGCCTTGCTGGACGACGACATAGCCGACCTGGATCGGCCCGCCCCGTCCGCCGCGGCCGCCCTTGTCGGCGGGGTCCGAACCGCCGCACGCCGTGAGGAGCAGCGCTGCCGCGAGCGTGACGGCTCTGATCAGGGTCGATCCGGGCATCATGCGATCGCGCACGTTTCCTCTTGCAACGGAATCAGGAGAATGATGCGCCTTTGGCGGGTTCCACATGTATTGCAAGCAACCACAAGGTTAAGCCTTCGACAGATAGCGATGGCGGATCGACGAACGGCGAGCCGTCACGCTGGCGGAACGAACCTTCCAAAGCGAACTGGTACTGACCGACGATGAGCCCCGGCGGATTGCAACGACGCTCGGCGAGTGCAAGAGTTTCAACGGGGAGGCTTCATGCTCCAGCGAATCCTGCGTTGCGTTACGCTTTTGCTTGGCGCTCTGGCGTTTGGGACAACGGTTGGCGCGGCGGCACCGCAGCGGATCATCGCTGTCGGCGACCTCCACGGCGATTACCAGGCGTGGACGGACATCGCACGCGCCGCCGGCCTGATCGACACAAACGGGAAATGGAGCGGCGGGAACACCTATCTGGTGCAGCTCGGCGACGTGACCGACCGCGAGCCGGATTCCCTGAAGATCATCCGAAGCCTGCAACGCCTGCAGAAAGAGGCTCCGCGTTCCGGCGGGAAGGTCACGGTCGTGCTGGGCAACCACGAGGCGATGAACCTCCTCGCCGACCTGCGCTACACGACTCCTGGCGAGCTTGCCGCGTTCGTCGACAGCCGCTCGGAGCAACGCCGCGACCAGGCGTTCAACCTGCTCCGCGACAAGATCGAAGCCGCTTATCGTGCGCAGGACCCGAAAATGCCGGCCGCAGCCATCAAGGCGGCCTGGTACAACGCAACGCCGCTCGGCTTGCTCGAGCATAATGCGGCGTGGCGACCGGACGGGGAGCTGGGGCGCTGGGCGCGCGGAAATCCGGCGATCCTGAGGATTGACGGCACCTTGTTCGTTCATGGCGGGATCAGCGTCGAATATTCGAAGCTGCCGATCGACCAGATCAACCGGAGCGTCGCCGACGCGATGGCGAAGGCGGATGACAACCCGAGGTCGATCCTCAACGATCCGCTCGGACCCCTTTGGTACCGTGGCCTCGTCACGCGCGACGCCGATGCTGAAGCGTTGAGGCCGCCGGCTACGCCCCAGGCGCCGCGGTTGACGCCCGGGCAGGAGCTTGCCGCAGTGCTGGCCGCCTATGGAGCCAAGAGACTGGTTATCGGCCACACGCCCAGTCTTGCGGGGATCATCATCAGTCCCGATGGCCGGCTCGCGCGCATCGATACCGGAAATTCGCGATATTATGGCGGTCCGCTGACCTGGCTCGAAATCGTCGGCGACCAGATGATCCCTCACACAACGAAGAGGTCGGCGCCATGAAATTCAGGCTGCTCGCGATATTCGCCCTGCTGATTGCCGCTCCAGTGGCGGCGCAGCAACCCAGGCCGCTATTTGCAGCGAACGACGTGATCAACATCACGATCAAGGGTCCGATCTCGACCCTGATGAGGAACCGTGCCTCGGCGAACCTTCCCGGCTCGCTGCTTTCCCCAACGGGAGAGACGCTTCCGATCCTGCTGTCGGTGCGCGGGATCACGCGCCGGACTTCGGATGTCTGCAGCTTTCCGCCGCTGCGAGTGCAATTTGCGACCGCTCCGCCGCCGACGTCGATATTCGCCGGCCAGCGGCGGCTGAAGCTCGTGACCCACTGTCAGGACAATGCGTCGTTCCAGCAATATGTGCTGCTCGAATACACCGCGTATCGGATGTACAACCAGCTGACGCCGCTCAGCATGCGCGCGCGGCTCGCCAACGTGACCTACATTCAGGATGACGGGCGGCCGGTGACGACCCGGCTGGGCTATTTCCTCGAAGAATCGAGCGATATCGCCAGGCGGAACGGCTTGAAGGAAATCCACGCGCCGGACCGGATCCCGGAGACGACACTCAGCCCGATCGATGCGGCGCGTTACGCTTTGTTTCAGCACATGATCGCCAACCACGACTGGTCGATGCGGGCGGGGCCGGCAGGCGAGGATTGCTGTCACAACGCGCGCCTCATCGGCAGGGGAGGGATCGCGTCCGGAACGGTCGTTCCCATTCCTTACGATTTCGACTTTTCGGGATTCGTCAGCGCTCCATATGCGACGCCGCCGGACGTGCTTCACATCGATAACGTGCGCCAGCGCGTCTACCGCGGCTATTGCATTCACAATGCGCAGGCTGCCGTTGTCGCAGCGCAGATGCGGGCGGCGCGTCCACAGATGATGGCCATGATCGCCGAGACGCCCGGACTGATCGACAAGACGCGCGCGCGGGCAGCCGCATTCGTCGATCAGTTCTTTGCACTGATCGCGACGGATGCCGATACGCAGTCCAAAGTCCTGAAGCGCTGCCTCTAGGCTTTGGGCGGCTTGGGAGGCGGAGGCGGCGCCGCCCTGTCGTTCCCGTCATAATCTCGAAGAAAGCGCTTCATTCCCTCGCGCTCGCCATATTCCGTCATCCAGAGCGCGATGAAGACATAGTTGAAGCCGATGGAAAGGACGGCGGCCAGCTCGACCGCGCCGATTCCGGACGACAATCCGATTCCCACGGCGAGCAGGATGAAGAGCGCGTCGCCGGAACTCTTCAGCGAGTTTCGGAAGCGAACCGCACCCGCGATGCCGGCCAGCGAAAATGCCAGGGCCAATGAGTTTTGAACGATGATCACAATGCCGGTGACGACCAGCGGCAGGACGAGGATCGTATTGATCAGCGACTGATCATATTCGTCGTCGTTCCGAACCCCCATGTAGATCCAGGTGACCGGCAGGGCCGCGAGCAGGGATCCGATCATCGCGACTACCAACCAGAAAAGGCTCTCGCCGAGATTGCCGACATGTGCCGCCCGGATCGTGTCGCCGTTTTCCAGTGCATTCTTGGAAGGCTGGGTGATCAGCTGTTCGACGCCGCCGATCGGCAGATATCCCCGCGTCGCCGGCCAGATCTTCACCGCGGCGAAGACCAGGAGAAAGATCACCAGATAATAGATCGTGACTCGCGCAAGTAGCTTGGTCGCACGCATTTTCGTCCCCCTAACGCCAATGCCGAAAGCGCAGCCTACGCCATCAGGCCGGCTCCCGCAAAAATGCTAATCTTCATGCTTCTTTTGACCGTGTTTGTGATGCTTGCCCGTCGGATAATTCCGTATGGGTTGAAGCACCCCGAAGCGTTCCTTCAATGGCTTGTGATCGAGTGCCGGCCACGGAATGTCAGCGAGCGGCAGATCAGTGTCCGGAACGCGGTCGAGCAGGTCGCGCAGGAGAGTCAGCCGCCCCAGTGCCTGGTCATTGAAATCGACCAGGGTCCAGGGCGCATATTCGGTGTGCGTCGCGGCAAGCATCATCTCCCGCGCCTCGGTGTAATCCTCATAATGCTGGCGCGCCTTGATATCGATCGGCGACAGCTTCCAGCGCTTCATCGGGTTGTGCAGGCGGTTTTCGAACCGTTCCTCCTGCTTCTCCTGATCGCAGCAGAGCCAATATTTGAAGAGCAATATGTCGTCGTCGACGAGATGACGCTCGAACTCCGGCACGGCATTCAGGAAGGCCTGCGTCTGCTCCGGCGTGCAGTAGCCCATCACTTTTTCGACTCCCGCGCGATTGTACCAGCTGCGGTCGAACAGGACGATCTCACCTTCGGCCGGGAGATGCTCGACGTAGCGCTGGAAATACCATTGGGTTTTTTCGCGATCGTTCGGGCTGGGCAAAGCGACAACGCGGCATTGGCGGGGGTTCAGGACGCGGGCGAACATATCGATCGATCCGCCCTTGCCGGCTGTATCGCGGCCCTCGAAAAGGACGACCACTCGCTGCTTCGTTTCAGAGACCCAGCGCGCCATGGTGCTGAGCTCCCGCGCCAATGGCTTCAGCAGCTCGTCATACTCGTCCTTGCTGAGCCCGGTCTTCTCGCTCATCGGCTCCCCCAAAGCAGCCGTCGGACTGTGGCAGGCCCCCATGCCATCGGCAATACTGGCGCTGAGCATCGACTATGACGCTCACGATACGGGCGTTAGAGTGGCGTAATGACCGCGGGGCACGTCTTTCATCGGTCGACCGCTCAGCGCCCGCCGAAGGCGGCGGGCGGCGGCGGGATTTTCCTGATCGATGCCGACGGCAGGAGATATGTCGACGCCTGTGGCGGAGCAGCCGTCTCGTGCATCGGCCATGGGCATCCCGCCGTGATCGCCGCAATCGCCGAGCAATCGGAGCGGCTAGAATTCATTCACACCGGCTTCTTCACGACCGGGGCCGCCGAAGAGCTGGCGGAGCTGATCGCGGACCAATGTCCCGGCTCGCTCGACCGGGTCTGGTATACGGGCAGTGGCTCTGAGGCGATCGAGGCCGCTCTGAAGCTGGCTCGCCAATATCATCTGGAGCGTGGAGATGCCCGCCGAAGCCGCGTCATCGCGAGGCGGCTCAGCTATCATGGCAATACGCTCGGAGCGCTCGCTGCGGGCGGAAGCGCATGGCGGAAGGCTCCCTATGATCCGCTGCTAATCGACGTGAGCCTGGTCGATCCATGCTTCGAGTATCGCTTCGCCGAACCTGGTGAGAGCGCGGAGGACTATGGCCGAAGGACAGCGGATGCGCTCGAGCTGGAACTCCAGCGACTCGGCCCGGAAACGGTGATGGCATTCATCGCCGAGACGGTGGTTGGTGCGACGGCAGGCGCCGTGCCTCCCGTGCAGGGATATCTGAAGCTAGTCCGTGACATCTGTGATCGCCACGGAATTCTGTTGATCCTCGATGAAGTGATGTGCGGATCCGGCCGGACGGGGACATTCCTGTCGTGCGAGCAAGACGGCGTGGTCCCGGATATCGTCACCCTCGGCAAGGGTCTCGGCGGTGGCTATCAGCCGATCGGCGCAACGGTCTGCACGAGCGAGGTTTATGATGCCGTCGCGCATGGCTCCGGGGCATTGAAGCACGGCCAAACCTACAATGCGCATCCGATCGGTTGCGCTGCGGCCCTCGCCGTTCAGCGCGTGATCGAGGGGGAACGATTACTTTCCCGGGTTCAGCACGTCGGCGCCGACCTGGTGAATCGGCTCAGGCAGCGCTTCGGCAACCATCCCAACGTTGGGGACATCCGCGGCCGAGGCTTGCTCCTCGCGCTCGAGCTTGTCGCGGACCGATCCACGAAAGCACCGTTCGATCCCGAACTCTCAATTCACCAGCGTGCCAAGACCGACGCTTTCGAGCGGGGACTGCTCATCTATCCGAGCGGCGGAACGGTGGACGGCAGGCGCGGCGATCACGTCCTGCTCGCGCCGCCTTATAATGTGACGGATGGCGAGCTCGACATGATCGTTGACCTTCTCGGCCAGACGATGGACGCGGTGCTGCCGTCATGAGCCGCGATCCGCGCTACGACATCCTCTTTGAGCCCGTCCGGATTGGGCCGGTGACCGCGCGCAATCGCTTCTACCAGGTGCCGCATTGCACGGGCATCGGATGGACTCAGCCGGAAACGCTGGCGCGCCTTCGCGGGATCAAGGCCGAAGGGGGTTGGGCAGTCGTCTCGACGGAGGAAACAGAAATCCATCCGAGCGCCGATTGTGAGCCGTTCCACGAAGGCCGGCTGTGGGACGATCGCGACATCCCGGCCATGGCATTGATGGCGGATGCGGTCCACGAGCATGATGCGCTCGCCGCGATCGAAATCATGCACCACGGCGGCTCGGTCGCGAACTGGGGCACGCGGCTCGCGCCGATGGCGCCTTCGCACCGGCCGATCATTTACAATTATCCCGTCCAGGCCCGTGCGATGGACAAGCAGGACATTCGCAATCTGCGCCAGTGGCATCGCGACGCCGCGCTGCGTTCAAGGAAAGCCGGTTTCGACATCGTCTACGTCTATGCGACGCATGACCTGTCGATCGCCCACCAGTTCCTCCAGAGCCGAAAGAACGATCGCACGGACGAGTATGGCGGAAGCCTGGAGAATCGCGCCCGGCTTCTGCGTGAGCTCATCGAGGATACGAAGGACGCCGTTGGCGACAAATGCGCGGTCGCCGTCCGCTTTGCCGCGGACGAGCTCATGGGTGGGGAGGGACTGACCCACGACGGCGAGGCGCGCGATGTAATCGCGATGCTCGCCGAACTGCCCGACCTGTGGGACATCAACATCTCGAACTGGCCGAACGACAGCCAGACCTCGCGCTTCGCCAAGGAAGGCTTTCAGGAAAAATATACGAGCTTCGTCAAAAGCTTGACGACGAAACCCGTGGTCGGGGTCGGGCGCTTCACGTCACCCGATACGATGGTCTCTCAAATCAGGCGCGGCGTCCTCGACTTCATCGGCGCCGCGCGCCCGTCGATCGCGGACCCCTTCCTGCCGAAGAAGATCGAGGAAGGCCGGATCGACGAGATCCGCGAATGCATCGGCTGCAACATGTGCGTGTCGAGCGATTACACTTCGACGAACCTCCGCTGCACCCAGAACCCGACGATGGGCGAGGAATGGCGTCGCGGCTGGCACCCGGAGATCATCGCTCCGAAGAAGTCGGAAGGCTCCGTGCTCGTCGTTGGGGCGGGACCCGCGGGCCTCGAGGCGGCGCTGGCTGCGGCCCGGCGAGGGCTCGAAGTGCATCTGGCCGAAGCGACGTCAGAGCTCGGCGGAAGAGTCACAAAAGAGAGCCGACTCCCGGGGCTCTCCGAATGGGCTCGCGTTCGCGACTGGCGGGTGACCCAGCTCGAACGGATGCCCAACGTCACCATCTATCGCGACAGCGAGCTCGGGGCCGAGCATGTCCTGGAGTTCGGTGCACGGCACGTTGCGATCGCCACGGGTTCGGTGTGGCGTCGCGATGGAGTCGGCCGGAACTCCGGTTTCGCACTTCCGGGCTTCGATGGTCCGTCGGTCTACACGCCCGACGACCTGATGGCCGGACGAGATCCGGAGGATGGCTCCGTCATCATCTGGGACGACGATCATTATTACATGGGCGGCGTCCTTGCCGAGCAGTGCCGGTACGCGGGCCATGGTGTGACGATCGTCACTCCAGCCCCGATCGTGTCGGCCTGGACCGTCAATACGCTCGAAGCCATGCCCATCGCCAAGCGGATCGCCCGCATGGGGATCGAGCTGATGCCGTACATGACGGTCGCAGGCTATGAAGGTGGCAAGGCGCAGCTCGTCAGCCTGCTCACCGGCGACAGGTTCGACCTGCCGGCGAACGCCATCGTCACGATCACGGCTCGGCTGCCGATCGACAGCCTCTACCTTGAGCTGGATCGGATGCGCGATCGGTGGAGCGAAGCCGGCATCGCCAGCATCACGCGCATTGGCGATTGCTGGGCGCCCAGCACCATCCAGCAAGCGGTTTACACCGGGCATAAATGGGCCCGTGAACTCGACGAACAGCCCGAGTTGTTGATTCCGCGCGAGCTTCCGATGATCGAATCCGGCCGAGCGAAGGCAATCCCATGAACGCACCGCCAACGAACCTTCCGCGAGTCACTTATTCGAACACCGGCGAGGATTTCTCGGGGGTGCACGCGCATCTCGACGAGGTGATTCCCGATGTCGAAGCGCGGCTTCTCGGCAAGTCGAGACCGGCGCTCATCAACGGGCGCGACCGGCTGGAAGGAGAGGTGGTCAGAGCCCGGAGCCCGATCGATCGGGAAATCATCCTCGGAGAATTTCCGCAGGCCTCCTCATCGCTCGTGGACGAGGCGGTGACGGCTGCGCGTGCCGCGTTCCGCGGCTGGCGCGATCTCGGCTGGCCGAAACGGATCGAAATCCTCCGCGCGGGCGCCGATGTCGTCGAAGAGCGCAAGTGGGACATTTCCGTCGCCTGCCTGATCGAAGTCGGCAAATCGCGGCTGGAGGCGGTGGGCGAGGTCGAGGAAGCGATCGACCTCATTCGCCATTATTGCGACGAGATGGAGCGCACCGACGGCTACCGGGAGGAGAGGCGCGGCGCCTCCTCCGCCGAAAGGTGCAGCGTCGTACTCTGCCCTTATGGCGTTTTCGGAGTCATCGCCCCGTTCAACTTTCCCGTCGCGCTGTCGATCGGAATGATGTCGGCCGCGCTGGTTGCGGGCAACAGCGTCGTGTTCAAGCCGAGCGATGCGGCAGGATTGACGGGGCGGCTGGTTGCCGAAGCGCTGGTCGCGGGCGGACTGCCTGATGGCGTGCTCAACCTTGTCTTCGGCGGGCGCGCGACGGGGGAGGCGATCGTGCACCATCCGAATGTGGACGGCATCGCATTCACCGGGTCGAACGCCGTCGGGATGTCGATGCTGCGGCACGCGGCGTCGGCCACCGCGATGCGGCCAGTGCTCGCTGAAATGGGGGGCAAGAACCCGGCGTTCGTTACCGCAAGCGCGGACCTCGATGTCGCGGCCTCGGGCGTGGCGCGGTCCGCATTCGGCCTCTCCGGCCAGAAATGCAGCGCTGCATCAAAGGCTTATGTTTCGCGCGAGATCCTCGATACGTTCCTCGAAAGTTTGGTCGCGACGACGGGCAACCTCATCGTCGGCGACCCGCGCCGGCAGGACGTGTTCATGGGCCCGGTCATCAGCAAGGCGTCCCTCGATCGCTTCACCGCCGCATCGCGCGAGGCGGCGAGCATCGGATCAATCGTGGTCGGCGGCGAGCAATTGTCCGGCGGCGTTTTCGAACGAGGTCCCTACGTCGCCCCAACCATCGTCGCGGGCCTGCCGGGCGAGCATCGGATCAACCGCGATGAGCTCTTCGTGCCGTTCATCAGCGTCCTTCCATTCGACGCTCTCGACGAAGCGATCGCGGATTCCAACCGCAGCGCGTTCGGACTGACCGCGGGCATCTATTCACAGGAAAAGGCGGACCTCGATCTCTTCCTCAACGAGATCGAGGCCGGCGTACTCTACGCCAACCGTGCCAGTGGAGCGACGACGGGCGCCTGGCCGGGCTTCCAGACCTTCTGCGGCTGGAAAGGGTCGGGGACGACCGGCAAGGGCGGGCTCGGCAGCTGGTACGTCCCGCAGTTCATGCGCGAGCAGAGCCACACGATCTTCGGCGCGGCGTGAACAAGATCTACGATTCACCCAAGGCCGCGCTCGAGGGCCTGCTTCACGACGGGATGACGATCATGTCCGGCGGCTTCGGCCTCTCCGGCAACCCCGAAAGCCTCATTCCGGAGATCAAGGCGTCGGGCGTCAAGGATCTGACCGTGATTTCGAACAATGCCGGGGCCGACGGCTTCGGACTGTGGCACCTGCTGCAAAGCCGCCAGATCCGGAAGATGATCTCCTCCTACATCGGCGAGAACAAATTGTTCGAGCAGCAATATCTTGCAGGCGACCTGGAGCTGGAGCTCAATCCGCAAGGGACTCTGGCTGAGCGGATCAGGGCGGGAGGCGCCGGCATCCCGGCATTTTACACGCGGACCGGCGTCGGGACTCTGGTTGCCGAGTGCAAGCCGATCGAGGAGTTCGACGGCCAGCTGTACGTGCGTGAGCGGTGGCTCCGTGCCGACCTGGCCATCATCAAGGCATGGCGAGCCGACAGCGAAGGCAATCTCCAGTTTCGAAAGACCGCGCGCAACTTCAACCCCATGATGGCGACCGCAGCCGAAACAACGGTCGTCGAGGCCGAGGAGCTGGTCGAGGTTGGGGACATCCAGCCCGACTGCGTTCACACGCCCGGGATCTACGTCGATCGCATCGTCAAATGTACGATCAACGAGAAGCGGATCGAGTTCCGCACGGTAAGGCAGCGGGAATCATGATCCTTCGGCGGATTGCGCTCCTCGGCGTTCTGCTCGGTCTGGCCACGGCCGCGGAGGCCGATCGCGAACCGGTCCTCAAGCAGGTCGACCTTCCGCACAGTTATTACTGGCGCGAATTGTACATTCCGCAGCTGACGACCGGCCCGTCGAGCGCGACCTTCACGCCCGATGGGCGAACACTGATTTACAGCATGGCGGGCTCGCTGTGGCGGCAAGCGGTTGGTTCGGACGAAGCCGTCGAACTCACGCATCCGCACGCTGCCTACGATTATCAGCCTGACGTCGCGCATGACGGCAGCAGCGCCGTGTTCAGCCGCTACAATGGCGACGCGATCGAGCTGTGGCGCCTGGATCTCAAGTCTGGCCGGGAGCAGCAGCTCACGTCCGCGCATGCGGTCAATGTCGAGCCCCGCTTTTCACCCGACGGAAAGCGGATTGCCTGGGTTTCGACGCAGGGAACGGGGCATTTCAACCTTTTCGTCGCCGACGTCGCAGCCGACGGCCTGCACAACGCGCATCCGCTTCTGGGTGAGCGCCAGAGCAAGATCACGCGCTATTATTATTCGACCTTCGACCACGCGCTGAACCCGTCCTGGACTCCGGATGGCAAGCACATCCTTTACGTAACGAACAACGAAGTCGCCTGGGGAACCGGCGACATCTGGTCCGTTTCCGCCGCCGATCCGAACGACCGGCGCAAGATCCTTAGCGAAGAAACCAGCTGGAACACGCGGCCCGAAACCTCGCCTGACGGCAAGCTTATCCTGTTCTCGAGCTATCACGGCCGGCAATGGCGGCAATTGTGGCTGACTACGCCTGATGGCGCCGCTCCGCTTCCGCTCACATTCGGCGATTTCGACCGGTCGAGCGCGCGCTGGTCGCCCGACGGCGAGCGTCTGGCGTACATCAGCAACGAACATGGCAATACGAGCCTTGTCGTCCAGCAAGTTGCCGGTGGCGCGACCACGCCGATCGTCACGAAGACGCGCCGGTACAAGACGCCGCAAGCACAACTGACGATCGATATTCGGGACGAGCAGGGGAGGCCGGTTCCCGCGCGCATTGCAGTGCTGGGCAGTGATGGCCGAGCCGTCGCGCCCGACACTTCCTGGATGCATGCCGACGACGGCTTCGATCGCGCGCGCCAATCCGTCGAGACGCATTATTTCCACTGCCCGTCGCATTGCACGCTGGAAGCGCCGGCGGGCGACACAGCGATCTGGGTGCAGCGCGGCTTTGCATATTTTCCGTGGCGACAGACGGTGAAACTGGGAGCCGGAGCGGATCGGTCGATCACCGCCAGGCTCGAACCGAATGCTCTTCCGGAATCGTTCGGCGCCTGGCGAAGCGCCGACCTTCATGTGCACATGAATTACGGGGGCAACTACCGGAATACGCCGGAAAATCTCGCGAAACAGGCGCGCGCCGAAGACCTCGACGTCATTTACAACCTGGTCGTCAACAAGGAGGAACGGGTCCCCGACATCGGCTATTTCCGGCCCGGTGTTGACCCGGCTTCGGGCGACGGCGTGCTCATCATCCAGTCGCAGGAATTCCACACCAGCTATTGGGGGCATCTCGGCCTGCTCGGCCTCTCCGATCATCTCCTGACTCCGGATTTCTCAGCCTACCAGCACACCGCGCTAGCCAGCCCATGGCCGGACAATGGAGCAGTGGCGGATCTCGCTCACGCGCAGGGCGCCCTGGTCGGCTACGTGCATCCGCTGGACACGCTCATCGATCCGCCCAAAGAAAAGTCGCTGACCTATGAGCTTCCCGCAGACGTCGCGAACGGCAAGGTGGATTACATCGAAATCGTCGGGTTCGCCGATCACAAGTCGACCGCGGCGGTCTGGTACAAGCTGCTGAACCTCGGCTTCCGCCTGCCGACAGGCGCGGGCACGGACGCGATGGCCAATTACGCCTCGCTGCGCGGACCGGTGGGAATGAACCGGGTATTCCTGGATACAGGCGGCGACATGAGCCCACCAGCCCTGCTTGCAGCGCTCAAGGCCGGCCGCACCTTTGCAAGCAATGGACCCTTGCTCGGACTCGAAATTGAAGGCGTGCATCCCGGCGCGACGATCACGCGAAGCGCGCCGGGCAAGCTGCATTACCGCATTGCACTCAGGTCGCCTGTCGGAGTCGAGCATCTCGAACTCGTCCAGAACGGGAAAGTGGTGAAGGCCTTTGCGCTCACCGGCGATCACCGTCGATTCGATGCGGAAGGGGATTTGCAAGCGGATACGTCAGGCTGGCTGCTGCTTCGCGCGTGGAACGATGGAGCAGACCCCGAAGTCCTGGATCTTTATCCCTATGCGACGACGAGCCCAATCTACCTCGATCTGCCAGGAGGTCTGCCGCGCGACCCTGCTGACGCGTCTTATTTCGCGGCCTGGCTCGATCGGGTCATCGCCGATGCTTCCGCGAGGACCGATTATCGGACCGACAAAGAACGGCAGTCGATACTGGATTATCTGCGAAGGGCCCGGGAACGGTTCGTTTCAGCCGAGTAGGCAGGGGATCAATCTCCCAGGCCGAATTTCGGTCCGATTGCCCCTGTCAACAAGATGACATTCATGAGGATCAGGATCGCGAGATTCCCGCGCCGCGATTTCACGAACCACAGCCACACAAGGCAGGGAAAGAATAGCAACGCAGCAGCGATCGTGACCCTGTTCTGCAGGATCGGCGCCGACTCGATTTTCAGGCCGAATCCGAAAGCCGCGTAGGCGGCGTAGGCGAAGGTGATCAGGTTGATCGCGATCATTCCGGCAAGGACGATCCGGTTCGTCTTCAGATAATAGAGGTCGAAGTCCGGCCAGTGCTCAGGATCGTCGGGGAAAACGAAGGTCGAGATCACATAATATCCGCCGATGACGCAAAGGATCGCGAGCAAGGTTGCGTAATCGAAGGCGAAAAAGCTGCGGAGCTGGTAGGCTGTGAGCCAAAAATGCGTCTGGTCGACGAGCACGAGCAAAGCCAGAAGCGGGACGAGCCAGCCGACACGAATCGGCGCGCTGCCGGTCTTTGTCGCGCCCATTCGTATCCGCCAACTCCTCGCCAGCCCCGCAAGCAATTCGGCGACTGAAAAGCCGAGAAGCAGCGCGAACAGCTGGAAAAGGAGATCAACTCCGCTCACGGCTCCGCTTTCGGGGTGCCTTCCGCGTCTTGGCCTTTGCTCCGTAGAGCGTCAGGAAGGCGTCGGCCGCCGTCGTGGCGGCTTTCTCAATTTCCTTGGAATCGGGTCCCGTGATCACTCCGAGAAGGCGCCGATCGAACATGTCGAGTTCGTTGAGGCCTTTCCATTGCATCGCCGCAAGCCACGGATCGGCACGCTTCAACTCGCCTGCTTTCATCAGATCTTCGATGCGGTTCGCGAGCCGTTGCCATGCCGGCTGCAAAATGTTGTCCCAGAACGCTTTTCCCATACCGCTTCCTTCGGGCTGGTTCGAGAGCGTCCGCATGTTCGCAATTGGCGTCGGTGACATGAGGCGACTCAAATAAGCGACGCCCAATTTGACCAGGCTATCGCGCAGGTCTTTCCCCTCGGCGAATTCGGTGGCGAGGCGCTCGGATTGTTCGGGAACGTCTTGATGCACAACTGCCAGGAGCAACTGCTCCTTGGACTTGAAATAGCCGTAGAGCGTCGCCTTCGAACCACCCAGCCGCTCCGATATCATCGACATCGATGTTCGTTCGAAGCCATTCTCCTGAAACAGTTCGGCGGCGATTCGAATGATCTCTTCCCGCTTCTCCTCAGTCCTAACGCGCATACCGATGCTAACTCCTTCAAATTTATAACCGTACATTACAGTTTATTTTTGCGTTGACAAGTCTGCGACTCGCAAGTAAACCGTACCGTACAGTTAAAGACCAACAGGGGTTGTTCGATGAAACGCTTTTCGACTGCGCGGCTCGGCCGCGCGGCGCTGCTTCTTCCTGTGCTTTTGAGCACGGCATGCGCCTCCGTTCCGAACCTCGGGCCCAAGCCCGAGATGCATTCCGCGAGTGATTATGCGTCAGCGACGTCGTTCGCTGCCGATCGGTCGGCCTGGCCGGCCGAGGGCTGGTGGAAGCGCTACGGCGACGCGCAGCTTTCGGGCCTCATGGATGAAGCGCTCGCCGGTTCGCCCGACCTGGCGGCCGCGGCTGCCCGGCTGCGTACGGCTGAGGGCTATGCACAGCAGGCCGGTTCGAAGCTGAAGCCGACGATCGACGCCTTCGCTCAGCCCGAGCTCAGCAAGCAGAGCCAGAACCAGAGCATGCCGGCCGCCGCCATTCCCAATGGCTGGAACGACAGTGGCTCGATGGGCCTCAGCTTCTCGCTCGACCTCGATCTGTGGGGCAAGAACCGCGCAGCGCTTCGCGCCGCAAAGTCCGATGCCGACGCAACTCGCTTCGAGCTGGACGAGGCGCGGCTGGCGCTGACGACCGGCGTTGCCTCGACCTATGCCGAACTCGCTTCGCTTTGTGCGCAGCGCGACAGCCTCGAGAGTGCTCTCGATATCCGATCGCAGACCGCCAAGCTGGTTTCGCAGCGCGTCAATGCCGGCCTCGATACGCAGGCCGAATTGAAGCAGGCGAACGGGCGGGTCACGCAGACGCGCGCGGACATCGAAGCAACCGACGAATCGATCGCGCTGACCAAGAACGCGATTGCGGCGCTGATCGGCGCCGGGCCGGATCGTGCGCTCACGATCGAGCGTCCGCAAATCGCCGCGCTCCAGGCGCAGGGCGTCCCGGCCGATGCATCGATCGACCTCGTCGGACGCCGCCCCGACATCGCCGCTTATCGCGCGCGTGTCGAAGCGGCCGCACACAGGATCAAGGAAGCGCGCGCCGCTTTCTATCCCAACATCAATTTGACCGCCCTGATCGGGTTCCAGGCTTTCGGCCTCGGCAACCTTTTTTCAGGCGGTTCCCAGTTCGGAAGCGTGAGCCCCGCGGTAAGCCTCCCCCTCTTCCACGGCGGCGCGCTCCAAGGCCAGTACCGCGGACGCCGCGGTCAATATGACGAGGCGGTGGCCCTTTATGACCGCCAAGTCATTGAGGCGCTGCACGAGACTGCCGACGCCGTGACGAGCCAGAAGAAGCTCGCAACACGGCTCGCGGACTCGCGCAGTGCGCTGGCCGACTTTGAAGAGGCGAATCGCCTCGCCCGCCAGCGCTACGAGCATGGTCTTTCGACCTATCTCGACGTGCTGTCGGCTGAAGAAGGCGTGCTTCAGGCGCGCCTCAACGTGGCCCAGCTCGAAACTCGGGCCTTCACCCTCGACGTGCAGCTGATCCGCGCCCTCGGCGGCGGATTCAGCGCGTGATCGCATCCAGACAAACAGGAGGAAATCAAAGTGGCTGAACGTGATCCCATCGAACTGCAGCAGGCCGAACACCATGAAGTGTCCGTTCCTGACGCCGAGCAGGAAGCCGCGAAGCTTCGCAAGAAGCGCCGGGCCAAGGTCCTGCTTGCCCTCGTCGCGGCGAAGGTCGTGATCGGCGGAGGCTGGTACCTGCTCCACGACGGCGACCATGTGTCGACCGACAACGCCTATGTGAACGCGGATTCCGCGCAGGTGACTCCGCTGGTTTCTGCGGCCGTGACCGACGTGGGCGTCGTGAACACGCAGGTCGTGAGGAAGGGGCAGATCCTGCTCCGTCTCGACGACAGCGACGCGCGTCTCGCACTGGCCAAGGCCGAAGCCGATTATTTGAAGGCTCGCCGGCAGTTCACGCAGACGGCTGCCAACAGCGGCTCGCTCGCGGCGCAGGTCAATGCCCGTGAGGCGGACATCGGTCAGGCGCGGGCGCAGCTCGCTTCCGCCGAAGCGAATTTCGCCAAGGCGCGGATCGACCTTTCTCGCCGGCAGGAACTCGCTTCCTCGGGCGCCGTCTCGGGCGAAGAGCTGACGACCGCGAAGAACGCCTTTTCGACGGCGCAGGCTAACCTCGGCCTGGCTCGCTCAGCGGTCGCCACTGCGTCCGCAACCACGGGCGCGGCTCGCGAAAGCCTGGCGGCGAACCAAGCGCTGATCGACGGCTCGACCATCGACAATAGCCCGGACGTCGCCGCCGCCAAAGCCAGGCTCGACCAGGCTCGCCTCGACCTTGAACGCACGATCATCCGTGCCCCGATCGACGGCGTCGTCACCAACCGTCAGGTGCAGGTCGGGCAGCGCATTTCCGCGGGCTCGCCGGTGATGACCATCGTTCCGGTGCGGGCCGTCTATGTCGACGCCAATTTCAAGGAAGGCCAGCTCTCCAGGGTCCGTCCCGGGCAGCCCGTCGAGCTGAAGTCCGATCTCTATGGCGGCAAGGTTGTTTTCCACGGCCGGGTCGCCGGCTTTTCCGGCGGCACGGGCTCGGCCTTCGCCCTGATCCCGGCGCAGAACGCGACCGGCAACTGGATCAAGGTCGTGCAGCGCCTGCCCGTCCGCGTCCAGCTCGATCCCAAGGAGCTCGCCGCTCACCCGCTTCGCGTCGGCCTGTCGATGGAAGCCAAGATCGACGTGTCGGGAGCGCACTGATGTCCGCCGCCCAAGCCACACCCGCGCCAGCGATGGGGAAGGGCGTTCTTGCCCTTTCCTGCCTCGTGCTCGCCTTCACCAATTTCATGGTGGTGCTCGACACGACGATCGCCAACGTTTCCGTCGCGCATATCGCGGGCGGCCTGGGAATCTCCTCGAGCGAGGGCACATGGGTGATCACGTCCTACGCCGTCGCGGAGGCGATTTGCGTGCCGCTTACGGGCTGGCTGGCGAAGCGCTTCGGCACCGTGCGCGTGTTCGCGCTAGGGATGGCGGGCTTCGGCGTCTTTTCGCTTCTTTGCGGTATGGCCTGGTCGCTGGGTTCGCTGATCGCGTTCCGGATCGGGCAGGGCCTCTGCGGCGGACCGCTGATGCCGATCAGTCAGACGCTTCTGCTCAGCATCTTCCCCAAGGAGAAACATGCGCAGGCGACCGGCATCTGGGCGATGACCACCATCGTCGCCCCGATCCTCGGCCCGATCCTCGGCGGCACGATCAGCGACAATTGGGGCTGGCACTGGATCTTCTTCATCAACGTGCCGATCGCGGTCATTTGCTCGGCCGGCGCCATGCTCCTGCTGCGCAAGGCTGAAACCCGGGTCGAAAAGACGCCGATCGACAAGGTCGGGATGGCGCTCCTCGTTCTCTGGGTCGGAGCGCTTCAGTTGATGCTGGACCTCGGGCGTGAGCACGACTGGTTCGGCGATCCCTTCATCGTCGCGCTCGCCGTGACGTCGGCGATCGGCTTCAGCTTCTTTGTCGCCTGGGAATTGCTCGAGGGTAAACCGGCCGTCGAGCTCAAGGTGTTCCGCCATCGCGGGTTCACGGTGAGCGTGACGGCGCTTGTCTTCGCCTACGGGACGTTTTTCGCGAGCCTGGTTGTCATCCCTCAGTGGCTGCAGAGCTCGCTCGGCTACACCGCGACCTGGGCCGGCTATGCGACCGCTTTCAACGGCGTCGCCGCCGTGATGATGGCTCCGGTCGTCGCCAAGCTTTCGACCAAGCTCGACGAGCGGCTGCTGGTGTCATTCGGCATCCTTTGGCTCGGCGCGACGTCGCTGATCCGCGTCTTCTGGTGGACCAGCGGAGCGGACTTCTGGACGCTCGCCATCCCGCAGCTGATCCAGGGCGCGGGCATGCCATTCTTCTTCATCCCGCTGACCACGCTCGCGTTGGGCGCGGTCAAGGAAGACGAGGTGGCCTCGGCCGCCGGAGTCATGAACTTCCTGCGGACCATGAGCGGCGCGGTTGGAACCGCGATCGTCACGACCATGTGGTACGACGGCGCTCAGGGCAAACGCAGCGAATTGTCGGGGCTTTTGAACGGCGCGCAGTCGACCATGCAGTCGCTGCAGGCGCACGGCTTCACCCCGGACCAGTCGCGTCAGTTCCTCAGTAATGTCGTCGACGGGCAGGCCAATGCGCTGTCGACCGGTTCCGTGTTCGTCACCGCGGCGATCACCTTCGCCGCTGCAGCAACGATCGTCTGGCTCGCCCCGCGTCCCAAGCATGCGGTCGCGGCCGGCCAGGCCCATTAGGAGACAAGAAATGACCGTCATGCTTTTGGCGCTGCTCATGAGTGATTCCGCACTCAATGCGAGCGACATTCGCGCCTACCGGATCACCGAAGAATCGACCGGCGAATCCCGTGAAACGCAGGCCCGGGAACGCACGCGCGCCTGGAAGCCGGGTGTTGACCGCTGGATGATCGAGAAGGTCGAATGCCCGGCCTTCTTCAAGGACCAGATCGAAGGCTTCGGCAATTTGCAGGTCGGGCCGCGCTGCGATGCGGACCTCGAGGTCCCATACGCGCTATGAAAGGTGTTGCGTCACTTCATCGCTGGACTGTCGCCGCGGATCAGCGGCGCCAGTTCATCGCTCGCTGGCGCTCCCGGGCGCAGGACCTGAAGCGCCAGGGCGCGCTCGGCGCTTACCTTCTTACGGCCGAAAACGACGAGTTCGTTGGCGTCGTCCGCTGGCCGAGCGAATGGGTCTATGAAGAAGCCATGAAAAGGCAGGACGATGACGTCGGAGGCGAGGGCGTCCATCCTCTGATTCAAGCACAGCTGAGCATCGAGGTGGACCTGTCGCCGTCGTCGCACATCAGATGACGGCTAGGCGTGTCCCCAAAGGGAATCCGGGACGAAAATCTCTCCCTCTCGATAGATTTGCGAGGTGAGTGGGTCATCGGCGAGGCCATAAGGGCCGTCGAGATCCACCACGTCGCACAATTGCCCAAGGACGAAACCGGGCGCCATTGCGAGGGTCGATCCCCCCATGTTTCCGACCATGACTTTCTTGCCCATCGTCCTTGCGAGGCGGGCCATGGCGATCGCCTCGGTCAGGCCGCCGCATTTATCGAGCTTGATGTTGATGACGTCGAACAGCTCGCCAAGTTCGTGAAGTTCGGACAGGTCGAGGATGCTCTCGTCCGCGGCAACGGGAACTCCCGCTGACCACCCGCGCAGCAGTTCCTCCGACCCGCGCGCTACCGGCTGTTCCATCAGAGCGACTCGATGCTTGCGCAAAATATCCGCAAGCTCGTCCAGATCATTCCCGGAGAAGCCCTGATTGGCGTCCACGCCCAGCCAGACATCGGGACGAAACCGGCGAACGAGTTCGATGCGTGCCCGATCCGCGCGAATATCGCCGTCGAGTTTCAACTTTATCGCTTTAGCGAAATCCAGCGCGGGGATGCGCGCCTCGAGATCGGCTGGGTCGTCCGCCGGCAGGGTGAAGGTCGTGGTGAGCGGGCGTGGCCGAGGAACTCCGGCGAGCGACCAGACCGGCGTGCGCGCAAGCTTGGAATCGAGCTCCCAAAGTGCGCAGTCGAGGGCGTTCCGCGCGCCGCATGCCGGGAGCGCCCCCTGAAGCTCCTTCCGATTCATGCCCGCCTCGATTGCAGGGCGAACATCCTCGATCGTCGCGATCATCCGATCCTGGTCGTCGCCGAGATAATAGACGCCGGCGGCTTCGCCTCGCCCCTCCAGTTCGCCGTCGCCGATCGTGGCGACGATCGATGGCATGGCTTCAAAGGTATAGCCTGAAATCCGAAACGGCTGAGCGAAACGCATTGCCTCGCGCTGGACGGTCAATGTTCGTGCCGTAGTCGCAGTTGCCATGCACAAGGCATAGCAACAGAAACCAAAGTTTCAAATACAGAAACAATTAGCCTGCGCGATCGAACCCATCGTCCGTGAGGCGCCAGCTCTTGCCTGCGGCGACCGCCAGCTGCTGGATTCCCGGGCCGGCGCAAACCGCCAGGACAATGCAAGGATCGGCTGTGGTCCGCACGTAGCCGTGGGCCATTCCACTGTCGAAATAGACCGAGTCGCCAGGACCGAGCGAAAGCGGGGCGTACAGGTCCGAGTGCAGGTCCATGTGGCCGCGAATCACATAGAGATATTCCTCGCCTGCATGGCGGACCAGACCGCCCAGTTCCTCGACGCTCGTCGCCTGCACGTCGATGATGATCGGAATCATCATTTTCCCGAGGAGATCCGCAGCGGGATAATGGTGCACGTGCTTTTCCGAATCGGCGTCCCATTCGTGACCCGCGCGGGTCACGCTTCGGCGCCCCACGGCGACTGGAGCGGCGGGCTGCTCGGCTTCGGAAATGATGTCCTTGAGATCGACATTCAGCGCCTGCGCAAGCCGGATGAGCTTGTCGTAGGTGAGCGCCATCTTGCCGTTCTCGAGCTTCGACAGGGTGGAATAGGGAAGGCCGGCGCGGGCGGACAAGGCGCGAAGGCTGAGCCCCTGAGCGACTCGCGCTTGCCGGATCGCCCGGCTCGGTGCGGGAACCTGGTCGGAAACCCCGTTGGAAGGGGGATCCGGAACAATCCGCTTCGTTCTTGATCCTACCATTTGGCGCGATCCTAGAAACCAGTTGCTATTCCTGAAACACTTGGCATGATGCCACCAATCTAGTGGGGAGAGCTAGAGTGATCCGCCGAACCTTTACATATTTGCTGACGGGTGCTTGCGGGGCTGCACTTGCGACGCAGGCCCAGGCACAGAATGCCGCTGGAACCACCGGTGCCGATCAGCCTGCAGCACAGCCGCAGTCTCAGGAAATAACCGATCCAAATGCGATCATCATCACTGCGACCAAGCGTCCGCAGTTGCTGCTCGACGTTCCGCAATCGGTCAGCGTGGTTTCCGGAAAGACTCTCGAAACACAGCATGCCAACAGCTTTCAGGATTATCTGAAGCTCGTCCCCGGCCTGCAATTGAATCAGTCAACGCCCGGCGAGGGGCGATTAATTCTTCGTGGTGTCAACACCGCTGGAGTCGCGTCGACCGTTGGCGTCTACGTCGACGAAACGCCGTTCGGATCGAGCAGCGGCCTTGTGAACGCGGCCATATTGGCTGGTGATTTCGACACGTTCGATCTCAACCGCATCGAGGTGCTACGGGGACCTCAGGGCACTCTGTATGGTGCGAGCTCGCTGAGCGGAGTGCTGCGATTCGTCACCAACCTGCCCTCGACGGACGTTTTCCTGGTGCGAGGCCGGGCAGGTGTCGAAACTATCAAGGACGGAGATACTGGCTACTCCGGCAATTTGGTTGTCAATGTCCCGCTTGGGCGGACCCTCGCCTTCCGGGCGTCGGGTACCTATCGCAGGGACGGCGGTTTCATTGATTCGATCGGAACGGGAGGATCGAATCTTCACAAGAACATCAATGACTCCAAAAGTTTCGGCGGCCGCGCGTCATTGTTGTTTAAACCCAGCGATTCACTTTCCCTGCGCCTGTCCGCAATTGCCCAGAACATCGAGGCCGACGCTCCCTCGATCGTGGAAAGCGACCAGGTGACGTTGAAGCCCCTCTACGGCCGACTCAGCCAATCGGAATTCTCACCTCAGTTCACGAACATCAGATATCGAGTTTACAATGGCACAGGTACGGCGAATCTGGGCTTTGCAGATCTAACTTCGTCGACCAGTTACAGCACACAGAAGCAGCATTCTCGGTCGGACTTCACCAACGCACTTAGCATTCTTCTGCCGCTTCCGAACTTCTTCACCCTCCCGCAGGACACAAATTCGAAGAAGTTCACGCAGGAGGTGCGGCTCTCGTCGCAGTCCCGGCTACTCGATTGGCTGGTGGGCGGATATTATACCAATGAGTCAGGGTTGATCGTGCAGGATTTCACTGCGCTCGATCCCGATACGCTGGAGCCGATCTCGGGGCTACCCCTTCTGGCACACGTCACGTTGAAGTCGCACTACAAGGAGATCGCCGGGTTCGCGAATGCGACCATTCACTTTACGGATCAGTTCGATCTCGACCTCGGCGGTCGCTACAGCCACAACAAGCAGGACGTTCATCAAGTTAGCGATGGCGCCTTCGCCGGCGGGTTCAACGATTTCGGTGTTACCCGTTCCAGCGAGAACGTGTTCACTTACTCGCTTGCCCCCAAGTACAAGCTAAACAGGAATGCCTCGATTTACGCCCGGCTCGCCAAGGGATTCCGTCCTGGGGGTCCTAATGTGATACCGCCTGGAGCGCCCGCGGACTTTCCAACTTCCTACAAATCCGACTCGATAATTAGCTATGAGGCTGGCCTTAAGGCTCAAAC
>Ga0207674_10001304_pt1 | contig 32593 bp, 27 predicted proteins | sample KBSCornC72_FD_184303 | JGI IMG/M metagenome (GOLD analysis project Ga0207674, IMG submission 184303) | Corn rhizosphere microbial communities from Kellogg Biological Station, Michigan, USA - KBS Corn C7-2 (SPAdes) (version 2) | ecosystem: Host-associated > Plants > Roots > Rhizosphere > Soil ...
TGGTGAAACGGCGGCCAGGTGGCCGCCGCGAATCGCCGCAGGCTGCTATTTGTGAGACTGACCCACGGACCTTCCGAAACTGATCTCGCCGTTGTCGATCCGCAAGTTGAACCCGCACTCGGGATTGCTGCACACCCACGCCTTGTAGGTGATCGGGGCGCCGTCCTTGCCATAATCGCTGAGCGGCAGAAGGGAGCCCTCGCGACATTTCCGGCAGACCGGGAGCTCAGTTGAATTCACCGACCTTCGGTCCTGCGTCATCGTCGTGTAACGGGAAACGGGACGACGCTGAAGTAACGCACCGCCTGAACGCGCTACGCCTGACCGGCGCGTCTCCACGGATAGTCGCGCTCGAACGCCTGGTCGAAGCCGAACACGTCCGCGAAGTCGAGGCGTGAGTCGGTGGGCTGGCTGATGAGAAGGCCCAGGTCGACGAGCGTGAACACCACGTCGCCGATGTCAGCGGTCGAGCGCACACCCCAATGATCGAGCACGAGCCTCGCCATGACGCCGTAGCGATCGAGGGCCAGATCACGACACGCTTCGGCGAGCTCGCGACCCGTGATGTGCCGCCGCTCGGGGAGTCGCGCCTGCGAGAACTCGAGGGCCGACAGCACAAAGAGATACGCGTGCTCGTGGAACCGCGGTTCGCGCAGGCGAATCTGGTCCATGATGCCTTCTCGAAACGCCAACTCCGGCAATGCCACTCCTCGACCAGGGGAAATGAGCTGGCCGCATCGCGCAGCCCACTGTTTCAAAAGTTACCAGGCACGACCTGTGCCGGGGTACCCGCCGCTAAGATGTGCTTCCACGCGGCGCGGCACAACCCGGCTCGTTGCTCAAGACGAATGACGACGCGCGCTGGGCACGCGGCGGGCCAGAATCGCCGTGCCGTGACGCGCCGCACAGTTCGGCTGCGCCGCTCGGCTGCGCAGCGCGCGCAACGGGGTGCCGAGCCTTGTGAATCGTTAGGCGCGCCAACCTGCCGCGCCGCCGATGCTTTCTAGGACGACGCTGCCTCCAACGGCTCCGGGTACAGCGGAAACGCCGCTGTGAGCTCCCGAACCTCCTCGCGAACCCGCTTCGACACGCCGGCATCCTCGGGCGACCGCAGCGTCACGTCGATAAGCTCGGCGATCCGTCGCATCTCGGCTTCCTTCATGCCGCGGGTCGTCACCGCGGCAGTCCCGATGCGAATTCCGCTCGTCACGAACGGGGACTGCGTCTCCTTCGGCACGGTGTTCTTGTTCACGGTAATGCCGGCGCGGTCGAGCGCCTGCTCCGCCACCTTGCCCGTCAGCCCCTTGCTGCGAAGGTCAACGAGCATGAGGTGATTGTCGGTGCCACCGGAAACGACATTGAACCCGCGCTCGATGAGCGATGCAGCGAGAGCGCGCGCGTTCGCGACAACCTGCGCCGCGTATTGCCGGAACGACGGGTGGAGCGCCTCCTTGAGCGCGACTGCCTTGGCGGCGATGACATGCTCGAGCGGACCGCCCTGCATGCCGGGGAACACCGCCTTGTCGATGACCTTGGCGTGTTCGGCCTTGCACAGGATGAGACCGCCGCGCGGGCCGCGCAGCGTTTTGTGCGTCGTCGTGGTCACGACGTCGGCGTGCGGCACCGGTGACGGATACACGCCTGCCGCGACGAGCCCCGCGAAGTGCGCCATGTCCACCATGAAGATGGCGCCGACTTCACGTGCGACCTCCGCGAAACGCGCGAAGTCGATCACGCGCGAGTACGCGCTGTAGCCGGCGATGATCATCTTCGGTCGCGACGCGAGGGCGAGCGCACGCATCTGGTCGTAATCGATCAGCCCCTCGTCGTTCACCTTGTACGACACCGGGTGGTACAGCACCCCGGAAAAATTCACGTGCGACCCATGCGTTAGGTGCCCGCCGTTCGACAGGTCCATGCCGAGGAACGTCTCCCCGGGCTTGAGGAACGCGAAGAACGTCGCCGCATTCGCCTGGGCTCCCGAATGGGGCTGGACGTTCGCGTGGTCCGCACCGAACAGCTGCTTCGCGCGGTCGATCGCGATCTGCTCCACCTGATCGACGAACTCGCAGCCGCCGTAATACCGCTTGCCCGGAAGCCCCTCCGCGTACTTGTTCGTCAAGGGGGATCCCATGGCCTCGAGCACCGCCGGCGATACGAAGTTCTCGCTGGCAATGAGCTCGAGGCCCTCGAGCTGACGCTCGACTTCCCGGTCGATGAGGCGGGCGATCTCGGGGTCGGCATCACGTAACGCCGCACCGGGCGGACAGCGATCCCATTCCGACCACGTCATCATTCGGAAGTCTCCTCGATTCGGGAATTGGTGGTCATGCTTCGCGCGGGAACGGCGGCCACGTGCGGACCAGGGACCCCACGGCCTTCAGGCGACGCTCGGCCATGCGGTCCGCCGCCACGTAGGTCGGGATGCCCTGCTCTCGCGCCAGCTCGAACACGCCAAGCAGCGTGTCGTAGATCTCGTCGGCCTTGCGCAGCGATCGCTCACGCGTCCAGCCGGCCAACTCGCTGTATACGTTGATGACGCCACCAGCGTTCGCAACGTAGTCCGGCGCGTAGAGGATGCCGCGCGCTTCGAGCTCCTCGCCGTGCCGCTCCTCGAGCAGCTGGTTGTTCGCGCCACCGGAAACGATCTCCACCTTCAGGTCGGGCACCGTCTTGTCGTTGATGATGCCGCCGAGCGCGCACGGCGCAAAGATGTCCGCCTTGACGCTGAAGATGCTGTCGTGCTCCACGGCCTTCGCGCCGAAATCATCGACGATGCGCTTCACCTTCGCGGCATCGATGTCGGTGACGATGAGCTTCGCGCCCGCCTGATGGAGCTCCTTGCACAGGTAGGAGCCGACATGCCCGAGCCCCTGAACCGCGATCAGTTTCCCCTCGAGCGAGTCGGATCCCCAGCGGTGCTTGGCGGACGCCTGGATCGCACGGAACACGCCACGGGCCGTTACGGGTGACGGATCACCGGACTTGTTCGCGAGGCCGGTGACGAACTTCGTTTCCATGTGCACGAAGTCCATGTCGGCCGTGCTGGTGCCCACGTCTTCCGCCGTGATATAACGACCGCCCAGCGAGTCCACGAAGCGGCCGTGGGCGCGGAACACCATCTCACGCTTGGCCGTGCGGTTGTCACCGATGATCACGGACTTGCCGCCACCGAGGTTCAACCCGGCAACCGCGTTCTTGTAGGTCATGCCGCGCGATAATCGCAGGGCGTCGATGATCGCCTCTTCGTCGCTGGCGTAGTGCCAGAACCGGGCGCCGCCGAGGGCCGGGCCTAACGTCGTATCGTGGATCGCGATCACGCCGCGATACCCGCTCGCCTTGTCGTGGCACATCACGACCTGCTCGTGGCCCATCTCGGCGATGGTGTCGAAGAGTGCGAGCGAGGAGGTGCCGGGTTCTATGGTCGCGAGAGAAGACATTGGTGTCGAAAGTTAGGGTGAATCCGGGAGCCGGCGTACGTCGACGTCGGGAGACGTCGCGCGCGCCACGCATCACGATCGCGCGTACAGCTCGCGCGCGATGACGATGCGCTGAATCTCTGACGTGCCTTCGTAGATCTCGGTGACCTTCGCGTCGCGGAACAGCCGCTCGACGGGATAGTCCTTGACGTAGCCGTAGCCACCGAAGATCTGCACCGCCTGCGTGGTGACCCACATTGCGGTCTCGCTCGCAAACAGCTTGCTCATGGAACTGAATTGCGTGATCGGTTCGCCGCGGTCCTTGGCCGCGGCAGCCGAGTATAGAAGCGCACGCGACGCCGTCACTCGCGTGGCCATGTCGGCGAGCTTGAACTGGATCGCCTCGAACTCCTTGATCGGCTGATTGAACTGTCGTCGCTCGGCCGCATAACGTGTCGCGTGCTCGAGGGCGGAGCGTGCGATGCCGATCGCCTGTGCCGCGATGCCGAGCCGACCGTTGTCGAGTGACTGCATGGCATACACGAAGCCCATGTTCGTCTCGCCAAGCATGTTCTCCGCCGGAACTCGCAGGTTCTCGAAGTGCAGCTGTACCGTGGGCGATGCACGGAGGCCGAGCTTCGCTTCTTTCTTGCCGACGTGAAACCCGGGCATGTCCGGCGTCACGATGAACGTGCTGATGCCGCGCGGCCCACGGCGGTCGCTCGGGGAGTCGGTCCGGGCCATGGCGAGAATCACGTCAGCGTGGTTGCCGCTCGTGACCCAGGCCTTCGTGCCGTTGAGCACCCAGCATTTGCCGTCGCGCGCTGCCTGCGTACGAAGCGACGCCGCATCGGAGCCAGCCTCGGGCTCCGACAGCGCGAACGCACCTAACGATTCACCGTGCGCCATCGGCTTGAGAAAGCGCTCTTTTTGCGCCTCGCTGCCGTAGCGCAGGATCATCTGCGTGGGCAGCGAGTTGTGCACGCTCATGAGGACCGCGACCGACGCGTCGGCGGCCGCGATTTCCTCGAGCGCGACGAGATACGTGCGCGTGTCGAGCCCCAGTCCGTCGTACTGCTCGGGAATGAGCATGCCGAGAAACCCGAGCTGGCCGAGCTTCCCGACGATGTCGTTGTCGTACTGCTCGGCACGATCCCACGCGGCCGAGTACGGCGTGATTTCGGCCTTCCCGAAATCACGCGCCGTGCGCTGGATCTCGCGTTGTTCTTCCGTGAGCGGAATCAGAGCCCAGGACATACGTTAGGCTATCTGGAGACTGGTAACAGGTTACTGGTTACTGGTTACTCGGACAGGTAATTGGTTACTGGGATTGGTTATCGGTGATTGCACCCTCGGGAGGCTTCTCTCACGGGACCTTCCCGGGGGTTCGATAACCAATAACCGGTACCAGTAACCAATTACCTGTTCTGTTGCGCCTTTCATGCGTAGGTGTAGAAGCCGCGTCCGGTCTTTCTGCCGAGCCATCCGGCATCCACGTACTTCCTGAGTAACGGGCAGGGACGGTATTTCGGGTCGCCGAGGCCGTCGTGCATGACCTCGAGAATCGCGACGCAGGTGTCGAGGCCGATGAAGTCCGCGAGCGTGAGTGGACCCATCGGATGATTCATGCCGAGCTTCATCACCTGATCGATCGCGTCAGGCGTGCCAACACCTTCCATTAGCGCGAAGCACGCCTCGTTGATCATCGGCAGGAGAATTCGGTTCGCGATGAACCCGGGAAAGTCGTTCGCCTCGACCGGAGTCTTTCCCAGCGACTTCGCCAGGTCCATGACGCGTCGGGTCGTTTCGTCCGACGTGGCCAGCCCGCGGATCACCTCCACGAGTTGCATGACCGGCACCGGGTTCATGAAATGCATCCCGATCACGCGCTCCGGGCGCTTCGTCTGCGCGCCGATGCGGGTGATCGAGATCGAGCTCGTGTTGCTCGCGAGAATCGTTCCCGGAGCGGCAAGCCGATCGAGATCGGAGAAGATCCGAAACTTGAGATCGATATTCTCGGTCGCCGCCTCGACGATGAGCGTCGCGTCGGCCGCCGCGCGCAGCTCGGTGCTGGTCGCGATCCTGCCTAACGCAGCCTGTTTGTCGTCGGCCGACAGGGCATTCTTCTTCACCTGCCGGTCCATGTTCTTCTCGATCGTCGATCGACCGCGCTGCAGCGCGTCCTCCGACACGTCGACCATGGTGACCGGCATGCCCGACTGCGCGAACACGTGCGCGATGCCGTTGCCCATCTGCCCCGCCCCGATGACCGCGACGCGGTCCGTCATGCTATGACTCCTCGCGGCGCGGGCGCCGCGTGTAGAGGTAGAACGTGATCACGAGCAGGCTCAACGCCGCGGGCACACCGCCCTCCGGACCCCATACGCCGCCGGTCGCCCAGTCCGGACCGGCGTCGATCACCCGATAGTCGGGCGTCGCGAAGGGAATGCCGCTCACCGCGCTGTGAAGCGCACCCGCCAGCGCCCAGTTCCAGGCCAGATGCGCCGCGAACGCGGCCCACAGGCTGCGCAGAACCACGAGCACCGCGCCGAGAAAAAGGCCCGCGACGATGACGACGGAGACCGAGCCGAGAGTCGCGCCCTCGTTCTGCAGATGCACGAGGCCGAACGCGAGGCTCGTGACGCCTAACGCCGCAGGCGTGCCCCACCATTCCGCGAGCACGGAGAATCCGTAGCCGCGAAATACCATCTCCTCCCACAGCGCTGCGGGAGCGAGAAACCCCACGAGCGCGAGCGCGAGGCCGAACGAGCTGCCAGCGGGCGCCGGCACGACGCGAAGCCAGCCGATCGCCAACAGCGGAACCGTTGCGAATGCAACGGCGACGATACCCAGGGCCGCCGCTACAAGCGTCGCGCGGCGCCGGAGGGCTGACCGATCGAGTCGAACGGATTGCCACCCGCGCGGATCCACGAGGCGGAACGTGATCGCGTGTCCCGAGACGGCCGACCCGACCAGCACCCACGGTAACAGCTGCAACCGAACGTGCTCCGACGCCCACCCCCAACTCTCGAGGGATGTGACGGCGCCGTTCAGTACGATCAGCGACGTGATGCTCGCCGCGAAAAAAACGAGGAGTCGCCACGGCGGCCGAACCGCTCCGGTCGAATCCCTAAAGACAACGCGCGCCGTCAAACAGGCGCGCGGAGAGTCGATTTCGGAACCAGCAGGGCGGCGATGAAAGCTTTCACCGCGTCGAGTGCCACGAACGGGTGAATCGCGAGAGGCAGCGCCTGACTGAGACTGCCCGTGAGAATTGCGAGCTGTGCCAGGCCTCCGAGCAGCAGCACCGCGATTCCAGCGAGCGCCGCGAGCCAGCGGCCGGTGAGCGACCGCGCACGGAGCGACAGCGCTCCCGCGACGAACGCCGCAACGGGATAAGCGAACAGGTATCCGCCGGTGGGTCCGAAGAATCGCGCGAGTCCCGGAGCGCCATAGGGTGAGAACACGGGAAGCCCCACCGCCCCGGCGGCCAGATGGAGAATCATGCTCGCGGCGCCAGCAACGGGACCGAGCCACATGCCCGCCAGCACGACGACGAGCGGCTGCAGTGTGATCGGAACCGGCGTTCCTGGAATCGGGATCGCCACCTGTGACGCGAGGGCCAGCGCGACCGCGAAGCCCACGATGCCAATGGCGACGACCCGGGAGGGACGCCGCGAAACCGCGAGAGTGCTCGTCGTCATCAGTTCACACGCTCCACGCTGAGGGCCACCGCATCGCCGCCGCCAAGACACAGGGTCGCAAGACCACGCTCCTTGTTCCGGTCTTCGAGCGCGTACAGGAGCGTCGTCAGCACGCGCGCGCCGCTCGCGCCGATCGGATGACCGAGCGCGATCGCACCACCATTCACGTTCACACGGTCCCACGCCCACCCGAGCTGGTCGCCGTCGGCGAGCGCCTGGGACGCAAACGCCTCGTTCGCCTCGATGAGGTCGTAGTCGGAGATGTTCGTGCCCGTCTTGGCCATGAGATTCCGCACCGCGGTTATCGGCGCGAAGAAGAGATCCTGCGGTGCCGTGGCACCGGTGGCGTACCCCGTCACCCGCGCGAGAATCGTTAGGCCGTGGGCACGTGCGTACTCCTCGCTCGTGACTACGAGCGCCGCCCCGCCATCGTTGAGACCGGGCGCGTTGCCCGCAGTGACCGTGAGGCCTTCCGTCGATCCGGACTTGGGCGGAAACGCCGGCTTGAGTCGACCGAGCGCCTCGAGTGACGTGTCCTTCCGCGGCCCCTCGTCGGTGTCGATCGTCGTCGGCCCCTTGCGTCCGGGAATCTGCACCGGGACGATCTCAGCCTTGAAGCGCCCGGACTCGATCGCCGCGACCGCCTTCTGGTGCGACGCAAGCGCGAACTCGTCCTGACGCTCACGCGTGATCTCGGCCGTTCGCGCGGTATACTCCGCGTGCGAGCCCATGTGCACGTCACAGAACGAGCACCAGAGGCCGTCCTTGATCATGCCGTCCACGAGCGTCTGGTCACCCGCCTTCACGCCATTGCGCATGCCGTAGACGTAGTACGGCGCGTTCGACATCGACTCCTGTCCGCCGGCAACCGCGACCTGCAGGTCGCCCGCCTTGATCGCCTGCGACGCGAGCATCACGGACTTGAGCCCCGACCCGCAGACCTTGTTGATTGTCACCGCGGATACAGTGTTCGGGATGCCACCCTTGAGCGCGGCCTGGCGCGCGGGGGCCTGCCCCACGCCACCCTGGATGACGTTGCCCATGATGACTTCCTCGATGTCATCGAGGTCGACGCGTGCGCGACGCACGGCTTCGCGAATGGCGACGGCGCCGAGCTCGGGCGCCGAGAGGGGCGAAAGCCCACCGAGAAACCGGCCGATGGGCGTGCGAACAGCCGAAACGATGACCGGCGTGCGAGATGTATCAGCCATGGCTACGTGTGCGAGAAAGAAGGGGCTGACGCGACAGGCGTCAGCCCCTCAAAGCTATTGGGAACCACGATTGTCGGGAATCGGGAATCGGGAATCGGGAATAGGAAACCCTCGGGATGCCAGTTGCCCGGAGTGATGGCCCGACGGTTCGCCGATTCCCGCTTCCCTACAGCCCGTAGCTGACCCGTCCCCAGATGAACCGGCCATTGAAGCCGAACGGCGAGATGCCGTTGTACGGGTTCATGCCGAAATTGGCGTTCCCCGCATAGCCGGTCGCCGGATTGCCAGGATCGTTCTGCTTGTCGGGATAGACGTTGAATACGTTGTCCGCCCCGGCACTCAACGTCACGCGACTCAGCAGCCGATACGACACGCTCGCGTCGGTGACCCACTTCGCCGCGAACGTCTGGTCCGGCGGCTGATTCGTCGCGACCTTCGCCTGCCGGTTCGTAACCTCACCGAACCGCTGCGTGCGCAAGACTATACCCAGCTCGCGCCGCGTGTAGTTCGCCGAGGCGAGGAAGTTGTCGCGAGGCTGCGCCTCCTCGATCCGCCCCCGTTCCGCCCGGCCGAACAGCTGCTCGTCGAATCCCGTGAGCTCGGGCGGCGTCGGGATCACGTGCGTGACGTGCGTCCGCGTGTGGTTGTACCCTCCCGTGAGACGAACCACGCCATTCTCGCGCAGGTAGACCCCGTAGTTCACCACGGCATCGATGCCGTTCGTATGTGTGTCGATGGCGTTCGTGAAGTACCGCGCGCCGGTGACGCCCGTGAGGCCGATCGCCGCGAGCTGGTCCTGAATCGCGGGGCCGATGAAGTTCTCCGAGAACACGATCCGATCGTGAATTCTGATGTCGTAGTAGTCGAGGCTCACCGAGAATCGCGACGACGGATCGTACGTGACGCCGCCGCTGGCGTTGTACGATTTCTCCGGTTTGAGGTCCGTCGCACCGAGCGCGCGCGCGCCGGGCGTGCTCACCGGGAACGTGCGGATCTCGAGGAACTGTCCCGCGACGAGATTCGTCGCCGTCGAGGAGAAGAACGATTGCCCGAGCGACGGCGCACGGAATCCGGTGTTGAACGCACCGCGCAGTGCCAGCTGCGGCACGATCGCGTAGCGCGCCGTGGCCTTGCCGGTGACCGTCGAGCCGAAATCGTTGTAGTCCTCGAAGCGCCCCGCGATACCGAAGAGGAGCTTCGGTGTCAGGTCGGTCTCGAGATCGGCGTACAGGGCATAGTTGTTCCGCGTCGCGTTCTGCTCGTCGGCAGGGCGGAAGCCTGGAAAACCCTGCGCACCCGGCGCAGGTCGGACCGTCGAGCTGCCCGCGTTAGGCCCGTCGAGGATGGGCTGGCCGCCATCCATCCACGACGCGGAGTCCCCCGCGGTGATCCTGAACTGGTCCAACCGGAACTCGGCCCCCAGCGCCGTTCGCAGTGGACGTCCGTGCCCGAGACTCAGCTCTCGGAAGAGGTCGAGGTTCGTCGTCCATTGCCCGAACCCGAGGCCACCAGCGTCGAAATTTTTCGGGCTCGCGGTCCCCATCGACGCATTGTTGGTGTTGTTGACGTCGTAGTTCAGGGTGTTGAACCCGTACTCCGTGCTCAGGTCCCATCGCCAGTTGGCGGCGTTTCCCTTGACGCCGACGGCGGCCGAGCCGTCCCAGATGTCGGTCTTGATGAGCGGCAGAAATCCGTCGGGCCAGATCGCGCGCACCGTGTTGTTCCCGTTAGGCAGCCGCCAGTTCGCGGCCGCCTCGCCGTCGCGGTAGCTCGCGCCGCCGAACGCGTAGAGCTCGAGGCCACGCTGCGTCGTGTAGGAGGCATTGAGCATGCTCAGCACGTCCGTCGCGGCCGCGTCACCGAGACGGAGCGTCACACGCGGCGGCTCGTCGTTGCGCGGATCACCGTTGAAGTACTGCTGCCGTGGATCCACGCCGGCGCGGTTCGTCGCGCCGCGATCGCGGTATTCGACGCCGAAGTGTACGTAGTTGGACTGCCCGTACACGCTGCCGGCGTCCAGCGCCAGGTTCGTCACCGACCCGCCACCATCAGTCGTGTGGCCGAACGTGCCTCCCGCCTCGCCGGGCGCGGTGCTCTTGAGAATGACGTTGATGACACCCGCGATCGCGTCCGACCCGTACTGCGCCGCCGCGCCATCGCGGAGCACCTCGATGCGATCGATCATCGACGCGGGGATCGCATTGAGGTCGACGCCCGTCGAGCCACGCCCCACCGTGCCGTTCACGTTGACGAGCGCGCTGTTGTGCCGCCGCTTGCCATTGATGAGCACCAGGACCTGATCGGGCCCCAGGCCGCGCAGCGTCGCCGGCCTAACGTGATCCGTGCCGTCGGCTATCGAGGGCCGCGGAAAATTGAACGACGGGGCGAGCATCTGCAGCACCTGGTTCGTCTCCGTGCGTCCGGTGGAGACGATATCCGCCGACGTGAGCACGTCGACCGGAACCGGCGAGTCGGTAACGGTCCGCGCTTCGCCACGCGTTCCGGTTACGGCCAACGCTTCCAGGGTTGTCGGTGCGCGCGTGAGCACGAAGTCCCTCGTCGTGGTCTGCCCAGCCTTCACGACAATGGTATCGTGGACCCCCGTCCACCCGATGTAGCGCACCCGGAGCTCGTACGTCCCGGGCGCGATCGGAATGCGGAAGGTGCCGTCGCTTCGGGTGTAAGCGCCGGTCTGCGACCCGGTCACGAACACCGTCGCGCCCGCGAGCGGCGTGCCGACATCCGCGGCGGTGACCTTGCCCGCGACAGCACCCATCGACTCCTGAGCCATTACGGGAAGCCACGCAGTACCGATCGCAATCGCGATACCTAACGCCGTAACCAGGGCCCGGCGTCGCCATCCATTGGCGCCGGGCGCTGGGTCGAGCGGACGAAGCGCGTGCATCACAAACCTCCGTGTGTACGGTGACAACACGGTGTCGTCCTCACGACCCGGGCACAATGATACGGTAGGCCCCTACGGCAGCTCAGCCCGCTGCGACAACGCCCCGTCGATTTTCTACGCGCCGTTTGCGATTCCCGATTTCCGACTTGTCCCGAGGCGTTAGCGAGGGATCGTCCCGATTCCCGCCGAGAGTACCAGCGAACGCGACTTCACCTCCGCCAACACCCGGTCGATGAACTCGCCGACGGCCATCGGCGCCGGCTTCTGTTCCTTCCCCGCCCCGCGCACGTTGATCGCTACCGTGTCGGACTCCGCCTCACGCTTTCCGATGACCGCGAGATACGGGACCTTCATGCGCACGGCCTCGGCGATCTTGTACTTGAGCGTCTCCGACCGCGCATCGGAGTGCGCCCGGATTCCCGCCGCCCGCATGCGTTTCGTCACCACGTCGGCCACCGGTGCCTGATCGTCGGTGATGGGAATGACCCGCACCTGCTCCGGCGCGAGCCACGTCGGGAACGCCCCGGCGTAATGCTCGATCAGGATCGCCATGAACCGCTCGAACGACCCGCTCACCGCCCGGTGAATGATCACCGGCCGGTGCGCCGCGTTGTCCTCGCCGGTGTACGTCAGGTCGAACCGCTCGGGATTCGAGTAGTCGAGCTGGATCGTCCCGAGCTGCCACGCGCGGCCTAACGAGTCGAACACGTCGAAGTCGATCTTCGGGCCGTAGAACGCCCCGTCGCCAGGCTTGAGCTCATAAGCACGCCCCGTGGCGTCGAGAGCGGCCTTGAGCCCTGTTTCCGCCGTGTCCCACATCGTGTCCGTGCCGATCCGAACTTCCGGCCTCGTCGCGAACTTCACCGTCGCGGTGAGGCCGAACGTTTCGTAGTAGCCGAGGATGAACTTCATGAGCCGCCCGACTTCCTCGGCGATCTGACTCTCCATGAGGAAGACGTGACAGTCGTCCTGCTGGAACTGGCGGACACGCGTTAGGCCGGACAGTACCCCGGAGAGCTCGTTGCGATGCAGCACGTCGTACGTGCAGTACCGCAGCGGGAGCTCACGGTACGAGTGCTTCTTGGCCTGGTACAGCAGGTAGTGCGACGGGCAGTTCATCGGCTTGAGCGAGAAGTCGTGTTCACCCGTCTCGCTATCGAGCACGAGGAACATGTTCTCGCGGTACTTCCCCCAATGGCCCGAGATCTCCCACAGCCCCTTGTTGAACATCAGAGGCGTCTTCACCTCGTGATAGTCGTCGCGCTGCAGCTCGCGGAGGTACTCGTTGATCGTGTTGATGATCGTGGTCCCGCGCTCCGTCCAGAACACGGCACCTGGAGCAAACGGGTGGAGCAGGAACAGGTCGAGCTGACGCCCGACGACGCGATGGTCGCGGCGCTTCGCCTCCTCGATGCGAAAGAGATACGCGTCGAGGTCATCCTTCTTCCACCAGGCCGTCGCGTAGATGCGCTGCAGCTGTTGGCGCTTCACGTCACCGCGCCAGTAGGCCGGTGCCGTGTTCATCAGCTTGAAGTTCTTGAGGTACGACGTGTCCGGAACGTGCGGTCCTCGGCACAGGTCGATGAATGGCCCGTCCGTGTACGTCGAGATCACTTCGTCCGCGCCGAGATCCTCGATTCGCTCGAGCTTGAGCGGGTCGTCGGAGAACCGCTTGATCGCCTCGTCGCGCGAGACCTCGTCCCGCACGAACGGATACTTCTCCGCCACGACCTTCTTCATCTCGGCCTCGAAGGCCGCGAGATCGTCCGGGGTGAACGGCTCGGGCACCTCGAAGTCGTAATAGAATCCGTCCTCGATCGCGGGACCGAAGCCGATCTTCGCGTCAGGGCGGATGCGCCTGACGGCGGTCGCGAGGATGTGCGCGCCGGAATGCCGCAGGACGGCGAGCGACCGCGGGTCCTTCTCTGTGATGACCGTGAACGCGCCGCCCCGCCGGATCGGCGTCATGAGATCCTGCACCTCGCCATCGATGGACACGGCGATGGCGTCGCGGAGCAGACGCGATCCGATGGAAGCGACGACGTCGCGGGCGAGCGTGCCCGGCTCCACTTCTCGAGTGGCGCCATCGGGCAGCGTGAGAATGAGGGTCATCGGAGCGTGCTGGGGATCGCGGATGACAGTCGACATACGACAGGGAATCGGGAGTAGGGAATCGGGAATCGGTCCTTGTCATTCCGAGCGGAGCCGCCGGAGGCGGCGGAGGCGAGGAATCGCAGGCCTCCCGGTAGAGGGCCTGGTCCTTCGCTCGGGATGATCGAAACGCGTGTTGGTCTGCGGGCGGCTTCCGCGCGGCGCCGTCCGCTCAGCGCGTGCTGTCGAGGACCGGCGCGACCTGCGTGCCGTAGCGGAAATAGAGTACGAGCCCCGCGAGAAGTAGCACGACGAGCACTACCCACGGAATCACGCGACCAATTGGAACGCGGTCTTGCGGTGCCATCGGGTGAGACACGGTAAGTTCTAGGTGGCCTTCTTCTTGCGGCGGGCTCGCGCTACTCTCACACGCAAGTTATCGTTGGCTTTCCCCCTCCGCCACAGGCAGGTGTAATGTCTCCGCTGCGCTATCGAGACGACGATACCACATCGAGTGGACTGCTCTACCTTGCGGCCGGGGCGGTTCTCGGGCTGGCGGCCGGGCTCGTCGTTGCCGACCGCTTCGGAGGATTCTCGTCGCTCACGGCGAAATTGCGCGACCGCGTCGGCCGCCTGCGGGAAACCGACGACGATGAATACGATAGCGAGATCGATGAGGAGGACGAAGCGCTCGAGGAGCGTGTGCTCGAGGCGTTCCGCAACGACCCAACCCTCAGCGAGCGCGCGATCGACATCGGCGCCATCGGTGATGGAATCATCGAGCTCACCGGCTGGGTCCACGAGCCCGACGAGGCAACGCATGCCGTGACCATCACGCGCGGCGTCCCAGGCGTCGAGACGGTCGTGAATCGTCTGGACGTGCGGATGGCCGGTGCCGAAGAGCCGATCGAGATCGACGACTCGCCGAACGCACCGCTGCCCGGCGGTCGATGGGAAGGCCAGCAGGTGGGAACCGGCCGTCGTCGTCAGGGGAACTCGTCGGAGGCTGATCGCCACGCGGACCCAAAGCCCGACCTCGAGGATCGCTGGCTGAGCAAGGAAAAGGCGATTCGCGACGCCGCCGGGGACACCGAGGGCATCGCGGAGCGACGCACCTCGTCGAAGCGTCACGCCCGCGGGGACCGCACGGGCGGCTCTCCGACATCGCCGAGCGGCGTACCCAAGGCCGACCACGTTGCCAATCCTGACGATTCGGCTCCGGACACCATGCGCGCTGACTGACGCGGATCCATTCCGCTTGAGCACCGCAGAGAGCCGCGAGCCAACGCTCGCGGCTCTCTGCTTTTTGCGCCCTTTGATTTTGCCGTCGCCGCCCACCTGTCGCCTGTCGCCGGATTCCCGAATACAGATCGGCCACTAACTTCCCTGTCCATATGAGCACCACCTCGCCCCCGACCCCGACCGCCGACCTCCCCCCACAGTTCGATTTCGCGTCAACCGAACGCGAGATCTACGAACGTTGGGAGCGAGCCGGGGCCTTCTCGGCGGCCGTCACGGACTCCACCCGCTCCGGTGGCGATCGCGAGCCGTTCACGATCGTGATGCCCCCCCCGAACGTGACAGCGGTCCTGCACATGGGCCACGGTCTCGACAATACCCTGCAGGACGTCCTCATCCGCTGGCGACGCATGGCCGGCGACGAGGCCCTCTGGGTTCCGGGCACCGACCACGCGGGAATCGCGACGCAGAACGTCGTCGAGAAGCTGATCGCGAAGGAAGGGCTCACGCGCTACGACGTCGGCCGCGACGCGTTCGTGCGCAAGACCGTGCGATTCGTGGAAGAGACAGGCGGCGCCATCCTCAACCAGCTGCGCGCGCTTGGGGCCTCCTGCGACTGGTCGAGAACGGCGTACACGCTCTCGCCCGAGCTGTCGCGCGCCGTGCGCGAAGCGTTCGTGCGTCTCTACGAGAAGGGGCTCGTGTATCGCGGTCACCGCGTGATTCACTGGTGCCCGCGCTGCCTGACCTCGTTGAGCGATGAGGAAGCAGAGTTCCACGATACGAACGGCAAGCTCTATCACTTGAGCTACCCGCTGAGCGGTGAGCCCGACCGCGCGATCGTGGTGGCGACGACGCGCCCCGAAACGATGCTCGCGGACGTGGCCGTCGCGGTGCACCCCGACGACGATCGCTATCGCGACCTCATCGGGCGTACGGTCGTGCTGCCCATCGCAGATATCGAGATCCCGATCATTCCCGACAGCTACACCGATCCCACGTTCGGCAGCGGCGCGGTGAAGATCACGCCGGCGCACGACGCGAACGATTTCGAGGTGGGGCGGCGGCACGACCTGCCGATGCCGGTGGTGATCACGGCCAACGGCACGATGGGTCAGGAATCGCCGCGCGAGACGAACGAGCGCGGCGAGACGATCGAGCGCGTCCCGGAATCGCTGCGCGGGCTGGATCGTTTCGAGGCGCGCGAGAAGATCGTGGAAATGCTGAAGACCTCGGGGCGTCTGGTGAAGGTCGAGCCACACCAGCACGCCGTTAGGCGCTGCTACCGATGCGACACCGTGGTCGAACCGCGCCTGTCCGATCAGTGGTTCGTGAAGATGAAGCCGCTCGCCGAGCCGGCGCTCGCCGCCGTGCGCGACGGCCGCATCCGCATCGTGCCCGAGCGGTGGGAAGGCGTGTACGTCCACTGGCTCGACACCATCCGCGACTGGAACATCTCCAGGCAGCTCTGGTGGGGGCATCGCATCCCCGTGTGGTACTGCGATGGCTGCGGTCGCGAGACGGTGAGCCGTGAAGATGTGGTTACCTGTCCGTCATGTTCGGGGCCGGTGCGGCAGGACGAGGACGTGCTCGACACGTGGTTCTCGTCATGGCTGTGGCCCTTCTCTACGCTGGGATGGCCAAAGGACACGCCGGACCTCCGGGCGTTCTATCCGACCGACGTGCTCGTGAGCGGCCCCGACATCCTGTTTTTCTGGGTGGCGCGGATGATCATGTCGGGCTTCGAGTTCATGGGCGAGGCACCGTATCACACGGTGTACCTCCACGGCATCGCCCGCGACACGAAGCACCGCAAGATGTCCAAGTCGTTAGGCAACGGGATCGACCCGCTGGACGTGATCGCCCGCTTCGGCGCGGACCCGCTGCGCTACACGGTGGTGGCCGGGATGGGGCTCGGCGTGGACATCATCTTCGACCCCGACGATCTGGAGAAGTCGTTCGCGCCGGGCCGGAACTTCGTCACGAAGCTCTGGAACATCGGACGGTTCCTGCTCACGAATGTCGGGACCGCGCCCGTGCAACCGGTGTCCGCGATCGACCCTCACCGCCTGTCGCGCGCCGACCAGTGGATCCTCGCGCGTCTCGACGCCGTCATCGCCGAGTGTGACGCGGCGCTCGGTCCCGCGCGTCCGGTGAAGGAGCACTGGACGCTCGCCGAGCGCACGATGGGCATGCGGCTCAACGACTACGCCGAGGCCGCGCGGCGATTCGTGTGGAACGAGCTCGCCGATTGGTACCTCGAGGCGATCAAGGCGCGGCTCGCCGAGACCGGTGACGATCGCGAAGTCGCGCGCGCGGTGCTCGCACATGCATTCGATGCTGCGCTCCGCTTGCTGCACCCGATCGTTCCGTTCGTGACAGAAGCGCTATGGCAACGGCTCCCTGGTCGGGCCGAGCACGAGCTGCTGATCTCGGCGCGATGGCCGAAGGCCTCGGGCGGCCACGGCGAGGGTGCCAAGGAATTCGAGCTCGTGCGCAACGCGGTAGATGCGCTGCGACAGCTGCGCGGCGAGTACAACATCACGCCGGGCAAGCAGCTGTCGGCGATCGTCGTGCCGGCGCCTAACGCCCAGACCGTGCTCGCGGCCGAGGCTGGGCTGATAGGCCGGTTGACGAAGTGTACGGTGTCGGTCGCCGACGCCGCGCCGACGGGAGAGACGGCTGCCCACCAGGTGCTGGCGGACGGCTCGGAGGTCATCGTGCCGCTCGCCGGGACGATCGACATCGCGAAGGAATGCGCTCGCCTCCAGCAGGAGCTCGCTGGCCTGGAGAAGCAGCTCAATGGACTCAGGCTGCGCCTCGCGAACGAGAACTTCGTGTCGCGCGCCAAACCGGAGATCGTCGAAGCGGAGCGCCAGAAAGAACGCGAATGGTCCGCGCGGCGGGAACAGCTCGCGGCCAAGGTCAAGACGCTGTGCGGAAACTGATCCTGCTCGTCACCGTTCTGGGGTGCGCCCAACTCGGCTCGCCCCCGGGCGGCCCGGAGGATCACGCCGCGCCGCACCTGCTCCGAATCTCGCCTGACACGAACGCGCTCAACGTGCATCCGAAGAGCGTTCAGCTCCAGTTCGATGAGATCATCAACGAGCGTCCGGCGCGCGGCGGCGACAACCTGTCCGCGCTGTTCCTCATCTCGCCGCAGCGCGGCCGCGCCGACGTCAAATGGCACCGCAGCCGCATCGAGATCAAACCGCGCCGCGGCTGGATGGCGAACACCACCTACGTCATCACACAGCTCGCCGGCGTAGCCGACCTGCGTGGGAACGCGGACAGCGTTCAGCACCAATACATCTTCTCGACCGGACCAACGCGAGCCGCGTCGTTCATTCGGGGTGAGGTGTTCGATTGGGCGACGGGACAGCCGGCGGCAAAGGCGTACGTCGAAGCTATCCACCTTCCGGATAGCCTAACGTATGGCGAGTATGCCGATTCGCTCGGCCGGTTCGTCGTCCGCTACCTGCCGCCCGGGCGGTACCTGGTTCGCGGAATCATCGACGCGAACAACAACCGCGTGCTCGATCGTCGCGAGCTGTTCGACTCCACGACCATCGCGCTCACAGACTCGGCATCTCACGAGATGCTCGCGTTCGTCCACGACAGCATTGGCGCCGGACTCGCCGAGGTCGAGGTTCGCGACTCGGTGACGCTCCGAAGCCGGTTCGATCGTCCCCTGCGACCCGGCGTTCCCGTTCCCGCTACGCGGTTTTCACTGCGCGCCGCCGATTCGTCCGTTGTCCCGATCGTTTCCGTGACGATGGGAAGCGCGTTCGAGAAGCTGCAGGCGGACAGCGCGAAGGCCAAGGAAGTGGCGGACTCGATTGCGCGCGCGCGGCAGGCCGACTCGATCGCACGAGCGAACCCGCGGGCGCCGCGTCCGGCGCCGACGCCAGCTGCCCCGCCCGCGCGCCGAGGCGCGGCTGCGCGCGATACCACGCCGCGACCGAAAATGACCGCGGCCGTCCCCGAGACGTACGCGATCATCAAGCTCGGTCGCTCGCTCACGCCGGCAACGACGTATCGGCTGCGTGCCGACTCGCTGCGGAGCCTGATGAACATCCCGCGGACATCCGACCGCGTCTTCATCGCGCCGCGTCACGTCGATTCCACGCGAGCTCGCGGCGATTCCGCGCGGCGTCCGGATTCGACCCGGCGACCGCCGCCAGCGCGGCGCCCGCCGGAGCATGACGAGCTATCGTTGCGTTTCGTGCGCGAGTTATTCGCCCCCGGAGTAAGCCAGTGAGCGACCCTCGGCGCGCGCTGCCTTCTGTCGGCATACTGCTCGATAGCATCGAGGTAGCTCCACTGTTGGCGCGTGCACCTCGCTCTCTCGTGACCGAGGCAGTGCGTTCAGCAGTGGACGAAGCCAGGCAGGATCCGGGGTCGACGCCTAACGACCTTGCCGGCTGGGCGGAGGCCATCGCGGACCGGCTCGCACTCCTCGAGCGACCATCGCTTCGGCCCGTCATCAACGCCACAGGAGTAGTCCTCCATACGAATCTTGGCCGTGCCCCGCTCTCGGCTGCCGCGCTCCACGCGATCAGCGCGACAGCCGCCATCGCCTGCAACCTCGAGTATGACCTCGAGCGCGGCGAACGAGGGTCGCGGTATGTGCACGCCGTGTCGCTGCTTCGCGAGTTGACAGGCGCCGAGGACGCGATCGTCGTCAACAACTGCGCGTCGGCGCTTGTGCTGGCGCTCAACTCGCTCGCCGCCGGCCGCGAAGCGATCGTCTCGCGCGGTGAGCTCATCGAGATCGGTGGTAGCTTTCGCGTGCCCGACATCATGGCGAAGAGTGGCGCCACGCTCGTCGAAGTCGGCACGACGAATCGCACGCATCTCGCGGACTACGAGGAGGCAGTCGGCGAGTCCACGGGCGCAATCGTGAAGGTGCACCGGAGCAACTTCGAGCTGCGTGGCTTCGTGTCGGAGGTAGAGCTCTCGGCGCTTACACCGCTCGCACGCACGCACGCGATTCCCCTGCTCTTCGATTTCGGGAGTGGCCTCCTCGTGTCGCTCGACGAGTACGGGCTGCGCGGTGAGCCGACGGCGCGTGACGCCGTTCGCGCCGGCGCGACACTCGTGCTCATGAGCGGCGACAAGATGCTCGGCGGCCCGCAAGCAGGAATCATCCTCGGTGACGCCAGCGCGATCGCGGCGTGCCGAAGGAATCCCCTGGCGCGCGCGGTGCGCGTGGACAAGATGACGCTCGCTGCACTCGAGGCGACGCTCGCGCTGTATCGGGAGCCACTACGCGCCATTCGCGAAGTGCCCGCGCTGGCGATGCTCACCGCTCCTGCGGCGAACGTCCAGCTGCGCGCGGAGCAGGCAGCCGCTCGTCTTCGTGGCAATGGCGTGAGCTGTGACGTCGTGGAGACGGAAGCCAGCGTTGGTGGCGGAGCATTTCCGACGGCGCGCATTCTGTCGTACGCCGTGGCGTTGCAGGGGAGCCCAGCTGCGATCGAGCAACGCCTGCGCTGCGGCGACCACCCCGTGATCGGCCGCATCGCGAACGGCCGCGTTCTGCTCGACATGCGAAGCGTTCCCGCCGCGCACGATGAACACCTCGTGCGCGCGGTCATCACGTCGCTCGTCTGAGCTGGGAATGGCACGACCGGCGGCCTTCCTCGATCGGGACGGCACCATCATCGAGGACGTGAGCTACATCGCGCGTCCGGACCAGGTCCAGCTGCGGCCGACCGCTGCCGAGGCGATCGCCCTGCTCAATGAGCATGACGTTGCCGTCGTCGCGATCACGAACCAGAGCGGGATCGCGCGCGGCATGTTCACGGTGGCCGATTACGAGGCTGTGCGCGATCGCACCGCACAGGTGCTTGCCAGGCACGGCGCACGGATCGACGCCTCCTACTACTGTCCTCACTATCCGGCGGTGAGCGGGCCGTGTGACTGCCGAAAGCCTGGCCGCCGGCTTTTCGATCAGGCGATCGCCGACCTCGACCTGTCGCCGAGCATGTCAATGTTCGCGGGCGACCGCGCGCGCGATGTGCTCCCCGCGCGCACGTTCGGCGGAACAGGGTTTCTCGTCCCCGCACCATCGACGCCTCCAGAGGAGGTCGACGAGTCGGTTCGTGCGGGCGCCACCGTTGCCGAGTCGCTGCTCGACGCCGTGCAGCGGTTTCTTGCCCTCTTCCCGCGGTCTTCGCGAGCCCGATAGAATCTGGCGCATGACTGCTCGAGTCGCCGTGCTCGCGTCTGGAGGTGGGACGAACCTCCAGGCCATTCTCGACTATCTCGACGCGCGGGGCGAAGCTCGCGCCGCGACGGTTTCGCTCGTCGCGTCGGACCGCGCGTCGGCGGGCGCGCTCGACCGAGCCAGGCGACACGGCGTCGAGGCGGTCGCGCTCGACAAGGCGCAGCGTGGCGACGAGATGGCGAGACTCCTCGAGTCGCACGCGATCGACTACATCGCGCTCGCCGGCTATCTCCGATTCGTGCCGACGAGCGTGACGCGCCAGTGGCGCGGACGCATCGTGAACGTGCATCCGTCGCTGCTCCCGGCGTTCGGCGGCACGGGGATGTACGGCATCCGAGTCCACCAGGCCGTCATCGAATCCGGCGTGCGCCTCACGGGTGTGACCGTGCATTTCGTGGATGAGGTCTACGACCGCGGCCCGATCATCGCCCAGTGGCCCGCGCCGGTGCTTCCCGGCGATACTGCAGAGGTGCTGGCGGAGCGCGTGCTGGCCGTCGAGCACGCGCTGTACCCGATGGCGCTGGAAACCGTCGCGCAGGGCCGTGTGACGTTAGGCACCGACGGCCGCGTCGGCGGGTTGGCATCGGTGCCGGAATTGGTCACCTTTCCCGCGCCGCAGCCAATAACCAGTAAGTAACCAGTAACCTGTAACCAGTGTCCGGTCATGCCTCGCGCTCTGCTCTCCGTTTCGGATAAATCGGGCCTCATCGAGTTCGCGCGCGGCCTGCGTGAGTTGGACTGGGAGCTCATCTCCACCGGCGGCACGTCGAAGGCGCTGCGCGACGCGGGCCTCCCGGTGCGCGACGTCGCGGAGGTGACGCACTTTCCGGAGATGCTCGACGGGCGCGTGAAAACGCTGCACCCGATGGTGCACGGCGGGCTGCTCGCCCGCCGCGACGTGGAGGAGCACATGACCGCGCTGGCCGAGCAGGGCATCGACACGATCGACCTCGTGGCGGTCAACCTGTACCCGTTCCGCGAGACGGCGTCCCGGCCTAACGTGCGGCCCGATGCCGTCATCGAGCAGATCGACATCGGCGGGCCATCGATGCTGCGCTCCGCGGCCAAGAACTTTCCGTCGGTGTTCGCGGTCGTGGATCCGGCCGACTATGGCCGCGTGCTGGCGGCGCTGCGGGCGGGCGATGATGATCTCGACCTGCGCCGAGTGCTGGCCGCGAAGGTCTTCGCGCACACCGCAGCCTACGATGGTGCCATCGCCAGCTGGTTCGCCGAGCAGCGCGGTGAGCTGTTTCCGCAGGAGATTACCGTCTCCTTCGAGCGCGCGCAGAGTCTCCGGTACGGTGAGAATCCAGGACAGCGTGCCGCCTTCTACGTGGAGCGCGGCGGCGGCGGTCTGGCGGCGCTCGAGCAGCGCGGCGGGAAAGAGCTCTCGTTCAACAACCTCCTCGACCTGGAGGGCGCGCTGATCGCGACCGACCCGTTCGCCGGCGAGATCTGCTGCGGGATCGTGAAGCACACGACGCCGTGCGGCCTCGCAGTCGGTTCATCCGCGATCGATGCGTACCACAAGGCACTGGCGTGCGACCCGGCGTCGGCGTTCGGCTCGGTCATCTCGTTCACCACGACCGTGGACGCCGAGGCGGCTGAGGCGATCGCCAGCCTGTTCGTCGAATGCATCGTCGCGCCGGACTTCTCGCCGGAGGCCCTCGACGTGCTGGGGCGAAAGAAGAACCTGCGCGTGCTCGTCGGCACAGCGCGATGGACGCCGCGTGCGCTGGACTTCAAGCGCGTACGCGGCGGCGTCCTCGCTCAGGAGCGCGCGCCTAACGTGATCGACGATGTGATGTGGCAGGTCGTGACCCGCCGCCACCCGACGGCCGAGGAGCGCGAGAACATGCTCTTCGCCTGGCGGGCAGTGGCGTCGGTCAAGTCCAACGCGATCGTGCTCGCCAAGGACGGCGCCACGATCGGGATCGGGGCCGGTCAGATGTCCCGTGTAGACGCCGCGTTCGTGGCCGTCCACAAGGCACGCTCGGCCGGTCATGACACGGCGGGCGCGGTGATGGGCTCGGACGCGTTCTTCCCATTCCGGGACAGCCTGGACCATGCGGTCGAGGCGGGGGTCAAGGCGATCGTGCAGCCCGGCGGCTCGATCCGCGACGCCGACGTGATCGCCGCTGCGGATGAGCACGGGATGGCGATGGTCTTTACCGGCCAACGACAGTTCAGGCACTAGTCTTCAGCCGTCAGCCATCAGCCATCAGCCCAGACGGCGGCAGTCGACAAGCACCGCCGTCTGGGCTGATGGCTGATGGCTGATAGGTTTCGTGACGTTTTCCTCGCGACTCAAGTTGTATTTGGGACCCGCGTTCTCCCGATAACCGGACTTCAATGTCTTCCACCGTTCCAGCCGATCTCGACTATCGGCCGTCGTACCTCGCGGCCGGCATCGCGGCGGTGCTCGTGCTCATCCTGTATATCGTCACCCTGGCGCCGTCCACGGCCATGTGGGACACGAGCGAGTACATCGCCGCCGCGTACATCCTCGGCCTGCCCCACCCGCCGGGGAACCCGTTCTTCGTCCTGATCGGGAAATTCTTCACGCTACTGCCGATTGCCGGCACGATCGCGGCGCGGGTCAACATCCTCGCGGCGGTCTCGAGCGCGGTTTCGGCCGGCATGTGGTTCCTCATCACGGAACGCGTCCTCGTCAGCTGGTTCCCGCAGCGATGGCAGCGAATCGTCGGCGGATCGCTCGCCGCGCTGATCGGCGCGACGTCGTTCACGGTGTGGAGTCAGTCGGTCGTGAACGAGAAGGTGTACACGGTCAGCCTCGCCGGGCTCGCGCTCGTCGCCTGGCTCACCGTCCGCTGGTGCGACGAGCCGGATGGCCCCAAGGCCGACCGCCTCCTCGTTCTCGTCGCGTACCTGCTCGGTTTGGGCTACGCGAACCATATGGCTGGAATGCTCGCGGCGCCCGCCGTCGCGATCGCGGTATTGATTCGTCGCCCACGGACCCTCGTTCGGCCTTGGCTGATCGCCGCGTGCCTGGGCGGTGGGTTGCTCGGTATCACGCCGTTCGCGACGCAGCCGATCCGCGCCGCGTACTTCCCCGCGATCAACGAGGGCGAGCCAACCGGTTGCCGCACCGAGCTCAAGGCAAGCTGCACGTTCTCGGAAGGCACGTGGCAGGCGTTCAAGTACAACTTCAATCGTGAGCAGTACGGGAAGCCGCCGGTCGTGGAACGCCAGGCGCCCATCAGCGCCCAGATCGGGATGTGGTGGCTCTACTTCAAGTGGCAGTGGCTGCGCGACGCCCACGGCGATCGTGAAGCGCTCCAGACGACGCTCGCGACGACCTTCCTCATTCTCGGACTGATGGGGGGGTGGGTGCACTGGCAGCGGGACCGGCGGTCATTCTGGTTCTTCGGTCCGCTGATGTTCACGATGACGCTGCTGCTCATCTACTACCTGAACTTCAAGTACGGGTATTCGCAGTCGCCGGAGCTCGGCGACAATGTCCCGCGGGAGGTCCGCGATCGAGACTACTTCTACCTCTGGAGCTTCTCGGGGTGGAGCGTGTGGGCGGCGCTGGGGCTCGTCTATCTGTGGGAAACCATCGCGGCGCTCATCGGGTCGGAAAACGTTAGGCTCGGCCGCGAGACCCTGCAGCTGCCCCGCAAGCAGAGCTGGCTGATCGCGGCGCCGGTGCTCGCACTCTCGTTCATTCCGCTCTTCGGGAACTGGAACGCGGCGTCGCGACGGTACGACACGACCACGCGCGATTTCGCCGCCGACCTGCTGAACTCCGTCGAGCCGTACGGTATCCTCGTCACGGTTGGCGACAACGACACGTTCCCGCTCTGGTATGCGCAGGAGGTCGAAGGGATTCGCCAGGACGTCATCGTGGCGAACACGTCGCTGCTCAACACGGACTGGTACACGCGTCAGCTGATCCGCGCACCGGTCCGCCCCTACGATGCGGCGAAAGGTCCGGCGATCTACCGGAACGGCAGCTGGCCGAAGCCCTCGGGACCGCCGGTCAAGATGACGATGGACGAGGCCGACCAGATCCCGATCGCGTTCGACATGCGCGAGCCGCAGCAATTCACGGCCGGCAAGATCGAAGCGACTATTCAGCCGCGGACGCTCACGCGCGCCGACATCTTCGTGCTGCGCATGATCAAGGACAATACGGGCCGGCCGGTGTACTTCAGTCGCACGTCGGGCGGGTACGGCAGCCAGGAGCTCGGTCTCGCCCCGTACCTCATGACGCAGGGACTCGCCCGCAAGCTCATGCCCGACATCCCGCGACCGGCGGGTCGGGACACGATGCTCGTTCCGGGCGAGGGATTCGTCGATGTGCCGCGAACGACCGTGCTGTGGGACAGCGTGTTCCAGGCACCGAAGTCGATCGTACGGAAGGGCGACTGGCCGGACCGCGCGTCGGTCGGGATTCCGGCGCTCTACGTGTCCACGGGCTTCATGCTGTCCGAAGCCCAGCGCGCGCAGGGCCACGTGGACGAAGCGAAGCGTGTCCTGGCCACGGCCGAGAATGTCGCCAAGGCCACCCGGCTGTCCGACCTGTTCAACGCGGCGCAGAGTCTCCCGCCGTTAGGCGCGGAGGGCGATAGCCGTGCGCCCGCGATCCCGCTGCCCGTGAAACCCGAAAGCGGGAAAAAGCAGGAGAACTGATCACCGAATACCAATAACCCATTACCCATCACTCATGACTTGCCATGACATCTCGTGATGTCATGGCGAGTTATCGGTTCTGGGTGGTGGGTCATTGGTTCTCGATCATCGGTTACCGACGGCGTTAGGCTGGCCTGATCGCAACCCTCACCGAGGTGATATAGACCGCCGTCGTGCCCTCGAACCCCGAATCCACGCCCACCACGAACCACAACCTCCCGCTGGGCGATGTGGCGACCGTGAGCGGCGCGCTGTCGAACTGCTTGAGCTCGTAGCGCGGTGCCGCGCAGTTGGTATTGGAGTTCGCGATGTTGCCCACGGGCAACGCGTCGCGACCACCCGCGAGCTGTGAGCCGTGATCGAAGTTCGCGCGGTAGTACTGGTCGGCGTCGATGATGCGTGCCGGCTCCGCCGGCGTCGCACCCACCTTCAGCACGACCGACTCGCCCGGCGCGCCACCGATCCCGGCGCAGCCCCTCGGCGCGTTCGTCGCCACCGTCACCCGGTAGCGGACGACGTACGAGGCGTTAGGCGCGAGCGTCGGACCCTCGCGCGCGATGTACATGAACAGATCGTCGCTGTGGTTCGCGCCCGTCAACAGGATGCCTCTGCGCGCCGGATCGAGCGGAGCGGGCAGCGGAGCCAGTGACGATCCAATGCCCCACTCGGCCTCTTTGCCCACTGGATAGTCGACGAACGCCGGTACCCAGCCCTGGTAGTCGTTCGAGAAGTCGAAGATGACAGCATAGCTGTCGTCGCCCGCGCCGACCGAGTCGCTGCAGCCCACGAGCGCAGCAGCGGACACCAGCGACGCGAGCATGGCGGTGCGCCACGGCCGTCGGCCGTGGCGTCCTGCATCCAACGTCATTGAATGGAAAGCGACCCCGCGCGTGGTTGGCGTTAGGTGGAGAGGCTTCTCCAGCGCGACGCGCGCGAGAAGCACAATTCACGACGCCTAACCTGTGATCGCCCGCCATCGTCACCGGCGAGCGATCAACGCTGCCCACCGAGCGGTCAGTCCACTACTGCCGGCACGCGCCGTTCGGGTCGGGCTTCGGCTTGTCCACTGCCGGCCGGTGATCCAGGTCAGCAACGCGCCACGCGACATCGTAGATGAATTGCGTCACCCGGCGATACTGATCGAAGTCGAGGTATTCCGGCTCGTCGGTCACCTGGTGATAGTCGCGATGTCCGCCCGTCGTGAAGAACGCGATCGGGATGCCGTAGCGCGCGTACATGTAGTGATCGCTCCGGCAATAGATGTTCTGTGGATGTCCGTCCGCGTCGAGCGCGTAGTCGATTTGCAGATTCGCTTTCGTCTTCGTGTCCACATCCTCGATCAGGTTGCCGAGCTCCGTGGACAGCCTGCGCGAGCCGATGACCTGCACGTAGCCGGAGTCGCGCCCGTGGATGAGCGATCCATCCTTCGCCGCGCCGGTAATGTCGGTCGACGCGCCACGCCCGATCATGTCCACGTTGAGCTGCGCGACGATCGAGTCACGCGGTACGGTCGGATGATCGGTGAAGTAGCGTGAGCCGAGCATTCCCTCCTCTTCGCCCATGTGCCAGACGAACAGGATCGACCGCTTCGGCTTTGGCTTGGCGCTCGCGAACGCCTCGGCCATCTCGAGCACGCCCATCGAGCCCGAGCCGTCGTCGTCGGCGCCGTTGTTGATCGAGTCCTGGCGCGGCGGTTGCGCCGCCCGCGCGCTATCGATCATGGTCTTCATCTTCGCCACTTCGTCGGCGGTCGCGGGACGGTTGGGGCTATCGGCCCCCTGCGGCCTAACGACGGTGTTGTACACGCGGATCGAGTCGTGCTCCACCGGCCCCTGCGCGCGCACGCCGACGTGATCGCTGTGCGCACCGATGGCGACGTATTCACTCTTGAGCTTCGGATCGCCACCCGGCAGGATGGCGACGACGTTCCGCCCGGGGCGGCGGGTTACCACGAACTTGAGGTTGACCTGCGCCGTCTTGCCCGCGGTCCCCTTGGCCGGCATCGCGTTAGGTGCTCCGAGCAGTGCCATGGCGACGGGCTGCGTGAGCTGGAGCGTGACCGGGACCGTCGGCGGCTGGTCAGGCACGAGCTGCACGAACGGGCTCGGGGTGAACGCGTTTTTGACGACCGTGGGAGGAAACTGCGCTGGCCCGATGAGCGCGATCACCGCCGCCGCGCTCACTTCCGCCTGGTACCGCTTGAATCCCTCCGATGCGAGGAAGGCCTGAACGTCGGACGGCGGGGCGGCGGCCGGCAGGAGCAGCAGGAGCTTGCCCTGCACCTTCTCGGGCGCGAGGATGTTCGTCGTGTCGATGGCCTGTCCGCCAAAGACCACGTCGAGCGTCCGCGGCTCCGACGGCGTCCCGAGCGGCGCGCTGGCGAGGAAATCCGATCCCGCCTTGAACGTCGTCTCGCCGACCTGGATGGTCGACGACGAATCCATCGTCTGCACGGCGAACGGGACGTTCTGGTAGTACGTGCCGCTGTCCCCCGCTGGTTGGAGCCCGAGCCGCTTCAGCTCACCAGCGATGTACTCGGTGCCCTTCATGGCCTCGGGACTGCCCGCCATGCGACCGCGCATGCTGTCGTCGGCAAATCGGTAGATGCGCGTCATGAGGTCGGCGATCGTGATCGCCGGCGTGGTCTTCGTCGGCTCGAGCTTGAGCGGAAGCGGCTGCTTGGGCTGCTGGGCGACGACAGACGTGGCCGCGAGGAGCGCGACGGGCAGCACGAGGCGCATGATCGACATGGATCGAGTTGAGGTCCTTGCGGATGGGTTGACCTCGCGGGTTCGTCGAATAGGCTTCGCTACCCGGGAGGGCTGGCAGAATGGCTAATGCAGCGGTCTTGAAAACCGCCGCGCTGAAAGGCGCTTACAGGTTCGAATCCTGTGCCCTCCGTTGAACTTAGCGTGTTCGAGCACACCATGCACCGGCGCGATCCGGACACATCGTTGGGACACAAGTGGCCTTCGCTTCGCAATAGTCAAAGGGCTGAACTACAACCCGGTCCTTCTGGAGTGTCCGGTCGGCGAGCGGCGTCCGTCGTTCGAGCCTCGGGTCGCGCTCTGCCGTGGGATGGCGTTTGCGCTCACCCATTTGTCCTCAACTGGCCACGCGTCGAATCGTGAGCACAGTGGCCTGACGCCCCGTGGCGTCCTTGCAAATACCGTGTGATCCAATGTCGAACACGCGTTGCCACCGCACCGAGTGCCCGCGGTCCTCAGCTACTTTATCCCCACGGGCTTCGGCCTCGTCCAGGCTCACGAAACGGCCCAGCGATTTTCCGCTTTCCGTTAGCTCGTACTCCATGGCTCCCCTCACTGCATCGGGGCGATCTTCCAGTTACGCGGATTGACGTCGCGCTCGTGCTTGACCATACGTTCCGCGTACCACGCCGCGCAGGCAAGAGCCAGGACCATGTCGTCGTGCTCGCCGCCGTCCCGCCACGCTGTGCCGGCGCCGTGCGAGTCGTGACCGGTGAGCTGCGAGATCTTCACGCGGAACGCCAGCACCTCGGACGTTAGCACCGCGGCCAGCGGCAGCGCGCTCGCGATCCTGAGCCGCTCGGACTGTAAGAGTACCTCGACGACCGATGCGAGATCACGCTTCGGGACGCGCCAGCGTTGGTCACACGTCACCGCATCGCTGCCGTGGATCGTGATTGCGACCGGGTCGAGCCCGCCCGCATCACGTCGAGCACGGCACGCCGACGCCGGTGACGCGCCTCGCGGTTGACCTGGCGCCTCGGAATGACTCGCTCCAACACGCCTAACGCCGTCTGGCCCTACGCATGCCCCAGGTCGACGCCGACCATGAATTGTGAAGTGAGGATCGACCCATGCGAACGCGTTTCATTGCACTCGCCGTAGGCGTGGCTGCGGCGCGCTCGGCGGCCATCAAACGCACCGACGGCGTGCAACCTTCCGAATCCTGGCGAAGTATTCGTAGCGGACTGTCGACGTGTTACCGCTTACGCCCCGCCTCACCAGCGGGGCGTTCCATTTTCGACGTTAGGCGCTGAGCTCGCGCCGCCGCCGATCGATCGCGATGCGCAACGCCCCGAGGCTCGCGCGGTCCCACTGGCGGAACGTCCGCGCCTCGAAATCCGCGAGCTCGTCGGGGCCCATCCCGGCAACGAGCTTGACCCACAGCGCCACCGTTTCCGGTGGCGCGGGTCCGACACCGGTTTCGTCGGGCGAACCGCCGGTGCTCTGAAATAGCCCGTCCAGTGCCGCGGGCTCGCGCCAGTCCGTCTCTCCTGTCCAGCGCGCGAGGCGCTCCTCGCCCTGGCGCTCGAAACGAATCACGAGCGCAACGTTCGGCCCATCGATCGCCGGCGAGACGACCTTGAGCACCGCGACCTCCGACACGGACCACACCCGGTCCTGGCGGTCGAGGTACTGGATGGGCGGTTGATGCCGGCGTACTCGAGCGGCGGTCACGATTGCTTGGCATCGCAAGGGTAAAGCCGGGCGCTAACCGACTCCGACCGGATAAAGCCGTTAAATGCAACTTAGGAAAAATACCCGGCTCGGGTTCCATGAGCGGCGCTGAGGCGTAACTTCGCCGGGGCCGACGCCGGTACTACCTAATAAGGCCAACCAGAGGCGTCTGCCCGTGCCCTTGATCTTGCCTCCGGCCGTCGCGCAGGGCCGACGCGAACGGCGATTTGTTGACGCGACCGGTGTCGCCTGGAGCGTGCGTGAGAAGGCGACCCTGGGCCGCCGCCCGGCGCTCTATTTCGAAAGCGCGGCAACCTTTCGCCGCGTCACGCAGTACCCGCACAACTGGTACGAGCTGGGGCCCGACGAGCTCGAGATCCTGAGTCACGAGACCTAGCGCCTTCGCAACTGGCCAGGAATGCCGCGCGCCGCGCCTATCCACCCCGCTGGGCTGAGGTACTTATCGGCGACCTGACTGCACCGGGTTCGGGGTTCACGCAACTGGGAAGGACGAAATTGGAGGGGCAGAGGTTCGTCATAGACGCGTAACCCTCGGAAGCAGAAATCCCTGGCGGCTGTCAATTCGACTCGGACGGCGGTGCGGACGAGTACAATCCTGCGCGAGGCCACTCTACGGGCGAAGCTGCATCGCCAAAGCGCGCCGCCTGCGAATGATCGCCCACCTGAGCGGCTCGAGGTCCTTCGCGTCGAACTTCCGCCACGTCTCACGCGTGAACGTGTCGAGCCTAACGCGGTTCATCGTCGCGACAATGAGGCACCAGCATTCGACGACGACCGGAGGCGCGGGGCTCTTCGTCGTGACAATTTCCGGGCCCGGATAATTCGGCTCGAGGCGATGCGGCTTGTAGGCCATGCCGAGAATTGGTTCGGCCGTGTCGGTCCAATAAAGCCAATAGGCGCAACTTGCTACCGCGGGGGCTCACGCCGTCCGGGAGTGTGGCTACCTCTCGCTATTCAAGGACGGCACGTCGGCGGCGCGAACCTACAACTTCTACGATTTGAGCTTCCACGGAAACGAAACGGACCCACCCGAGCGAAACGCCTTCTATGGGAGCGCAAGGGATGCAAGAAGACGGAGAAGACTACGCGGTGGGTGGATATGATGACCGTGGAAGTGCCGACAATGGACTACGACGATTGCAAAGCGTTCGTCGCCATCACGCGTTGAGATAGCTCGACGGGAGAAACGAGTTAACGCGACTTTCGACTTCAGCCGGTGAGCTCTCGGGCTGCCGTCGGCGTCCATTGGACGTCGAGCCTAACGCGGACCGCTGAGCTACGGTTGTTGTCGCTGGAACTCGGTTTCCGGAGCGCCGGCGTCCGTTTGGCTCCGCGTTGCCTGCGCAACGAGCCGTTCCCATTCCGACATGACGCGGTCCATCGAGAACCGCTCCGTGACCTCCACCGCTCGCGCACCCAGCGCGCGACGCCGCTGGTCGTCGTGCATGAGTGTGGCCATGGCGTCCGCCATCGCGTCGACGTCGTCGGGTGGGACGAGGACGCCGTCAACTCCGTGCCTAACGATCCGCGCCGGCCCGCTGCGACAGTCGGTGGCGATCACAGCCGTCCCCACCGCCATCGCCTCCAGCAGCACGTTCGGGAACCCCTCATATCGGGATGACAGCACAAACAGGTCCGCGCGACGCAGGACGATGAACGGGTTCTGCACCCGACCCGGCATCTCGACCGCGGCGGCAACCCCGAGGTCTGCCGCCAGCGCCTCGAGGTGCGGCCGCTCCTCACCCTCGCCGACGAGCGTCAGCGACCACTCGGGTTCTTTGGCGTGGCACTTCGCGAACGCGCGGACGAGGGTGTCGAATCCCTTCTGTCGATGCAGCCGACCGATCGCCACGACGCGGTGCCCACGCAGGGTGTCGGCGGCTGGTTCATCCCTGAACGCCTCCGGCGGCAACCGGACGGGATTCGGGATCGCACGCACGCGCTCTGACGGCAGGAAGGCTTCCGCCCAGGCCCGCACTTCGGGCGTCTGCACAACGACGGCGTGCGCGCGCGGATACACCATGCGTCGCAGTCGGCTCCAGAACCGGGGCGCTGGTTCCTGAGTCGGGTCGACTCGCTCGGAGACGATTACGGGGACGCGGGCGAGCCCCCCGGCGATGATCGCGAGGACATTCGTGGACGTCAGGAAGCTGATCACGGCGTCGGGATCCGCGTCGCGAATCGCGGCGCGCAACCGGCCGATGCGCCGGACGTTGTTCGCGACGGCCTCGCGAATGCTGTCCGAGTGACCGGCGGCGCCCAGAGCCGTCCGCCTGACGCGCGGGTCGAGCTGGTAGAAATCCCGGTCCGCCGACTCGATCGTGATCACGCACACGTCGCGACCCCGCTCCGCCCAGTGATTGGCCATGGTCGAGATGACGCGCTCCGCCCCGCCCGCCTCGAGCGACGAGATCACGAGCGCGACACGGGCGCTTGTCGGGACCTTCATCCCGCGCCTTCGCCTTTGAAGTAAACCGCCGAGGAGTGGCCGCACCGGAATAACTTGTGAGCCCAATCATGAGCCCGACAGCGAACGGGTATCACAACGCGGGACCGCCTAATCCAGTGCGGATTCGACATGATGGACGTCCTTACGCTCATCGCGACTGTTTTCGTGCGGGTATCGCAGTTTGCAAGGCGTCCCACGTGCCGCGGTTGGTCGGGTCGCCA
>Ga0207674_10001305_pt1 | contig 32576 bp, 28 predicted proteins | sample KBSCornC72_FD_184303 | JGI IMG/M metagenome (GOLD analysis project Ga0207674, IMG submission 184303) | Corn rhizosphere microbial communities from Kellogg Biological Station, Michigan, USA - KBS Corn C7-2 (SPAdes) (version 2) | ecosystem: Host-associated > Plants > Roots > Rhizosphere > Soil ...
CGAGCTCGGCATCCATCTCAACACGGCCATCCGGCGTAATCAGACGCTCGAGGACAAGTACCTCGGTGCGTTGCTCGGCGCGGTGGAGATGGTGCGCAAGGGCTGCACGGCGTGCTACGACCTCGTGTCGGAGGTGCCGTTTCCGACCGAGGAAGGGCTCGAAGCGGTGGCCCGGGCGTATGCGGATGTCGGCATGCGCGCCGTGGTGGCCCCGATGATGGCTTCGCACTCGATCTATCACGCATTGCCGGGCCTCTTAGATCACATGCCGCCGGCGTGGCGCGAGCGCGTACGCCACTTCGACGGCGACGCGGACCGTCTCAACCTCGACATGACCCGCCGCGCCCTGGAGAGCTGGCGCTTCGATCGCAGTGACGTTCGCCTGGCGATCGCGCCCACGATTCCATTGCACTGTTCCGACGCGTTCTGGAAGGACGCTGCAGCGCTCGCGCGGGAACACGGCGTCGGACTGCACACGCACCTCGCCGAATCCAAGCTGCAAGCCGTCGCGGGAATGGAGCGCTACGGCTGCACGCTGACCGAGCACCTTGACCGCCTCGGCGTGCTTGCTCCGAACCTGACCGCCGCGCACGGGGTTTGGCTGGATGACGACGACGTCAGGCGTCTCGCCGACCGCGGCTGCAGCATTGCGCACAACCCGGGCAGCAACATGCGCTACGGCTCGGGCCTTGCCGCCGTCCGGCGCATGCTCGATGCCGGGGTGACGGTGGGCATCGGAACCGACTCGCGCAGTTGCTCGGACAATCTCAACATGTTCGAAGCGATGCGCCTCGCCTCGTTTACGTCGCGCGTGCGGGGGCCCGACTACCGCCGCTGGCTCGGCACCGACGAGGTCTTCCACATGGCCACCGCGGGGAGCGCTCGAGCTCTGGGTTTCGAAAACCTCATCGGCAAGCTCGAACAAGGCTGCGCCGCGGACATCGTATTCCTCGACCGGAACGACCTCAACTATGTCCCGCTCAACGACGTGACCAATCAGGTCGTCAATGCCGAAGATGGAACGGGCGTCGACGCGGTCATGATCGCAGGACGGATGATCGTCGAGCGCGGACGCGTCGTCAGCGTCGACACGAGCAGGCTCGCCTCCCGTGCCGAGGCCGCCGTGTCACGCATGCGCGAGGCCAACGCCGGCGCGCTCGCGCTGGCAGCCGCAGTCGAGGATGAATTCGGCACCTATTGCCGCGCACTCGGCGCGCGCACGTACCACGTGGATCGCTTCGTCGACGATGCGGAACGCATCCGGGGTAGCCATCGCATGGCGTGATCGCGGCGGCCAATGCGCGTGCGTCGTGGCCGCTCATCGCATCGACATGTACTGCCGGAATTGTTATCGTTGCGAGCAGCGCTGGAGCAAAACGATAAGCGTGACGTCCCGCCACGCCCGGGCAGCGGGCTTGAATGACGTATGGCTTGAATGCCGCCGCGGGCGCGCTCCGCATCCTGGAACGAGACGATGACGCACCTCGAAATCGCCGATCTCACCAAGCGCTACGGCGACGTCACGTCGGTCGACGGACTCTCGCTCTCGGTGGATCAGGGTGAGTTCATTTGCCTGCTCGGTCCCTCGGGATGCGGCAAGACCACGACGTTGCGCATGCTGGCGGGCTTTCTGGAGCCCGATGGCGGCGAGATCCGCGTGAACGGCAAGGCGATCTCCACGCCGGGCGCGGTGCTCCCGCCCGAGCGGCGCAACATGAGCATGATCTTCCAGAGCTATGCGGTATGGCCCCACATGACGGTCCACGACAACGTGGGCTATGGCCTGCGCATGCGGGGCGTCGCCGCCGCCGAGCGGGACACCCGCGTGGCCACGATCCTCAAGGTCACGAAGCTCGCCGAGCTCTCGCTTCGTTATCCTTCGGAGCTTTCCGGCGGTCAGCAGCAACGGGTTGCCCTGGCTCGAGCGCTCGCACCCAATCCGGAGATCCTGTTGCTCGACGAGCCGCTCTCGAACCTCGACGCCAACCTTCGCGGGGACATGCGCCTCGAGATCCGGCGCCTGCACGACGAGTTCCGCAATACCTCGATCTACGTCACGCACGACCAGGTGGAGGCGATGACGATGGCCGACCGGATCGTCGTGATGAATGCCGGCCGCATCGAACAGATCGGCACCCCCGAAGACGTCTACGATCGTCCGAACTCGCGGTTCGTCGCGCGGTTCATCGGCGGCAGCAACGTCCTCGACGTGAAGCACGTCGGCGGCAACGAGGTTTCCCTCAATGGACATCGACTGAATGTCGGCTCGGGCAACTTTGCAGGGCCCGGCCACGACATGGCCGTCTGCGTGAAGACGCACGACATCGAGCTGTTCACCCGGCCGGATGGCTCCGGCGAAAACCTGCTGCCGGGCATCGTGCGCACGCATGCGTACCTCGGCGCCCACCGCGATTACGTCGTCGACGTCGGGCAGGACGTCCTGGTCAGTGCGCCTGCGGCGCTCGTCGTGCCGCCTGGTGCCTCTGTGAGCCTGCGCTTTCGCGCTGAGCGCTGCCGCGCACTTGCGCGTTGATTTCAACGAGGAGGAGGAAACCATGAAGATGTTGCGCCGGATGCTGCTCGCCGTCGGACTGGCCGCGGTCGCGCTCCCTGGGCTCGCCCAGGAGACCACGCCCGCAATGATCGCCGCCGCCGAGAAGGAGGGCACGGTGGTGTGGTACACCTCGGTGGACGTCAAGGTCGCTGAGAGCATCAAGAAGGCCTTCAACGCGCAGTATCCCAAGATCGACGTCGAGGTCGAGCGCTCGGGCTCCGAACGCGTCTTCCAGCGCATCAACCAGGAGTACCAGTCGAACATCCACAATGTCGATGTCGTGAATTCGTCGGACGCCTCGCATTTCCTGTTCTGGAAACAGCAGAAGTGGCTCGCGGCTCACACACCCCCCGACGCGGCCAGGTTCGCTGCGCAATACCGGGATCCTGACGGCATGTACTTCGCCTGGCGTGCGACGCTCGACTGCATGGCGTACAACACGAACCTGGTCAAGGAGTCCGACGCACCCAAGAGCTACGCCGACCTGCTCGACCCCAAATGGAAGGGCAAGCTCGTGAAGGCCCATCCGAGCTACAGCGGCACGAGCCTGACGGGTACCTACGCGCTCGTGAAAGCGCTGGGCTGGGACTATTTCGAGAAGCTGGCCAAGAACGGCGTGCAGCAGCTCCAGTCGACCACGGCTCCGCCCAAGACACTCGCCTCCGGAGAGCGCGCGGTGATGGTCGACGGCAACGAATACAACGTCTTCATCGAGATGGACGCCAAGAGTCCCATCAAGCCGATCTATGCGCGGGAAGGGACGCCGTTCGTGACCTCTCCCACCGCGATCTTCGCCGCGGCGCCGCACCCCAACGCGGCCCGCGTGTTCCAGAACTTCCTCTACTCGGTCAAGGCGCAGCAGATTCTCGTCGATACCGGCGGACAGCGTTCGGTGCATCCCGATGTCAAGGAGCCGGCAGGCCGCACCCCGCTCAAGGACATCAAGCTGCTGCCCGACGACGCGCAAGGCATGCTGCCCCAGATCAACGACATCAAGAAGAGGTACACGGCGATCTTCGGGAGCTGACGTTGGCGAACGCCATGCCGCCGAGCTTGATCATCGCCAGCACGGGACGGCGGCCGGCACGCGCACCGCGAGGGGGCATCGATCTCACGATGCCCTTTTCCATCGCCACCGCAACGTTCATGGCCGCGCTGGTGCTGGTTCCCATGGGCTGGCTCGCGGTTACCAGCCTGCGGGACGATGCGTCCAAGCTCTTCACGCTGGCGCACTATCGTCAGCTGTTCGTCGATCCGGCCTTCCTGAAGCCGCTGATCACCACGCTGTGGACGTCGGCTGCCGTGGGCGTGCTGTGCCTGGCGACCGCGGCGCCGATGGCCTATCTCGTCGCGCGCACCGATCTTCCCTTCAAGCGCCTGCTGCGGATTCTCGTGCTCGCGTCGTTCGTCACTCCGCCGTTCGTCGGCGCGTTCGCCTGGGTGCTCATCGGCGGACCCAATGCGGGCTTGATCAACCAGCTCTACTACGCGCTGACCGGGCTCAAGCCATTCGAGGCCGACTCGCTCATCAACATCTTCTCGGCGTGGGGCATGGTGTTCGTGATGGCGTTCTACACGTTTCCGTACGTGTTCACGTTCGTCGCCAATAGCCTCGACATGATCCCTTCGGAGCTCGAGGAAGCGAGCGCGATCTTCGGTGCCAGCCCGTGGCGCACCGCGGTGCATGTGACGTTGCCGCTCGCCATGCCGGCGATCCTCGCCGGATTCATCGTCGCCTTTCTGCAGTCCATGACGCTCTTCGGCGTGCCCGCGATCCTGGCGCTTCCCGCCGGCGTCGACACCATGACGACGAAGATCTGGAGCCTCTTCCAGTTTCCACCGCAGCTCGGTCTTGCGGCAGCGGCGTCCCTGCCCTTGCTGCTGGTGACCGTCGTGCTGCTCCGCACGCAGCAAGTGATCATGGGACGCCGCGGCTACTCCATCATCGGCGGTAAAAGCACCGGGGTCCGACCGGTGAAGCTCGGTGTATGGAAACTGCCCGCGCTCGGCCTCTTCGCTATCGTGCTCGGATGCTCGATCGTGCTGCCCTATGCGGTGCTCGTGCGCACTGCATTCGTGAAGAACTGGGCGGCGCCGATGGCCGGGAACCTGTCTCTCGAGCACTGGCGATTCGTGTTCCTCGAGTTCAGCCAGACCCGCGCGGCATTCCTCAACACGTTCATTCTCGGGGCGACCGCCGCGACCGCAGGAACGATTCTCGTCGTGACCGTCGGCTACCTGAGCCTGCGCCGTGTCGTGTGGGGATATCGCTACCTCGCGTTCCTCGCCACCGCGCCCGTAGCCATTCCAGGCATCGTTCTGGGCGTCGGATTGTTCCTCGCCTACACGCATTCCCCCTTGGTGCTGTACGGCACGCTCGCGATCATCTTCCTGGCCTATCTCACCAAGGAGATGCCCGTCGGATACCAGCAGGTGTCCGCGTCGCTCAAGGCGGTTCATCCCGAGCTGGAGGAGGCGGGGCGCATCTTCGGGGCGACGCGCCTGCGCACGCTCTGGGAGATCACCGCGCCGCTCATTCGCAACGGCGTGCTTGCGACCTGGATCCTCATTTTCATCGGCGCGATCCGCGAGCTGTCCGCCACGATCCTGCTCTTCACCGCGAAGACGAAGACGATCTCCGTGTCGATGTTCGACCTGCGCGAGAGTAACGACTGGGGACCGATCGCGGTACTTTCCCTCACCATGCTCACGCTTTGCTTCGCGCTCATCGCGCTCGTTCATCACTTCACCGACCGTCGTAGAACATGAGCCTTCCCCTTCTTGGATTCGTTCTCGGCGATCCGACGGGAATCGGTCCCGAGCAGTGCGCACGAGTGCTGGCGGACGGGCGTCTCGCCGACGTTGCGCGGCTACTGGTGATCGGGGACGCGCGCGTGCTCGAGCGGGGTGCGCGCCAGGCTGGCGTTGACCTCACGCTTCGGCGCGTCGCGCAACCGGAGGGCGCGGAATTCGACGCGCGCACGGTGCCGATCCTCGACCTCGCCAACTACGATCCCGCCACGATCGCACCAGGCCGGATTTCGATTGAATCGGGGCGCCTGACCGGCGAAACGCTCAAGCACGCCATCGACCTCGCGCTTGCGGGACGCCTGGACGGCATCACGTTCGCCCCGCTCAACAAGGCGGCGCTTCACGGCGGCGGCTGGAAGTTCAACGACGAGCACCAGATGTTCGCGCATCTGACCGGGCACAGAGGCTATTTCGGCGAGATGAATGTGCTCGACGATCTTTGGATGTCGCGCGCGACGTCGCATGTTTCGCTGCGCACCGCCATCGATCAGCTCGACGCGAGGCGAATCGACGACGCGCTCACGCTGGCCGATTGCACGATGCGCGGAGCCGGTTTCGACCGACCGCGCATCGCGGTGTGCGCCCTCAACCCGCACGCCGGCGAGAACGGTCTCTTTGGCCGAGAGGAGATCGACCTCATCGCACCTGCGGTCGCGAAGGCCGCCGGGCGCGGCATCGATTGCACGGGGCCGTACCCCGCGGACACCGTGTTCCTCAAGGCGTTCGCAGGGGAATTCGACGGCGTACTGTCGATGTACCACGACCAGGGCCAGATCGCGACCAAGCTCAAGGGCTTCAATCGCGGCGTGACGGTGACCGCAGGCCTCAAGACCGTCTTTACGACGCCGGCCCATGGCACGGCGTTCGACATCGTGGGCCAGGGCAAGGCCACGACGGGCGCGCTCGAACAGGCGGTCCGCCTTGCTGCGCGGCTCGCGGCGGCGAACGTGCGCCCCGCACGCGCGGCTTGAATTCCTTCTCCGGAGAAAGCATGGCAACAACGGCCGAACACGCAGCCGACACGCATCCCATCACCGACGAAATCGCAGGTTTTGCGATCTCGATCAAAGCCAGCGACATTCCCGACGACGCATCGCATCTTGCGAAGCGCTCGGTGATCGACGGCATCGGGCTGGCGTTCGCCGGTGCCCGTGCAGAGTGCGGGCACATCGCGCAGCGCTATCTCGCCGGCCTCGGCCTTTCCGCCACGAACGGCTGCACGGTCGTCGGTACGCCCATGAAAGTGCCGGCACGGTTCGCGGCGTTCGCCAACGGCCTCGCGATCCACGCCGACGATTACGACGACACGCAGCTCGCCGTGGCGAAGGACCGCGTTTACGGACTCCTCACCCACCCCACGGCGCCCGCCCTGCCGCCGGTACTTGCGATCGGCGAGCGCGACCACCGTAGCGGCGCCGACGTGATGCTCGCCTACCAGATCGGCGTCGAGGTCGAGTGCAAGGTGGCCGAGGCCATCATGCCGCGGCACTACCAGCACGGCTTCCACAGTACGGCTACCTGCGGCTCGATCGGTGCGGCGGCCGCCGCGGCGCGATTGCTCGGCCTCGATCGCGAAGCCGCCCGCCGGGCAATCAGCATCGGCGCGACGCAGGCCGCCGGCCTGCGGGAGAATTTCGGCACGATGACCAAGCCCTTCCACGCAGGCCGCGCAGCGGAGAATGGCATGGTCGCGGCCGAGATCGCAGCGCTCGGGTTTACGGCCTCGCCGAACGGCCTCGAAGCCGATCGCGGCTTCTTCCGCGCCGCCGGCGGAGGCTATGCACCGGACATGATCGAGGGCAAGCTGGGCCGCCCATGGACCTTCGTTTCTCCGGGCGTGTCCATCAAGCCGCATCCGTCCGGCTCGCTCACGCACCCGGGCATGGCGGTAATGATGGAATTGATCCGCAAGCACGACATCCGCGCCGATCAGGTGCGGCGCGTGACGGTCGGCACCAATCACAACATGCCGAACGCGCTGATCCATCATCGCCCGAAGAACGAGCTGCAGGCGAAGTTTTCGATGGAATTCTGCATGGCGATCCTCCTGCTCGAGCGACGTGGCGGGCTCGAGGAGTTCACCGACGCCGTCGTCAATCGTCCCGACGTGCAGGCGATGATCACCAAGGTCGACTTCGGCGTGAACGCGGAAGCCGAGGCCGCGGGCTTCGACAAGATGACGACGATAGTCGAGGTCGAGCTCGCCGATGGCCGCAGGGTGTCCGGGCGCGCCGACTTCGGCAAGGGCAGCCCGGCGAATCCAATGACCGACTCCGAGCTCTCCGACAAGTTTCGGCAGTGCGCGGCATGGGCTCGAGTGCCGGCCGCACGCGCCGAGGCAATCCTCGAGATGCTATGGCGGATCGACGCACTCGCCGACGTGAACGAACTCACCCGGCTGCTCGGTGCTTGACGGGTTCGTCGCGCGCGACTTCGACACGTCCGGCGCGCGGATTCATGCCCGCGTGGGCGGCGCAGGCCCGCCGCTCTTGTTGCTCCATGGCAACCCGTTGACGCATGTCTCGTGGCACAAGATCGCGCCGCGCCTCGCCGAGAAGTTCACGGTGGTCGCGACGGATCTGCGCGGCTACGGCGATAGCTCGAAGCCGCCCGGCGGTGAGCGCAGCGTGGGCTATTCGTTCCGCGCCATGGCCACGGACCAGGTCGAGGTCATGCGCCAGCTGCAATTCACGCGATGGCGCGTCGCCGGACACGATCGCGGCGGACGGGTCGCGCACCGCATGGCGCTCGACTTTCCCCAGTCGGTCGAGAAAATCGCTTTCCTCGACATCGTGCCCACACACCATCTTCTCAACAACATCAAGCGCCAGTGGGCGGTGGACTCGTACCACTGGTTCTTCATGGCGCAACCGCACGACTACCCGGAGAAGATGATCGAAGCCTACGGCTTCGAGCGCTACATCCGCCGGAAGCTCGACAAGAAGGGCGTGGGCATGAGCGGGTTCACGTCCGACGCGCTCGCCGAATACATCCGCTGCTGCAACGCGGAGAACATTCACGCGGTATGCGAGGACTATCGGGCTGCAGTCGGCGTCGACCTCGAGCACGACGCGGCCGACTTGCACGTGAAGCTGACGATGCCCGTACTCGTGCTGTGGGGCGAGCGCAGCCACGTCAACCGCAGCTACAAGCCCATCGAGGCGTGGAGCGAGCGGGCGCTCGATGTGCGGGGTCGGATGCTGCCATGCGGCCACTATCCGGCCGAGCAGGCTCCAGACGAGACGCTCGCCGAACTCCTCGCCTTCTTATGACGTCTTGCGGAGCTCGAACCGAGAGCATGACAATGACACTCAAGCTTGGCATTCTCAATGGCGACGACATCGGGCACGAAGTGGTACCCGCTGCCGTGGCGGTCGTGCGGGCCGCGGCGAAGCGCGCCGGCCTGCGAATCGAATGGACGGAGCTTCCGATCGGCCGAACCGCGCTCGATACGCATGGATCGACGCTGCCCGAAGGAACGCTGTCCAACCTGGCGAAGCTGGACGGCTGGATCCTGGGACCAATCGGCCATCGCGACTACCCCAAGGTACCCAACGCGATCAATCCTCACCCGATCCTGCGCAAGCACTTCAACCTGTTTGCCAACGTTCGCCCGACGCGCTCTTATCGCGATATCGGGTGCATTCACGACGACGTCGATCTGGTCATCGTCCGCGAGAACAACGAAGGTTTCCAGCCCGATCGCAATGTCGTCGCTGGATGTGGCGAGTTTCGTCCCACTGAAGAGGTGACGATCTCGGTGCGGGTGATCACCCGCACCGGATCGCGCCGAGTTGCCAGGGCGGCGCTCGACCTCGCGCGTCAGCGGCGAAAACATCTGACGCTGGTGCACAAGGACACGGTCTTCAAGCTGGGCTGCGGCATGTTCGTGGAAGAGTGCCGTTTGGCGGCGCGCGACTATCCCGACGTGAACGTTGACGACGTCATCGTCGACACCTTCGCGATGCGCCTCATACGCGATCCTCAGAGCTTCGATGTCGTGGTGACCACGAACATGTTCGGGGACATCCTGTCCGACGAAGCGGCAGGTCTCGTGGGCGGTCTGGGAATGGCGCCCGGGCTTTGCATTGGCGAAGGTGCCATCGCCATGGCGCAGGCCACTCACGGGTCGGCGCCCGATATCGCTGGACGCGGAATTGCCAACCCCTACGCCATGATCGAATCAAGCCGCATGCTCATCGAATGGCTCGGACACGACCGCGGAATCTCAAACGCCGTTTCTGCAGCGCAGGCGATGAAGCGCGCCATCGAACTCGCGATGTCGGATGGCTCCAGTCGGACACCCGACATACGCGGCACGGCAGGTACTCAGGAGATGACACGCGCGATCGTCAGGGCGGTCGAGGCTGAATCCTGAGCCATCGCGCATCGTCGCAACCGTTCACCTCGGCCACGTTCTGCTTGGCCACTCGGCAGTTCGCTAGTCTTGGTCGTTGTACCGGTACAAACGGTTGCCGGACGCGACTGAACGCCGGTAGTATTCACGCAGCGCCGGCTTGACGTTTCGCGTGGCGTCGTCCGCGGCCGTCGTGCGCGGACCCAGTGTTCGTCCGAGCTCGGCGGCGATGCGACTCGGCTCGAGCGTCGTCCAGCGCCCATTGTCCAGGAGCATCCGGCCGCGGACCATGACCGAGTGCACGCAAGCCGCCGTCCCGCGCGCAACGATCCAGTCAGCCAGTGGCAGCGGCTCCAGGCCCGGCAGGCCTGCGAGCCGGGGTATCGAGAGCAGCACCAGGTCTGCACGTGAGCCGGAAGCCAGCACCCCGAGCCCGGGATCGCCGGCCACGAGTGCCCCACCCCGCGTCGCCATGCCCAGCAACCCGGCTGCATCGAGCTGCGCGTGCTCGACGCCCGGTACGTTCTGCAACAGTGCGGCGAGGCGAATGTCCTGGAAAATATCGTCGTCGTCGCTCATCGCCAGGCTGTCGGTGCCAATGGCCACCGGCACACCGCTCTCGATGAATCGCCGCAACGGCGCGATACCACTCGATAATCGAAGATTCGAGGCCGGATTGTGGACGACCTGGGTGCGCGCATGCGCCAGGCGCGCGAGATCGGATTCAGCAAGCCAAACGCCATGTGCACAGCTCAGACGATCGGAGAGAAGGTCGAGGTCCGATAACGCCTCGCTCCATCCCTTTCCGTACGCCTTGTGCGCGAAGGCCGCCTGATATTGCGTCTCGGCTAGATGCGTGTGCACCCGGCGGCCGCTATGGCGGGACGCGTCGGCTATGTCTCCAAGCAGGCGCTCCGTGCACCAGACCGGATTCGTTGGGCCAAACTGAAAGGACACGTTCGGATGCGCATGCTCCAGTTCGAGGAGCAATGCCAGATATTCTTCGAATGAAACATACGTGGCATCGCCCAATGGCGACACCATGCCGCAATCGCCGCAGGAAAGCTCCTTGATGAAATCGTCCTCCGGGTAGGCGAGGCGATTCCGATTGCGAATGTTCATCGCGAACACGCACCGCATTCCGCTCTCGCCATAGGCGTCCAGCAAAGGGCGTACACCGCGCGAATATTCCTCGATCGATCCCTGGTAGTAGGAATGGCTGTGGACGGTTGTGGTTATGCCCGAAGCAATCTGCTTTACGCACGACCACAGCGTGTCGAGCCGCGGGTCCGTGCGCCCGACGGTTCGTGATCGCGAAATCAGGTCGAGAACGCGAAGCTCCAGGTGCTCGTCGCGCTGATGCTTCTGCAGCGTCGAAACACCTCGGCCGTGGCTGTGCGCGTTGACGAAGCCCGGTATCACAACGCTGTCGCTGTCGCCGAAACGCTGCGCCGAAGGGTAGCGGCGGCTGAGCTCCGCGAAATTGCCGATCTCGACGACCGTTCCGGCTTCCTGGTAGACCGCGACGTCCTCGAGCACTCCGACGTCAGGATGCGCCGTCCAGTCGGTCACGATCCATCGGCCGCGAATCAATGCGCTGCCCGGTCTATCCATGTGATTCGAATCCATTGTGCGCGACGATGTGCTCAAGCAAGCTCGAGAAAGATTCGCCGCGTCGATGGCGCCTGTTCGATGTTCAGCAGATCATCGAGTAGCGATTGCGCGCGCGCGATGGGAAGCTCGCGTGTCGCAAGGCCCATGAACTTGGCGCGCAGCGCAGACGAAAGACCGTCCGCCTCCGCCAACGGCGGTGGCGTTGCCACGAATTCGTCCAACGTCGAGCCATCGCATAACCGCACTTCCACCCGGGCGGGTCGCGCCAGTGGGTACGGCGGAGCGAGCGTCGCGTCGGCGCTCACGCGAACGCGCGCGGCGACCTCGAGTGCCTCCGGCAGCAAAGGCTGCTGGTCCGCCAGCGCGCCGACATCGTGCCCGCCTCGCACGATCAGCAAAGCGACGTTGTAGGGAATGCTGAACATTCCGCCCAACTGGTTTTTCGGCGCGCACGCGTCGAGCGTGGCCGCGAGCGGGTAGGTCGCGACGCGAATCTCGGCGATGTCGCGAGGCTCGATCGGGCGACGCTCGAGCAGCCGGCTCATCGCCGCAATCGCGGAATGCGCGTGAGCGCACGCCGGGTAAGGCTTGAAATAGTTTTCGAGCACTTCCCAACGCGTTCCCAGCGCATCGTCGAGCAAAGACGCCGTGGATCCATCGCTCACGAGAGGAAGGAGGAATTGCTCCAGGCTCGAGGGCGGTCCGGACAAGCCGGCGCGAACGGCGTACGCGGCCGTGATGGCACCTTGCGCCGCGAGGCCGGGCAGGACGTGATGAATCGTTGCGCCGTCGACCGTAGCGCGCCGCCAGCTGAACTGGGTCATCATCGCACTGCAATTGACCAGTTCGGCGAGCCGCGAGGCATTCAGTCGAAGCAATCGTCCCACGGCGAGGGCCGCACCGATGGTTGCCCAATTGCCGTGGGGATGCAGCTCGCGCCTCATCGGAAATACCGATCGGCCAAGTCGCACCGCGACTTCATATCCGAGGACAAGAGCACTGAGCACCTCGCTGCCCGGGCTGTCGAGCTCTTCGCCGGCCGCGAGCACCGCCGGGACGATATGGATGGCGGGATGACCCATCGATTGCCGGTGCCCTTCGTCGAACTGCAGCACCGTGGTGAGAGAGCCGTTGACCAGCGCCGCCGTGGCGGCCTGCGTCTTGTACGGCGCTCCGAATACCGTGGATGGGCCCCTCGCGGCGCCCACCAGCGACGAACGAAATCGCGCGATTTCCGGCGCTCGGGCGGCGCCGATCATGATACCGACGGTGTCTAGCAGGATGTACTTGGCGCGCTCGAAGACAGGCTGCGGGATGTCAGCTGGCTTCGTCTCACCGACGAACGCGGCGAAGCGGTCGGCGGCACCTGTCGCCCGCGATTCGACCGCTTGAATGCTCATTATGCGGGCTGGCGCTGCGACGCTGCCTCGGGTTTCGACTTCCAGACGGCGTCGAACACCCGCATGAAGTTGCCGCCGAGAATTTTTCTGACCTCCTCGGCGTTGAATCCGAGCCCGAACAGGCCTTCCGTCAGCCTCGGCAGGTCTGCATTCGTCTTCATGCCTTCGGGATAGCCGTGCTTCCACTGCGTTATCGGAATCCCGTTTATCGTTCGGGTGCGCTCGGAGACATAGTCGACGATGTGCGGATCCCAATTCTCCATGATGTCGGGCCCGACGCCGACGCAGTCGACGCCGCCCAGCTCGGCGACATAGGCAATGTGCTTCAGCACATGGTCGATGGTTGCGTTGGGCTTGTCGCTCACGAATCGATCGAGTGCGTGAAAACCGATGACCCCGCCGGTCTGCGCGATACCGCGGATCATATGGTCGGGGAGATTGCGCAGATTCCCGCACAGCGACCTGGCGTTGGAGTGCGATGCAATGATGGGCTTGGAACTGAGCCCGAGGACGTCCTCCGTGCCCCGATCGGACAGGTGCGACACGTCCACCACGATGCCCAGCGATTCGCATTCCTTGACCACCGTGACACCGAAGTGCGTCAAACCTCCACCGTTGCGCTCCCGTATACCGTCGGCGACTTCGTTGCGCACGTCGTGCGTCAGACCAACGCAGCGCAAGCCGAGCTTGTAGAAGTTGCGCAGATACGAGATCTCGTTCTGGAGCGGGGACGCACCCTCCAGACAGATGATGAACGCGACCTTGTTGTCCCGCTTGGCGGCGCGAATGTCCGCGGTCGTGGTCGCCAGCACGAAATGGTCGGACTCCGCGAGCTCCGAATAGGTGTGATCCAGCACGCGCATGAAGCGTTGCAGCGAATCGGTCGACAGCCGGGTCGCGGGCAGATAGCCGTAGCGCCAGTCGCCGCCGACGTGGTCACATACGACGCTGACTCCACCGGAGGACAGCGTGGGGTAGTGACGGCGGTCCATGACGTTGCGCTCACCGCTCTCCCGGCGCCAATCGACGTCCGATGCAGCGATGTCGGTATGGCCGAGCACGACGATCGATTCTCGTAACGTGGCTGCTGCTAGCTGCTCATGGGGACGCGATGTAGTCGGTGGCATTGGTAGGGGAGTGGCGCCGATGACAAAGGTGTGCGCAGGTCGCCGTTTCGACGGCAACTACTGAATCTCGATCTTCTCGTCCTTGATGAACTTGCCGTAGCGCTCGAACTCGGCATGGATGAAGCTGCGCAGGTCATCGCCTGTGCGAGCGTACGGAGGGAAGCCCGAGCGCTGCGCGATTTCGCGGTATCGCGCGTCCTGCAGCGTCTGTCCGCAGGAGCGCGCCAGTGCCGCCTTCACGGGCGGCGCCAGACCCTTCGGCGCCGCCAAGACCGCCCAGATCGACGCCTCGAACGGTATTCCGATCTCGCGCGCGGTCGGTACGTCCGGCAGTTCGGGAAGCCTGCTGGGTGTCAGCACAACCAGCGGGCGCAGGTGGTGCGCATTGAGCGTCACCGTGGTGTTGGCCATCACGTTGATCTGATCGGACAGCAGCGCGGTCACTGAGGCGCCGCCTCCGGTGAACGGAACGTGAAGTGCCTCGACGCCGGCCATTCGAAAGAACGTCGCCGTGTTCAGGTGGTCCGGTGTGCCGATCCCCGGGGAGGCGTACGCGATCTTGCCGGGATTCGCCCTTCCGTACTCGAGCAGCTCCTGGACGGTATGGAACCGGGACGTCGGCGCCACCATCACGACCACGGGCGCCGAATAGACCTGGCATATGAAGTCGAGCGCGTCGACGTCGTAGGGAAGCTTGCGAACGTGGGGAATGATCGCAGTGGCGCCCATCGCCAGCAGTCCGATGGTGTAGCCATCCGGCTTCGCCCCCGCTACCGCCGCCGTGCCAATGGTCCCGGATGCGCCTGCCTTGTTGACCACCACGACCGATTCCCCCAGCGCGGAGCTCAAAGCGGGTTGCATCGCGCGCGCCACGACATCGGTTGCGCTGCCGGCATCGAATGGCACGACGAGCTGAATGGGGTGCGTGGGGTAGGACGGCTCGGCCGACCACGCCGGAGCGAGATGCAGCAGATCACCGGCGACGAGCGCGGCCAGCGCCAAGAAGGAAGCTAAACGCGACGGCATGAGGCGACCCGTGGGTTGGCGGTGCAACGAATCACACGCACATGTCCGCCGCGGTTCATCGGCCTCAGGGCGCGCATGCGTGTTCGAATATGAGCAACTTGACGACGTATATTCGAACGCGTACAAAGTTGACCACGCTGGCTCTCACATGTCAACCAAAAGTCGCCGACGCAGCTCATCGATCGAAGGCGCTCGATCGCCAGGCGATCATGCGCAACGCCGCTTGCAGGCGCACGTCGACTCGAAGATGTACGGAACGTCGCTGCTCAAAGGGCTGCAGATGTTGAGGTGCTTCACGTCGAGCGAATACGAGCGCGGCATCACCGAGCTTGCCGATGCGCTGGGATTGGCGAAGAGCACCGTGCTGCGCATTGCGCGCTCGCTCGAGGCGGAAGGATTTCTGCACAGGGTGCCCGCGAGCGGACGCTATCGGCTCGGGCTCGTGCTCTGGAGCCTCGGCAACCTCGCGTTCGAGAGAAGCCGCGGGCTCGCCGAACTCGGCCACCCCTATCTCAACGATCTCGTCGACCAAACGCGGGAGTCGGCGCAAACGGTCATCCTCGACGGGCTCGAGTGCGTCCGGCTGGACAAGGTGGAAGCTCCGCAGGCGGTGCGCGCGTACATGAGCGAGGGCGGACGCTTCCCGGCGTACGTGAGTGCGGCTGGCCAGGTATTGCTCGCGCATCAGCCGGGCGCCGTCACGACATCCATCGTGAAGCGGGGGCTGCAGGCCTACACGCCCCGGACCATCACGAGGTCGGCCGAGCTCGAGCGCCGCCTGGAGAACGTGCGCTGCCAAGGCTACGCGGTGAGCGCCGGTGAGTATCGCGGGGACGTTGGCGGATTCGGCGCTCCAGTACGGGATGGCACCGGCGCAGTAATAGGTGCACTGGGGATCGTCATCCCCATGTCACGCTTTCCGACCGGCACGCGGGCACGGCACATTGCCCAGTTGCTGATCGAGGCCACGACTCGCCTGTCGCGCGACCTTGGCTACATTGCGGAACGGCTCCCGCGCGATCGGCTGAACGCTCCCAGGAACGGGTACGGCCGACGCTTGGCTCGATAACCATGGGAGCCTTTCTCGTGCGCCGATCGCTCCAGAGCGCCCTCGCCCTGTTCATCGTCTCCCTGATCGTCTTCGTTGGCGTCTACGGAATCGGCAATCCCGTCGAGCTTCTGGTAAGCCCCGATGCAACTCCGGAGGAAGTCCGTCGAATCACCGGCGTACTGGGCCTGGATCGACCGATGTGGGAACAATATGGATTATTCATTATCGGTGCGCTGCACGGCGACCTCGGCAATTCGTTCGTCTACAACCAGCCGGCCATCAGCCTCATCATCGAGCGCCTGCCCGCCACGTTCGAGCTGGCGTTTTCCGCGATGTTCGTCGCGATCCTTGTCGGCATTCCACTCGGCCTGTGGGCAGGCCTGCGCCCGAACAGCCTCGCGGGACGCAGCATCATGGCGGGTTCGATCCTGGGCTTCAGCCTGCCGACGTTCTGGGTTGGCCTCGTGCTGATCATGATCTTCGCGGTCCAGCTGGGGTGGCTGCCGGCAACCGGCCGCGGTCACACGGTCGGGGTGTTCGGGATACGACTCAGCGTGCTCACGCTCGACGGCCTCGCGCACATTGCCCTTCCGGCACTCAACCTGGCGCTATTCAAGATGGCGCTCGTGATCCGACTGACGCGCGCGGGCGTACGCGAAATCATGCAGATGGATTACGTCAAGTTTGCGCGTGCACAGGGCCTGACCGAGCATCGCGTCATATGGGTCCACGTGATGAAGAACATCCTGATCCCCGTGGTGACCGTGCTGGGTCTCGAACTGGGAAGCATCATCGCCTACTCCGCGGTCACCGAGTCCATCTTTGCATGGCCCGGCATGGGCAAGCTGGTGATCGATGCCATCAATATTCTCGATCGGCCGATCATCGTCGCTTACCTGATGGTCGTCGTGCTGATGTTCATCGTCATCAACCTCATCGTCGACGTCTTGTATACCGTCATCGATCCGCGGGTGCGTCTGACGCCGGCAGCCGCATGAACAGCATCTCGACTCCGACGACGCTGCGCGCCCGGCGAACGGCACTATCTCCGTTAGCACGTTTTTGGGCACGGTTCGCCGAAAGTCGCCTCGCCCTCATCGGACTGGCCTTGTGCTGCATCGTCCTGCTGCTGGCCATCTTCGCACCGTACATCGCGCCGCAGAACCCGTACGACCCCCGCGCACTCAACATCCTCGACGGCCGCTTGCCACCCGGCTCGGCGAGCATGGAAGGCCGGATCTACTGGCTTGGGACCGATACGCAGGGCCGCGACATCCTCAGCGCCATTCTCTACGGCTTGCGTATCAGCCTCGGCGTCGGCGTCCTGAGCACCATCTTCGCGCTGGCCATCGGAACGGCGCTCGGACTGCTGGCGGCCTATTTCGGAGGACGTGTCGATTCGATCGTCATGCGCGCCGTCGACATCCAGCTCGGCTTTCCGTCGATCCTCGTGGCTCTTATTCTGCTCAGCGCCCTCGGCAAGGGCGTCGACAAGATCATCGTTGCGTTGGTTATCGTGCAGTGGGCCTACTACGCCCGAGCGGTTCGTGGCACGGCTTTGGTGGAGCGGCAAAAAGGCTACATGGAGGCGGCGCGATGCCTCGCATTGCCGCACCGCGATATCGTGCTTGCTCACCTGCTCCCGAATTGCATGCCGCCGTTGATCGTCGTGGTCACCGTGCAGGTGGCCCACGCGATCGCCCTGGAGGCCACCCTGTCGTTCCTGGGTGTCGGCCTTCCGATCTCCGAGCCGTCGCTGGGTCTGCTGATCGCCAATGGATTCCAGTTCATGCTGAGTGGCAAGTACTGGGTGAGCCTGTTTCCCGGTCTCGCGCTGCTGGTCATCATCGTCGCGATCAACCTGGTCGGGGACCAGATCCGAGACGTCGTCAACCCACGCCTGCAGCATTGAATGATGGCGGCCATCCTGGACGTCCGCGGACTGCGCACTCATTTCTTCACACGCGACGGCGTCGTGAAGGCGGTCGATGACGTCAGCTTCAGCGTCGAGGCCGGGCGCATCCTGGCTTTGGTGGGCGAGTCCGGATCCGGGAAGTCGGTGACCGGCTTTTCGATCCTGGGGCTGGTCGACCCTCCCGGACGCATCGTCGAGGGCGCGATCCTGTACAACGGCGACGATCTGGTCGGAATGCCGTACGAGCGGCTGCGGGCGCTGCGCGGCGGGCGGATCGCAATGATCTTTCAGGACCCGATGATGACGCTGAATCCCGTGTTGCGCATCGACACGCAAATGGTCGAGGCTGTCTTCGCGCACAAGAAGGTCAGCCATCGGGTCGCTCGCGAGATCGCTCGCGATGCCCTCGGTCTGGTCGGGCTGCCATCGCCCGAGGAAAGGCTGCATGCCTACCCGCATCAGCTCTCCGGCGGGATGCGCCAGAGGGTCGCGATCGCCATCGCGATGCTGCATCGACCCGACGTGATCATCGCCGACGAGCCCACGACGGCGCTCGACGTCACGATACAGGCGCAAATCCTGTTCGAGGTGCAGAAGCTCTGCCGCGAAAACGGGACGGCGCTCGTCTGGATCAGTCACGACCTGGCGGTCGTCGCAGGTCTCGCCGATGAAATCTGCGTGATGTACGCCGGAAGAATCGTGGAGCGAGGTGGCGTGGACGACGTGCTCGACGCGCCTTTGCATCCTTACACGCGCGGCCTTCTCGACTCGGTCCCCGCATCCAACGCACGGGGAGCACGGCTTCGACAGATCCCGGGCACCACGCCATCGCTTCTCGATCCTTCGCCGGGCTGCGCCTTCCGGAGCCGATGCAGCCGGTCGACGGCTGCGTGCGATTCGGATCCAGCGACGACCACCATGCCGGCTGGAAGGATGGTTCGCTGCTTCCATCCACAGCCGGCCCCGACGCCGTGACGGGTGACGCCGTACTTTTGCGTACCGAGCCGGTCTCGCCGGCGGCGCTTCTGGCGCTCGAGTCGGCTTCGAAGAAGTTCGTACGACCCATCGACGCGGCTCAACGAATCGCCAATCTATTCGGTGGCGACTACGACACCGAAGTCACTCACGCAGTCGACTGTGTGAGCCTCGAGATACGCGAACGCGAGGTCGTGGGTCTCGTCGGCGAGTCGGGCTGCGGCAAATCGACGGTTGGACGAATGCTGGTCGGTCTGCTTCAACCAAGCGACGGCCGGGTTCTCAGCCAGGGTCGCGATCTTGCCAAGCTGGACCGTAGCCAGTTGAAGCAGGAATCGCTACGGGTGCAGATGATCTTTCAAGACCCGTTTTCGAGCTTGAACCCGCGCATGCGCGTCCGCGACATCATCGGCCAGGCGCCACGCATACACCGCATCGTGAACAAGTCCGGCATCGATGCGTATGTCGATGAGGTGCTCGACCGCATTGGCTTGGATCCGACGTTCAAACAGCGATACCCGCACCAGCTTTCGGGCGGGCAGCGCCAGCGCGTCTGCATCGCCAGGGCACTGGCGGTCCAGCCCCGTGCCCTGGTGTGCGACGAAGCCGTCGCCGCGCTCGATGTCTCGATTCAGGCGCAGATCCTGAATCTCTTCATGGAACTGCGCGAAAGCCTCGCGCTCACACTGCTCTTCATCAGCCACGACCTGGGCGTCGTGGAACACATGAGCGATCGAATCGTGGTCATGTACCTGGGACGCGTCGTCGAAACGGCGACGACGGAACAGATGTTCCGCTATCCCAATCATCCGTATACACGCGCGCTGCTGACCGAGGTGCCGAATATCAGACTGCGGCGCAAGCGCTATGTCGCCATTCAAGGCGAAATACCGTCACCGATGCACCCGCCTCCGGGCTGTCACTTCCATCCACGGTGCGCGCAGGCGATGCCCCGCTGCAGGGTCGAAAAGCCCGAGTTGCGCGAGGTCGCGGCGGGCCATTTCTCCGCCTGCCACCTCAATGACATGAAGTGATGCCTCAACGAACGGTGTGCACATCGTTCAGGAACGTGTACTCGTCCATGCGCGGAATATTGTGCAGGTCCTTGCGCATGGCCCAGATGTGAATCTGGTGGTACAGCGGAATCACGGCGAGGTCGTCCACCACTGCATAGCGCGTCGCCTCCTTCAGTAGATCGGCTCGCTTGGCGTCATCGAGCGTGCCCTCTGCCTTGAGGAGCAGGGCATCGAATTTGGCGTTCGAGTACGCACCCCGGTTGCCCATGCCCAGTCCCTTGTCCGCGTCCTGTGTGGCGAGGAGGTAGCGCATGGCCGACGTCGGCTCGCCGGTGACGATGCCGAAGCCGACCATGAACATGCTCCACTCGAACTTCGATGCCCGCGTGAGAAGGACGCCGATGGGAAATGCCTCGACCTGTGTCTGAATGCCGACCCTGGAGAGCATCTGGCCGATGGCTTCACCTGTCGCGATGTCGTTGAGATACCGGTTCTGCGGAATCTGCATGGTCAGCCGGAACCCGTTCGGGTACCCGGCCTCCGCCAGGAGCTTTTTGGAGCCCTCGGGGTCGTAACCCGGCACCGCGATGTTCGCGTCATAACCGAAGAATCCCTTCGGCACCAGTTGACCCGTGGGCTCGGCGGCGCCATCCATGATTCGCGCTGCGATCGCCTTGCGATCGATGGCCTTGGAGATTGCCATCCGAACACGGGGGTCGCGCAGCGGCCCCTTGCTGGTGAACGGCTTGCCGGCAACGTCGGTAACGAACGGAGAATTGTCGCGGCGCTGATCGGGCACAAGGAACATCAATCGGCTCGTCACACTCGACGTGAGAGCGATGTTGGGGTTTTTCTTCAGCCGCTCGAGATCGACGGTCGGGACGGCGTCGATGATATCCACGTCACCGCTCAGCAGCGCGGCGACCCGGCTCGTCGCATTCGGGATGGGACGCATGATCACGCGCGTCCATTCGGACTTCGGACCCCAATAGTCATCGAATCGGTCGAGGACGATGCGCTCGCCCTTGACCCATTCGACGAATTTGTAAGGCCCCGTCCCGATGGCGGCCTTGCCCCGGTTGAAGTCCTCCGTGGTGGCGTTCTGCGCCGCCTTTTTCGACACGATGACGATCGTGCTCAGGTAGATCGGCATCAAGGGAAACGGCGCGTCGGTCGTCATCCGGATCGTGTACTTGTCGACGATGTCGATCGACTTGATCTGCTTGGTGTACACGGTCAACGACGACGGCGTATTCTTGATCGTCGGCACGCGTTCGAAGCTGAACTTGACGTCGTCCGCCGTCATCTCGCTTCCGTCGTGGAACTTCACGCCGCGCCGCAGCTTGAACTCCCAGGTCTTGTCATCGACGTTGCGCCAGGACTCGGCGAGCGCGGGCTGCGGCTGCATGTTGGCGTCGCGGAAGATCAAAGGGCTGAAGATGTGCTGCGCGAGTGCGCCGTTGCTGTCGAAGTTCGCGAAATGCGGATCGATCGACAGCGTCTCGGAATTCAAGCCCATCCTCAGCTCGGCTGCGCGAAGCGGCGAATAGATCAGCCACAGCGACGCCAATGCCAAAGCGAAAACCCACACTTGGCGAATGCGCATGACGTGCCTCTTGTCTAGTCGTGCTGATGAAGGTCTAACCGCAGTTGGAGACAAGCTCGGACGGGGTCGCGGCCGTCCCGCCAATCTGGGTGGTTTGTTACATGTTAGTACCAATCATACGAATGTAGGCGCGAAGCCCGAGTGTGTCAAGGAGCCGGCTGTAGGGTTGACGTTCCGAGCGATGGACCACGTCGACGAGAGTTTGAAATGGGCTCAATCATTCACGCTCTGCGCGAGCGCACGGTCGACCGCTTGGTCGAGCGTAAGCCCGCGACCTTCTTGCCAAGCTGCATCGAAAGTCGCTGCGCCACACGCGGTACGTGCCATTGCAATGCGCGGATCGGAACGGAAACGATCTGGCAGACTCCATCCGATCTCCTCGCGCAGGCGCTCGGCCACTGCCCACAGGCAAGCTGCAGTTGTCGAATCGCCAAGACCGGCGGTCGCTGCCGCCAAACCTTGCAGCGAGTAGGCAATCATCCGGTTGTCGCCCAACGTACGGGATGAGGTCAACGCTTCGCGGAACAACCGCCTCGCCGCAGAATAGTCACCCTGCGCGCACGCGACTTCTCCGAGGTTGTCGAGCGAGCTCGCAATGGCCGCGCGGTCTTCGAGCTTGCGTCGGATCGCAAGACTTTGTTCCAGCATCAGCCGGGCGCTGCGAAGGTCACCTTGCCCATAGGCCGCGACCCCCGCGTTGTGCAATGAAATCCCCTGCCCGCGCTGATCTCCCAGATCCTGCGCGATCACCAGGCACTCCTCGTAGAAGCCGCGGGCCGCGGCAAAATCGCCTTGTGCGTTGACCACGTTGCCAAGATTGTTGAGCGCGCCGGCTATGCCCCACCTGTCGTTGAGCTCCCGCATGACGGCCAGACATTGCTCGTGATGCGCTCGGGCCGCCGACTCGTCTCCCTCTTCATGCTCTACGTTTCCAAGGTTTCCAAGCTGGGCTGCGATGCGCCTTTGGTCGCCCAATGTGCGCGAGATTCTCAGGCTTTCGTTGTGAAGCGCCTTGGCGGCGTGGTAATCAGCGTGTTGGAAAGCGAGCATGCCCGCCGCGCTCAGTGCCTTGGCGCGCTCGGCTGTTTGCGATCCGTCACCGGTTGTTTCCAATAACCGCGAACACCAGGCGCGGCCTTCAGCAAAGTACCCCCGCACAAGCCAGAAGCGCTGCAATGCGGCGCATAGCCGGAGACCGCTTGACGCCCGCGGGCCGTCTGCAGCCCAGCTCAATGCTCCGCGAAGGTTGTCATGCTCGTCCACCAACAGCTGCAACCACCTCGCCTGCTCCTCACCGATGAGCTTGGGCTCTACTTCCTCCGCCAAGTCGAGAAAGTGCTCGAGGTGACGATCCCACCATCGTTCCGCTTCGCCGCTATCCCGCAAGCGATCCCGCGCATACTGGCGCACGGTTTCCAGCATGCGGTACCGATCGCCGCCGTCGTCGGCGACGACCAGCGACTGCTCGATCAAGCCGATCAGCACATAGACGACCTCTCCGGTAGCGATCGGCTCGCCCGCGCAGACGGCTTGCGCCGCGGCCAGCGTCCATCCGCCGGCAAACACCGAGAGGCGGCCGAAGAGCGCCTTCTCCGCGTCGTCTAGCAGCTCGTAGCTCCAATCGATCATCGCCCCCAGCGTCTGGTGCCGCGGCAGATCGCGGCTTCCGCTCCTCAACAGGCGAAACCGCTCGTCGAGCAGTCGCGCGATCTCCTCCACCGGCAACATCGCGAGACGGGCGGCAGCAAGCTCCAGCGCCAGTGGTATGCCATCCAGCCGCAGGCAAATCTCCGCCACCACACGCCCGCGCTCGTTCTTCAAATCGAAGCGCGGTCGGTACTGGCGCGCGCGCTCGACGAAGAGCTGCACGGCTTCCGAGCGCGCGATCCCCTGCGATCCGGACTTCGGATCGGGCAGCGGCAACGGCGGCACGGCAAGGGTCGCTTCGGCGCCAAGATGCAGCGCCTCGCGGCTCGTGGCGACAATCGCGACGTGCGGCGTCTCGCGCAGCAGCGCTTCGACCAATAAGGCGCAGCCGTCGAGCACGTGCTCGCAGTTGTCGAGCACGAGAAGCATTTCACGCGGCGTGAGCTGCCTGCACAAGGCAGTGATGAACGTGTCGCCCGGCGACGCCTTCACCCCGAGCGCCTGGGCTACTGCGCTTGCCACGAGCGTCGCATCGCTCAAGGGCGCGAGGTCGATGAACCAAACGCCGTCGCGATAGGCATCGATGACTTCGGCGGCGGTCTGCTGGGCAAGACGCGTCTTTCCGATACCTCCCGTCCCGGTCAGGGTCAGCAGGCGCGTGGTCGGCAAGATCTGCTTGATCTGTGCCAGCTCGCGCTCGCGGCCGATGAATGAAGTCAGCATCTCCGGAAGATTCGTGCGCCCGCGGTTGCGCAGGGGCGCGGAATCCGGGCGACTGGCGACCTGTGTCACCGGCCCGACGAAACGGTAGCCCCGGCGCGCGAGCGTCTCGATCCAGTCCTCGCCGCCTGGCACCCGCGCGAGCGCTCGGCGCAGCGACGAGATCTGCACTGCGAGGTTTGCTTCCTCCACGACGAGGCCCGGCCAAGCCGCATCGAGCAATGCGGACTTGGTGACGCACTCACTGGCACGGCTCACCAGCGCGCTCAGCACCGCGACCCCACGGCCGCCCACCGGCAAGGCGGTGCCCTCATGGGTCAGGACTCGCGATTCCGGATCGAGCAGCAGCGGCCCGAGCTTGTAAAGCTTGCGCATACCTTTCGATTTACGCGCTTGTTTGTCCTCGAGCCGTCTCCGAGCCGGGAACCGGATTTTGGAGTTTTTTTAAGACGCCGTCAGTGGACGAGGCACAGGATGCGACCGAGTCCAGCATAGCAGAGGAATTTATGGACAAACACCTCGATTCGACGGCGACGCGGATGTCCACACTTCAGCGCCAGGAGCGGCCGGCACGTGATGGCGTGACTGCCGTTGTGGAGGGCCACCTTCTTCACGTTCAGGACGGATTCGACGTCGCGATCTACACGCGGAACGGCGATTGCTGGGTCGCGGAGTTGCACCATGACCACGCGAGCCTCGTGGAGGCAACGACCTGGTTTCGTTTCCACGCGCGCCCACTGCGCTACGCCCATGCACAACGCGTCGGCGCACTGGAAACGGCGACGGCGCTGACGCCTGCCGCGCTCGCGCAAATCGAGCGACTGCACCGCGAAGCGGAGCGTACTGCGCCATGCGCCGTGGCTGCTGCGCTGGTGATCGCGATCCGGCGGTGGATCGGGCTCGCAACATCGCGGAACCGCACGTCGGCGCCAAGGCGAGCCGAGGATCTCGGATGACATTCCACGGCAGCGCTAAGCCCATGGTTCAAGGTCAGCTGCTTCGCCAGAGCACCCACCGCGCGGTAGCGATTTACGTTCGCGACGGCGTCATAGGGGTCGCCGACTTCATCGACGGGTACGGCACCCTCATCGACGCCGCCACGTGGTTGCGGTTCAACTGCGGCTCGCCCGGCAACTTGCATGCGTTACGCAGAACGATGCTCGAGTCCGCGTTCGCGTTGTCGGTCGACCTGGCCGAGCGCATCGAAGCCCTGCATCGGATCGATCGGTGAACGCACAGGAGGCGCCATGATCATTCCAGCCGTCGACCCCACGCTCGCCACGCGTGCACGAGGTGTCAAAGCGCGCAGCTTCGGCGTGACGCTCCTCTTCGTGGGCGTGTGCGCTTGGTGTGTGGTCCAGGCAGCGGTAATGGCCGCATCAGCGACCACTCACGTACCGTCTGCCTGGAGTGATCTCGAAACGGCGGCGGTCGTCCTCATCGCGGCGACGATCTCGAGCGTCGCGGGGTTCGCGTTTGCAGCGCTGGCCGGCATCGGATTGGCGTTCGTAACGCCCGAGCCGGTCCAGGTCGTGCACACCATCGTCCTGTGCTCTATCGCGACGCAGCTGTACGCGGTATGGCAGTTGCGATCAACAATCCAGCTGCGAGCCATCGCGCCGATGCTGGTGCCGGGGGCGCTCGCTGTCCCGTGCGGAACCTGGCTGCTCATGCACGTCCACGCGTCCACTTATCGCCTCGGCCTCGGCGCGTTCTTGATCGCGTACGGCGCATTTTCGATCGCGCGTTCGACAACGAGCGCTGTGCGCGCTACACCGCGGCGCGACGTGGCCGTGGCTGCGTTGGCGGGCTTCGTGGGTGGCCTGACGGCCTTCCCGGGCGCGCTCATGACGGTCTGGTGCTCGCTACGCGGCGTCGACAAGACGTGCCAGCGGTCGATCTACCAGCCTTTCATCCTCGCGATGCAGATCGTGACGGCGATTTCGCTGCATTTTCTCGGACGGGCGCAGATCGGCGCGACGCATGACCTCAAATTCGTCGCCTTCGCGGTTGCCGGGGCCGCGATCGGTTTCGCATGCTTTCGGCGCCTGAGCGCCGCCCAGTTCCGTGTTGCGCTTAACGTTCTACTCATCGTGTCGGGCGTCGGTTTTCTAGCGGCGCAATTCATGTAACCGCTGGGCCGGTGGGTGATCGGCGCTGGTGCCGCGCTTCCAGGCATGGCACGACGCGGCGAAGTACACGGTTAGGGGAAAGCGCCTCTCCCATACGGCGTAGTCGTGAAACTCGGTGCCATTGTCGAGGCTGAGCGTTTTGAAGCTGCTCGCAATGACTGAGGATCGCACGGGTCGCTGCCTGGGTGACTTGCTCCTTGTTGCGGGGCCACTAGCTCTTTGATGATGGCGTACCCAGGAGCCACTTCGCCCGAGGGCGCCGCTGCCCTGACCGTGTGTTGAACCGCGCGTGCGTCGTCTTGGATCTGCGGCGCGAGCCTGTTTACTTGGGCTGCGATGTTCTCTAGCTGGTCCTCGCGATAGTCGTAATCGACCGCTGCCACGAGGCGGTAGTCCTTCTTGCTCCACGCGCCGTGATACGGCCGCGCAGGGCCCGGTACGGAGTCGTTAGTGACTCCGCTGCTAGTCGCGCGCATCCTTGCATCGCCGACGCTCCACTCGTCGCACCTCTGGCAGTCAGCAATACGCCGACAAGCCTCTTCGGCGAACGCTGATTGACCCGCTTCAGCGCCCGTGGCACTTTCGCACCGCGATACCACTGGAGCGTCGAATGCCAAGAAAGCCGCAGGTAAGCGTCGAGCCACGCCAGGGTGGCCGCTGGGCGGTTCAAACGGATGGAACGCAGCGCGCGGACTCTCTCCATGCCCGGAAATCCGATGCTACCGCGCGTGCCCGCGAGCTTGCCGAGAACAAGGGCGCGGAACTCGTCATCAGAGATGAACGCGGCCGGGTCACCGCCAAGGACAGCCACGGTAACGATCCGCGGCGTATCAAGGGATAGGAGCGATCAATGATTAAGTGGGCGATCATCTTCGCAGTGATTGCAGTCATCGCCGGCCTCTTGGGATTCACGGGCATTGCCGCTGGCGCGGCCGGGATTGCCAAATTCCTGTTTGTTGCCGCCGTGATTATTTTTGTTATCTTTCTATTGCTGGCATTTTTCGCCTCGAAGAAGCTCACGGAGTAGCGCTGACCGACACCACGAGCTACGCCCCGCGCGGCAGCTCGCCGCGCGGGCCACATCGAGGCCGCAACCACGCTGCGCTACCTAAGGCGCGCGCAGTCGTGACGGTCCATGTAACGGCGCGCATCGCTTCGTCTTCGGCGCTCACATTGCGTCCGTGAGCATGCGGGCCATTTCAGCCTATTTCGGTCACGTTTTGGTCACAATCGCGCCCAATTGGGCACGGAACCACACTTCTGATCGAACACGCGGCTGGGTCGCTCGATAGGCGGCAGCGCATAAACGATGTCGTCACTTCCAGGGCGCCGGCGGTTCGCTTAAATCCCATGTTCCATAGACCGCCGGTTCGTTAATCTCGATCACTTCGAGGTCATCGGAGCGGGAGATTACGTTGTGCGGGACGCCGGCCGGCTGCGACAGGCCATCGCCGGCATGGACCGTTATTTCATCTGCCACGCCGGCGAAGCGGAAGGTGATCCAACCGCGCAGCACGTACAGATAGTGTGCGGTCATGTCGTGCCAGTGCCATCCGGTGGGCTCCGTGATGGGCTTGAGGACGCGAATGTGCTTGGCGCCGACGCGGCCAGCGGTCACGGCGGCGAGCCCGAGGTCGCGATACTCGGAGTCCTCGCGCAGACCCTCTCGGTTCCAGGTCGCGCTCTTTGCGCTCATGTGAGCAAGCGCCGTCAGCGATTGCGCGAGCTCGCGGGGTCCGTTGTAGCGCGGCGTACCTTCGTTGTGATGCATGCGTCCCTATCCTTGTGCGCCTACCCTTTGACTGCCCCTGCAGTAAGTCCCGCGATGAACCACTTTTGAACGAGCAGGAACATGAGAATTACCGGCAGTGAGGCAACCAACGCGAACGCCATGGTGAACGACCACGAAATGCCGACGGCGTCGAACACCTGGTTCACCAGGGCGACCTGCAGAGTGCGTTTCGTCGTGTCGGGTGCGAATACCGCAACGGTGATGTAATCGTTCCACGTCGTAATGGCGCCGATCACCGCCACGGCCGCGATGCCAGGGCGGATGAGTGGCAGGACAAGCCTGGTCAGGATCTGCGCGCGACTGGCGCCGTCCATGTGCGCGGCCTCGTCGATCTCCGTGGGCACCGCGTCGATGAAGTTCTGCATGAACCACACCGTTTGCGGTGCGATACGTGACGCCAGGATGATAAGCAGCACCAGACGATTGTTCAGAATGCCGAGGTGATCGAGCAGGTAGAAAGTGGGAACGAGGAGCGCGACTCCGGGGACCATCGAGGTCGCAAGGATGATGAGCATGATCGAACGCTTGCCGGGAAACGTGTATCGAGATGCCACGTACCCCGCTGGAATTCCCACGCCGAGTGCGATAACGACGGCACCCGCCGCGTACACGATGGAGTTCAGAAGCTCGATCCCGAACGTTTTGTGGGAGAAGACGCTGACATAATTCGAAAGTGTGGCCGGCGACGGAATGAGGCTTGGAACCGCCGACACCGCGTTCACCTCGTTCTTCAGCGAGGTGGAAATTGCCCAGAGCATCGGACCGAGCGCCGAACCTACGACGAGCAGGGCCAGCACCAGGAGCGTTGCGCGATTTGGAAGTCTGCCTGCACGCATCGCAGTCTCCGCTACGCCGTCACGCGGCCGGTGACACGCATGTAGAGAAGGCCCAGTGCGACGTTGGCCAACAAAATCGCAATCGAGTACACCGCGGTGGGTCCGATATTGACCGCCTGGACAGTTCCGCGGAAGACTTCAAAGCTCAAGGTCGTGGTAGCGCCCAGGGGTCCGCCTCCGGTGAGCACGATCAGCAGGGTAATGAGCGTCAGGTACAGGATGCCGAGCGTAAGAGCGGTACTGCCGAGCGTGGGAACCAGATGCGGGAATGTGACGTAGCGAAGCTTGGCGCGCCAACTGCCTCCATCGATCGAGATCGCTTCGTAAAGCTCCCGCGGGATCGATTGAATCGCCGCCGTGACGATCACCATCGCGTAGGGAAACGACCACCAGCTCGTCACGAGAACCGTCAGCCAGAGCGCGAGTTCCGGATCACCCAACATCAGGCCGGGAGACAAGCCCAAAGCTCGGATGGTGTAGGGAATCGGTCCATACGAGGGGTTGAACAACCATAACCACATGGTTCCAACCACGGCCATTGAGAGTGTCCAGGGCACCAGCGTGAGCACGCGCAGCAGCGCACCGCCGCGCCTCAGTTCGTTCAGTACCAGCGCGGCAAGTACCCCGAGCCCGAGCGACAGCACGAGCGATCCGGCCATGTAAACGAGCGACGTGTAAGTCGTCTCCCAGAATGCGCCGGACGATAACGTATCCACGTAATTGGCGAGCCCGACGAAGCCTGTGAGCTCGTAGAACTTGGTGTTCTGAAAGCTCATCCACAGCACAAACAGCGTTGGATATAGGGTGACGGTGAGAAGCAGCACGAGGACCGGCATGAACCACAGCATTGGCCGCAGCTCTCTCAGCCGCCTTCGCACGCGCGCGGATTGCGCGGTTGTTGGGCCGCTCGCAATCGTCGCAGTGTGCTCAGTCATGGCTTCGCCGCTCCGCGGGTGCTTTGAGCGCTGGGCCTTACCTGTCTCGGTGTCTACGCGACCGGGGACGGCCGGCGGCGTCGTGCTTCAGGCGCCATCCACGGCATGATCCAGCCTCGATCGGCTTCGTCGACGATGCTGCCGGGCGGGTTACATGCGTCGATCGCGTCGAGTACGTCATCTGTCAGACGCGTCCCGAAGCCTGCTTTCGTCTCCGTGAACTGACGCATGTTGCGAACCCCGAAATTGACGCCGGTCACGCCGGGATGAGCCAATGGAAACGCCAACGCCATCTGCGCGAGCGGCATGCCGGCCTCGCGCGCGATGCTCGATAGCTGTTCGATCATGTCGAGCTTGCGTTGATTGCCGGGTCGCGACAGGTCGAAACGGGTCCGCAGGATCGGATAGTGCTCGCCCCACTGGCCTTTGACCAGGCCAGCCCGCGAATCCCTTGGAACCTCGGCGTCGCGACGGTATTTACCGGTAAGCCATCCGCCGTTCAACGGGCTCCATGCCAGCAGACCCATGCCGAAACGCTGAACCGCCGGCAGGACATCGAGCTCGATGCTGCGCACGAAAATGGAATATGGCGAAGTTTCGGTGACGAAGCGCTTGAGGCCTCGCTGCGCGCTGATCGAGTGCGCTTGTGCCTGGTACCACGCGGGAAACATCGAGCAACCGAAGTACCGAATCTTGCCCTGGCGTACCAGATCGGTCAGTACGTCAAGCGTCTCCTCGAGGTCCGTGTCGAGGTCGGGCCGGTGGATTTGATAAAGGTCGATGTGATCGGTGCGAAGACGTTTGAGGCTCGCCTCGACCTGACGCATGATCCATAGCCGCGAGGCACCTTGTTCATTCGGGCCCTCCCCCGCACGCAAACGAACCTTGCTCGCGAGAACGATCTCGTCTCGGTGACCGACAATGGCCTTTCCGACGAACTCCTCCGACTGCCCATGTGAATACGTGTCGGCCGTGTCGATCAGATTTATCCCCGCATCAAGGGCCGCGTGGACGATGTCGACGCACTCTTTCTCATCGGGATTGCCATCGGCGCCGAACATCATGGTTCCGAGAGCGTAAGTGCTGACGCGGACGCCGGTTCGTCCGAGCGTGCGATATTCCATGTTCTTGCCTCCGCGGGCCTGCAGGCGTTGGCCCATGTAACAGGACGTTTGCGAACCTCAAGTTAGCTGCTATGAAACCGCCACTGCTAACTCCTCGCGGAACTGAGACGCGACGACAAGATCGCTTTCGGTGTGCGCAGCGCGCAGAGGCCAGATCGCGGCGATCTCGTTGGCAGCTTGCATGACCAAGCTCGCATGGCGCACGATGTCGTCGGCGCCAAAGCGCATTAACGGTCCTGCGACGCTGCATGTTGCGACCGCAGGTGTATCCGGGCCGAACGGGCGAATTGGCGCCGCGATGGCGGCGATGCCGCGTTCTCCCTCCTCGTACGACATCCCCCATCCGCGAGCCCGCGTCTCGTCAATGGCCGCGGCAAAGGCTTCGATCGATTGAATGGCACGGGGGCCATAACGCCCGGGGGGCGGGAAGCCCTCTTCACGCACGATGCGCATCGCGTCCTCGGGTGGCAGCGTCGAAAGATATGCCTTGCCGTGCGAGGTAACGGTTAGCGGCGTTCTGCCGATCATCTCCGGCTGGTAGATCAATCCTGTGCGCCGTCCCTGGACAAAAGCGACCCAGCTCAAACGCTCGCCTTCCACGATCGCCAGCCGCACCAGTTCCTGTGATTCCTCCGCCAGCTTTTGCAGGATCGGCCGGGTGAGATCGGGAATGCGCGTGGCGAGGAGCACGCGCTGTCCCATGACCGCGAGCCGCAGCGTGAGGCGATAGAAGCCCGTTTCAGGCTCCTGTTCCACCCATCCCATGCCGCAAAGGGCAGCAAGGAGCCGGTGCGCGGCGCCCTTTTGCAACCCCAGTCTTTCGCTTATCACGCCGAGGCGATACGCCCGCGGCTCCTCGGCAAGGAACTCGATGAGCTGAAAGCATCGCTCCAACAGGGGATTCACAACTTTCATGTGATCAGAAATGGCGTTTCGAATCCGTGTCGGGACCGTTTCGCCTTTTTCTCCTCATGGTCTTGACGCCAAAATCGAATCTGGAATATCGTTACACATCATCGCGCCCAACGCAAGACATCCACAGCCGTCTCGCCGTTGGACGCCGGCGTGCCGTCCTACGGGCCCCGAAAGGTGTGGGCGTCATCTGTCCTGCGTCATCCAGCTGCAAAACGCCGCCGCGAACGACCACTCGGGAGGAATCGATGAGAGCAGTGCACGAGAGCCAACCTTCTGCGCAACGCCGCGCCGCATGCCGCAGCGGCTCCAAACGCATGGCCCAGTTGATCGCCGCACTGGCGGTCGCAATGGCCTCGACGACGATGGCGCTCGCCCAACAGGTGGAAATCGCCTACAACACATTTCTCGATCCCGCCAACGCAAACGACCCGCGCGCCGCGGCCCAAACGAAGGTGCTCGCCGAGTTCGAGCGGCTGAACCCCAACATCAAAGTACGCGTCGTCGTTGATCCGACGGGCTCGAATGGTGCCCGCACCCTGCGCACCCGCGCGGATTCGCCGGACGTCATCCGTGCAACCAACTTTCAGATGCCCGAGTTCGTCGCGACGGGGTCGCTCATGCAGCTCGACGAGCTTGTTGCGCGAGACAAGATCGACCCGAATGATTGGTTGGTGCCACTCGGCAAAACGTCGGTGCGCGGCCATATCTATGGCCTGCAGCAGGATTACCGCATCCCGATCCTGATGTACCGGAAGCACCTGCTCAACGACGCAAAAGCGGAGCCGCCGCGGACATGGGACGAGGTGTGCGTCACGGGCGCCAAGTTGACGAAGGGAAACGTGGCGGGCTTCGCCATCCCGATTGGAGTCACAGGCGGCATCGGCGGCGCGCAGGCTTTCGGCGAGTTCTATCTGAGCACGATGCTGTCCGCGCCCGATGGCAAGTACTTCGCCGATGACAATAGGGCGATCGCCTTCAGCAAGGACGCATTCATCCGCAGCGCCCAGGTCATCAAGGACCAGT
>Ga0207674_10001307_pt1 | contig 32570 bp, 18 predicted proteins | sample KBSCornC72_FD_184303 | JGI IMG/M metagenome (GOLD analysis project Ga0207674, IMG submission 184303) | Corn rhizosphere microbial communities from Kellogg Biological Station, Michigan, USA - KBS Corn C7-2 (SPAdes) (version 2) | ecosystem: Host-associated > Plants > Roots > Rhizosphere > Soil ...
AGCATCATTGATCTCGCTCGCGATGTCAGGATGCACCGTGATCATCAGCACGGGCATCTTCTCCGACATCTCGACGACGCACGGCGTTCAGATCATCGCCGCGGCGACGTCACATCACGCCGCGGTCGATACCGTCACGGCGCGCCTGACGAATACGGGCGATCGCGCCGTGTTCATTCCACGGTGCGGCACTGGGCCGCTGCTCCTGTCCCAGCAATTCGTCAACGGCAAGTGGATCGACGGCACGAACGCGGCCTGCTCGGCGGCCGACGCGCTCAACCCGATCACGCTCGATCCCGGACTTACTCTCGTGACGGTACAACTCTTCACCGAGCCCGGCCGGTTCCGTTTCGTGACGACCGTCGGCGAGACCGAGGACTTCAGTAACAGCGCGCGGAGCACCTCGAACTCGTTCGCGCTCCCGTAAGCCTTTTGCCGCAGATAGGGTCAGACCCTATTTATACAACTCTAAATAGGGTCTGACCCTATCTGGCGAGCCGCGGGCTTGGCTGCGTTCTATTAGCTATGGAATGATCTCGCCCACGAGGCTTCCGCTCAGCGAGCCGTGGGCTATCTGGCACTTCGCGCCGGTTGCGAGATCGGTCAGCGTTCCGGTGATGGTGTAAAAGAAACCACTTTCGGTGAGCGCTCCGTCCCCATCGGTTATATCGATCACAACGCTCCCGTCCGTAACCCGACCCTTTGCGTCGCTTCTGCCGGCTGTCGTCAGCTCGTGCATGGTCACCTGGCCCTGGGACGAGCCTGAGATGTCGATGTGGGCCATTTCGTTGTTGATATTGTTCTCCGTGTACTTGAACAGATAGTTGATGAGGATGCCGCCGGCCTCGCATACGGGCAGGGTCGACGACGACGCGGCAGCGATGCTCGCAGTCGCGAAGTCATCCGAGACCGCGCTCAGAAATCCCTGGCCCGCGCCACTCAGCGGCGGCGGCGGCGGATCGCTATCCGCGACGCGGCCCCCGGGGCGCAGCCGGGAAGTCGGCGCGGTGGACGATGAGTCGGAGCAACCAGCGAGAAATGCGGCAATACCAACAACCGCAACGAGTCGTCGCATGAGACACCCTTCCGTTGTCGATGGTGCCGGCATTGCGCGCCGGCGGCGAAAACCGTGATTACCGAACGGTCGTGCCCAGTCGTGCCGGTCGAGCTTGGTCGACGCCGCCGAGCTGGCCCGCTTTCGCCGAGGCCTGAGTCGCTTGAGCACGCTGCGCCGCGTCACCAAGCGACCAAGCACGGGCCACCACACCGTACGCTCGTGCGGCCGCTTCATAATGCTGCAGCTTTTCTGCCACCCGAGCACGCTGCAATGCGGCCGCCACTTCCATCGGTGTCAACAGTGAGTATAAGCGTTCGTTAAGCAGTGTTTCCGCTTCGACATGCATGCCCACGCTGTCGAAGATCGCCGCCTTGGTGTAGCGGTCCAGGTAGCAACTCGGGCAGAGCGAATCAGGCAGCTCGCGAAAGCGCACGAGTGCATCACTGCTGTGGCGCGCGAGCGACAAATAGGCGCGCGCCGCCGCCACGCGGTAGCCGAGATTGCGCCGACGAACCGATGTCTCGGCCGCGGCGAGCTCACTGTCGGCACGCACGACGGCGGCGGCGAGCGATGCCGTATCGCTGTGCTCCGCCCACCATGGCAACGCCTGGCCGATCCACAGAGAGCGGTCGTGCAGCATTCGCGCGAAGACCGCGGCCACCGTGTCCTTGGGCACGCCACCCATCATCGCCAAAAAGGAAAAGGGCTCGGCTTCGAGCCCTCCGATGTTCGTGCCCAGCGTGTCGAGTGCTTGCTTGAACCGCCCGCGATAGGCAAGCTCAGCGACGACGTACACCCGCCGGAGGCCTGGGTTGTAAATGAACGCCGCCGACGGCATGCGGCCCTTGTTCGGGATCTGCAACAGCCGAAGGGCTATCTCGCTCGAGTCCGGCCAGCGGCGCGCGATGAGCCAGGCGGTTTGTATCGCCTTACTCGAGAGGGTGTCGAGGATTCGTTCCGTGCGGCTCGTGATTCCACCGTCGCGGAGAAGCCCGGCAAGAATTCGAATTCCGTCCGCCTCTTCATCACTCGGCTGGAGCGACAGGTATCGATCGGCGTAGCGCAAGCCGGCGTTGCGTCCGTCGCGCGTGAGCGCGAGCTCGGTGGCGTGGATGTACGCCGGCGTGAAACCGGAGTCGAGTTTGATCGAGCGGTCCATCGCGGCGAGAATGGTGTCCTCGTCGATGCTCAAGCCCGGCCCGAAACCGAAATGGAAGTACGCATCGCCGAGGGCGAACCATACTTCCGGATCCGTCGGGAAGCTGTCGCGCGCCGCGCGTAACGTGCGAAAGAGAGAACGAACGGTCGCGAAGTAGCTCGTGTCCGTCTCGAACGCGGCGAGCGAGGCGCGCATCGCGTCGGCGACGACGAGCATACTGTCGCGGACCGGCAGTCCCCTGTTGTGTCGGCCGGCTGTGGCGAGATACGCGCGTGACAAGGAATCGCTCGCGCCGCGCACCCAGCTGAGCGCAAGCCCGGCGTGTCGATGGGCGAGGGCGAGATTGCTGTCGGAATCGATCGCCCGTTGATAGTAGGCTGTCGCCGAATCCCACGCCGACCTTCGATAAAACTGTTCGCCGACGAGGAATGCCTCGAGCGCGGGGAGCGTCGTCTCCTCCAACCACGTCGAGCGAAAAGCCGCGAGCGGCTTGAGCTTGTTTAGCTCGCCGCGCAGATCCTTGATCAGATCGTCGACGAGACGCGGCAACTCGTTCGCCGGACCGCGTCGCTGGTAAGTGACACCGAGTTTCGCGCCGCGCGCCACGTCGAAGACGGAGGCCGTGAGGGCAAGTGAGTCTCCCCTCACTCCCGCGACGGTTCCGAACACAGCGAGCCCGGCACCCATTCGCCTGGCCAAGGTGGTTGCGCTTCCCTCATCGGCGTGCGGTTGCTTCCAGTCGCGCAAATAACGACTGGTCGGCACCGTCTTGACCCAGCTTCCGGAGATCGGCTGCATCAAATCCACCATGCCCTGACGCAGCGCCGTGTCCGCGTTCTGCACGTTGAACGGCACGATGACGAGATAGTTCGGGTCCAGCTTCGGCGGGCGCGTGAGCACGTATCCGGCCGCGGCAGCCGCGACGACCAGCACCGCCGGTACCCCGAACACGACGGCGCGCGGAAGGCGCCGGCGCGGCGGAAGCGCCTGAAAGGCCGCCGTCATTTGCAGATCGAGCGCGTCGCGGAATTCCGCCGCGGTGCGATACCGGTCGGCCGGCAACTTCGCGAGCGCCTTCTCGATCACCGTACCGATCACCGGCGGGACGTCCGTCGCCACCTCCGACAGCGGCGGAGGCGGCTCCGTCAAATGCGCCGTGACCAGTGCCTGAAAGGTGGGACGGTCGAACGGCGGCTTACCCGCCAGCATCTCATAACCGACCACGGCGAGGGCGTAGACGTCGGCCCGCTCGTCGAGATCGCGCTCCCCGGAGAGCTGCTCGGGCGCCATGTAGCCGATGGTGCCGATCCCGACGCCGGTTGCCGTGAGCCGCTCGGCCGTCGTCTCGAGGCGCGCTTCTTCTACAGCGCGCGCGATTCCGAAGTCGCTGACGACGGCGTGCCCTTCCTGGAGCAGGATGTTGGCGGGCTTGATGTCGCGATGCACGATACCGCGTGCGTGCGCGAGCGCGAGCGCGTCGGCGATCTCACGCAGCACTCGCAGCGCCTCGTGCACGGGGATCTTGCCCCCGCTCTCGAGCCGATGACGCAGCGACTCGCCGGCGACGTACGGCATGATGTAGTAGAAGACGTCGCCCGCGATGCCGGTGGTGAGGATCGGCAGGATGTTCGGATGCTGGAGCCGCGCGGCGAGGAGGACTTCGCGGTGGAACCGTGCCGCGCTCACGTCGCTCGCCGTTTCCGGCGGCAGCATCTTGATGACAACCTTGCGATCGAGCGACGATTCGGTCGCAAGGAAGAGGCGGCTCATCCCACCCGGGGCGAGCTCGCGCTCGATGACGTATGCGTCACCGAGCGCCCGTTGCAGCTGTTCCTGAAGCTCCGTCGTCACCTCGCCGTCGCCCCCTGCTCCATCACAAGCGAACATATGGCGACGAAGAGAGCCACCAGCAATGACATCGGACACGTTCGCGCTTCCGGTCGGACAACTCATCCGCTTGGCGGGCCCATCCGCGACTAGCGGCCTGAGTATCGCGACAACGGCCGAGGCTCATTAGACTCTCGTCCGCAACCGCATGTCAGGCAAACCCGCACCTCCAGCACAGGCGCAAGCAGGCCGCCCGTTCGACATTGACGAACTGGGCCGGCTGTTGGTCGAGCAGGTCCAGGACTACGCAATCTTTGCCCTGGATCCGGCGGGCAACGTGCGCAGCTGGAATCCCGGCGCTCAGCGATTCAAGGGATACTCGCCGGACGAGATCATCGGCAAACACTTTTCCGTCTTCTACACACCGGAAGACGCCGCCCGCGGTCGCCCGCAGGAGCTCTTGTCGACCGCGGCGCGCGTCGGCCACGCCGAGGACGAGGGTTGGCGAGTTCGAAAGGACGGCTCGCGTTTCTGGGCCAGTGTGCTCATCACCGCCCTGCGGGACGAAAAGGGATCGCTCGTCGGCTTTGCCAAGATCACCCGCGATCTCAGCGAGCGGCACGCCGCCGAAGAGCGGGCGCGGCGACTCGCCGCCGAGGAGGCGGCGCACGCGGTCACCATCGCAAAAACGAAGGAGCTCGAGCTTCTCAACGAGCGGCTCCAGGACCAGGCGGCGGAGCTGGAAGCGCAGACTGAAGAGGCGCAATCGCTCGCCGAAGAAGTCGAACAGACTAACGAACAGCTTCAAACAACACTCATCGAAGTCGAGCAGGCACGAGAAGGCGAGAAGACCGCGGAGCGCTTCTCGCGAACGATTCTGGAAAGTATCTCCGATCCGTTCGTCGTTCTCGATAGAGAATGGTGCTATCGATTCATCAACGCGCCGGCCGCGAAGGTGATGGAGCCCCCACAGGGTAGCACGCCACAAGACCTGATCGGCAAGAATATCTGGACGCTGTATCCCGAGCTCCTCGGTACCGCGCTCGAGCAAAACCTCAAACGGACCGTCGAGCTCCAGGAGCCGACGAACTTCGAGGCGTACTATCCGGCGCGCGGTGAGTGGTGGTCGATGCAGTGCTACCCGCTCCCCGAGGGGGGAGTCGCCGTGCAGTGGCGCGACATCAGTGAGCGGAAACGCACGGAAGAGGCGAACCACTACCTGGCGAAAGCGAGCGAGATCCTCAACCGTTCGCTCGACTATCGCGTGACGCTGAACGACCTCGCGAAGCTCGTCGTCCCGGAGCTCGCCGACTGGTGCGCGGTCGCCATCGCCGACGACCAGGGCGAGCTGCAGCAATTGGCCGTGGCACACGCCGATCGCGACAAGGTGCGGCTGGGGCACGAGCTCAATGAGCGATATCCGCCCAAACCCGACGCGCCAACCGGCCCGTACGCCGTCATGCGGACGGGAAAACCGGAGCTCTACGAGGATATCACCGACGAAATGATTGCCTCGGGCGCCGTCGACGAGGACCACTTGCGGATATTGCGCGAAGTGGGCCTCAAGTCGGCGATGTCCGTTCCGCTGCGGGTCGTCGACCGTCCTGTCGGGGTCCTGACGCTCGTCAGCGCGGAGTCTGGACGCCGCTACAACCACGCGGACCTCGCGTTGGCGATGGAGCTCGCGCATCGGGCAGCGATCGCCGTGGAGAACGCCCGGCTGCACGCGGATGCGCTCGAAGCGTGGCGCATGGCGGAGGACGCGAATCGGGCGAAGACAGAGTTCTTGGCGACGATGTCGCACGAGCTGCGCACACCCCTCAACGCCATCTCGGGCTACACGTCGCTGTTGCGCATGGGAGTGAAAGGTCCGATCAGCGAGGCACAGGAGGAATACCTCGCCCGAATCGAGCGCAGTGGCCGCCACCTGCTGTCGCTCATCCAGGATGTGCTGAGCTTCGCCAAGCTCGAGGCAGGCCGCGTCGAGGTCACGGTCGACGACGTCGCCGTCTACCCCATCCTCGTCGAGATGGAGAGCCTGACGCTGCCGCAAATGCACGAGGCCAAGCTAAAACTCGTCGTCGACGCGTGCGATCCGGGACTTCGCGTCCGCGCCGATGCGGAGCGTCTGCGCCAGATCCTGCTCAACCTGTTTTCCAACGCCATCAAGTTCACACCCGAGGGCGGAACGGTATCGCTCGGGTGCGTCACCGACGAGCGGCACGCGTATCTCTCGGTCGCCGATACCGGTCCAGGGATTCCCCCAGACAAACGCGAGGCGATCTTCGAGCCCTTCGTGCAACTCCAACGACAGGCCGCCGGCAGTCAGGCCGGAACGGGGCTCGGCCTTTCGATCAGCCGCGACCTCGCGCACGTCATGAACGGTGACCTGCTGGTGGAAAGCGAGGTTGGACAAGGCTCGAAGTTCACCATCGTGCTCGAGCGCGCGGCCGACCCATCGTAACGACGCCGGCCGCGATTCGCGGCCGACCTAACGACTCCGCCCGTTCAGCGCCGTGCCGCGACGAGCGCCGGCTTTTCGGTGAGGGTCGACGCCGCCGCGTCGCGTGAAACGAGATAGAACGATCGATCGCTCAGCGGATCGCGCAGCAAACCGGCGACCGCGTACCCGTTCGACAGCGCCCACTGGAAGTGCGCGCGCACAGCCAACCGCCACTGCGCCGCCGTGGACGTGGATCGCGACAGGACGCCGAGAATGTCGGCGGGAATCTCGATCAATACCGCCGGGGTGCTCGTCGCATTGCTCGGCATCGGCCGGTCATGATCGCGCGGAAAGGCGCTCATTACCGGATAGTCGGCCGAGAGCACGGCACTGCGACGCTCACCGCGCCCGTCCGTGCGCAACGAGACGATCAACCGATCGGTCGGCATACCGAGGTGCAGCGGGCTCGACGTCGTGCCGTACATGTCGGGCACGTATTCGACCACCTCGGCACCGAGGCGGTTCAGGTTGAAGTACGCGTTCTTCGACATGAGCGGATCGAAGCTCCAGAAGATCCGCGTCGCGCCGAGATCGTGCATGCGCTTTCGCTGATACTCCTTGAGACGTCGGCCCAAGCCGAGGTTTCGCGCGCGTTCGCGCACGCCGAGCATGTGCGACCAGTGCACGATCTCGCCGTCGCGGACGCCGTTGATGCCGAAGACGAAGCCGAGCATGTCGCCGGCGCGGTCGAACGCACCGGCGGCCAACCCGCCGACGTACTCGACGACATGAAGCAACGTCGCCGGAACGACGTCGACGTAGTCCTGGCCCCACACCTCACGCTGCAGCGTCGCGGCGGCGTTGCACTCCTCGACGGAGTGCAACGGCCGAATCTCGATGATGTCTGCGTCCACGGGACTACTTGCTCGAATTGGTCGACGCGGTGGCGTGCTTGCGGACGAAGCGATCGAGGAAACTGTCCATGTGCGAGTACAGCTCGAGCCAGCGGCTGTGCATCAACGTCTCGTGCGTGTCATCCGGGTTCACCATCAACTCGAAGTACACGTTGTGCGCGCGCAGGAGATCGACGAGCCCGATCGTCTGCGAGAAATCGACGTTCCGGTCGTCGTCGTTCGCCCAGACGAGAACGGGCGACTTCCAGTTGTCGATCGCCGATATCGCCGACGACTTGTACGACACGTCCGCGCTGTCGATCGAGCTGCCCCAGAGATGCACGCCGGCCATGTCCACACCGGCCACGAACACGTCGGAGTTGCGAGCCAGCGCCTGCGCGGTGAGCACGCCGCCGTAAGACAGACCCCAGATGCCGACACGCGTCGGATCGACGTCAGCGCGAGTCTGGAGGTATTTCCCCGCCGCGATCACGTCCTTGTACTCGGCGTTGCCGCGACCACCCACGTTCGGCGCCGTGCGGAACGACTTTCCGTAGCCGATGCCGGAGCGGTAGTTCACCGACATCACGACGTACCCTTGGCTGGCGAGCCACTCGTTCACCGCGTACGCCTGGTGGTAGAAGTCCATGTAGTGGTAGCCGAGTAGCATCTGCCGGATCGGTCCACCGTGGACGAAGATGATCGCCGGGCGCTTCTCCCCTGCCTTGAGGTCCTTCGGCAGGAAGAGCTGGTTGTGGAACTCGAGGCCGTCATCGGCCTTGAGCGTCACGTTCTCGGGCGCGACTTGGGTCGTGGCGAGGAATTCCTTCGTCAGCACCGGAAAGACGTACTTCTTGGCGCCACCGTCGAGCGGCGCGATCGTGACTTGCATCGGCCGCGTCGGACCGGAGGACAAGACGGCGAGTTGTTTGCCCGACGAGAGCACGGCCGGATACATGTCGATGTCCGTGCCCGACGTGATCTGCGTCGCCGAGCCGCCGGATGTCGCGACCTTCCAGATATGGCGGCGATCGATGTCGCCCGCGTTCGTCGCGTAGTAGAGCGTCTTACCGTCGCTGGAGAGCACGAGAGACTCGACCGCGCCGTTGCCGGGCGTGAGCTCGATCGGAGTCGTCGTGCCGCCATTCGCGCTCACGGAATACCAGCGAACCCACTCTTCCGGCTCCTGCTGGAAGATGAGGTGATCGCCCGCGAAGAGGATTCCTTGAATGTTCGGGAAAGTCCGGTCGTTCATCTGGTTGTGCCAGACTTCCTCGGCTTTCCCGGTCGCGACGTTGGCGACCATGAGTGACAGCGTATAGCCGCCGCGGAAGGCTGCGCGATGGAGGCCGTCTATCGGAGCGCCGGCTTGAGCAACGCCGGCGCCTCTTCCGCCGCCGCGACCACCGCGACCAGCCGCCGCGAAATTCGGATTGCCGAGGCTGCCGTCGCCGGCCTGCGCCTGCTGACCGAACGGTGTGCCGGGCCGACGAATGAAGGCGAGTCGCTTGCCGTCCTCGGACCATGACGGGCCGGCGTCGAAATCCACGCCCGGCGCCATGTAATCGACGTGGCGCTTTTTCACGTCGTACACCGCGATGAACGAGTGATTGTCGCGGATACTCGTGAACGCGAGCTTGGACCCGTCGGGCGACCAGCGCGGTTGGGCGTTGCGGCCCCACAGACGAACGAGCGGCTTCTGTCCGCGCTCGATCGAGTCAGCCGGCGTCTTCGTAACCTTATATGAGAAAATCTGGCCGTCGCGCGCGAAGGCGACCGTACGTCCGTCGGCGGCGAGCGCCGGCGATGTGCCCTGTCCGAGACGCCAGGCTCCCGTTCCATTCGTCTTCGCCGCCCACACCGCGCTCTCGCCGCCATTCGGATCGCTATTCGGCACGGCGATCCATCCGCGAGGGTTCGGCACACCGCCGCGCAGGAAAGTGACCGTCGAGCCGTCGTCCGAGATCTCCAGATCGGAGAGCACAACGCCGTCGTCCTCGGTGAACTTGGTCAGCTTCACCGGTTTGAAATCCGGCGCCGCAGCCGTGTACACGTTGCGCCGGCCCTGATCGTAGGCGAGCCACGCGACGCGGTCCACCTTCCTCGCGGAGACGAGGTCTTCGGGGAAGGCGGGAGCGATGTACGGCGCGACCGACGAGGTCGTCGTTTGCGCATGGATGACATTCGCCAGCGGCAACAGGGCCACGGCGGGGGCCGCGAGTTTCACCAAGAGGCGCATTGCGTTCTCCTACTTCGGGAAGCGAACGAGCTCGTTCTGAATTGGGATGCCGCCCTTCACCGCCGTCGGTGCATGACGGGTGCACGTGATCTTGGGCGGATTACCGCCAATCCCGCAGTTGCCGAGGACGTCGAAGTCCGCGGCGTACGGCAAACCTTCCGCAGCGAGAAAGGACGGACCATCAGCGATTTGAAAATGGACGTGCGGCTCGGTGGAGTTCCCCGAGTTGCCGAGCAGCGCGATGACCTGGCCGCGCTTGACGCGGTCACCGACCTTCACGCGCAACGATCCCGGCTGCACGTGCGCATAGAGCGCGTACGTGCCGCCGCCGATGTCGATGCCGACGAAGTTTCCGCCGACGGTAATGAGATCGATCTTTACGGCGCGTCCGCCGGGCACGTTCTCGGGAATGCTGTCCTTCGTCGCCGCAACGACGCCGTCCGCGACGGCGAGCAGCTCGGTGCCATACGCGTAATAATTGCTGTTCTTCGACGCCTCCGTGCCGGGACGGCGTGAGCTCCCGAGCGAATCGACCTGCAGGAAGTCGATCGCGAAGCGCTGGCCGCTCGCGGTGTGACCGTCGAGCGCGAGCACCAACCGCCGGTGACCCGAGGCGTTCGACGGGCCGTTGAATGCAGCCCACTCTCCGCGCACCGGCGGCGAGATCGACACCGCCGCGCGCTCGACGGGGGTCGTCGTTCCCTCGAGGACTTCGGTGACCGTATCCCGCTGTAAGGTCAGGCGATGCCGGAGCTGGGCGGGCGGGTTCGCGCGATCTACGGGAACCCAGAGGTACACGATCGCCCGCGCCCCACCATCGAGCTTCAGCCGGTCGGCGACCGGGATCTGCGTGACGCGCGACGTCGCGCGCTGAAGCGAGGTATCAGCGTCCGAAAGCGATGAAAGAATCTTTCCCGCCGACACTACCTCGACGCGACGCAACGTCATCGGCATCGCCGTGAGGTTGGTGACGAACAACTCGTAGGCGAGAACCGCGCCCGAGTCGGTGAACGCAACGGTGGGCGTTTTTGGAACGCGAAACTCGACGGACGGCGGAATCTGTCCGTGAGCGTCGGCGGCCGGCATCACGATCGTTGCCGCCGCGGCAATGGCCGCGAGCGGCAACGCGCGACTGAATTGCATTACGGAGGGCCTCCGCGACCGCCACGGCCTCCGCGACCGGCGCCCTTCTTCGACAGGAGCGTCACATCGCCGCCGATGCCGAACCACAGACCGGTGACGCTGTTGTCCGGCGCGACCTCGAACTTGATGATCATCGGGCCGGCGGGAGAGCCAACGACATCCCAACGGAAGTTGGTCGCGTTCCAGTACTGCAACGGTGCGCGCCAATCAGCGCGCTGCAACTCCAGCTGTCCTTCATTGACGCTCACAACGACGTCGCCGTAGAGGCTGTCCGTGTACGTCCCGGCGTAAGCGGTGAGCGGGAGCGGCGGCAGCGCACTCGCCGGATGCTGCTTCGCCTGCTGAGCCGCAGCCGAATCGGCGCGACGTCGCTGCGTCTGGTATTGCGCGTATGTCTCGCCGCTCAGGTCCTTCATCGGCGCGCCGAGCTGGCGATCGAAGATGTACCGGCGAAGAATCTCGGGAAGCTGTGCCTGGCCCATGTTGCTCAGCACGACCACGCCGAACTTCTTCTCCGGCATCATACCGACGGCGGCGGTCATTCCGATGGTGTTGCCACCATGCTGCCAGACGAGCTGGCCGCGGTAGTCCTCGACGAACCAGCCCATCCCATATGAGCTGAAGTGCGTCAGCGGCAGCGCCGTGTCGGGCTGCGCGCCACGGCCGCCGCCCGCGCCGGGTGACGTGAGCATCTGCGGCGAGTGCGTCTCGCGAAGCGCAATCGAGCTGACGAGTCGCTTCCCGTTCACCTGTCCATCGTTGAGCTGGAAGCGAAGCCACTGCGCCATGTCCGCGGCGTTCGACATGATGGCGCCGGCCGGCGCGATGTTGTCGCCGTTGAACGGCATCTTGATGAACACCGTGTCGTGGTCCAGGCCGTGGCCCACCGTGACGTTCGGGTTCGTCAGCCCCTTCGACGTCGGGACGCTGCTCGTCATGCCGAGCGGCGCAAAAATGCGCGTGCGGATGAGGTCATCCCACGTGCTTCCCGCCGCCTTCCCTGCTGCCTGGCCGGCGGCGAGGAACATCATGTTCTGATAAGAGTATCGTGACCGGAACGGCGACTCGGGCTTGAGGAACCGCACGCGATGCAACACCTCATCGCGCGAGATGTCCGCGCTGAGCCAGACGAGCTCACCGCGCGCGATGCCGCTGCGGTGCGTGAGCGCGTCGCGCAGCGTCACCCCTTCGTTCGCCACCGCGTCGTACATCCGGAAATCCGGCAAGTACGTCGTGAGGCGATCGTCGAAGCGCATCTTGCCGTCGGTCACCATCATCGCGACGACGGTCGCGGTGAAGGCCTTCGAGCTCGAGCCGATCTCGAAGAGCGTCTTTGCGTCGACAGGCGTCTTGCTGCCGGCTTTGAGCACCCCGAAGCCTTTCGCGTAAATCACGGAGTCGTTGCGGACGATCGCGACGCTGAGGCCGGGGACTTTCCAGGTTTGAACAGCCTTGGTGATGTACGCGTCGAGCCCCGGGAACGGCTCCTGCGCGCCGGCGACGCCGGCCGCGGTCGCAAACGCGACCGCGGCAAATCCAAGCACTGCCCGCAATCGGGCGGAATTCATGATCACTTGGTGATGTTAGGGTTGTTGATCTTCTCGACGTCGGGAAGCGGGAAACAGCTCTGCGTGCCGTACACCCCGCCGAACGGATACGCGGTACCCGGCGTGGGACTGAGCGGAACGTTGTACCGGCGGATGTCACCGAGCCGATGTCCCTCGAGGTAGAGCTCGCGACGCCGCTCTTCAATGATCTGGTTCTTCACATCAGCGGCGGTCAACCCAGTCGCGGAGAACGTGGGCAAACCAGGATGCGTCGCGCGCGCCGCGTTGATGGCGGCCGCCGCGGCGGCAAGATCGTTCGCCGCCACCTTCGCCTCGGCGACGATGAGCTGAGCTTCGGCGTACCGCGCGACCGGAATGACGCTGCTGGCCAGCGGATACTTGTCCACCGTCCAAAGCTGTGTACCGGTCGCGGTGCCTGGCTTGCCCGTGTTGGTCACTGCCACGCGAGAATCGGCAGCACCATTGATCGTGAGGTTCCGGAACGACGGGTCCACCGTCGCATATCCGTTCTGGTTGAGCGACACGAAGACGGAGTTTTGTCGCCGGGTGTTGGTGGCGTCCGCGGATTGATTCACGACGAACCCTGACGGAATCTTCGCCGCGTCGACGGCCGCGCCCGCCGCGTCGCCAAGATCGAGCAGTGTCCGCGCACGACCGAGCGTCGCGAAATTGACCGTGGTCGGGTCGGAGGCTGTACCGGCATAGACGATCGCCGAATCAAAGCGGGTTTTGGCTTCGGCAAAAAGCTGCGCCGGAGTGAGCTCCGGACCGACGTTGATTGCCGCCGAGCACATGCCTTCGCCAAGCAGGATGATGCTGTAGCCGGCGTAGGCGTACGCTTGTCCGATCAGCTTGGAACGATTGACGCCGGTCGGCATGCTCGCGTCGCTGAACTCCTTGAGCCGGGCGACCGCCGTATCAGTCGCGCGACGGGCAACGGAGAGCGTCGTGTAGATCGGGGCTTGTTGGAGACCGCTCCCGCACGATGCGGTGCCGTACGCCGCGTTCGTGGGATTCCGTCTCGCGTCATAATCGTAGTTCGATCCCGACGCGAACGAATTGGACAGCTCGTCCATGAGAATTCCACTGCCGACGACGTAGCGCGAGAATGCGCACTCGAAGTCGGCGATGGCGCCGTTCGTGAACAGCTGGGCATTCGTCGGCGTGTACACCGTCGCGGACGACAGTGCGGCCGGGTTCAACTGTTCCAGCGTGGTGAGGTCTCGACAGGCAGTCGCCACGAGAACCGCGGCGACGGCACCAAGAAAGCGTGTTTGTGGTCGCATTGGTTTACCAGGCGAAGTTGAGGGTCGCGATGAAGCGCTGCAGCGGGGGCGTCGTGGCCTGCTCGAAGCCCGAGATCTCGGGATCGAGGCCGCGGTACTTCGTCCACGTGTGCAGGTCGCGGCCGGCCAGGGTGAGCGACGTCGGCGATGCGATGCCGAGGAACCGTTGCGGAAGTGTGTACGTCGCCGATATCTCGCGGAGCTTCACGAAGGAGGCATCCTGGATGTACTGGTCGATGTTGCCCACCGACGAGAGGTTGCCGACGGTCTCGGCGAGGTAGAGGATGTCATAATCGTTCGGGAAGTAGTTGGCCCGGCATAACGGCCTTCCGACGAGCCCCCCGCACCGAATCAGCTCGTTCTGATTGAGCGCGCGGTACTTGCGCTTGAAATCCACGAGTCCATACAGCCGCAGCGACTTGCCGATCATGAAGGTGTTCCCGACCGCGCCCGTCAACTTCGGAGTCGACGTGCCGAGGAACGAGAACGCGGCGGTGCTGCACGACGTCGCCTTGCCCGCCGAGTCGCACTTGATGTTGATCGCCTGTCCCGTGGCGGGATCGCGATCCGCCGAGATGACCTTCCGCGCCCACCATCCGTTGAGCGGATAGTTGACGATGTTGTAGGTGCCGTAGTTCGAGACCGTCACCGGGACGTTCGACTTCACCAGGTTGTTGATCGTGGTGAGGTTGCCGTTGATCGACCAGCCGAAGTTGCGGCGGTTGATGGCCTGGAAGGTTCCGTCCAGCTCGATGCCGTGATTCTCGACCCGTCCGAGGTTGATCAGTTGCGCACCGGAGAAGCCGGCCGACGGCGCGATCGCCTGGCTCACGATCTCGTTCTTCGTATTCTTCTTGTAGTACGTGAAATTCAGGCTCAGCCGATCGAACACATTGCCTTCGAAGCCCAACTCGGTTTCGACACTGCGCTCGGGCTCCAAGTTCGGATTTCCGAGGCCGCCGGCGGTGACCGCGTTCGTCCCACCCGGTCCCTGAATCGGCGTGAAGGTCTGGAGCGCCGAGAACGTGGATGGCTGGCGGCCCGAGGCACCGTACGCCGCGCGAAGCCGGAGCGTGTTGATGACGCCGCCCCAACGCCAAAAGGGCTCGTCGCTGACGACCCACGACAGGCTCGCCTTCGGGTACGTGACCCACTTGAAGTTCTCGCCGAACGCGCTGTTGTTGTCGACGCGCACTCCGCCGACGAGGAAGAGGCGGTCGCGCCAGGCCAGCTGCTCCTGTGCATACCCGCCGACGTTGGTGTTGAGCGACGCCGATTGCGACGAGGCTGACGCCGCCGCGGTCGCCGAAACGACCTCGACGCCGGGTCCCGGGAATCCAATCCCGCCGAGGAAGCTCGCGTTGGCTTCGGTGTTGTTGAACTGGCCGCCGACCGACGTCGCCGACGTTAGCGCCGAGGTGAGATCCACTTTCGCCGTGCCCGAATAGTCCGCGGTGATGATCGTCGTGCGATCGATCGTTTGACCGATGCGTCCGGACGAGGCCGCGCCGAGGAATGGAGCGAGATTCGCCGGAGCGAAACGCTCGATCGCGCGACGGTCGTTCGCCGCGTAATCGATGCCGACGATGGCCCGCTGGGTGAACCACTTCGTGAGCTGGTTGTTGATTGTGCTGCTGCCGGTAAAGCGGTTCGTGCCGATGGCGTTGTCGTACAACGTCTGCGGTACGGCCGGCGGCGACGGGAAGTAACCGCCGGTGGCCGGAGAAACGAGACTGTGGCCGAACATCGACGCGAACAGCACCGACACGCCGTTGTCCGTGCCGAGGTGGCTCGACATGTCGACGAAGTTGAGGCTCGTCGCGATGTCGGTGTTCGTTCCGATCAGCGTGCTCAGATTCAAGTGCGCGTTCAGTGCACGCTGCGTGTTGTTCGGCTCGATGCCATAGTCGTTCAGATAGCCGGCCGACGCGTAGTAGCGCGCCGCATCCCGGCCGCCCGAGACCGAGAAATCGTAGTGGCGTTCGAGACCCGTCCGGTAGAGCGCGTGGCCGCTGTCGATCGCCTGCTGGATGCCGTTCCATTCAACGATCTTGCCGCTGGCATCCTTGGCGTAGTTCGTCCCGACGCGATTCACCGCGTCGTTGAACCGCATCGCGCCCTCCTGAACCTGAAAACGCAGCTGATTGTTTCCGGACCCCTTCTTCGTGATGATCTGGATGACGCCGTTCGACGCCTCCGTCCCGTAAATCGTCGTCGCCGCCGGCCCCTTCACGATTTCGATGCTCTCGATGTCGTCGGGGTTGATGTCATTGAGCCGGCTTCCGATGGCGGCGCCCTGGATTCCAAGACTGCCGCTCGCCGCGCTCTGCGGGCCCAGGCCAGACTGGCTATTCACGCGAATGCCGTCGATGTATACGAGCGGGCTGTTACCGAGACCGATGCTGCTCGGACCGCGAATCTGGATGCTCGGTCCCGCACCGACGCGGCCTGCCGTCGGCTGAATGTCGACGCCAGGAACGCGCGATCGAAGCAGATTGGCCAAGTCCGGCGCCCCTGATTTCTGCAAATCGGTGGAGGCATCGATCGTCGATACGGCGTTGCCGATCGATTTCTTCTCGGCCTCGCCCGCCGTGCCGGTCACGACCACCTGGTCGAGTGAGACCGCACTCGCCTGGAGAGCAACCTCCACCGAAGCATCCTGACCCGCCGCGACGGTCACGGTGCGGCGTGCTGACGAATAGCCCAACCGGAGGATGACGACGGTATGCGGGCCGGCCGGCACGTTCGCGATGCGGAATCGGCCGTCCGGAGAGGTGATCCCGCCGAGACGCGTCGCTTCGACCTGGATCGAGGCGCTCTGAATCGGATCGCCTGTACGCGCATCCGTGATCCGGCCGACGATCGTTCCGCTCGGAGCCGCCTGCGCGACGGCGCGCGACGGAAGCGCGGCGAGAGCTCCCGACGCCATGATCATCCAGGCCAGGATCAACGACCTGCGCCGCAGGTGCTGATCGACGAGAGTGTGCATCCTATTCCTCCGGTTGGTTGGAAAGTGCTATTGCCGGCGGGTTGGCGATTCGTCGCGCCCGCCACAGGTAAAACACGGGAGTACCGAGCAACACGACGCCCAGGCCGGCCAGCGCCTGAGTTGGTCGTTCCTTCATGGTGTTCAACACGAGCATCGCGGCCGAAGCCGCGAACAACAACGGAGTAAGTGGGTAGCCCGGTGTTCGAAACGGTAGCTCGGCATTCGCAGCGCGCCGGCGCAACGGGAAGACAGCCAGCGCTCCGAGTCCGTAGAAGATCCAACCGGCAAACACGACGTAGGTCAGCAATTGTTCGAATGTGCCGCTGAGCGCGAGCACCGCGGACCACGCGGCGAGCGACACGATCGCGGCGACCGGGGTTCCACGCGTCGGACTGATGCGCGCGAGCCGCTCGAAGAACACGCCGTCACGCGCCATCGCGAAATACAGACGCGGCGCCGTGAGCATGATCCCATTCGTCGCGCTGAAGATCGACACGAGCACCAACGCGCTGAGCGCCTTCCCCGACGCCGAGCCGAGAATCGCTCCCATCGCGTCGGCGGCGACGTGGTCGCTCTTTGACGCGGCCGCCGGTCCCAGCGCGGCGAGGTAGCCGACATTGGCCAGCAGGTAGAGAACGACCAGCGCGAACGTCGCGAGCGCGATGGCGCGCGGGAACACCCGCTGCGGATCGCGCGTCTCGCCGGCGGAGAACGTGACGTACTGCCAGCCTTCGTAGGCCCAGAGCACGCCGATCATCGCGGTCCCGGCGGCCACGAACACGGAGCCGTTCCACGCATCCGGCCAGATCGGCCCGACGTCGTGCCATCCACGACCGACGGCGATGAGCGCCCCGCCCATCACGATGATCGCGCCGACCTTCGCGGCCGTCGCCAGATTCTCCATCGACGCGCTCGCCCGCGTGCCGCGAATGTTGACGGCGGCGATGAGCAGGATCATGACCAAGGCGACCAACTTCGACGCCATGGGTCCGATCGGAACGAGCTGGCCCAGGTACGACGAGAACGCCACAGCGAGGGTGGCGACTGATCCGCTGGCGATGACGAGAAAGCTCGTCCAACCATATAAGAACGCGGGCAACGGACCGAATGCGTCGCGGATGTAGGTGTACAAGCCGCCGGCGTCGGGCCTCGACGCTCCGAGCTCCGCATAGGTGAGCGCGCCGAGGAACGACAGCACGCCCCCGACAACCCAAACAAGCAAAGCAAGGCCGAGGCGTCCGTTGCTCAACTTCAGCACGACGCCCGGCACGAGGAAAATTCCCGATCCGATCACGGTGCCCAACGTGAGCATCACGAGATCGCCGAAGCCCAATGTGCGGCGAAGTGAGCCCCCCGCTGTCGTGCTCATGCCACCGCCATGGCGCTGGCCCGCGTGGACACAACCTCGAGCCTCGTCGTGATGGAATCGATGAAGTCAGTATCAACCACGACGCCGAGTCCCGGCGTCGTCGTCGGCACGGGCACCAGCCCGTCGGCGTTCATCGTCCACTCCGGGCTCACCACGTCCCGCGACCAGTACCGCGCACTCGGACTCAAATCCCCCGGCAAACTGAAATTCGGCAACGACGCCAACGCCACGTTGTACGCCCGCCCGATCCCGCTCTCCAACATGCCGCCGCACCACACCGGCACTAGCGGCCGCGCGGCGGCGGACAGATCGTGAATCGCAATCGATTCCGTGAAACCGCCCACTCGGCCCGGCTTGATGTTGATAATCCGGCCACTGCCGAGTGCGACCATGGCTGTCGCGCGCCCCCGGTCGGTGATCGACTCGTCGAGGCACAGGGACGTTCTGAGCTCGGCCTGGAGCGTCGCGTGCCCCAACAGCTCATCCGCCCCCAACGGCTGCTCGAGCATCAACAGGTCGAACGCGTCGAGTGATTTCAGGGCCGCGTGGTGCGTCGCGTCATCGAGGTTGTACGCCGCGTTGGCGTCGGCCATGAGCTCGATCTCGGTCCCTACGGCCTCGCGCACCGCACCCACAAAGGCGACATCGCGGCCGGGCTCGATCTTGAGCTTCACTTTCTGGTAGCCTGCCGCGACCGCCGCCCGAGCACGCTCGACCAGCGCAGCGGGTGTGGCCTGGAGCCCGAGGGAAATCCCCGTCGGGACGGCATCGCGAAGTCCCGCGCGGCCGCCGCCCAAATGCCGGCTCAACGGCCGGCCGAGCTGGACAGCTTCAAGGGCCCAGCAGCCCATCTCGAGGGCGCCTTTGGCCATCGAGTGGCCGCGGATGTTGGTGGCGAGCCGAGCGTGAACATCCGCGGCGCGGTCAACAGCGTGGCCGAGCAGACGCGGTGCGAGCCATTCCCGGATCGCGAGCCACGCCGTGTCGATGGTCTCCGCCGTGTAGATCGGGGCCTCGAACGCGACACACTCCGACCAAACCGACGCGCCGTCGGCGTCCTGCAATTCGAGCAGCAGGATGCGTCGCTCCGACTGGACGCCGGAGGAGATGCGGAATGGCTCCTTGAGCGCGAGACGAATCTCGCGAAGCGTAATGCGGTCGAGCCGGATCATTCAACTCGTTCGGATCGTCGAGGTGGGACGGCGTGCCGCGGGAGGGGGGGAACAATAGAAGCCGTGCGGACGAGCGATTCGACTGGCGGGGCAAGCTAATGCGCGGCACTCCGGCGCGATAGACCGCTTTGGTATACCGATTTGGTTACCGGTTTCGAACATTTCGTTTGCAATGCATCGTGCTTGCTCCAACGGTGGGCGATCCATAGGTTGACGTCCGTGCCCGGATCTCCTTCGAAGCGAAGCCGGGCGGGCGGCACCTCCCACGCCGGAAATGGCGCGACCCACCCGCCGACGGATAATGTCTCCCGCGTTTACAACGAGCTGCGCGCGCTCATCGTCTCGGGGCAACTGCCGCCCGGAGCTCGAGTCGCCGAGCGGGCCGTCGTCGCGCGGATGGGGTTGAGTCGAACCCCCGTTCGCAGCGCGCTGCACCGGCTCCAGCAAGAGGGCTTCGTGGCGTCGGTGGGACGAGCCGGCGACCAACGGCTCATCGTCACGCCGCTCACGCGCGGCGATGGCCACGAGGTTTTTCTCGTCGTCGGCCACCTCGAGGGACTCGCGGCGCGCCAGGCGGCTTCGCTCCCCGCGGACAAGCGACGCAAGCTCGTCCAACGGCTGCGGACCGTGAACAAGGAGCTCGCCCGGGCGTCACGCGCCAAGGCGGCGCCCTCCCGGCTCTTCGACCTCGACGTCGCGTTCCACGACGCGTATGTGGACGGCGCCGCGGGTCCGCGCGTCGTCGCCTTGCACCGCGCGATCAAGCCGCAGTGCGAGCGCTACGCACGCCTGTACATCAACGTCCTGCTCGACGAGCTACCGACGTCGGTGCACGAACACGAGGCGATCGCTACGGCCATCGCCAAGGGCGACCCGCGCGCCGCGCAGCGCGCCGTCGAAACGAACTGGCACAACGCGGCCGACCGCTTGGCGACCGTGATCGAAGAGGTCGGTGAGCGCGGAATCTGGCACATGTGGGACGCCGATTCCACGAAGACCGCGCCGTCCTCGCGCGTTCGCACGACCTAGACCTCGAACGTCTCTCTTTCTTCTCGTCCCCCCCCCGCTCGCGCGTTGACAATCGCGGTATACCGTAGACGTATACCGAGTGCTCCGGAGATCCTCGCATGCCCCGACTCTTCTCAGGCCGAATGAACGTCGCTCCGCTTACCATGGCGCTCATCGCGGCGCTCGCCGTCGCGATCACCGCGCCCAACCTCGTCAGCGCGCAAGGCACGCGGCTGCTTCGGCACCCGGACGTGAGCCGCGACGCCGTCGTCTTCGCGCAGGGCGGCGACTTGTGGATCGCGCCGCGGAGCGGCGGGGCGGCGCGGCGCCTCACCGCGACGCCGGACGTCGAGACCGATCCCCACTTCTCGCCCGACGGCGCGATGATCGCCTACTCGCGCACGTCGGCGGGAAACACGGACGTCTACGTCGTCCCGACGGCCGGCGGTGAGCCGCGACGCCTGACCTTCCACCCGCAGCTCGATCGGGTGAAGGGCTGGACGCACGACGGAAAGCGCATCGTCTTCGCCTCCGATCGCGGCGCGGTCCCGCAGTCGTCGTACCTCCGACTCTGGACGATCTCCGTCGACGGCGGCATGGAAGAGCAGATGCCGATGCCGCGCGCGTTCGCGGGCTCGTACTCCCCCGACAATCGCCGGTTCGCCTACGACGAGCTGCCGCTGGCGTTCACGCCCGACTGGTACGAACAGAGCCTGTGGCGCCACTATCGCGGCGGGCGCACGCAGCCGATCCGCATTCTCAACTTCGCCGACTACTCGGTCGAGAAGCTGCCGTGGAAGAACAGCAACGACCACGAGCCGATGTGGATCGGCAACACCGTCTATTTCCTCTCGGACCGCGCCGGAACGATCAACCTGTTCTCATACGATCTCAGCTCGAAGCAGGTGAAGCAGGTGACGCACCACGAAGACTTCGACATCATGAACGCCGCGGCCGGCGCCGACGCGATCGTCTACGAGCAAGCGGGCTACGTTCATTTGTTCGACGTGAAGTCCGGCCAGTCGAAGCAGCTCTCGATCGACGTCGTCGGTGACTTCCCGTGGGCCCGCGCGCAATTCAAGCGCGTGAGCAGCATGATCCGCGAAGCCGCGCTGTCGCCGACCGGCGTGCGCGCGGCGTTCGAGGCGCGCGGCGAGATCTTTACGGTGCCGACCGACAAAGGCGATTGGCGCAACCTCTCCAAATCGACTGGCACGCACGACATGACGCCGGCCTGGGCGCCGGACGGCGCGCGCGTGGCGTGGCTCTCCGACGCGAGCGGCGAATGGCAGCTCATGATCGATGACCAATCGGGATTGGGCAAGCCGCGCGCGATCGACCTGCCGGAACACGCGGTCTTCTCCGATCTCACCTGGTCGCCGAACGGCAAGATGCTGCTCGCCGCGAGCAGCCACTTGAACTTGTGGACGATCGACGTCGCGACGGGAAAGGCGACGAAGCTCGACAGCGACACGTACGACACGCCGGGCCGCAGCTTCGATCCGGTCTGGTCCCCCGATTCGCGCTGGGTTGCATACTCGAAGAGCCTCGACTCGCACCTGCGCGCCGTCTTCCTGCGCGCGCTTGCCGAACCGAAAGCGGTACAGCTGACCGACGGTCTCGCCGACGCCGTGTCTCCGGCGTTCGATGCGAACGGGAAATATCTGTACTTCCTCGCCAGCACGGACTACGGTCCGCGCACGGGTTGGGTCGAGATGAGCGCCGTCGATCGTCCGGCGCGGCGTTCGGTCTACCTCGCGATCCTCAGCGCGTCGGAATCGTCACCGCTGCTGCCCGAAGCGGGCGATGAAGCCGCCGCCGCGGCGCCGCAGCGCCCGAGTCGCGACACCGTGACCCGCATCGATCCCGGGATCAACACACGCATCATCAGCCTCGAGATTCCAGCCGGCGATTACTCCGAGCTCAAGGCCGGCCCCGCGGGCTCGTTCTTCTACCTCGATGCACCCGCCGGCGGCGCGCCTCGCCTTCAGCGGTATCAACTGCGCGAGCGCGCGAACGCGACCTTCCTCGAAGGCGTTCGCTTCTACACGCTCTCGGCGGACGGCAAGAAGTTGCTCTACGGCGCCGGCGGCGGCGCGAACGCCCGTTGGGGCGTGGTCGGCACCGAACGTCCGGCGCGCGTCGGCGACGGCGCGCTCAACGTCGCGACGCTGGAGTCGTGGGTCGACCCGCGCGCCGAGTGGGCCGAGATCTTCAAGGAAGCGTGGCGCAATCAGCGCGACTTCTTCTACGACGCGAAGATGCACGGTGCCGATTGGCAAGCCATCTGGGCGAAGTACTCGCCACTCGTCGCGTCGGTGAATCATCGCAACGACCTCGGCTACCTCATTGCGCAGACGGGCGGCGAGTTGACGGTCGGCCACTCGTATCTCGCCGGCGGCGGCGACACGCCGTCCGATCCTCCGGTCTCGGTCGGCCTGCTCGGCGCGGACTACACGATCGAGAATGGGCACTATCGCATCAAACGCATCTTCACGGGCGAGAACTGGAATCCGGAGCTGCGGGCGCCGCTCCGCGCGCCGGGCATCAGCGTCGCGGAAGGCGATTACCTCCTCGAGGTGAATGGCCAGCCGCTCACGCCGAAGATGAACGTCTATCAGGCGTTCGAGAGCAGCGCGGGGCACCAGATCGTGATCCGTGTCAATGACGCGCCGACCACGGAGGGCTCGCGTCTCGTCACGGTCGTACCGGTCGCGAGCGAAGACGCGCTGCGCACGCGCGCCTGGATCGAGGACAACCGCCGCAAGGTCGACGAGCTGTCGCACGGCCGTCTCGCGTACGTGTGGCTGCCGAACACGTCGATCCCCGGGTACAACGCGTTCACGCGTTACTTCTACTCGCAGCAGAACAAGGACGGCGCGGTCATCGACGAGCGGTACAACCACGGCGGCCTGGTCGCGGATTACATCGTGAACGAGCTGGATCGAAAGCCGATGGGGTACTTCGCGATGCGCGACGGAAAGGAGTGGCCGTCGCCCGCCGCCGGCATCTTCGGCCCCAAGGTGATGATCATCAACGAGTCGGCCGGCTCGGGCGGCGACGCCCTCCCCTACTACTTCCACCTCCGCAAGATCGGGCCGCTCGTCGGCACGCGGACATGGGGCGCCCTCGTCGGCACCACGGGCCTTGCCCCGACGATCGACGGCGGCGGCATCACGGCGCCGAGTTTAGCGTTCTATGATTTGAACGGGAAATGGGCCGTGGAGAACGAAGGGATCGCGCCGGACATCGAGATCGAATACACGCCGGCCGAGGTGCTGAAGGGCCACGATCCGCAGCTCGAGCGAGCGGTTGCCGAGGCGATGAAACTTCTCGAGCAGAATCCGGTGAAGCGGGTGGCGAGGCCGGCGCCGATCGATCGGACGCATCCGCCGAAGTAGAAAAACGGCGCGAACGTCGCCGTCGGCGATGGTCGGCGGCGGCGGCTGACGGCTGGCTGGCAGCTCGCGGCGGTGCGCACGGCTTGCGGCTTTTGGGCTTGCGGTTTCGGCCCGCAGCGGTGCGCTCGGCTATCGGCTCAACGTCGGCGCTTGTCATCCTGAGCGAAGCGAAGGACCTGTTGTCCCGTTCTTGTAACTAACTCGGGACAGTAGGTCCTTCGTCGCTTCGCTCCTCAGGATGACACGCGGGCTTGCCGTGAGCTGTGCGCACCGCCGCAAGCCGCGGCCGACAGCCAACAAGCCGCCAGCCGTGCGCACCGCCGCGAGCCGAAAGCCAGCCGTCAGCCGCCGCCGCCGACCATCGCCGAAGGCGACGTTCGCGCCGTTTCAGCTGCCACTATACCCCGGCCCGCGTAGAGCCCGTCCGGCTTTCGCTCCCGTATGCTTCCCGTGATCGATCGTGACGACGCCGTTGACGAGAACCCACTCGATCCCCGTCGGAAATTCCATCGGCTTCTCGTACGTCGCGCGATCCTGGATCGCGTCGTAATCGAAGATCGTGACGTCGGCCCAGTTGCCGACCTGGATCGTGCCGCGGTTGGCGAGCTTCATCCGAGTCGCCGGCCACCCCGTCATCTTGCGGATAGCCTCGGGCAGCGTGAGCACGTGGCGCTCCTTCACGTACTTCGCGATCACGCGCGGGAAGTTGCCGAAGCTGCGCGGGTGCGGCAGCCCCGTGGCATCGGTGGCGCCGATTGCCGCGACGGCGCCGGCGTCGCTGCCGATGCTCGTCCACGGGAACTTCAGCGCCGTCTCGATGTCCTGCTCGCCCATCATGTGGTAGATCGCCATGACGCGACCCTGGCCTTTCGCCACGAGGTCCCATGCGACATCCGCCGGGTCCTTGCCGCCCATTTCCTTCGAGATCTGCGCGATCGACTTGCCCTCGTACTTCGCGCTGCTCGAATCGCGGGCGTTGGCGAGCACGATGTTTTCCCAGCCGCCGGACGACTCGATGATGTTCCACCATCCGGGCGAGCCGCTCTTCACTTCGCGTTTCAGGCGTGCCCGAATCTCCGGATTGCTCAAGCGGGCGCGGAGCGAGTCGCCGCCGCCTTCTTGCGCCCAGCTCGGAATAGTTGCTTCGAGACCGGTTCCACCCGCGGTGTAGACGTACATATCGGCGGCGATATCCAATCCCCGATTGCGCGCCGCGTCGACGACCTGACGCACCGAGTCCATCAGAACGCCCCAGCCAGGCTTGTACGCGACCTTGAGATGGAAAATCTCGGCCGGTAGCCCAGCCTTCTCGCTGATCGTAATCAGCTCGTTGATCGCCCCGATGACACCCTGGCCTTCGTCGCGCATGTGGCTCGCGTACGTGCCACCGTACTTCGCCGCTGCCTTCGCGACTTCCACCAGCTCGTCGGTCGTGCTGTAGCTCGACGGCGGGTAGATGAGCGCCGTCGTCATGCCCATCGCGCCGCCACGCATCGCGGTATCCATGATCGCGCGCATCTGGTCGAGCTCCGCGGCGTTCGGCTTTCGCGCCGACATGCCGAGCACTCGCGTGCGCGCCTGTGTCTCGCTGAAATAGCTGCCGAAGTTGATGCTGATCCCCTGGCGCTCGAGCGTATTGAAAAACTCGGCGACCTGGCCCGCCGGAACCGGTGTGCCGCCCTCGCCGCCGATCGCCGTCGTCACACCTTCTTGCAGCTTGTTCTCGGCCAGCCCGTTTCGGCGGAGGACCCCTCCCGATTGGTCCATCATGTCGATCCAACCGGGACTCACGTATTTGCCGCGCGCGTCGATCTCTCGCTTTCCGTGCGCGGCGATCGCGCCGATCTTCGCGAACTTACCGTCCTTGATCGCGACGTCCGCCAGAATCCACGGATTGCCCTCGCCGTCGAGGACGCGACCGTTGCGAATCACGACATCGTAGAGCGTGTCGGACGTCGCGCCCGCGCCTTGCGCCGCGGCATGACTGCTGACCAGCGCGAGCGCGGAGAGAGCGAGCGCGACACCCGAGCGCATCATCGACGTACTCTCGTGAAGGTGATCCCCGAGATTCGCACCGACACGACTCCACCGGCGCCATCGGGTTGGAAGACCAGCGTTGCCGGATTTCGACCGGCCTCCGTCGGTTGCGCCCGGAACGCCTCCATGGTGACCGGCTGGAGCGGCACGGGCGGATCGGTCACGATCGCGGCCTGCAGCGCGCCGTTTTCGAACGTCACGCGAATCTCACCATATGCTGAATCCACGTAGGTTCCCGCGTAGCGATCGAGCGCGAGCGACGGAGCCGATGTAGAGCGCGGCGCACCGGCTGCCGCTGGCCCCGCCCCCGGACGGCGAGCGAACAAGGGCTTGAGGTCCGCGCTCCAGTCGCGTCCGCGGCCGCCGTTGTACAGATCGAACACCGAGTACATCAACCCGTGGCGAATCTCGGCGTGATCGAGATTCTCGAGGACGTACACACCGAGTTTCTCATTCGGCATGAGCCCGATGAGCGCGCACAGACCGTTGATGCTGCCCGTGTGCATCCAGACGTGCTGGCCGCGGTAGTCCTGAATGAACCAGCCGAATCCGTAGCTGAAGAAGTCGGGCTTGGCCAGCGACAGCGCCGGATACTCTTCCATCGGCGCCTGAATCTGCGGCGTGACGATTTCGCGGAACGTCTCGGCCTTGATCAACCGCGTGGATCCGACGCGGCCGCTGTCGAGCACGAAGCGCATCCATTTCGACATGTCCGACACACTCGACCAGACCGACCCGGCCGGCGCGACCAGATCCGTCGATCGGACCGGGACCACCCGCACCGAATCGCCGATCAGCCCGTGCGGGACCGCGACGTTCGGCTTGCCGGCTATCGACGACACGAGCGGCTCCGTTTCGTTCATGCCGAGCGGCTTGAAGATGCGCGCGCGCATGAAGTCTTCCCATTTCATCCCCGACGCCCGCTCGATGATCGTTCCGCCGAGGGCATACATGACATTCTGGTACTGCCATTCGGAACGGAACGACGCCGACGGCTGCACGTAGCGCAGTCGGTGGATGATGTCGGCCGGCGAATACTTCCAGTTCGACGCCCAGAAGAGATCCGTTCCGGGCAACCCCGTGCGATGCGTCAGAAGATCGCGGATCGTCAGCTCGCGCGTGGCCCACGGATCGGACAGCTGCAACTCTGGGATGAAGCGCGTGACCTTGTCGTCCCAGTGCAGCTTCCCCTCGTCGACGAGCATCGCCAAACCAGCCGACGTCATCGCCTTCGTGGTGGAACCGATGGCGAATCGAGTGTGCTCGTCGGCCCGCGTCGGTTTCCCGGACTCCAGAACGCCATATCCTTTCATGAAGACCACGGAGTCGTCCTTCACCACCGCGATGGCGAGGGCGGGCACCCGCCAATCCTTTTGCGCCTGCGCGACGAACTTGTCGAACGCCGCCCAATCCGGCTTTGGCTGCTGCGCGGCGACCGGCGCCGCGATGATCAAGGCGAAAAGTGCGCGCTTCATCGGCCGGCTCCGGGGTTGACGACGGAGACTTGCACGTAAGACGCGGCGTCGCGCGACCGATAGATCCGGTGCGTCTGCGCTTTGAAATCGCTGTCCTTCGCGGCGAAGATGTTCGGAACGAACGTCTGCGGATTCCGGTCGATGAGCGGGAACCAGCTGCTCTGCACCTGAACCATGATGCGGTGGCCCTTCTTGAAAGTGTAATCCTGCGTGTGGAGGTCGACGACGAACTGCTCGATCTTGTTCGGCGTGATCGCCTTCGGGTCGACGAATCCGTCGCGGAACCGCCCACGCAGAACGTCGTTGGCGACCATGAACTGGTAGCCCGCCATCTTGGCGTCGGTCGGGTAGTCGTCGGGATAGACGTCGATGAGCTTCACGATCCAATCGGCGTCGGAGCCTGTGGTCGACGCGCGCAAATGCGCGGCGATGTCGCCGGCGATCGTGACGTCGTCGGTCAGCGGTGCGGTTTGCCAGCTCACGACGTCCGACCGGCCCTTGAGAAAACGCTGATCGTCGGAGAGCCAGCGTGACCACGTCGATCCCTGGCCGTAGGTGGGCTTGATCGGCCTTTCGCGATAGGGCACCGGGTTCGCCGGATCCGAGACGTATGCATCGAACGCGTCGCGCTCGGTGGGCGCATCGAACGAGAGTCCGTGATCGGCGTGCAGGTAAAGCCGCTTGCCCGTCACACCCGTCTTCATCGGCCACGAGTCGCGCTTCTGCCACGTGTTCGTGCCGCCCTCGAACAGCGTCGCTTCGGGGAGCGACAGCTTGCCGATGCCCTTGAGCCAATAGGCGAACCACGGAGCCTGGATCGAGCGACGATACTCCGGTGCCGTCGCGCTGCCGAATTGGATCGGGCCGAGCTGCGCACCGCTCGGGCCGCTCCAGCCGCCGTGGTTCCATGGGCCGACGACGAGATAGTTGAGGTTGTTCTTGTCGTACTTCTCGAGCAGCCGATAGATGGTGACCGGTCCGTAAAAGTCTTCCTGATCCCACCAGCCGGCGATGCTGAGCGTCGGCACCGTCACCCGGTCGATGTACGGAGCTGCCGCTTGCCGCTGCCAGAACGCGTCATAGTTCGGGTGGTTAACGAAATCGTTCCAGCTGGGAATCTTCTCGTGGAGGTACTGCTCGTTGACGTGCGCGAGCGACCCGACCTTGAGGTACCAGTTGTAGGTGTCGGAATCGTTGAACGCGAACGCGGTTTGCTCCTTGTTCGTCTCCATCATCGTCGCGTACTCGAAGCCGTAGCTGAGCCGGAACGCGCCGTTGTGATGGAAGTCGTCGCCGAGGAACATGTCGGCGGGCGATGCCTGTGGTGACACCGCCTTGAGCGCCGGATGCGGATCGAGCATCGCGACCACGGTGAGCCAACCCGGATAGGACACTCCCATCATGCCGACGCGCCCATTGTTCCGCGGCACGTTCTTGAGCAGCCACTCGATCGTATCGTACGTGTCGGTGGCCTCATCGATCGCCTTTGGATCCTTCTTGTCGCGCATCTTGCGAAGCATCACGAACTGGCCTTCCGACTTGAACCGGCCGCGGATGTCCTGGTGCACGAAGATGTAGCCGTCGCGCGCGAGCTCGGCGTAGGGGCCCGCGAACGACCGTTCACCACCTTCGATACCATATGGAGTGCGGACGAAGATGATCGGCAGGTTGGCGGCGAACCCGCGCGGCACGAAAACGTTCGTATGAAGCTTCACCCCGTCGCGCATCGGAACCATGACTTCCGTCTTGTCGAACGACGGGACCGGCGGTGTGCCTTCAACCTGCTGCGCGAACCCGCGCGCGGATCCGATAACCAGGGAGAGCGCCGCAATCGTGTGGTGCAGCGGCGAACGGGAGAGAATCAGGCGCATGGCAGGTGGGGTCCTGATGCTGCGGAGGGGAGAAGAAGACGTTCCGCGAACAGTCGCGGATTGTACACCAAAACGGTAGACCGGGCAAACGCCAGCGCTCGCCGGCCGCGGGTACCCGCGACGAGTGGCGAAATGGCAGATTTCGTAGTTCGGCTGGAGGATTCCTACGAGGGGGGCTCATGGGCGTGTTTCGTCGTTCACTGTCTGTAGGAGTAGTTACGGTCGGCTTGGCCGCGTGCTCGGATGCCAACGCGCCTTCACCGGTCCCGTTGCGGGATCTGACGCCGGCCGAACAGACGGTTGTCAGTTCCGGCAACGATTTCTCGTTCGCGCTCTTCCAGCGACTTGCGGCGAGCGAGACGGGGAAGAACGTGTTTGTGTCCCCGCTCAGCGCATCGATGTCGCTCGGCATGGCCATGAACGGCGCCGCCGGCGGCACCTTCGACGCCATGCGGTCCGCGCTGCGTCTGGGTACCGGCGACATGCAGCAACTGAACACCGGCTATCGCGGCCTGATCGACCTCCTGCGTGGTCTCGATCCGACGACGACCTTTCAGATCGCGAACTCCATCTGGTTCCGGAACTCCTTCCCATTCCGCCAAACATTCCTCGACACCACCAAGAAGTACTTCGACGCGCGCGTGTCGGGACTGAATTTCGCCGACGCCTCCGGTTCGCTGTCCACCATCAACGGATGGGTGAGCCAAAGCACCGGCGGAAAGATCCCGACGATCCTCGACCAGATCACGCCGGACGAGGCCATGTTCCTGATCAACGCGATCTACTTCAAGGGAACGTGGCAGGTGAAGTTCGACCCCGCGGCTACGTCGGCCGAACGGTTTACCGCGGTAGACGGGACCGCCCAGACGGTGCCGTTCATGCACCGGCCGCAGCACGTCAAGCCGTTGTTCGGCGTCGGTTTCACACAGGGGCTGTCCGTCGCCGAGCTGCCGTACGGCAACGGCGACTTTGCCATGGACATCGTGCTCCCCGACCGCGGCGCGAAGATCGACTCCATCGCCGCGGCGTTCGGCCCAGCGCAGTGGAGTGCACTCCTCGGCACGCTGAAGGACGTGGACTACGCGCTCGTGATGCCCAAGTTCTCCTTGAGCTACGAGCGCATGCTGAACGATGATCTCTCGGCGCTCGGCATGGGCGTGGCGTTCACCGACGCGGCCAACTTCTCGGGGATGTCGCCGGTGGGGCTTCAGCTCGAGTTCGTGAAGCAGAAGACCTTCGTCGACGTCAACGAGGCCGGGACCGAGGCCGGCGCCTCCACAGTCACGGGCGCCGTCGTGGTTTCGCTCACCGAGTTCCGCGTCGATCGGCCGTTCATCTTCGTGATTCGCGAGCGCAAGACCGGCACTATCCTGTTCATGGGGAAGGTTCTAAGAATTCCTTCGTGACAGATACAGCCGACGTCGTCGTCTGCGGCGCGGGCATTGCCGGTCTCGCCGCGGCGTATCACTTGTGCGCGCGCCAACGCGTTGGCCGCGTGGTCGTCGTCGACGAGCTTCCACCGATGTCGCTGACGACCGACAAGGGCACCCAGGGCTATCGCAATTGGTGGCCCGGTCCCGACGACACGATGTTCCGCTTCGTCTCACGAAGCATCGATCTGCTCGAGGAGACCGCGCACGAGAGCGGAAACGTGTTCCGGTTGAATCGTCGCGGGTATCTGTTCGCGACCTCGAATCCCGACGAGCTCGCACGCCTCGAGACGACAGCCCATCACGTTTCAGCGTTCGGCATGGGCGACGTTCGCGTCCATCGCTCGAGTGCGACGTACGCGGCGGCGCCGGCGGAAGGCTTCGCCGACCAGCCGATCGGCGCCGACCTGCTCATCGGCGACGCAGCACGCGCCGCATTCCCGTACCTGTCGCCGAGCATGGCCGGCGCGCTCCACGTGCGACGCGCCGGCTTCATGTCCGGCGTCAACCTCGGCGCATGGTTTCTCGCTCAATCGGCGGCGAATGGCGCGACATACGTGCGTGATCGCGTCGCCTCAGTGCGAACGACCGGCGGACGAGTCAGCGAGATCGGACTCGCATCGGGGGCGCGCATCGCGACCGACCGACTCGTCATCGCGGCCGGCCCAGGCCTTCCAGACGTCGCCGCCCTACTCGGCGTGACGCTTCCCGTCTTTCACGAGCTCCACGCCAAGGTCACGTTCCGCGATCGCAATCGCGCCATTCGCCGCGACGCTCCATTCCTGATTTGGAATGATCCACTTCACATCGATTGGTCCGGCGAGGAGCGACGAAGATTCGGCGACCAGCAGGACTTCCCGGGCGGCGTTCACATCCGGCCCGTGGATCTCACCCACGGTGACGAGCTGTATCTCATCTGGACGTTCGAGACCGATCGCCGCGAGTACGAGTGGCCGCCACGCTTCGATGGACGCTACGCCGAGGTGGTGCTACGCGGCTGCGCACAGATGGCTCCGGCGATGGCGCCGTATGTCGACGCCGAATCGCGCGGACTTACGGATGGCGGCTACTACTGCAAGGCCCCGGAGAATCGTCCCCTCATTGGCCCGCTCCCGGTCGACGGCGCGTTCGTGAGCGGCGCGCTTTCGGGGTTCGGGCTCATGTCCGCGCACGGGGCTGGTGAATTGGTCGCGGCGCACGTCGTCGGTGGAACGCTCCCGGATTACGCCGGCTGGTTTTCGCCGTCACGGTACGATGATCCGCACTATCGACGACGCGTCGAGGAGTGGGGACCGCTGGTCGGACAACTCTGAACTACGTAACGGCGGAAACGTCGCTTGCGGCGATGGTCGGCGGCTTCGGCTGACGGCTGGCTGGCGGCTCGCGGCGGTGCGCCCGGCTGTCGGCTTGTTTGCTAGCAGCTACGGCTAACGGCCGGCTGCCGGCAGCAGGGACCAGTACTAACCGCGAATTAGCTGCGGTAGCCGACAGCTTCAGCCGATGGCCGATAGCCCGCCGACAGCCGCCGCCGCCGACCATAGCCGGCAGCGACGTTGCGCCGTCACGCCGTTCGAACGTTGAAGGTCTGGGTGTACGTCTTCCCCCCCGCCGTCAGCCGCGCCGTGAACACGCCGGTGAGCGGAGCACCACCACCACCTCGTCCGCCACGACCGCGTCCACCGCCGGCCGCAACGGGGGTCCATTCGACTCTGTGCATACCGGCGGAAGTCGCGAACGGCTCCGGTGTCGGGCGCCAGAGCGACGTTGTGTTTGGAATGCCGCCTCCGCCTCCACGACCTCCGCGACCCCCCGCGGCGTTTGTCGTCGCCGGCGCATTGGAGAAGGTGGCAACGACAGCACCGGAGGAGTCGAGAATCTCGACCGACACCGGACCGGTCGTGTCGGACTTCAGATAGTAGTCGATCGCGGCGCCGTTGCCCGGATTGGACGCCTGCGGCTCATCCTTCTGCAACGGCGTGCCGTTATCGCCACCCTGCGGCAAATACACGAAATCGGACGGCTTGAACAGGTAAGCGTCGCTCGCGACGACCGCCGGCGTCAGCTGCCGCAACGGGCTGATGTCGTCGATCACCCAGATGCCGCGGCCGTGCGTGGCGATGATGAGATCGTTTTCATAGAACTCGAAATCGCGCACCGACGTCACCGGCAGGTTGAGCTGGAGCCGCTGCCAGCTGTCGCCGTC
>Ga0207674_10001308_pt1 | contig 32559 bp, 31 predicted proteins | sample KBSCornC72_FD_184303 | JGI IMG/M metagenome (GOLD analysis project Ga0207674, IMG submission 184303) | Corn rhizosphere microbial communities from Kellogg Biological Station, Michigan, USA - KBS Corn C7-2 (SPAdes) (version 2) | ecosystem: Host-associated > Plants > Roots > Rhizosphere > Soil ...
GGTGGCTTTCGCGCTGCCGTTTTTCTCGGCGGGGATGGCCTGTTCCCACGCGGCGTCGTCGAAGCCGGGGGTCGCCCATTTGGGCAGGTCGAGGCGGGCGTCGAAGGCTTCGCCCATGATCAGGTCGGCTTCGCGGATCGGGCCTTTGTCGGTGACCTTCCACGTGGGGTCGGTGGCGATCGTTTCACGCGAGCCGTCCGTGTATTCGATCTCGAGTTGCGCGAGTAGGGCGGGCGTCTTGCCGTAGAAGTTGCGGCCGGACTTGTTGGGGCCGTAGCCGACGAGCAGGCCGTAACCGACGTAGCCGCTGTACCAGCCGTCGGCGACGATCGCGCCGATGGCGTTGTCGCCGGCGGCCAGGAGCGAGGTGACGTCGTAGGTGTTGTAGTAGGCGCGGCGGACGTAGTCGGACCAGCCGGGGGTGAAGAGGGCGTCACCGACGCGGTGGCCGTTGAGGTGGAGCTCGTAGACGCCGAGGGCGGAGGCGTAAGCAGTCGCGCGCTTGATCGGCTTGGTCGCGGTGAACTGTTTGCGATAGTGGCGGGCGGACGGGAGTTCCAAATTTGTCCGGTCCGCGTGGACGGGTGATGGGTCGCGCTGGCTGATCCATTGAGCCAGCCAGTCTTCCGGCCGCAGCAGCGGGACGCTCCACCGCGCGACCTTGCTCCAGTCCGATTCGACGCCGGCGTTGTCCCAGACTTTGACCTTCCAGAAGCAGCGGGCACGGGATTGGAGGGGTTGACCGACGTAGGGAACGCTCGTCGAATCGCCTTGAACTTTGCCGCTGTCCCAGAGGTCGCCGCGGTCGGCGGCGAGCAGTTCTGGAGAGGTGGCGACGAGAATGCGCCAGGCGGATTGTCGCTGGTCGCGCTGGTCGGATTCGATGATCCAGCTCAGGCGCGGGTGGGTTGATTCGACGCCGAGGGGGTCGGTGAGACTTTCGCAGCGTAATCGGGCGGGGGCGAGGGTGGCCGCGGCGGCGTAACCGGCGGGGCCCATCATGGCCGCCCCGATGCAGATCGCGCATAACGGCACGATGACGTTGACCATGAGGATGGGCCGATCTCAGCGGCAGGGTGCCATGCCCTCGACCGCCGTCGAAAACTTCATTTCGAAGACATCGTCGTCGGCGGTCGTGGGCATGTCGAAGGGCTTGCAACATGCCCACACGGGCCGATATGCCGCTTTGTTCGGCGGGCGCGATTGGCGGCCCGTGAGGGCATGGCACCCCGCGTGCGACGGTATTCGAATTCTCAGATCGACGCGATCTTCATGGTCTTGCCGGCCTTCGCGGCCTCTTGCGCCGTGAGGATCACGTCGAGCGACCTGTACCCTTCCATGCCGTCGATCTCGGGCGGTTTGCCGGCGAGGATCGACCTGGTGAAGCTGTCGATCACGCCGCTGGCGACCTGCTTGGCGTTGGTGGACATCTCGCCGACCTTGTGCAGCTCGCGCTCGCCGTTCTTGTAATCGACGATCACGCCGTAGGTCGGGTCGGTGCCCAGCGACATCACGCCCTTCTGGCAGTAGAGGACGGTGTAGTTCTCTTCAAGTCCGTAGTTGGTCCAGGAGAGGATCATCGAGCCGATGATGCCGCCGTCGGTCTTGAGCGTGAGGATGGCGTTGTCGTCGAGGGCGATGAGGTTGCCTTCGGGGTCGCGCTTGTCGAGCGTGGTGATCATGCCGCCGACTTCGGTGAACTCCTGGTCGAGCAGCCACCGCATCAGGTCGGCCTTGTGGATGCCCAGGTCGCCGGTCACGCCCATGAAGGCTTGATCTTTGCGGAAGAACCAGCTCTTGGCGGCGTCTACGCTCCACCCTTCGGGGCCGGGGTGCTTGAACGCGGTGCGGAAGCTGAGCACCTTGCCGAGGCGGCCGGTCTTGAGGATCTCCTTGGCGCGCACGTGCGGGGGCATGAGTCGCTGGTTCAGGCCGATCATCAGGTACTTGTTGTTCTTCTTCGCGGCGTCGATCATGGCCCTGGCCTCTTCGCGCGTGACGGCCATGGGCTTTTCGCACAGGACGTGCTTGCCGGCGTTGAGGGCGTCGATCGTCTGCGGGGCGTGCAGGGCGTTGGGGCCGGAGACGACGACGGCGTCGATCTCGCCGAGCTTCAGGAGATCCTTGTGGTCGCAGAACGACTTGACGCCGAACTTCTCACCCAGCTCGGTGCACCGCGCCTGGTTGAATTCGGCGATGCCGATCAGGACGGAATCGGGGTTGGCGAGACACTCCGGAATGTGACGACGCTGCGCGATCGCCCCGCACCCGATTACACCGTACTTCACCGGCATGACGCTTCTCCTCGCAAATAGTCCATGAAACGTGCGTGACGGGCCAGTTTTTCCGGCAATTCCGCCGGGAAGTCAAGGGAATGGCTGAACCCGCTAGGGCCGGGCGAGCAGGTCGCGTACGACGAGTTCGATTCCGTTCACCACGCGCGCCGTGCGGTCGTAGTCGATCTTGTCGGGGGTGTCTTGGGCGGTGTGATACCAGCGGTAGCGGAACGGGGCGGTGTCGGTCACCATGACCGCGGGGTAGCCGCACTGCCAGAACGACCAGTGATCGCTCCACCCGACGCCCTCGATGCTGCCGAGCACCGCCGCGCCCTCACTGGGAAAGCGCACGTCGTTGCGAAAGCGGTTAACGATGTGTTTCACCAGGCCCGCCGAGCCGAGATTGCCGACGAAGGCGATGAAATTGCCCTCTGAAGGATAAACGAGGTTGAACGGCGCGGGATAATGCTGGCTGTGCGGTTCGTCGGAATAGCAGCCGATGGTTTCGAGGCTGATCATGGCGGTGATCTTGTCGCCGCGCGCCTTAGCGGCCCTGGCGTAGACCAGCGATCCCATTTGATCGGTCTGGAAGTAGGGGGGCTCTTCGTTGACGAAGGCAATGAGGCGCAACGTGCGCTGGGGTTGCGATTCCACCAGGCGATCGGCCAGGGCCAGCAGCGCCGCGACGCCGCTGGCGTTGTCGTTCGCGCCGGGCGCGCCCTTTACGGAATCGTAATGGGCGCCGACCACGACGATCTCGTCCGACGTGCCGGGAAGCTCGGCGATGACGTTGTACACCGTCTGGCCGTCAACGGCGTACGGCTGATAATCGACGGCATAGCCGGCGCTGCGGAATCGTTGCTCGATAAAGGTCGCCGCCGCTTTTAAGGGGGCCGGGTGATCGGTGTCGCGATTGCCCAGCGTCCCCGCCAGGTAGGTCACATCCGATTTCAATCGGGCGGCGAGCGTCGTGTCGTCGTGGGTTGGCGGTGGCAACGGACCGGTGAAGGAGCGGCCCGGCATCGCACATCCCGCGAGGATCGATAACGTCAACGTGACGAGGAAAGTCCCGGCCGATTGCATAGGGGGGAGTTTATTCGTTTTCCCGCGTGCGCGCGAAAACGGCGGGCACCTGCGACGGTGACCGCCGTTCTCTAACAGCTTGATGATGTCCTCGTCCGCGGCACGCTAAGCCGCACGCGGACGAGCGCGAGACGCGCTTAGTACGCGGTCGCGCTGGGCTGGCTTTGGGAGGGCATGTTCGTGGCCGTCGTGTTGTCCGTCGAGGTCGAACCGGTCATGCCGCCGACCTTTTCCTTGGCGGTATCGATTCCCTGGCGGATCACGTCGCCGGCCTGGCGGGCGTAATCACCGGCGTGCGACGCGAGGTTGCCCGCCTGCTCGCGGACGTAGCGGCGGCGGCTGCGGCCCATGGTCGGGTCCAGCGCGTACATGAGCGCCGCGCCCATCGCCATGCTGCCCAGGGCGCAGATCGTCACGCCCAGCCGATGCTCGCTGCGCGTTTCGCCGAAGGTCTGGCGCTGGATGAAATCGCGGGCTTGGTTGCGGCCGCGCATGGCCAGCTTTTGCGCATAGCCTACGCCCTGGTTGGCGTAATCGCCGGCGCTGCCCATGTGTTCGGCGGCGTAGTCGCGTGCCGTGCCCAGTTTCTCGCTGGCGAAGTCCTTCGCGCTCGACAGGGCGCTCCCGACGACGCTCCCCACGTTGCCCAGGGCGTCGCCCGCATAGTCCTTCGCGCTCGACGCGAGGTCCGACGCGCCGGACATCAACTGCTGGCGGCGTTTCACGCCCTTGTCCGGGTCAAGGAGGTAGAGCAACCCGGCGCCGATGCCGATGCCGCCGACCAGCGAGGCGATCGTCTTCCCCAGTCCCGACGACGTCGGACATTCGGATTGATCGGAATAGCCATTGGAACGCATACGACACACTCCTTTGATTCAAAAGACGTTTTGCGAGTAAATGAAGACGTTGGCTCGTTAACTCCCGGCGCTGGTGATCAGCGGGGCCGGCGGCACCGGGCCGTCGGGCGGGATCTCGTCCCGCCGGGTGAACCCGCCGTGCTTGCGGATGAGCGCCACGGCCTTGTCCGCGGCGTCCCCCGCCGCCTTGACGGTGATGATCGCCTTGCCCGCCTTAAAATGTTCGTCGTAATAGAGGGCTTCTTCCTGCGAGATGCCCAGGCCCGTCATCGCGCCGACGATTCCACCGACCGCCGCCCCGGCGCCCGCGAATCCCGCCGCCGTCGCCAGCACACCACCGAGGATCACCGGCCCCAGCGGGGGAATGATCAGCGACGCCAGCGCGCCCAGGATGCCACCGGCCACCGCGCCGGTCGCGGCGCCCGCGACGGCGCCGACCGCGTCCTTGGTGCCGACCGCATCGGTGATCATGCCGCCCTCTACCGCGTCATGTCCGCGGATCGCGAACCCGACGTCGTGGTGCGAGAACCCCGCCTGCTCCAGATCGTCCACGGCCTGTTCGGCCTGGTAGCGGTCATCGAAAATGCCGACCACAACAGTATGGTCTGCCATATCAGCTCCTGTTCGCGTTAAAGACGTGTCGCAAACAAGATGCCGTTTGTCGGGTGGCCGCAAATCCCGCGATCGTGCAGACATTGTGTCACCCGGCGTGTCCCCATACGACACATTGCCCCGCCCGCTTCGCACCGCTAGCATCCGCCGCCGATGACCGACGGCCGCCGACCCTTCTGTAAGCTCGCCGACCCTTCGACTTACGTCGCGTGCGACTGGAACCTGTGCGAGGATCACGCCGCCCGTGCGCACTGGGTGGCCTTCTTCAAACGCCACCTCGACACGATCCTGAAATTCGGCTGCGAAGCCTCCAACGCGCTGCCCGACGCGCCCGGCCGCGCCGAACGATGCCGCCGGGCGTTTTACGAAACGTTCGACCGTTTCGGCGCGTCGCCGGGAGATTATAAGTTCGTCAACATCATCATCCTGGACGCCTGGCGCGACGATCTGCTGCGCGAGCACGGCTTCATCGATGCCTTTATCGATTTGAAGAATCGGGAGAACGCCGCGGCGCTGCCGCTCCTGCCCGACGTCTGTCGGAAGCTCGATGCGCTGGACGGCCAAACGCAGTTGCGCGCGGTGATCGAGGGCGTGTTCGCCGGCAACATCTTCGACATGGGCGCCGAGGCGACGGCCAAGCAGTTCATGGACGGCCGCGCGCCTGACTTCTTCGAGACGCGCAAGAAGCTGCCGCCGCGGCCGTGGCTGATCGACCAGTACGACGCGTTCGCCAAGGGAATGCTGGCCGAGCCTTATCGAAAGGTCGTCTTCTTCATCGACAACGCCGGGAGCGACTTCATCCTCGGCGCGATTCCGATGATGCGGTATCTCGCGCGGCGCGGCGCGGACGTCGTCCTGGCGGCGAACGAGCGGCCGACGCTGAATGACATGACGATTCATGACGTCGCCGCGTGGTGGCCCCGGATCGTCGAGGTCGAGCCGTCGCTGGCTGGGCTGCCAATCTCGCCGGTCAGCACGGGAACCGGCGAGCCGCTGATCGACCTGTCGGCGGTGAGCGACGAACTGAATGCATCGGCCGCCGACGCGGACCTGGTGGTGCTGGAGGGGATGGGCAGGGGGGTGGAATCGAACCTGGACGCCGCGTTTTCCTGCGACGCGCTTAATCTCGCGATGCTGAAGGATTTAGCGGTGGCGAATCGGGTGGGCGGAAAGCTCTACGACGTGGTCTGCCGGTTCCGCGTGCCGGAATAAACGGCCCAATCTGCTCGAACGACATCAGACCGTTGGGAGGTCGCCGCGATTCTTCGCGCCAGGGATGTCCTGTCGGGGGTATCCGGGGCCATACTTTGGGTGGGCATATCAACAAGAGGGCACCATGCAATCGCAACGCACTGCGCTGTTCGAAGGGTTGGAAGGGCGTCGTCTGCTGTCCGCATCGATCCAAGTAAACGAGGGGACACTCACGGTCCGCGGTACATCGCGGGCGGATCAGATCGAGATCAATGAACTCCTGCCGGGCGGTGGAACACCGCTGGGGCAAACCACGCCATCGCTGTACGTCACGATCAACGGGCGCACCCGGCGGCTGGATCTAAGCAACGTCCGGCGCATTGTTGTCGATGCTCGTGGCGGTGAAGATCGGGTCGTGATGTCGGAAGATCCGTTCTATACCGGCATCCGTCCCGCCGTCGTGCGGTTCCGCCAGAGCCTGCCGGCGACGATTCTCGGGGGCGCCGGAAATGACACGCTGTTTGGCGGCGCCGGCGACGATTCAATTTCCGGCGGCGCCGGGCGAGACGTTCTCGCAGGCTCGGCCGGTAACGACACCATCGACGGCGACGGCGGCGGCGACACGCTCGTCGGTGTTGCGGGGACGGACCTGCTGCGCGGCGGCGCGGGGGACGACCGGTTCCAAGTTGACGACGGCGACGACGTCGCCGACGGCGGTGCGGGGACCGACGTTTATTCGGAAGTGCCCGCCCCGGGTTATCTTGTCATCGCGAACGCCGTTCGCCCGGGCCTCACCGAAATGGAAGGTCAGAGCCTGGTGAACGTCGCGGACGCACCGCTGATTCGGATCGACGGCGACACGCTGACCATCTTTGGGACGCGTCGCGGCGATTCGATAAGCGTTTCACAGTCGTCGTCTCCCTCACGTTCGCCAGTCCCCAAATCAGGTTTGACCGTATCGATCAACGGCCGGGTTATCGATGGCATCCCCGCGGACGGGGTCGAAAAGATCCGCGTCGAGGCGGGCGACGGCGATGACCGTGTCGAGGTCGGGCCCGAGACACGCGTCGGATTGCTGTTCATTCCCGAGTTTCATGCCGTTCAGCAGACGTTGGAATTGCTCGGTGGCAACGGGAATGACACACTGATTGGCGGGGACGCGGACGACGTCCTGCTGGGCGGCGCGGGGAACGACCGACTGGCCGGCGGTGACGGCGACGACCGACTCGACGGTGGCGACGGCGTCGATACGCTCAACGGCGACGCGGGGACCAACAATCTGCTGAACGGCGAGGTCACGACCTCCACGCTCGTGCCTGTCGAGGCACACAAGCCCCGCCACTCCACCATCTTCGAATAACGCCCGGTCAGTGCTCCGGGTGCAGCGCCGGCTTGCCCGGCTCGGTCAGGAAGACGACGACCAGCTTGGCGGGCCGGGTATCACTGGCGTTGCGCGAGACGCGGTGCAATTGGCCGGGGCGCTCGTACCAGCCTTGGCCGGTTTCGTAACGCTTTTCGTCGCCATCATCCAGCGCGGTAATGACGGCGCCTTCGACGACGTAGGCGAAAATCGCGCCGTCGTGGCGGTGGGGCGGCGTGGCGACGCCCGGCGGGTATTCGACCGTTAACATGCGACCCTCTGCGGCGGGGGGCGACGCGGGGAGCGGCGCGGTCAGGAGCACCGTGACCTTTGAACGGCCCGGCTCGGAGTGGTCGGCGTGCGAAGACGCGCAGCCGGTCGCCGACAATAGGATCATCCCCAGGAGCGCGATTACCGGGCTGGCCCGTCGGATACTTGGTCGGTTCATCCGTGTGAGATTAATATGCGAGGGTGCCACCTGACAGGGCCAATGTCGGCGAATCGGGCGGTGCCACTTTGCCACAGCATTCGACCAGATCGCGAGTCGCACCCGCCGGCGTAGCCCGCCGCCCGGGGCGCAAGCCGGCCGTGGCGGCGACGATGGCGTCGTTCGTCTGTCTCGATTCACGCGTGGGGACGCCGCTGCACCGGCAACTGTACGAATCGATCCGCGCGGCGATCGTTGACGGGCGGCTGGGGGCGGGCGCGCGCGTGCCCTCGACGCGCGGGCTGGCGCTGCAGTTGAACGTCTCCCGCAACACGGCGATGAACGCGTTCGAGCAATTGCTCGCCGAAGGGTATCTCGTGGGGCGCGCCGGATCGGGGACGTACGTCGCCGACGACCTCCCCGAACGCGCGACGGCGATCGCGGGGCGCGCGCGGGGGGGCGCGACGTCCGGGGCGGCCGGGATCGTGGCCCCGGCCCGTCCGTCCGGGCGGGCGCGGGCGCTGGCGTCGTTCCCGTGTCCGTTCCGTCGCGAGCCGGACTCGCCGATCGCGTTCCGCGTCGGCGCGCCCGACCGCGAGCACTTTCCGGTCGAGACGTGGGGGCGGCTGCTCGCGCGGCGGTGGAACCGATCCGGCGCCGACCTGCTGCACCACGGCGACCCGCGCGGCTACGCCCCGCTGCGCCGCGCGGTCTGCGACTACGTGACGACGGCGCGCGGCGTGCGGTGTACGGTCGAGCGGGTGTTGATCGTCACGGGCACGCAGCAGGGGGTGCAACTGGCGGCGCAGGTGCTCCTGGACCCGGGGCAGGCGGCGTGGGTGGAGGATCCGGGATACCCGGCGTACCGCGGCGCGCTGGCCGCGTCGGGCGCGTCGGTCGTGCCGGTGCCGGTGGACGCGGAGGGGTTGGACGTGGCGGCCGGCGTGAGGCGGCGGTCCGGCGCCCGTCTTGCGATCGTGACGCCGGCCCACCAGATGCCGATGGGCGTCGCCCTCAGCGCCGGCCGCCGCGCGGCGCTTCTGGATTGGGCCGCGGAGTCGGACGCCTGGATATTCGAGGACGATTACGACAGCGAGTTCCGCTACGCCGGCCGGCCGCTCCCGGCGCTGCAGGGCGCCCCGGGCGGCGGCGAGCGCGTCGTTTACTGCGGGACCTTCAGCAAGGTGATGTCGCCGGCATTGCGGCTGGCGTATCTCGTCGTGCCGGCGGCGCTGGTGGACGCCTTCGTCACCGCCAAGGCGTTCGCCGACGTACAGTGCCCGCCGCTGGAGCAGGCGGTGTTGACGGACTTCATCGCGCAGGGGCATTTCGCGCGGCACGTGCGGCGGATGCGCGTGCTGTACGCCCGGCGGCAGGCGGCGCTCATCGAGCAGGCGGCGCGCGAGTGTGCCGGGCGATTGGACGTCCGCCCGATGGCCGCCGGTATGCACCTGATCGGTTGGCTGCCGCCCGGCGCCGACGACCGCGAAGTCAGCCGGCGGCTGCGGCGCGCCGGGGTGAACAATTTACCCCTGTCCGCGATGGCGATCGAGGCCGCGACACCGCCGGCTCTGCTGCTGGGATACGCGGGCCTGCCCGACGCGGAACTGGCCCCGGCCGTGCGCCGAATGGCCGCTGCGCTGCGCTGAATTGACCCGTACAAGTGGCCCCTTCCAATTTTCGAAAACTGGCCTTCGCCGCTCCGCCCGCGGGTCCCTTTAATGAAGTCGCGTCGGAACGACACAACCCGCTAATCGTCCAAACCCTCCGGCGCGAAGGAGTGCGAGCGATGGAACCCCGTGTGAACGTCTACGAAGTCGCCCCCGAATCGATCAAGGGGCTTTTGGCTGTGGAAGCGTACGTCGCCCAAAGCGGCCTCGAGCGGTCGCTCGTCCACCTCATCAAGGTGCGCGCCAGTCTGATCAACGGCTGCGCCTTCTGCATCGACATGCACACGCGCGACGCCCGCGCCGCCGGCGAGACCGAGCAGCGGCTGTACGGCCTGTCGGCGTGGCGGGAGTGCCCGTTTTACACCGACCGCGAGCGCGCCGCGTTGGAGTGGGCCGACGCCGTCACGATGCTGACCGACGGCCACGTCCCCGACGAACTGTTCGAGCGGGTGCGCCGCGTCTTTAAGGAGAAGGATCTGGTGGACCTGAACATGGCGGTCGTCGCGATCAACGCGTGGAACCGCATCGCCATACCGTTCCGCGCGGTGCCGGGACAAAAGGTGCCGCGGCCGTAACCGGCTGCCAGCGATCGGCTGCCAAACAATCACATTGCAATCGCGCGACGTCCGCGGACGGGCGTCGCGCGATTTGTCGTTTCCAGCGGACTGATCGGCGTCCGCGGCGCGAGTTATTCGGACGCTGCGGTGTCGCGGGGGTTGATTGACGGTCTCTCCGGGCGCGCGTACTATCCGGCACGGAAGATTTCTGTTGACAAATCCGAGAGGAAACGCATGCAAGATCTGAACTTGAAGAACGTCGATCCGCGTTTCGCCGCCCGCGCGGCGGAATACGTCGGGACGCGCGATCTCGCCGCCGCCATGTCGGCGACGCCCCAGCAGCCCGGCATGATCCCGGGCCGCGGCCCGGTGATGATGCCGATGGCGATGCCCGGCCCGCAGGGCGGCTACAACCGCTACCGCGAGATGACCCTCGAGGAAATGCTGCTCGAAAACCGCGTCGTCTTTCTCGTCGGCGAAATCCACCACGTCTCCGCCTCGCGCGTCATCATGCAGATGCTCTACCTGCAGAGCGTCAAGAAGGACGCCGACATCAACTTCTACATCAACAGCCCCGGGGGCGTCGTGGACGACACGCTGGCGATGTACGACATCATGAAGTTCCTGAACTGTGACATCGCCACCTACTGCATCGGCCGCGCCGAATCGGGCGGCGCGATCGTGTTCGCCGCCGGCAAGAAGGGCAAACGCTACATCCTCCCCAACGCCAAGGTCATGATCCACCAGCCGTTCGGTGGCGTCACCGGCCAGGCGTCGGACATCGAGATCCAGGCCGAGGAGATCCTCAAGACCAAGGAAACCCTCATCAACATCCTCGCCAAGTGCACCGGCCAAACCGCCGACCGCATCCGCGAGGACAGTGAGCGCGACCGCTTCTTCGACGCCCAGGCGGCGGTGAAGTACGGCCTGTGCGACGAAGTCCTCGGCGAAGACGCCGCCGCCGAAGTCATGAAGCAGAAATAATGAGGCTTCTCGCGCTTTCCTGAACCCTAAACCCTGAAACCCTAAAAACCCACTATGAGCCTCAATACCCTGATCCCCATCGTCATCGAAAAGTCCGGGCGCGGCGAACGGGCGTACGACATCTACTCCCGCCTGCTCAAGGACCGCATCATCCTCCTGGGCGGCCCGGTCACCGACGACTCGGCCAACGCCATCATCGCGCAACTCCTCTTCCTCTCCAACGACGACCCGAAGACCGACATCCAGTTCTACATCAACAGCCCCGGCGGCAGCGTCTCGGCGGGACTGGGCATCATCGACACCATGAAGCACCTCCGCTGCGACGTCGCCACCACGTGCATCGGCATGGCGGCGTCCATGGGCGCGTGCCTCCTGGCGGCCGGCACCAAGGGCAAACGCGCCTGCCTCCCCAACGCGCAGGTCATGCTCCACCAGCCGCTGATCGGCGGCGTCCTCCAGGGCCCGGCGACCGACCTGGGCATCGAGGCCCAGCACATGCTCCGCCTCCGCGACCGCCTTTATAAGCTGATGAGCGACTACACCGGCAAGCCCTCGGAGGTCATCCACCGCGACTTCGACCGCAACAAGTGGCTCTTCGCCGAAGAGGCGGTGACCTACGGCTGCGCCGACAAGGTGCAGGATCGCGCCCCCGAGCGCCCGCCGCTCAAGCGCGACCTCGACGACGACGACGACAACGGCTCCGACAAGTAATGACCGGCACCCAACATTTCAGCCCGCCGTCGGATCGCCTCGATCATGCCGGGTGGCATGGGCAAGCGTACTCGCTTGCCCGTGGTCTTGGAGAGGGGAAGACACGGGCAAACCAGTTTGCCCATGCCACCCGAATCCTTCCCGCCTTCGTGCTCCTGTTTTTCTCGCTCGCCTGCGGCAGCCCCAGCGGCGCCAACATCACGCTCCGCAAACAGAACCAGGACCTGCGCGACCGGATCGCGACCCTGACCACCGCCCGCGAGGCCGACGCCGCCACCATCAAGGGCCTGCAAGAGAAGGTCGGCTTCCTGCCGACGCTCCCGCAGGCACGCCTGGAAAAGCTCTTCACCGTCCACGGCATCAAGCTCGGCCGGCTGACCGGCGGCGCCGACCTCGACCGCGCCAAGCCCGGCGACGAGGGGCTGAAGATCTACGCCTACCCGACCGACGACGACGGCGAATCGTTCAAAGCCGCCGGCTCGTTCGTGGTCGAGGCCTTCGACCTCGCCGCCAATCCGGCCGAAGTCGGCAAGTGGACCTTCGACACCGACGCCGCCCGCAAGTGCTGGAACGGCGTCGCCCTCTCTCACCAGTACGTCCTGACCTGCCCTTGGCAAAAGCCCGTTACGCACGAAGAACTGACGGTCAAAGTCACGTTCCGCGACGAGCTGACGGGCCGCGAATTTCACGAGCAGCAGGTCGTCAAGGTCAAGCTGCCGCCGCCCCCCGCGACCGCGACCGCCGCCGCCGCCGCGTCGCGCTAACGCGCCGCCGCGCTCTCCTTCACGTCCGCCACCGACGACGCGTTCGAACAGATCGCGCCGTGCAGCCAGCACGTGTAACACGCCTGGTGCCGCAGCGGGTAATCCTTCTTCACCGCCGCCTCGATCGACGTGTCCAACAGCGAATCCTGCTGCTCGATCAGGATCGGGCAGACGTGCACGCCGCGGTCGGTCACGATGCGGCTATACGCGCAGATGAGCTGCGACGCGTCGTACCCGTCCATCATCTCGTGCGTGACGCGCTCACTTTCCCGGTAGCCGCGGTCGCGCAGCGCCTCGGCCCCGATTTTCAGCGACGGCAGGAGCTTGACGCGCGGCCGCCGGTATCCGAGATCGATCAGCACTTGCCGCATTCGCTGATAGACCGTTTGCGCCTCGGCGTCGTCCCACGTCTGGGCCATGGTGACGATCGGCAGGAAGCCCGCCTCGACGACGCGGCGCACGCCCGCCATCGCCCGGTCGAACGCCCCTTCCCCGCGGATGCGGTCGTTCGACGCCGCGTCCGGGCCGTCGATGCTCACCCGCAGCTCGAGCGAATAGATCGATTCGTCCCGCATCCGCGCCAGCCGCTCGACGGTCTTTTCGCGAAAGAGCGTCCCGTTCGACAGCACCGTCGCCGGCCCGATCGCCAGCGTCCGCTCGAGGATGTCCAGCACCCGCGGGTGCATGAACGGCTCGCCGCCCGTGAAATAATACTCCTTCACACCAAGACGCTTGGACGCCTCCAGCGCCGCCAGCACCTTGTCATAGTCCAGGAACCCGAACGAATGATTGCTCGGCGAACACGAGATAAAACAATGCGTGCAGGTCAGGTTGCAGAGCGTTCCGGTGAGTTGGAACCAGAGGTGATCCAGGCTTTCGACGTAAACGCGGGGCGCCAGGTGCGCGGGCGTCGGCACTTGGACGAGCGGAAGGGCGTTGGGGAGGGGGTTAGGCATGGGACGTCGCGATCATAGCGTCGATTCCGAATAAATCGTCTTCTTTGCGCCCTTCGCGTCTTGGCGGCCGCTCCGATCTTCCAAAAAAGGCGTCCCCCGCAACTTTTCCCGAACCCGCGCGTGTCACACGGTAGAATCCGACAACCCGGAATGCCTCCGTCGCATCAGCAGCAGCAGGACGATCTCTTCGAGCGGGCCGTGCAGACGCACTCGCGGCGGCTCTTGGCCATTGCCCGCGGGATCGTCGGCAACCGGGCGTCGCCGGAGGACGTCGTGCAGCAGGCCCTCATGAACCTCTACCAGCACCGTGACCGCTACGACTGGCGCGAGCCGGGCGGGCTCATGCGGCGGTCGGTCGTCAACGAGGCGCTGCGCATCCTCCGCCAGCCCCGGATGACCGCGGTCGCCGACGACCAGCCCGCCACCGGTGGCGCGGCCGCGCAGTCGCCCGTCGACGGCATGATCGACCAGGAGACCGTCGCCCAGGTGCGCAAGGCGATCGACCAACTCCCCGATCACTTCCGGGCCGCCCTCATACTCTGCGAGTACGAGCAGATGAGCTACGTCGAGATCAGCCAGGTGCTCGACGTCACCGTGGCGCAGGTCAAGACCTGGCTTCACCGCGGACGCCGGCAGTTGGCCGAACGATTGAAGGATTACATGGACAGCCGGCGATAACGGAAGACGAGGATCGAATCGATGGCATTGACCGATCGTGATTTTGAACTGCTCGAGTGCTACCTCGACGACGTGCTGGACCTCGGCGAGGTCGACGCGCTACAGGCCCGTCTAACTGACGAACCCGCGTTCGCCACCGCCTTGGCCGACGTCCGCGCCCGGCGCGCCGTCCGCAAGGCCGTCTTCTCCGGTTTCGAGCCGACCGACGCCGCCGCCACCGCCATCGCCTTCCGCATCCTGAAATCGACCGTTGCCGCGCCCGCCGCCGGTGCCCGGCCTCGCCGCCTTTCCCCGTGGCACGTCGGCCTCGCCGCCGCCGCCTGCCTCGCCGTGGGGTTCTTCGGCCGCGGGATCTACGACCGTTCACTAACCACCTCGCCCAACCTCGCCCGACAGGGGGGCGCCGGTGGCGTCGAACTCAAAACAGTTGCCGCATATCAGGTCACCCTCCGCGACGAGACCGGCAAGGTCGTCGCCGTCCAGCGTTTCGATTCCCTCGACAAGGCCAACGAGTTCGCCGCCGACTTCGCCCACTGGCAGGCCCGAAGCGAGCGGCTCGCGAGCGGCCGATTCGTCCTGACCGCCGACCGATTCTGACACGATATGAGCAGCCTCTCGAGACGATTGTTCGCCGCCCCCGCATTCGTCGCCGCCCTCGCGATTGCCGCAGCCCTGCGTGCCGCCGACCCGCCGCCCGCCGGCGGCGCCGCCCGACCACTCCTCAAGCAACTCAACGAGGAGACCGAATCGCTTTACCGCGAAATCCAGGCCGGCGTCGTCCGCGTGCAGCTCCCGCCGCCCAAGTGGGCCGGCGCGCCGCTGGTCGAGCAGGACAACCCCGTTCACAAGTGGGGCGACCGATTGTCGTCCGACGTGCGCAAGCAGCTCGAAGAGGAGCAGCGTGACGCCAGCCAGGGCCGCGCCCGCCGCCTCACCGCCTCCATCGACACCGCCTCCGCCGCAACGACGCGCCCCGCCAGCCAGCCGAATGGTAAAAGGGCGGCCGCCGGCGCGTGGACCGTCTCGAACGGTGAGAACGACACGCTGGTCTTCCGCCCCAACGGCGCCAACGCCGGCGCGCTCAAGCTCGACGCCGGTGGCGGCATCGCCCCCGACGGCCAGTTCGTCGCCGGCGGGCACGGCGTCGACGTTTCCGTCACCCCCGCCGGCTCGTTCACGCCCAATAACATCGGTCTCCTCCTCGACGGCGAAGGCCACGTCCTCGTGCCCATCTGTGTCGAAAAGGAATCGATCGATCCGCAAGGCGTCCGCGTCATGGTCGGCCCCGGCCAGATGACCACCGCCCGCTTCGTCGGCAGCGACCGCCAGACGAACCTCACCGTCCTCAAGCTCGACAAGCCGATGGGCATTCCCGTCCGCCTCGCCGCCGCCCGCCCGCAGGAAGGGACGCTGACGATGTTCCTCGCCCCCAACAGCGGCGTCGGCCGGCTCATGATTTGGACCAACGAGCTGAAAGACTGGGGCGTCGTCGTCAACCTCGACGGCGCGGTCTACGGCTTCACCCGCCAGGGCCAGTTCCTCGCCGCCGCCGCCTGCAAGCCCACCGTCGATCAGCTCGTCGCCGGGGGCGCCGTCCGTCGCGCCAAGATCGGCCTGGCGATCGCCGAGGTCCCGCAGAACGACCCGGCCCGCGAATCGGACGCCGCACTGGGCACCCAACCCGCCGTCCGCGTCAACGAGATCGCCGAAAACTCCCCCGCCGCCGGCGCGGGCCTCCAGGTCGGCGACCTCATCCTGCAACTCAACGACCAGCCCGTCGGCGACCCGCACAGTTTCGCCGCCGCGATCGGCCAGCCCGATTCCAAAACGTCGGTGAAACTCCTCCGCGCCGGCCGCGAGCAAACGCTCACGATCGATTCCGCGAAGGACCGATAACCGTCCCCCGCGCCGCCGCCCATTTCAAAGCTGATGCGAAGCCGACGTCGCGGGACGATAACGTCGGTACACCCATTCTGCCCTGGACATGCGATGTACCAAACGGAAATCAGAAAGTTCCCCGCGCGCACCGGGAGGGCGAGGCTCCGTCCGAGCCGCGGTTTACCCACGGCACAGGCCCTGTTTGTCGCCGCCGTCGCCGCCCTCTCCGGCTGCACCGAGAATGCCCCCAACGTCCAGCGCCCCACCCCGCCACCCCTGACCACCGAGCCAATCGGCGTGCAGATGGCGCGCGTCCAGCCGCGCCTCAAAGGACTGCCCTTCCGCGTGCTCCTCGATTTCGAGCGGCCGACCGACCTCGCCTTTCTCTCCCCCGGCGCCCCGTCACCCACCATCTCATCCGACCAGTCCCACACCGGTCAATCGTCGCTCAAGATCGCCCCCGGCCGCTTCGAAGTAAAACTCGCCTCACTGCTGCCATCCGGCGGATCCTTCCCGGGCAACTGGACCCTGGCAGGCGCTTATTTCCACGCCGACGGCCCGGCGCCATCGACGGAACAATCGCCGCCTGCCACCGTCACCGTCGCCTACCGCCTCCCGTCATCCCTTCAGCCACTCCTCCAGCGGACGGTCCCCTTATTGCCCGGCAATGCCTGGACCGGCGTCTTCCTCGACCTCACCCAACTCCCCACCGTGCCGCACAACAACAGCGCCGAAGTCGGCCTGCTCACCTTCCAGGTCGACGCCGCCCAGCCCGTTTGCTGCGACGACGTCCTGCTGATGAACAACAGCCGCACGATCGAAGAACCCCCCGCCGGCGCACCGCCCGAATCCGGTTGGACCATCCGGGAGAACGGCCTGGCCATCGTCGTCGATCGTCCAAGCCACTTCCGCGCCAAGATCGACACGCCCGAGGCCAACCCCCGCGGCGGCTGGACCGTCGAAGAAAGCTCCGACCTCCGCGTCCGCTTCGTCTCCAGCGCCGGCGAAACCTGGACCCTCTACAACGACGGCCGCCAGTACATCGGCGGCAAGTGCGACCCGCTCAAATCCGTCGGCGATGCCGCCGCCGCGATGTACGTCCGCGCGCACGACGCCCCCGCCGAGATGATTGTCGCCGACGAGTTCGGCCGCATCGACCGCGACACGCCCGGCGACCGCAACAACGACGGTTACAACGAAACCCGCGGCGCCTACCAGCTAATCGCCAGGGGCGGCCGCTTCCAGGTCACACTCAAACCCGCGGCGGCAGCGCTGGCCCGCCCCGTCCTCGAAATTGCCGGCCTCCCCGCCGGTAACCCCATGATCACCGTCGAAGGGCAGTGGGTCGAGAAATCCACGCGCCTTTCCAACGGCAACCTCCTCATCGACCTTCCGCTCCTCGTCGAGCGCCCCATCACCATCAACGTCCATATCCGCTGACGGTGTTTCGCGCACCCTCCCCTACCGCACCCGGTAGTGATACCCGTACGCGAAGGCAAACCCCACACGCCGATAAAGCGCCTTCGCCGCGTCGTTCTCGCGCATCACCTGCAGGTACAACCGCTCGTCTCCACGCGATCGCGCCCAGTTACAAATTGCCCGCACGATGCGGTGCGCGATCCCCCGCCGCCGATACGCCGGCCGCGTCGACATGCAGAAGATCCCGCACCGTCCCTCGACACTCGCCCCCATCCCGCACCCCGCCACCACGCCGTCTACCTCCACCGAAACAAACGCGCGAGGCCACGGCACCCGCCGCACGATCTGCTCATGAACCCGCCGGCGATCCGCCACCTCGTCAAACGCACAGTCGAACCACCCCTGAGTCGGCTCGCCCGCCCGCTCGACGTCGTCCGACTCCGCCCCGTCACAGCGGGCCGTTGCAAGCGTCCATACCTCCGACGCGCCGTTCACCCGATACCCGCGCCGCTCCAAGAGGGCGTCGAGCCCCGTTGCCCCGGTCGCCGCCGAGATTTGAAACACCGGCGGCAGCGTCCGCCGCGCGTAATATGCCTCAGCCGCGACGACCGCCCGCTCGAGTTCGCCGCCCGACAGGTTCGCGCCGCCGGCGGTCAGCACGCTGTTCGCCCGCCGCGTCACCCCGTGCGTCGCGCGCAACGTCCAATCGCCCAGCGGCACCCGCTCCGCCGCCGGCCACGCCGCGTCCGCCGCCCGTTCGATTGCCACCGCCTCGGCTTCGCTCACTTTTTCTGCTCCACCGGCGCCGCCAGCGGCAGATCTCCCAGGATCTCCCGCACCCGCACTGCCGTCTCCTCGTCATCCGAATCCACGTACTGTTTGAGCAGTGGCGTGATCCGCCGCCCCATCTTCTTCAATTCCGCCGCCGCCCGTTCGCGACGCGCGTACGACTCCGCCCCCAATTCCTTCACGAGATCCTTCACACGCTGTACCTCCGCCTCCGCCAACGGCGTGTACGGACTGGCCGGCTCCCGCCCCGCCGCCAGCGCCTCCACGTCCGCCGCCGTCAGCGCCCGCCGATAGATCCGCACGTCGTCAAGCCACCCGTCCATCGGGTCCTTTCCGCCGGTCCCCGCCCCCAGCAGCAGCGCGTCCGGCGAACCCAGCGGCACCGTCTCCAGTTCCGAAATCCCGATCGCCTTGCCGTCGATATACAGCAGGAATTCCTTGTGGCGGAAGGTCACCGCCACGTGCACCCATCCGTCCAGCGCCTTGCACGGCGTCGGCACCGTCGTCTGCGGCATCGCGCGGAACCCGATCCCGCCGAGCCGGTTCACGCCGTGAACGATCGCCCACGAGTGACTCTTCGATACCAGGGTCATGTCCGCGTTGTCGCTCGCCACCTTCGCCCACAGCGCCACCGTGTAGTCGGACGTGAAGTTAAAGGCGTTGTCCGTCCCCGCGCTAAGCATCGCCCCCGAGGGTTGAAACCGAACGCCCAACCGGCCACCGACCTTCTCGACCGTCACGTCCCCCGCCGTCGACTTCGCGTCATGCCCGTTCCCCGACGCATCCTTGATTAGAGATACTTTCCCAACTTTTTCCGTCCGCCACCAACCGGCCAAGTCTTGGTCCGCCGGTCGGGTCGTCGACGATTTCGTGGCAGCGGTCGGCCGCGTCGACGGCGCCCCGGCGAGCGCCGCGCGCACGACGATAAACGCGCAGACGGCAAAAACCGCCGCGGCGCCCCGCAGGCCGTCCAATAATCGCAAACGCGTCGGCATAGGTTGATCCTGCCGTTTAACAATATACACGACACCCGCTTTTAACCCCCCGCCCAGATTAACCCCCCCATCGCATCCGACGATGACTCCCATTGGAGACTCCCCCGTCGGTGCGCATGCCAACCCCGCAAACCGCACATTCCGACGCGCCGCCCTCACTACCGCCTGGTCGCCGGCGGTGGCATAGCGGCATCCTCATGCGCCTCGGCCTCCAGGGGAAGCTCATTTCCGCCTTCATGCTGATCCTGAGCTTCGCGCTGGGATCCACCTGTTGGCTGTTCGTTTCGCAAAGTAACGATCGCCTCGAAGACATCATGGGCGAGCAGGCCCGGCAGATTTCGTCGGCCCTCGCGCTGGCGAGCAAGCCGTCGCTCGAAGCGGGCGACGCGAACGAACTCCGCCAGATCGGCCAGGACCTCCTGAAAAGTCGCAACATCCTCTTCGTCGCCTTCCTCGATAAAAACGGCCAACCCATCGCGATGTCGAGTCGCGATCCCGACTTCACCTGGGATTCGCTCCCGTTCCGCAAGCACCGCACGATGGCCCTCATGCAGGTGTACCAGGAGAACGCCCCGGTGCTGGGCCGCTACGCCGTCGTCACCGCGCCGGTGCTGAACGTCGCCGCCCCGCTGGCGGCGCAGGACTCGGCCCCGTCCTCCCTCACCCCCGGCTCGCCCGAGGCCGGCACCAAGCTCTACGGCTACGTCTCGGTCGGCATCTCCCAGGCCAACGAAGAAGCCCAGATCCGCAAGATCAACTACTGGGCCGTGCTGCTCGGGATCGCCGTCGCGATCGTCAGCCTGCCGTTCTCCTACCTGCTCGTGCACCGGATCTTCCTGCCGATCCGCCAACTCGTCGCCGCCACGCGCCGCATCTCCAACGGCGACCTCGACACCTCCGTCGCCGTCGACCGCCCCGACATCATTGGCGAGCTCGCGCGCTCGTTCAACGACATGGTGCAAAAGGTCAAGCAGCAGCAGGACGCCCTCAACGACGCCAACCAGTCCCTCGCCGAGGCCAACGTCAAGCTCGCCCAGGCCAACGAGGGCCTCGAGCAGAAGGTCACCGAGCGCACCGCCCAGCTCGAGGTCGCCAACAAGCGTCTCTCCTCGGAGATTACCGAGAAGGAAGACTTCATCCGCGCCGTCTCGCACGACCTCAACGCCCCCCTGCGCAACATCGACGGCATGACCGCGATGCTCCTCCTCAAGCACAAGGAGAAGTTCGACGAGGACATCGTCCACCGCCTCGAGCGCATCCAGAAGAACGTCAAGATGGAGACCGACCTGATCGCCGAGCTCCTCGAGCTCTCGCGCATCAAGACCCGCCGCCAGAAGATGGAGATCGTCGACACCAGGGCGCTGGTGCAGGAATTGGCCGGCGTCTTCGAGAACGACCTCCGCAGCGGGCGCATCGAGATCGTCATCGACACCGATCTCCCCCGCATCAACGGCGAAAAGGCCCGCCTCCGACAGATCTTCCAGAACCTGATCGACAACGCGATCAAGTACATGGGCGACGGCCTGACGCGCCGCATCCACGTCGGCTGCGTTACCGGCGCCGACGAGGCCCAGTTTTACGTCCGCGACACCGGCATCGGCATCGATGCCGACGAGCTCTCCAAGGTCTTCGTCGTCTTCCGCCGCGGCAAGAACATCAAGTCCAACGTCGCCGGCAAGGGCGTCGGGCTGGCGAGCGTGAAGAGCATCATCGAAACCTACAACGGAACCATCTGGGTCGAGAGCGAAGTGGGCCAGGGCAGCACGTTCCGCTTCACCATCAACGGACGTTACGTCGCGACCGCGTCGCAGACCGCAGCCGCCGCCCCACCCGCCGGTGAATGGCGGCGGGGCGACACCATGACGGAGGTCGGCGCCAACTAAGCCCACCCCCAACGCACACGACCGTTGTTTCAGCGAGGCCGTACTATGTTGAACCAATCCCCCCGATCATCTCTGAAACCCGCGCCGGCATCCCGACCCGACCGCGGTGGCGACGCCGACCATGAGGAACCGATCACCATCCTCCTCGTCGACGACGACGACGATTGCCGCGCCCTCATCCGCGACGCCGTCAGCGAGTGCAAGGTCGGCAACGACATCCACGAGGTCCGCAACGGCCAGGAAGCCCTCGACTTCCTCCACCGCCGCGGCGACTTCGCCAACGCCCCCCGCCCGGGCCTGGTCTACCTCGACATCGAAATGCCCGGCCTCGACGGCCAGACCGTTCTCCGCATGATCAAGAGCGACCCCGTCCTTTGCGACATCCCGGTGGTCATGATGACCGGCGTCTCCGACGAGACCCAGATGGCCGAGGCCGCACGAAACGGCGCCAACAGCTACACCCTCAAGCCCGCCAGCGCCGAGCAATTTCTTCGGACCGTCCTGGCGAGCACGAATTATTGGCTCACGATCCACCAGTACCCCACGCACCACCTACCCCCGGGGGCCTGCCGGAGATAACCGGCGCGCAAAGAATCTTATCAAATTGGTTTATCGGCCCGTTTGTCCTGTCGATAGTTCTATCGTAAGTCAGTTTACCGGGGTCGAGGGTTGACGCCGCTAGCTGGGAAGAGAGCAAAATGGCCACGCTACGACTGCTCATCATCGAAGACGATGCCGATCAGCGCGAGTTGATTCGCGAGACGCTGGAGGACTATTTCGGCCGCAGCACCTGCCAGGGCGTCGGCTCGCTCCAGGAAGCGCTCAGCCAGGACCTGGGCGGGTACGACCTGATCTTGTCCGACTACAACCTCCCCGACAGCTCGAGCATGAAGCTGATCGAGGAGATCCGCCACCGCTGCCAGACGCCGGTCATCCTCGTCACCGGCGAGAACGCCTGCCACCTCGCCGCCGAGGCGATCCGAAAAGGGGCCACCGACTATATTGTGAAAATGGGGGATTACCTCTTCACGATCCCACTCGTGGTCGAGAAGAACCTGGCGGTCGCGAAGATCAAGCGCGAGAACGAAGAACTGCGTCAGAAGATCGAGCTCGCGCTGGCGGAAGTGCAGGAGAAGAACGTCCAGCTCGAAGAGTCGCTGAAGAAGGTCGAGGAGATGGCGGCGACCGACGCGCTGACCAGTCTGTATAACCGCCGCCACTTCGGCACCGCCCTCGAACAGTGCTTCGCCGAGGCCCAGCGGTACGAAAAGGACCTCGCCTGCATCATGATCGACCTGGACGCGTACAAGAAGCTCAACGACACCTACGGCCACCAGGTCGGTGACCAATTGCTAATCCTCGCCGGCCGCGTGATCTCCGCCAACAAGCGCGCGATGGACATCGCCGCCCGGTACGGTGGCGACGAAATGGTGCTGCTCCTCCCCCACGCCGGCCCGGAGGAAGCCTCGACGCTCGCCGGGCGTATCCGCGAAGAGTTCTACCGCAGCTCGGCGGCGCTGCTGAAGCGCGAGCAGGGGGTCACGATGTCGATCGGCATCGCCTCGCTCAAGGCCAACCGCCCCGTCCACGCCGACCAGTTGCTCTCCTTCGCCGACGCCGCCCTCTACGCTTCCAAGGGAGGCGGCCGCAATCGGGTCAGCGTCTCCGACAACTCCCGCTCCGCGGCGTAGAACTCTTATCCCGCCTTCGCGTGCTTCCGCTGCGCGCGGGTGAAACTGCTGAGCGCCTCGGGGTTAAACATTAATTGGTTGCGCCCGGTGCGGAGCAGGTTCTGCTGCCGCAGTTGCGTCAGCGCCAGGCTGACCGTTTCCCGCGCCACGCCGATCGCCTGCGCGAGCTGCTCGTGGGTGATGCGGAGCACGACGCCGTCCCCGTGCGGGCTGGCGGCGGCGCTGCGGCTGAACCGCACCAGCGCCTTGAGCAACCGGCTGTGACAGTCGTCGAAGACCAGCGCCGCGGCGTCCTCCCGCGCGACGGTCAGCTTGGCGGCCAGTTGCCGGTAAAGTTCGATCGCGGTGCGCGGCTGTTGCACGAGCACGTTCAGGAATTTCTCCGACGGGATCTCGGAAACGATCGAGGGCACGACCGCGACCGCCTGTTCGCCGTACGTCGCCTGCTTCGCCAGCGCGGCCTCGCCGAACCAGGCGTCGGGCCCGAGGATGTCGATGAGCCGGCCGTAGTCGTCGTGGCCGACGTGGTACGTGCGGATCTGCCCGCGGTGGATGAAGTAGAGGTTGTTCGCCGGTGTGTGCGGGTCGTAGAGCACGGTGCCGGGCGCCACGCTGATCCGGTGCGCGCCGGTGTTCGGGTTGGCGAGGAGATCGTTGAACGGCGACGGGGCGTGCTGCTGAGTCGAAAGCGGCTGACTATTTGCGGTGGACATCATCATTCGTTTTCCTGAAACCCACGAGACTGTTATTTGGTTCCGGGCCTGTTCGCCCTCCGGGGCCAGGGTTATTACGGTCACCGAAGCATTCAGTTCTTTAAAAGTATGAATTCCCGGTGACGGGGATTACGTGGGTTGCAACAATCGTTGTTGAGGCCGCTCGTCGAGCTCGGCCGCCCGTCGAGGGTGTTCCCGCCGGCTTAGAAGGGAATGTCGTCCTCTTTAATGTCGATGTCGCCGTCCGGTGGCGGGGTATAGGGAAAGTCGATGTCGTCACGCAGGCGGCGGTCGGGATTGAGATCGGCTTCGAAACCTTCGTCATCGTCGTCATCGTCGTCGTCATCGTCGTCCCAAGGGAGTTCCTCGTCGGCCACGGGTTCGCCGGCTCCGACGGGGGCGTCGGTTTCGAAATCGTCGTCCTCGTCGTCCTCGTCGTACGTCTCGTCGCCGCTGTCGAACCAGCCGTTGGCGAGGGTCGAGCCACACTTGGGACAGCAGGCGTTGTCGTGGCGGTAATTGTTGTTCGCGGGGGTGTAAAAGTGGCCGCACTCGGCGCACTGCCAGCGGTTCTCGGCGGAGTGGATGTCGATCCCGAACCCGCGCCCGCCGCAGGTCGTGCAGGGGCAGGCCCACATCTGCTCGTTGGCCATCCACCGCATCTCGATCGCCTCGAAGGTGTGCCCGTCGGGGCCGCAGTGGAGACAGTTGCAGAGCAGCGTCGGCTCGCCCCTGGGCGGGCCCATCGGCTCGCTTCGCACCTCGGGCGGGAGCTGCTCGAATTCGGCGAACTGGATCGCCCGGCAAGTCTCGCGGTCCGGATAGATCTTGGCCGAGCCGTCGCGCTCGCGCACGGGGTCGTCGTAGTCGCACCACTTGCACCGCGCGAACGACGTCTCGTAAAAGCCCTTACAATGTTTGCAGCGGAGATAGGCGGCGTCGCCACGATTGTCGTTGTCGTCGTCGGACATGCCCCGGTCCTTTCGGGTCATAGCATAAGCGACCGCGTCGTCGGCGGCATCATGCCTTAACCTGCGTCGCCAGAATCCGTGCGATCGCCTCGCAGATCTCCGTGCGGTGGATGCCGTTGAGCGCGAGGGCGAGCTGGGTTTCCATGAGGCCGTAGGGGATGCCGGTGTCGTAGCGCTGGCCCTGGGTGACGACGGCCAAATACCTGTCCGGGTGCTGCTGGCGGAGGTGTTCCTGGGCGGCGGTGAGCTGGATTTCGCCCTTGTCGCGGAGGTCGTTCTTGATGAGGTATTCCAGGCTGTCGAAGATACGCGGGGAGAAGACGTGCATGCCGAAGTGGGAGAGGTAGTTGCCGGCGGGCAGGCCGGGCGTGCTGAGCTTGGCGCGGGCTTCTTCGATGCTCGGCTTTTCGATGATGAGCTCGGCCTGGTAGACGCCGCGCGTGGCGTCGACGGGGTTGCCGCGGATGGTGCCGAAGAGGTGGAGCTGGCGTTCGAGCGTGGCTTGGACGCCGGTGACGGCGTCGGGGGCGTAAGACTCGAAGACTTTGAGGAGCTGGCGGGCGCAGCGGTCCTTGACGTCGGCGATGTAGACGTGGTCGCCCAGCAGGAGGAGGAAGGGGTCGTCCCCGACGAACGCCTTGGCCTGGTAGACGGCGTGGCCGAACCCTTCGGGCGAGTGCTGCTCGGCGAAGTGGAGGCGAGCACCGAAGGCGGCGAGTTTTTCGGATTCGAGGATCGCCCAGTCCTTGCCGCGGAAGGATTTGACCATCTGATCGTCGAGGCGCTTGAAGTAGTCGCGGTAGGCGGATTCTTCGCCAGGCTGGGTGACGATGCAGATCTCTTCGATGCCGGAGTCGATGGCTTCTTCGCCGATGATCTGGATGACCGGCTTGGTGAGGCCGTCGCGATCGACGAGGGGGAACATCTCTTTCTGGACGGCGGTGGAGGCGGGGTACTGGCGGGTGCCGCGCCCGGCGGCGGTGATGACGGCTTTGCGGACCTTGGGCATGGCGGGATTCCTCTGTGGGTTGCGGGTGAGCATAGGGAAGTGGGACGGGGCGGCAAGGCGATTGTGGGTTCGTTTTGCGCCGGCGCGCGAGTTGTGGCGCGGTGTTGCGCCGCGTTGCGCGGGGCGGGGGCCTCGATCGAAAGGTTGTAGCAATCTGTAGCATTCTGTAGCAGGCGGTGGGTTCGTTTTGCGCCGGCGCGAGGTCCGTGAGAGGTTGAGCGTTCGGGTATCCTAAGACCCTCACCCCCGCCCTCTCCCGGCCGCGGCGAGAGCGGGCGCGCGGCGTAAGCTTGCTTGGCGCTGCCGGGAGAGGGAGTCAGGTTCCGGGCGCGCATGCGGTGCCTCCGTATGACGGGCGGGGTTGCGCGCGCGGGGCGCGCCGCGCGCAGCGTTTGCGGGAAATGCTCGTTTTTTGGCGGAAAACGCGGGAAGGATTTTTATTTTTCGATTTGGACCCGTTGCGCTAGCGGGCGATTGGGCGCGGGCGGAGGGCTAGGAGGATCAGGGCCAACGTAGTCAGGACGATTGCGGCGGCGAGGGCGTTGACGAGTGTCGTGGGTGGCAATGCGTACGTGCGGTCGAGTGGGGTCCAGAGGTACGGGTTGCCCTGGCGCGCGATTGCGTGGGCGCGATGGAGTTCCAAGGCACCCGACGGCAAGTTGATGGCGAGGATGACCAGGGCGGTCAGACGCCAAATGCGGGCGTAGGTGAGAAGGCCGATTGCGGCGACGAGGGTGATGGGGATGAGGGGCGGTTGGAGGTCGTGGCGGAGACAGACGCCGAGGAGATAAAGGAGGCAGCGCATCGTGGCGATCGCGAGGAAGCCGAGGGCGAGCAAACTGTTCACGGGCTGGGTGTCGATTGCGCGGACGCGGCGGGCATCGCGCGCGAGGGAAATGATCAAGGCGGTGAAGAGCAGGGCGGTGAGCCAGGTTTGTGGGAAGGCGAGGGCACCGAATTGGGATTCGGGGCAGTCGGGGCCGGCGGGTACCAAGGTGGCGACTTGTAGCGACGTTTGTCCGCCGTATGCAATTGCGATGGCTTGGCCGTCCGGACGGATCGCGGCTCCCGCGGCGCCGTCCGGCAGGATGGCCAGGGGTTGGGCGATCGTGGGATCGATGATTTGCCATTTGCCGTCGCCGGGCGAGGGGAGTTTGACGAGCAAATGGTGTGAGCCGGGAATGAACTCGCTGCGACCAGGCCACGATACCGGACGGCTGGCGCTTCGGCGGCCCGTGGTCAGGTCAACGACCTCCAGGGTGACGGGGGTTGGCCCGGTTATGTAGGCGATCAACTGGGCGTCGCCTGAAACCGTGACGGATGGAATCCATTTGCCGGGAAACGTTGCGAACACCGGGGCCGTCGTTGAACGCTCGCGTCTGCCGGTTGTGGTTGAGTAGACGTCTACCGAGTTTGCCGTGGGGATGACAAGCCAGTGGGGTGGCGCGAAATAGCTTATCGGGAGTAATGGCTGCCTCGGGATGAGTGGGCCGACGATCGCCCGACCGGTAAGGGCGTCCAGGAGTGTGAACTTCGTGGCGTCGAGTGTGTCGCTGGGTGTGTCAAAGGTGACGATGCTGCGGCCGTCGGGAGAGAAGCCGATGGATCCGGTGTCGGCGCCTAAACGGGTGGGTAGGGTCGTCGGGCCGGGAAGGAGGTAGTGGAGCTCGTCGAACAAGCGGCCGTCCACCGTACTGGCGATGACTCTGGGCGGGTCGGCGGCGACGGCCCTGACGGCTCCTGGGGTGACGGGCAAGGGGAGTTCGCGGGTGGCGCCCGTGCGGAGGTCGAGCAGGGTGGCGATGGCGGAGTAGGGGCGGGCGATGACGATCTGGTCGCCGCCTTCGGCGAGGTGGTCGCCATTGAGGAGGGGGCCGAAGTGGAACGAGTGGAGCAGTCGGCCTGTGCGCGGGTCGTACACGTGGGCGGAATCGTTGCCGAGCGATCGAAGGTTGCCGCTGGTGGTGAATCGGATGGCCTGATCGGCGACGTCGAAGCGGGTGACGAGCCGCCAGGGGTCGTGGTGGAGGGTTAGCCAGGTGGCGGCGGCGATGGTGAGCAGGGCGAGGAGGAGCGTGGTTCGCGACGGTCTGAAGAGGAAAGGTCCCCAGGCGACACGATCGGTGTGAGGCGTCGGGTAGTCGAGAATAGTGACGGGGCCCGCGCCTGGCATGTGAGACGGCATTCTACTGGGACGAGTGAGAGGTTGTTTCAGAAACGCTTGGGCGATCGAAGAGATCCGACCCCACAGGGGTCGGCGTGGGGATCGGAAAACGGGTTCTGATTTATCGCGTGGCGTTGGGAGGGCGGAGGGCGAGGAGGACTAGCGCTAGCGTGGTGAGGGCCATGGCGATAAACAGGGCGGCGCTGGGCGTCAGCGGGGGGAGGAGGTAGGTCCGGTCGAGTGGGGTCCAGGGGTAGTGTGTCGTTGCCGAGGCGCTTTGTCTCAGGCGGTAGAGGGTGTAGGCGCAGAGGGGGAGGTTGAGAGAGAGGATGATTAATGTGATCAGTCGCCAGAGGCGCGACCAGGTCAGGAGGCCCCCGCTGCCACGGATCGTGGTGGAGGGCGAGGCAGGCGGCGGAGACGACGGTGAGGAGGGCGAGGATGACCGATCGAGACGACGGTTTGACGAGGAAGGGGCCCCAGAGGAGGCGGGAGGTTTGGGGGGTGGGATATTCGAGAATGGGAATCGTGCCGGTCGCGTCGGTCGGCATGGACGCAGTGTATCACCGGGCGAACACACTGCGACGCGGAAAAGAACCAAGGCAGGCCTTGAGGGGCCTGCCTTGGTGAGAATGTGTGGGAAAAGGGGTGTGGGAGTTAGTACTGGTTGGACGTACCACTCCAACGCTGGAAGTCGGCCAGGTCCGGGTTGTTGGGGGTGACCTGGTCGGGCTGGCGGATCTTGCCGGTGCGTGCGTCGGCGAAGGGCATGTAAATCGCGTGTCCGTCGACGAAGGAGACCGTCACGCCCTTGTGGAAGTTGGCGGGGAAGTCGATCCAGTGCCCTTCGGCGCCCAACGCCTGGCCACCGGTGGGCGGGAGGATCATGAACGAATTCCGATTGTAGCCGTTCTGGTCCTGCCGGTAGTCGTTCTCTTCGGTGAAGACGAAGGTTTCGGAGCTGTGCTTGACCTGGTTGAGGGACTCGACGACTTTCAGCGAGCCGCCGTCCTTCGGACCGCCTTCGCCGCAGAGGAAGTTACTGATGGAATAGCTCCAGACGTGGAAACCGGAGTCGCTGGGGCAGCGATAGGTGGCGGCCGCCTTGCAGTAAGGCCAGAGCATCCCGTTTTCGATGGCGGCCAGGGTGTTTCCGTATTGGTCGCCGGCCACCCAGTCGCATTGGGCGGTGGTGCGGGTGTCGGAACTCATGACCTTGAACTTGTGCTCGGTCGCGTACTGGATATAGCCCGTGGTGAGCTGGTGCAGGTTCGACATGCATGCCGTGCGATTGGCCTGATCGCGTGCGCGCTGAAGCGACGGGAGCAGGATGGAGATCAGCAGGGCGATGATGCCGATAACGACGAGTAACTCGACTAATGTGAAACCTTTACGACGCATGGCGTCTCTCCTGAAGCGGGACCAGAAGTGGATCGGTCTTACGTGCAAGCGATGTGGCGATGTTGAATCTTACCTGAATAATACGAGCAGTGGAAGGGAAATGCGGCAAAAAAAAGGTTGCCAACGAATGTTCACGGCTCGGGACGGATAAGTTTCGAACAATGCGCATTATTCCGCGCGAATGTGAGAACATGGTGAGGCACGAACGTATTAGATCGTGTCCATCTGGTGGTACGGTAGGGGTCGGCGATGGGTTCACCCGATGGCTGCGGCCACTACCAGTGCAACCCCGATAATGACGGCGGCGGTGACGATGGCGACGGCGATGTTTTGTTTTTCGCCGAGTTCCTTTTCCACGTCGATGGGGGTGATCCAGTCAAAGATTTTATAGCCGGCGATGGTGAGGAGGATGCCTAATGCACCGTAAATGAGGGACCAAAGGAGGGTGATGAGGGCGGGGCGGTCGAAGGTGGTGAGGGCGAGCGGATCGAGCATGGGGTGAGTCCTTTCTAGCTGAAGAAGTGGGGGACGAATCTGCTGGTGTTGCCGGTGATGGGGGAGGTGTCTTCGCGGATGCCGATGCCGCAGGCGTTGCCGTTGACCATCCAGGAGCCGATGACGGGGAGGTTGCCCTGGAAGTCGGGGAGGGGTTGGAGTTGTTGGAAGACGAAGGGGCCGCCACCGTAGGGGCCGGGGGTTTCGATGACGGTTTTGCCGCCGATGACCATGGCGACGTTGGCGCCTTCGCGGGAGAGGATGGGCTTGCGGACGTGGGGGCCGGGGAGGGGCTCGAAGGAGGCGGGGAGGAGGTAGGGGTTGCCCGGGAAGTTGCGGTGGAGGATCGGCAGGATGGCCTTGTTGGAGAGGATCATTTTCCACGGCGCTTCGAGCCAGTGGACGAGGGTGTGGAGGAGGAAGGGGGAGAACTGCTCGCGGATCATCCACTCCCAGGGGTAGAGCTTGAAGAGGTTGTGGATCGGGCGCTCGGCTTCGTCGACGAAGAGGGCGCGGGGGTGGTTGAAGCCGATGCGCTCGACGGGGAGGTATTGGGTGTCGAGGCCGGCCTGGGTGGCGGTGTCGCGGAGGTAGGTGACGGTCATGAAGTCTTCGATGCTGCCGTCGACGCTGGCGAAGTAGAGGGTGGGGTTGAAGACGGCGGGTGCGCCGGCGCGGCGGGTGGCGATGACCTGGGCGTAGGCGCGCCAGGCTTCGATGAGGCGGTCGTGGAGGGAGTTGAATTGGTCGAAGGGAGGGTTTGGGGTTTGGGGTTCAGGGTTCAGGGAGGAGAAGAATGCGGTGGGATTCTGTTGGAGATCTTTTAGCCAGAACCATTGGATGACGGCGGCTTCGAGGAGGCTGGTGGGGGTGTCGGCGTTGTATTCTAGGAGCTTGGGTGGATTGTGGCCGTCGTAGGCGAGGTCGAAGCGGCCGTAGAGGGTGAACTCGTCGCGTTCCCAGGATTGGATGACCCAGGGGACGAACTCCGGAGGGATCTGGAAGAGGTGGAAGAGGTTTTCGTCGATGACGATCTGGACGGCCTGGAGACAGAGATCGTTGAGGGCGTAGGTGGCGGCTTCGAGCTGATCGACCTGGGCGGCGGTGAAGCGATAGCAGGCGGATTCGTCCCAGTAGGGTTGATCATCGATGCTGTGGAAGTGGAAGCCTTGTGATTCGACGATGGCTTGCCAGTTGGGGCGGGGTTGGAGGGTTAGGCGTTGCATGGTTCGAAGAGAGAAGCCGGAAGTCAGAAGCCAGAAGTCAGGAGTCAGGAGTCAGGAGTCAGGAGTCAGGAGTCAGGAGTCAGGAGTCAGGAGGAGGCGCTGGCGTGGGAGCCGAAGCCGCCTCGGCTGGTGCCGGAGCTGTGGGAGATGGAGGAGCCGACGCGGGAGGAGGAGCCGGTGGGGCGGAAGCCGGATGAGGAGGAAGAGGAGGACCAGGAGCGGGAGACGCCGGGGTTGGGGCGGGTGTAGAACATGGGTTGGTAGCCGGTGCGGTAGGGGATGGGGATGAAGTGGACGCCGGAGGTGTGGTAGTAGATGCGGTTCGGGTAGTGGGCGAAGTTCGAGTTGCCGACGGTTTGGGAGGGTTGGGTGGTGGGGCCGGTGGTGACGTTTTCGACGGGGTCGAGGGTGTAGGGGTCGTCGGGGTCTTCGAAGGAGGCGTCGCCGGCGCCGTTTTCGGCTTGTTGGACGGCGGCGGCGAACTCGGCGTCGGCGGCGCGTTCGTCGTCGCTGCGGCTGTCGCAGCCGGCGACGTAACCCAGGCCCATGAGGTTCAGGGGGACGAGGACGAGGGAGATGAGGGCGGAGGACTTTCGGGTGCGTGTTTCCATCGGACGTGGGGAGACTTTAGCCGGTTGGCGGGGCGGAGGCGATTGGAAAATTGAGTGGTGTTTATAGAAGATGGGTGAATCGTCCTGGTTGATCTGTCGTTTTGTTTTGTGCGAACCGCGAAGCGACTGATTGGGGGCCATTGCGGTTTGGATCCATTGGTGAACGGGAGCGGGATATGCGAACGATTAGCGTGATGACGACGGTCCTCGTGATGTTGGTTTCCCTCGCGGCGGCGCGCGGGGAGGATTCATCGGGCGCGAAGCCGGTGGCGATCGACGCGACCGACAAGGCGGCGCTGGCGGGGGCGATCGGGCGGGACGTGGTGGTGACGGGGACGATCAAGTCGGCGGCGTGGAGCGCGAGCGGGAAGGTGATGAACGTGGAGTTCGCGGAGAGCGAGTTGCTGGCGGCGGTGTTCGAGCGGAGCAAGGAGGCGATGAACAAGGCGTTTGGCGGGGACGCGGCGCGGGCGTGGACGGGGGCGAAGGTGACGGTCAGCGGCAAACTCGAGAAGTACGGCGGGCGGTCGAAGAAGCTGGAGGGGCGGCCGCAGATTGTTATCTCGTCGGTGGAGCAGGTGAAGGTGGTGGGGGCGGTAGCGGGCGCGTCGTCGGGGGAGGCGGCGAAGAAGCCGTGAGGAGGGCGTTGAGGCGGGTGGCGGTGGTCCGCAGCAGGTCGCCGTCGGGATGCGTCAGTACCTGAAGGGCATTGGGCGGTGATGGCTTGATCAGCCGCTTGCGCCGCCGGCGGACGCGGTCGGGCGGCGGACGGGGGTGCACCATCAGCGCGTAATGATCACCTCGGACGAGTTCGGCGCTGAAGTGGCTAACGCCCGGGATGGCGAAGCCGTTGTAGCGGTCGAGGCTGAAAACGATACCGTCGCGGTCGGCGGTGATCGTTCGCAGGGCATTCTGTCCACCGCGCAGACGGCGGACGAAATTTACGAGCAGCGCGATCGTAGTGAAGGCCAGAATGGCGACGCTGCAGAGATCGAGCCCTCCTCGCAGGACCGATCGAGAGTGGTAGGCGAAGAAGGCGAGGAGGCTGGCGAGAACGACAGTCCACAGGCCCATCGCCAGCAGGTCGGCGCGGTTTGTGCGATCTGCGGGAAGCCACACGAGGGTAATGGCGCCGTCGGTTTCGTGGACGCGAAGCTCGCCCGGGGTGAGCGGTATTTCGTAGGCGAG
>Ga0207674_10001311_pt1 | contig 32478 bp, 23 predicted proteins | sample KBSCornC72_FD_184303 | JGI IMG/M metagenome (GOLD analysis project Ga0207674, IMG submission 184303) | Corn rhizosphere microbial communities from Kellogg Biological Station, Michigan, USA - KBS Corn C7-2 (SPAdes) (version 2) | ecosystem: Host-associated > Plants > Roots > Rhizosphere > Soil ...
TGGCATCGGAATCAGCTACCTGCGCGTGAGCATCGGCTCGTCCGACATGAACGAGCGCGTATTCTCCTACGACGATCTGCCCGCGGGCGAGACCGATCCTACGCTGGCGAAGTTCAGCCTCGGCCCTGACCACGCCGATGTCATCCCGGTGTTGAAGGAGATTCTGGCCATCAATCCGAAGATAAAGATACTAGGATCGCCATGGTCGGCTCCCGCATGGATGAAGACCAACGACGATGTAAAGGGAGGAGAACTGAAGCCGGAGTACTACGCTGCTTATGCCTCCTACTTCGTCAAGTACATCGAGGGTATGAAGGCCGAGGGCATTCCCATCGATGCCATCACGGTGCAGAACGAGCCGCTCAATCCCAAAAATACTCCCAGCATGGTGATGGAAGCGCCCGAGCAGGGCCAGTTCATCAAAAATGATCTGGGTCCGGCGTTTCAAAAGGCCGGAATCAAGACAAAGATCATTCTTTACGATCACAATTGCGACCGCCCCGATTACCCGCTCTCCATCCTCAAAGATCCGGCGGCATACAAGTATGTCGATGGCTCCGGCTTTCATCTCTATGGCGGCAAGATCGAGGCGCTCACCGAAGTGCACGATGCGTTTCCGAAAAAGAACCTCTATTTCACTGAGCAGATGGTGGTCAGCCGCCCCGGCGCTCAGGACTTCAAGATCGCTAGCCCGGTGGCGCGGATCGTTATTGGCGCAACCCGCAACTGGAGCCGCAATGTCCTGCTGTGGAATCTGGCTGCCGATCCTCAATACGGGCCGCACACCAACAATGGCGGCTGCACCATGTGTCAGGGAGCCATCACCATCGACGGTGACAAGGTCACTCGCAACCTCGCCTATTACACGATTGCTCACGCATCAAAGTCTGTCCGGCCCGGCTCTGTCCGTATCGCTTCAAGCGAATCCGACGTGCTTCCAAATGTCGCCTTCAAGACTGCGAAGGGCAGGAAGGTTCTCATCGTGGCGAATACAGGGTCCGGCTCTCAGAGATTCAGCGTTCGCTACCACGGGAAGACATTCACGGCTGATCTGAGTGCGGGAGCTGTGGCTACCTATCTCTGGTGACATCGCCTGCCATCGAGGGAAGATGTGCGGCGACGACTTCAAGAATGCGCGTGTGAATCTGCTCGATGCTGCTCTCGTCACGGACGGGGAAGACGCGCCGCGGCTCGCGGGCGGCGATCTCCTCGTACTTCTCGTAGATGCGGCGGTAGAAGTCATCTGACTCGCGCTCGAAGCGATTCTCGTCGGTGCCGTGGTGATTCGTATGACGCTGGTTGCGGCGACGGGCGCGGCGGAGAGATGCCTCAAGCGAGGGGAGCAGGAGAAGCGTCAGATCAGGTTGCAGGTTGCCGCAGGCGGCTGCGTGCATGGCTAGAATGCGTTCGCTGCCTAGTTGGCGCCCTCCGCCCTGATAGGCCTCGGAAGAGTCGGTATAGCGGTCGCAGAGGACGATGCTGCCAGCGTCGAGCGCTGGCTCAATAATCTCGGCGATAGCCTGGGCCCGGTCGGCGAACATCAGTGCCATCTCGGTGGCGGCGGCGATGGGGCCGAGCGAGTCTTCCGAGCGTGAGTCGAGCAGGATGGCGCGGATGCGGTCTCCGAGGGCTGTGCCTCCGGGCTGGCGAAGGCTGACCACGTGATGACCTGCGGAGGTAAGCGATGCAGCCAACAACCGGAGCTGCGTGGTCTTGCCCGAACCGTCCAGCCCTTCAAAGGTGATGAAATATCCGCGCGGCATAGAGACAGGTTACCGCAAGGCGTCGGGAATGCATCTTACAAGATTGGTCGCAATCAAGGGCCGATGGAGGGACGCCGTGATCATTCTCTATCTCGTTGTGCTGGGATTGGCGATTGTGATCTTTCTGGCGATTGGAGGTCGTCGCCGGAAGCCGGGGATAGGGCCGCCTCAAATCGACGTGACCAAAAAGTCCGACTTGGAGACTCGTACGCCCGGCGAAGATTAATATTTATAACGATCAGGATGCAGGAGGCGCCGGAATCGTCGTCCGGGGGCTTGTCTGCCAATGAATGCCGTCCGGCGCAATAACGATCTGCAACGGGCCGTCTGCTTTTTCGTTGAGGTAGGGCCCTTCGGACTTGTGGTTCTTGTGCTCTGCGTCCGTATAGGTGAGGGTAATTTTGCCTGTGCCCAGGACCTTGAAACGATAGTGGAAGTCCGCTCCAGCGGCGAGATTCTGAGTGCCGAAGCCCGCGCTCGGGTAGTCCACTTCGAGCAGCAGAATAGGCTGGCTGGTGTGGTTGCTGACCGTTGCCTGAACGCGGTCCGAATGACACCCGGTGAAGGCGAGAAGGCAGGCAAAGAGCGCAGAGATGCCAAGGGATCGCATAATCTCAAGATAACAGGCACGGGCTTGCGAAGCGCTATGCATCTCTCAGGAATAACTTGCTGCGGCTCGATCGAGAATGCGCGCGGTGAGAACAACGCCGTTACGGCTGTCATGCAGCGTGACGGCGAAGGCAAGCACACTCCAGGTAATGTTCTGCTCATCCGGCTTGGGCAGGTTGAGCAGACCGCGCCGGGTGCGATCGATGTAGGTCTCTCGCGTAAGAGAGACGGTTTGGATAACGTCGCGCCAGTCACGCATCAGAGTTGGCATCTCTTCCGAGGGACTGCGGCCGGGGAACCAGTCGCGGGGCTGGCCGAGATATTCGGCTGCCGAGTCGTTGCAGTAGAGCCAGACGCCGTGCTCGTCGAAGATCTGCACAAGCACGTCGGAACCGATGGCCATCGCGATGCGAGAGTAAAAGAAGTCGCGGGCATCGACGACGACCGGAGCGCCGCGGTGCTTGGCTTCGAGGGAACTGAGAGCAGCGAGTATCTCTTCGATGGAGCTGTGGCCCTTGAGCAGATGCATGTCCTCGGCTCCGCCGAAGAAGCGTTCGAGGGTTGCCGAAAGGATAATGATAGGGACTTGAGGACGGCGGCGGCGCAGCAGATTGGCGGCTTCGGTGCCGAACTGTCCGGCGCCGAGATGGTAGTCGAGCACTGCGATATCGATGCTGTTGAAGAGTTCGGTTGCCTCCTCGATGGTGGAGGCAGGGATGCAGTCGTAGCCGTGCTGGCGAAGGATAGTGGCGCGAAGGAAGAGATTGTCGGGCTCGTCGTCGAGCAGAAGCACGCGAACCCGCGGGGGACTCAGCGACACGGAACTGCTGCTATGGTTGTTTCGCGTATCCGGTGGGTCAGGCATCACTTTATGTTTGGATGCGAAGATGCTGACTAAAGTCATCTTCGTGCCGTTATTTTGGCTCGGATTTCGACGACTTGAGGCTGCGCAACAGCTCGGGCAGGCGGTTGATGAGGGCCACGGAGCGAAGCCATTGGCGATTTTCGATGGCTGGATAACCGCTGACGATCTTTCCGGGAGCAACGTCGCCGGGTATCCCCGATTGCGCGGTGGCAATAGCGCCGTCGCCTACGGTGCAGTGACCGGCGACGCCAACCTGACCCGCGAGGATGACTCCCCGGCCGATGGTGGTCGACCCGGCGAGGCCGACCTGGGCGCAGAGTAGGGTGTCGCTGCCGACGGTGGAGCCGTGGCCTACCTGAACGAGATTGTCGATCTTAGCCCCGGCGTGGATACGAGTTTCTCCGATGCTGGCGCGGTCAACGCAGGCATTGGCCTGAACCTCGACGTGGTCTTCAAGGACAGCGGGGCCGGATTGTTGGATCTTGTACCAGTTTCTTCCGGATTCAACTCCTGCCTGCTTCGCGAAGCCGAAGCCGTCTGCACCGATGACGGCTCCATTCTGGAGGATGACGTTGTCTCCTAGGCGGCAGTGCTCGCGCACAACGGCGTGAGCGTGGGCGAAGAAGTTGTTGCCGGCGTGGACATAAGGGTAAAGCACGACGTGCGGCAGAAGCGTGGCATTGTCGCCGAGGACGACATGCTGGCCGACGACGGCGTAAGCCCCGATGTGGGCGTTGGCTCCGATCTTTGCCGTAGGCGCGATGGCGGCGGTGGGATGAATACCGGGAGCGTACTCCGGCGGCTGGTAGAAGAGTTCGATGGTGTGGGCGAAGGCGAGGTATGGATTTTCGATGCGCAGCGTCGCGGCAGCGATCTTGGCGAACTCCGGTTCGACGAGAACGGCCGTGGCCCGGGTGGTGCGGGCGAGGGAGGCGTATTTGGGGTTGGCGACGAACGTGAGGTCGCCGGGAGCGGCGGTGTCGATGGCGGCGACTCCGGTAATCTCCGCGTTGGGGTCGCCGTGGAGAGCGGCTCCGAGATGTTGAGCGAGATCTGCCAGCTTCATGGTTCGGATTGTAGCGCGGCGACGACGATCCGGTAGGATTGCGGGTTGCTGGCGGGAGCGAAGCTTTGAACTATCTCGTGCAAGTCACTCATGTTGCAGATATTAATGAATTCAGTTGGGACGGATATTGGGCGGGAGAGGAGCTTCGAAAAGCTCATTTTGCAGGCTCGGTGCTGCGGAGGCGGGTAAAGGCTTCTTACGTGAGGGCGTGGTGATGACAGCGATGAGCTGCAGCTCGGCGATGGCGGCTCGTGGGACATAGACCCGCTGGGTGTTGGAGCGAGTGTCGGGGGGAATGAGTTGGAGTCCTGCATCGCTGACCAGATCGTCGAGCAGCGATGCGTCGATCGGAGCCAGGCCCTCAAGCTGGTCAGGGGCGGAGGTCGCCGTCGGTGGTGGAGCCGAAGATGGGAGACGGAAGGTAAGGCGGAGCCAGAGCCCCTCGCTGCGGGGGCGGGCGAGGAAGGTGCGGCGCGTGAGACGCTCGGGGTTAGCAGCATCGTTGAGGTTGAAGTCGCGGACGTAGCAAATGTGCTTGATGTCCTTGAGAAGAATAGGGATGACGTGGCCGGAGAGATCAAGTAGATCGACCGACGGCTCGGTGCCCTGCCTGGAGAGAAAGCCCGCGAGGGGGAGGTATCCGGGGACGGTTTCTCCAGTGAGGCGGCGCACGACGACCTTTTTGCGGGAAGAAGACATGGGCCTGGCGGATTGTCGCACGGCGGAGGCCAAACGCAGCGAAAAAGGTGCAGAAAGGGTAGCCAATTCGTCATCCATGTGGTAAAGTGGCGTTTTGTGCTTAGCTTCACAGATCTTTCTAAACGGTTGATTCGTCTTAGTTTAGGACGAGCGGCGTCCCGGGTAAGACCCGGCATGGAGTGTGCGCAGCAGATATGGCCGACTACATCTACCTGCTTGAAAACCGCCTCTCGCAAGCCCAGCAGGCGTCGCTACAGACGGTGCGCGAAGTCGCGCGAAACAAAGGGCTTACTGTTTTTCTGGTAGGCGGTGCGGTGCGCGACCTGACCAGCGGTTCACCGGTGCGGGATCTGGATGTAGCGATTCAGGGAAATGCGCTCAAGTTAAAGAAAGATATAGAGAAAGCCGGAGGAAAAATATCCGGCGAACATGAGGCCGAACAGTCTTTCTATGTTCGATTCCCGGGTGGAGTGCGACTGGAAGTGGGCAGCACCCTGTCGGTCACCTATCCCAAGCCTGGTAAGCCAGTGTTCAAGCCCGCAACAATCCTCGAGGATCTGCGGCGGCGGGACTTTACCGCCAACGCGATGGCGCTGTCATTGAATGACGGTTCCTACGGATTGTTGATGGACCCGTTGAACGGCGTGGCCGATATCGAGAACCGCGAACTGAGGCTGGTGAGCAACTACGGATTCATCGAGGAGCCGGTACGGATGATCCGGGCAGCGCGATTGATGGCGCGGCTGGGCTGGCAGATGGACGAGAAGACGCAGGAGCGCTACGAAACTGGACGGCAGGAAGGATATATCTCTGCGATGGACGCCTTCCATCGCGGGTATGAGACGGAGGAGATCTTCCACGAGGAAGATCCGCTGCGGGTTCTGCATCGGCTGGAGAGCGAAGGATGGATGAAGCACCTTGCCCCGGCACTGAGTTCGGCGAAGGTGAACGTTCCCGAACTGGAACGGCTGCGGGCTACGCTGACGCAGTTGCAGTTGCGCGGCATCTATCCCGAGGGATCGGTGGCAAACTTTCCGCTGTTGACCGCGAAGATGGCTCCCAAAGACGTGACGGCGCTGAAGAAGAGCTTCCCGCGGCAGGGATTTGTGGGCGAGATCGAGGCTCTGGAGCGCGAGGCGAAGGAGTTCGCGGCGGAGTTTTCCGGTAAGGGGGCGGCGGCTCCCTCGCAGGCGTGGAAGCTGCTCTATGCAGCCAAGCCAGAGGCGGTGCTGTGGACGGCGCACACCGCGAAGGGTGCGGCGATGCAGGCGAAATTCAACAGCTTCTATAACGACTGGCCGCAGGCTCGGCATCGGCTGCCGCACACCATGATGCAGGAGATGAGGATCGTTCCCAGCCTGCCAGGGTACGACGACCTGCTGGACAAGCTCTTCTTTGAGTTGATGGACTCGAAGCTGGGTACCGAGGAGGAGATGAAGGCGTATCTGGAGCCGTATTCGCCTCCGGCGCCTCCGCCTCCAGTGCATCTGCGCAGGGCGCGCGTGGCTAAGAAGGATGCCAAACCGGCGAAGAGCAGGAAGAAGGCGGTCGAGATTGAAGCCGGGGCAGAGGCTACAGCCGAGACGGAGGTTGCAGTAGCGCCCAAGCCAGTGAAGACTGCCGCCAAGAAGGCTGCGTCCGCGAAACCTGAGGCTCCGGCTAAGGTTGCGGTTCCGGTGAAGAAAGCTGCTGCACCGGCGAAGACTGTCGCGAAGAAGGCTGTTCCTCCGGCTAAGAATGCAAAGGCGCCGGTGAAAAAAGCCGCCGTGAAGAAGCTTCCGGTCAAGGCTGTGGCTAAAAAGGCTGCCCCCGCGGCGAAGAAGGCAAAAGCTCCTGTAAAGAAGGCCGCGGCCAAGAAGGTTCCGGCAAAGGCCGCTGCGAAGAAAGCTCCGGTAAAAGCGAACAAGGCTGTGACGAAAAAGACTTCTGCGCCGGGTAAGAAGATTCCCGCAAAGAAGCCCGTCGCTGCTCATGGAAAGAAGAAGCGGTAGGAGATCGCGTCAAGACCGAGGCTCTCTAATTGCCCAGCCATTCCAGAGTGTGTTTCCGATAGTATGCGGGCACCTAAACAGGAGATTCCTCCGCTTCGCTGTAGAAGGACAAGCAAAGGAAAACAAAATGCTTACCACAATGGGAATTCCGCTTCGGGGCAGGTCTTATTAAGTCTCCGAAGAGTAAGCCGCATTCCAGTCATTGCGGCATCCTTCGGTTTCGCTCAGCACAAGGCTCTGAAGGCGTGCCTTTAAAAATCGGACTTTCAGAATGCGTTCTAATCTTGTGCGGGCCGTTTATAGGGCTTCTGCATCAGGGCGCGGGCTTCGTTGATTGCGCCCTGGGTGTTGTCATTGGTCTGGACGGCGAGGCGGTACTCGTTGACGGCGCGGTCGCGCTGCCCGGTGATGTCGAAGATGCGGCCTAGTTCAATGTGGCTCCAGACCTCGATCCACTTGGGGTCGCCATCGCCGCGGAGTGCGTCGCGGAAGGAGTTCGCCGCGGACTGGTAGTTGCGCTGCATCATGAAGATCTCGCCGATGCGGTAGGAGGCCAGCGAGCTGTTCTTGTTGGCGTCGAGAGCCTTCTGGTACTCGATCAGCGCGGCGGAGAGATCACCCTGGGCGACCTGCTGCTGGCCGCGCAGGACGGCGACGCGGACGGCGAGGTCGGGTGTGCTCTTGAGCAGCCAGTTGTCGGGATCGATGGTGATGCGGCGAGGGCGGCCGAAGGTTTCAATGGAATACTGCGACTGGTTGCCGCTGACGACGATGCGGCGAATTTCAGTTTTGCCGTCGGTCTCGATGCGAAGCTCGACCGGCATACGGAACAGGTCGAGGTCCTGGGTGATGGCTCCGACAGTACGGAATCCCTTGTTGTTACCGAGGCGGAAAACGGTGTATTTGTCGCCGAAGTTGGGCGCTCCGGTGCCATCGATCCACTGCGAGAAGAACGGCGTCAGTTGCAGGTTCGACTGGGCTTCGGCGACGGCTTCGAGGTCGGAGCTGCGGATGGGCTTGTCGGTGTACTGCGACAGGACGGCACGCAGGAACTTCTGGAAGACGTCGTCGCCCATCTCCCAGCGGAGCATGTGGAAGACCATCGCTCCCTTTTCGAGCGTCATGGACTGGAACTGGGGTGAGTAGGGATCAAGGCGGCCGAGAGAGGTGAGGGGCACAGTGTCGTAGGCGAGCGCACCGGCAGAGACGTCGGTGACAGCGGACTGGAAGGCTGCCTTGCCAGCGGAGTCTTCGAGATACATTAGCTCGGCATAGCGCGACATGCCGTTGGTGATCCAGGCATCGTTGAGGGTAGCGGGAGAGACTTCGCCGCCCCACCATTGATGGGCGATCGTGTTCGAGAGCAGACGCTGGGCGTTGCGGGCGGCGATACGAGCGCCTCCGATGGCTGCGATTTCAGGTGCCCAGGTGGCAGAAACGGCATCGTCAGGTAGCTCGACGACGTTGAGGATGGGGGATTCGGGCTGGCCGAAGGCGCCGGTCATATAGATGAATTCGCGCGTAGCGGCGCTGGCAAAGTCGGCGGCGGCATCCTTGTGTTTCTCGGTGACATAGACGTGGATGTTGTTGGTGTTGGGGAAGGAGCCGGGGTCCAGAAACTTGCCCGCGATGATGGTTCCGGGAAAGCCGGGTTTGGCCCATTTGAAGGTGTACTCGGTGCGGTTTCCGGGCAGGCTTTTGGGCGCGCTGATGCCGCTGCCGCTGCCGACGACGCGCTCGCCGGAGGGCACACTGATGTGCATCTCGGCGGTGAAGCGGTCGGTATAGAGGCCAGTCATGGGGAACCAGGCTCCGGGATAGAGGAGGATGCTGATGGGGTCGTCAATGGAGGCCAGCTTGATTCCACTGACCGGACTGGTGTCGGAGCCGGTGAGCGTGCCGGAGTATTCGAAGTTGTAAGTAGTACTGGTGCCGTTGGGGATCGGAGCGTCGAGGTTAAATCGGACGGTGCTGTTGTTGGTGAGGCGCTCGGATTGAAGCGCCTTGCCGCTGGTGTCCGTGACCTTGGTGATCTGGAGACCATTGTTCAGCTCGAAGATTGGTGAGGTGACGTCTTCGAGTGCGGTAAAGGTGACAGCGGCAGTGGCAGCGAGGTGATGGGTGGCGGGGTCGAGATCGGCATGGATCACGTAGCCGGTGACGCGCACCTGAGGACGAACGGGCGCTGCCCAGAGGCTGGCGGTAAACATGCAGAGAGGGAAGAGGGCCGTGACCAGAACTCGGAGATGCCGGGATAGTGGATGCATGTCGGGCGAAGATCCTCAGGAAATATGGTACTGCCTTGGCGATGGCCGCCGTAACCTCTTCATGATGTTAGACGCTTGCGGTGGAAATTCGGCCATGCGCTGAGGGAGGCCGCTCGATAAGGGCTTCAACGGTGTCGCAGACCTCGGTAATAGGGCTTGAACCCGAAGCGGGGAGGAGCTTGCGTCGGGTTTCAGCTAGGGCCGCGATCATGCGGGCACGCTCAGGGGTGTCGGAGAGCAGAGGCACAAGCGCGGCGGCTACGCTGGCTGCGGTGAACTGGTCTTGCAGCAACTCGGGAACGATGCGCCGACCGGCAATGAGATTGACCATGGCAATGGGGAGGTTGCCGTACTGGTCAAGTTGGGCGGGGATCTCCGAGGGGTATCGAACGAGGCGTTTGGCAAGCGCAAAGGTGAGGGGAGAGACGCGATAGACAACGATAAAGGGATTGCCGATGACGGCGGCCTGCACGGTGGCCGTGCCGCTGGCTACGATGCTGGCGCGGGCGTGGTGGAGGGCTTCGCGGGCGTCGGGGACAAGAGTGATGGAGCTGTTGGTCCACTGCATACGAGGCAGCAGTTTCTGAAAGACAAAGTTGCTGATCGTTTGTTCGTCGAGGGTGCTCGCTACAGGTATCAAAAAGTCATAGTTCGGACCTAGAAGTGCGGCAGCTTCGAGCATGGTGGGCAGGTTGGACTCGACTTCTTTCCATCGGCTGCCGGGGAGCAGTGCGATCCAATGTCTGCGCATATGCGAGCTTGATTGAGGGTCCTCACGGTTGGCGGCCATGTACGTGACGGCAAACTGCTCGCGCGAGATGGTGGGCGTGGGCAGGTAAGCGAGTGGATGACCGGTAAAGGCGGCATCGACGCCGCGGGCGAGGTAGAAGGATTCTTCAAAGGGGAAGATGACCATCATGCGGTCGACCCGCTGCTGTACCCAGCGGAGGCGCTTACGCTTCCATGCCCAGAGCTGGGGGCTGACGAAGTAGACGACGGGAATGTCGAGTTTGCGGAGTTCGCGAGCGAGACGGAGGTTAACATCGGGGAAGTCGATGAGGATGGCGGCATCGGGGCGGCGCTCCTTGATGGAGGCGACGAGACGGCGGTACTCGCCGTAGATGCGCGGCATGTGGCGGACGACCTCGGTGATGCCCATATGGGCGACGTCTTCGGCGCGGACGATGCGGTTGAGGCCGGAGGTTTCCATCTCCTTGCCGCCGAGGCCGAAGAAGATGGCGGCGGGATGGCGGGAGCGCAACTCGTCGATGAGTTGTGCACCGTAGTGGTCCCCGCTGGCTTCGCCGGCAGAGAGGAAGATGCGCGGATTGGAGGCGGCGAGAGTGATGGGATTAGCTTAAATGGTCAAAGGAGAGGTTTACATCCAGGATAGCGTCAGCTGCATGAGAAACATCACCGGGGGCGAGCCCGGCTCCGTGACGGGGGTAAGAGGGAAAGGCTGAAGATGGGCTTCTTACAAGCCTGAGGGAGTAGGTTCCGGCACGAAGGGAGTGCTGTCTGTGCCCATCTCCTGATCTTTATATTGCAACTGGTAGAGCTTCCAGTAGAGGCCGCGTTGGGTGAGCAACTCCTGGTGGGTGCCGCGCTCGCGTAGCTGTCCCTTGTGCATGACGAGAATCGTATCGGCGCGCTGAATGGTGGACAGGCGATGTGCAATCAGGATGGAGGTGCGGCCCGTCACCATGCGAGAGAGTGCGTTCCGCACATGGATCTCGGTGTCGGTGTCGACCGAAGAGGTGGCCTCGTCGAGGATGAGGATTGCAGGATCATGAGCCAGGGCACGGGCGAAGCTGATGAGTTGTTTCTGACCGGTGGACAGCGTGGCACCGCGCTCCTGCACCGGCTCGGTGAACTGCTGGGGAAGCGAGCGGATGAAGTCGCCGACGTTGACCTCGTCGGCAGCGCGTTCGAGGCGTTCATCCGTGATCCATGAAGAACCGAGGCGGATGTTGTCGGCGATGGTACCGGTGAAGAGGAAAGAGTCCTGAAGGACGATGGCGAAGCGACGGCGCAGGGCATGCATGTCCTGCTGTCGCACGTCGACGCCGTCGACGAGGATGCTGCCCCTCTGGATGTCGTAAAAGCGCATCATCAGGCTGATGATGGTGGTCTTGCCCGCGCCCGTGTGGCCTACAATCGCGGCGGTCTCGTTAGGCTCGACGACGAAGTTGACACCCATAAGTATCCACTCGATGTCGGCATAGCCGCGCAGTTCGTCGTCGGTGGCCTCGGCCACGCGGGCACGCTGCGCCTCGTCAAGAGCTTGGTAGGTGAACCAGACATTGCGGAATTCGACCCGGCCTGAGCCATCGCCTTTGACGGGATCGGCCGGTGAGACAATCTCGGGCTCGGAGTCGAGCAGCTTGAAGACGCGCTCGCTGGCGGCCATGGCGGCCTGCAGGATGTTGTATTTTTCGCTCAGGTCCTGGATGGGGCGGAAGAAACGCTGGGCGTATTGAATGAAGGCGATGAGGATACCGAGTGTGACCGTAGCCCCGGCAACATGCATGGGATGCAGAAGGTACTCGTAGAAGGGCAGGCCCGCCGGAAGCGGTGTACCGGTGAAAAGAGCGCTGATGCCGCCGCGCCAGAGTACCAGCGCGATGGCGACGGAGCTGAGCAGCTCGACCGCCGGATAATAGAGGGCGTAGGCGAAGATGGCGTCTTTGAAGGCGTCCATGTGCTGGCGGTTGACGGAGGCGAACTCATTGAAGGAACGCTGTTCGCGGTTGAAGAGCTGCACTACGGACATGCCGCTAACGTGCTCCTGCATGTAGCTGTTGATACGGGCGATGGCGGAGCGAATGCGCCGGTAGCTCTCGCGCACATGGTTGCGGAAGATACGGGTGATGTAAAGGATGATCGGGAGGACGGCCAGCGTCAACAGGGCCAGCGGCCAGCTCATGCGCAGCATGATGATGATGATGAAGGCAAGGACGAAGATGTCTTCGAAGATGGCGAGGACGCCCGAGGTGAACATTTCGTTGAGCGCATCGACGTCGGAGGTGACGCGGGTGACGAGCTTGCCTACGGGATGGCGATCGAAGAAAGCGGGAGACATGCGCTGGAGATGGCGGAAGATCTGGCTGCGCAGGTCGAACATGATCTTCTGCCCGGTCCACTGCATCAGGTAGGTCTGGGTGAACTCGAGAGCGTAGGTGACCAGCAGCGCGGCGAGGTAGAGCAGTCCGAGCTGGGTGATGCCAGCCATGGGTCGCGGGCTCAGATGGTGGGCCAGCCAGGAGAGATTCTCAGGCGGCGTGTCAGTCATGTAGGTGTCGACCGCGACCTTGACCAGGTAGGGGCCGACAACGTCGGTTCCGGCCTTGAATATAATGGCGACGGCGGAGAAGGCCGTCTGAACCTTGTAGGGCCCCAGGTAAGTCAGGAGGCGACGCATCAGGCGACCGTCGTAGGCTTTGCCCACGACGTCGTCGTCCTGCGGATTCTTCCTCGCAGCTTCCTTCTTCGGCTTTCTGATTTTGTGTTCGTCGGACATCTAAGTATCCATTCTAGATGCTTGAGGGCCAGACGGGATTCCGCCCGCAATGGGGAATCGAAGTGGCTTCGTGAAAGAATTCTGGGTGAGGCGCTTTTACCACAATGACAGATCCGGTCGGCGTTTATATCTCGGTCCCGTTCTGCAAGGCAAAGTGCACGTTCTGCAACTTTGCCTCGGGAGTGTTTGCCGCCGCGAGGATGCAGGGCTACGTGGATCGAATTTGCGAGGAGATCGAGGTAGCACGGGCCACTGCGGCGAGGGCCGGTGCGGAGATGCCGAGGCAGGCGGATACGGTCTATTTTGGGGGTGGGACGCCCAGCCTGCTGGGGGCCTCGCAGTTTCGCCAGATCTTCGCGGCGATTCGGGAGCAGTTCGATCTCGCCGTCGATGCCGAGATCACGCTGGAGTGCGCGCCGGGGCAACTGGCGGATGAGACGCTCGATGAGTTGCTGGAGCAGGGGATGAATCGAGTCAGCTTCGGAGTGCAGTCGTTTGTGGACAGGGAGACGGCTGCGGTGGGGCGGCTGCATACGCGGGAGCAGTGCGAGGCCGAGGTTACAAGGATTCGAAGGGCTGGCGTCGAGGAGATTAATCTCGATCTGATCGCGGGGCTGCCGTACCAGACCTTGGAGAGTTGGGAGTTTTCCGTTGAGCAGGCGATTGTCAGCGGCGTGCCGCATGTGAGCGTCTATATGCTCGAGATCGATGAGGATTCGCGGCTCGGCAAGGAGATGCTTGCCAACGGGGAGCGTTATCACGTAGCGGCTGTGCCTTCCGAAGACGATAGCGCCGACTGGTATCAGATGGCATGTGAGCGGTTCGATGCGGCCGGACTGCGGCAGTATGAGATATCGAACTTTGCCTGGCCGAGCCATGCGTCGCGACACAACCTCAAATACTGGCAGCGGCGGCCGTATATAGGCTTTGGGCTGGATGCGCACTCGATGCTGGTGCACGACGCGGGAGCGGTGCGATTTGCGAATACGGACGAGATGGGCGCTTACCTTGGAGAAGCAGATCCGCTTATTTCAAGAAACGATAAGCCTGATGCGGAGTTTGACATTGTTGGACGCGAGCAGTCATTTGAAGAGTCGCTGTTCCTGGGTTTGCGGTTGAATCGGGGAGTGCGCTTCGATGCGCTGCGTTCGGAGTTTGGTGAGGCGATGCTTCGGGACGTGATGCCCGCGCTGCTTGAGGTGTGCGAGGCAGGGCTTCTGGAGATGGAGTCGGACCGGATACGGCTGACGGCCCGGGGACGGATGGTATCGAATGAGGTCTTCAGCCGGTTGTTGATCACCTCTGCTCTATAGTTCAGACTTTTTGGGAGGTAAGCATGATCGATCTGCGCAGTGACACCGTGACCAGGCCGACCAGGGCGATGCGCGAAGCGATGTTCGCGGCCGAGGTGGGCGATGACGTGTATGGCGAGGACCCGACGGTCAATCGGCTGGAGAAAGATGCCGCTGCGGTGTTCGGCAGGGAGGCAGCCATCTTTGTGCCGAGCGGCACGATGGGCAACCAGATCGCCGTTCGACTGCATACGAAACACGGGCAGGAGGTCGTCTGCGAGGCGCGGGCGCATGTGATGGACTGGGAGATGGCCACGACCGCAGCCTTCTCCGGCTGCCAGTTGCGCACGGTCGCGGGCGAACGGGGCAGCCTGACATGGGAGCAGATCAGCCGCGCCATTGGACCGAAGATCTACTATCGTGCGCAGACCGGCCTGATTTGTATTGAAAATACGCACAATATGGCGGGCGGCACCGTAACGCCGGTGGCAGCGATGCGGGAGATATGCGAGGGAGCCCATGCGGTGGGGATACCGGTGCATCTGGATGGAGCGCGCATCTTCAATGCTGCCGCCGCGCTCGGGGTAGAAGTGTCAGAACTTACGCGCGGGTTCGACACGGTGATGTTCTGCCTGTCGAAGGGGCTCGGTGCTCCGGTAGGCTCGATGCTGGTGGGGAGCAGGGCGGCTATCGAACAGGCACGCATCTTTCGCAAGGCATTGGGCGGAGGTATGAGGCAGGCCGGCATTCTTGCGGCTGCGGGGCTGATTGCTCTGCATGAGATGACGGTACGGCTGGCAGATGACCATGCAAATGCACGGCTGTTGGCGGAATCTATTGCGGAAGCGCGGAACGCGGAGATCGATCTGGAGGCAGTCGAGACAAACATAGTCATCTTTCGCCTGCGCAACGGCGACGCTGCGAAGTTCTGCGATGGGTTGAAGCAGAAGGGCGTGCTGGCGAGCGCAATTGGAGCCGATGCGGTACGTTTTGTCACACATTACGACGTGGATCGTGAGGCTTGCGAACGGGCGGCGGCACTTGTGTCGGAACAACTGCGCGCATTGTGATCCTGCTGCTCAGGTCTGCGACGGCTGGCGGCGGTTTTTTACTCTGACGGCGGGGGACCCCGCATAGACGGTCCATGGCGCGAGGTCTTTCGTCGCGACTGAACCCAGTCCAAGAACCGAGCCTTCGCCGACATTGACGCCCGGCGCAACCGAGGCGCGGGCGCAGATCCACGCATAGGCGCCAATCGTCATGGCATAGGCCAGCAGGGGAAAGGCCGGGTCGTCGTAGTCGTGCGTGGCGCCGCAAAGGTACGCATCCTGCGAGAGGATGGAGTGAGAACCAAAGATTATCGGCGCGGGGTTGTAGATCTCCGCTCCATCGGCGGCGGTAACCTGGTCTGCGCATACCAGGTTCCACGGAGCCCAGACCTTCGATGCAGGATAAAAATGGCAGTTCCGCCCCATGCTGGCTCCAAAGCAGCGGAGAAGCCACGCGCGCCAGGCGTGGAAGGGACGAGGCGAGGTGCGGTACAACAAGATTCGGCAGAGATCCCACAGCGCGCGTCGAACCCTATTCCCAACGGAAAAGGCCGGACGCAAGTAAGGATCGGCTGCGGTCTCAGCCGAGATATGGTCGGTCGCGTTGTAGTGAATCTGCCTGGGCATGATGTTAAGACTTCGCTTGCTATTGAAGCGCCGATTCAAATATCTGGATGATGGTCTTCGCCGTCTGCTGCATATCGTAACGGAGATGGAAGCTGCGGAGAGCTTTTTCTGCCATCTGGGCTCGCTCGACAGGGGACGTTGCGATCCATCTTCGGAGCAGGTTCAAAGTGCCTTCGGGCGTATCGAGTTCCATCAGGCCGGCGCCGTCACCGGCAATCTCTTCGGCGATATTGACCTTGTCGGAGAGCAGGACTGGCGTTCCGCAGGCCATGGCTTCGGCAACGGCTATGCCGAAGTTCTCCTGATGGGAGGGAAGAATGAAGGCCTCAGCCGCGTAGAACGCTCCCCACTTGGCATCGCCGGTGACCATGCCGGGCCAGTGAATGCGGTCCGCGATGCCTGCTTTGGCGGCAGTCTGTTGCAACTCGGCGCTCCATTGCTGCTGGTCGGGTCCAACCATGACCAGGTGAAGATCAGGGTCGCTCGCTGCAACCTGAGCAAAGGAATCAATCAACATATCGCAGCCCTTCTTGCGGTGGATTCTACCGAGGAAGAGCAGATGCCGCTTGTCTCTCACCTGGGGGCACTTTTCAAAGAAGGTCTGCTTGAGCAGTTCGGGATCGCCCGTAGGTCCCTTTGCGCCATAGGGAACGACGTAGGGATTCCAACGGTGCAGCCAGAAGCTCTCTTCCGCAAGACGCTTTTCCGCCTCGGATGTGAAAAGGACGCGATAGGCTCCGCGCAGGTTCCAGTACTCCGACAGCAGCCAGTAAGGCCACTTCTTGAGATGCTTCAGAGGAAAGGCATGTTTGAAGTAGGGGTCCAGCATGCCGTGAGTGAAGACAAGGTAGGGTGTGTCGGTTCCGGACAGCGCGCGGCGTGCGCCCACTCCGCAGTATTGCCAAAGCCCGTTGACGACTACGCCGTCGAAGCGGTGACGATTGGCCTTGATCCATGGAACGAGACGGTTGTTGTAGCCGTAGTTCATGCTGGTTGGGCCGAGTGCGTGGACAGGGAAGCCAATATCTTTAAGGAAGGGCGCTGCCGGATCGTCGAATGTCGCTACCTCGCCGATGTAGCCGATGGAGGAATAACTCATCAGAACCCGTACCGATTGCGACGGGCCACCGGCAGCCGGATTCAGAGTTCCCATAATGTGAAGAATACGCATCGGCGATTGGCCCCTATTTGGAATATTACGATGAAGCATTTTCGCGAAATACCGGCTTCGAAATGGAGATAGGTATCAGGCGATGATCTTTCGCGTGAGTTGTGCAATGGCCTGACGCAGGCTGGCGATGTCTTCCTCGAAGCTCCAGGTTCGGATTCGTTCCAGACCGCGTTGTCCCATTTTGGCGGCTGTCTCTGGTGTTGCCAGTACGGTGCGCAGGGCGGCGGTCAGAGCTTCGACATCGCCTACGGGAAAGACACAGCCTTCAACCCCGTCCGAGATTAGGTCCGGCTGGCAGCCGCAGTCGTCGGAGAGGATCACCGCGCACCCTGCGTTCATGACCTCGTTGACGATCAGGCCCCAAGGCTCGTGCTGCGAGGGCAGCACGAAAACCGACGCAATATCGAAGAAGGCCGGTAATTCCGACTGGTTTCGGAAGCCGCAGAAGCGGATTCCGCTGAATCCTGTCTCCGCCGCTTGCCGTTCGAGTGCGGCGCGCTCCTCGCCGTCTCCCACGATTACAAGGTAGGGATGCGGATCGACTCCCGGAGCGGGCGACAGGTTGCTGTAAGCCGAGATCAGGTCCGTGCAGCGCTTGCGAGTCTGCAACTTCGAGGCAAACAGGATGACTGGCCGGGAGGGGGCGAGGTCTAACTCTTTCAGTAGTTCTCCGCGGCTTTGCTCCGCTTCACGGCTGCGTTGTTGGAAGTAGTCGTTGTCGACTGCGTAGGGCATAAGAAACTGCGGAAGGTCGCGGCCGAAGTGGTGACTCCAGTACTCAGAATTCAAGGCCCCAACCGGCAGGACGCCATCCACCAGGCTCTTCAAAGCCTGAAAAAAGAGTGCCTTCGCCGCCAGCTTTGATTTGCTGCGAGCGCGGTCCTTGAGCCACATATCACCGCGCAGCAGCACTGGAATTCCCAGAGCCTTTGCCGCCAGCATGGCATGGAGCGAATTGACGGTCGCATATCCATGTACCCAGAGCAGGTCGAAGGGAGTCTCGCCGCGGCCGCCGCGTAGTCGTTTGAGGATGCCGTAGTTGAGCGGGGTGGTGATGCCTGCCGTGGCGTTGTCTCTCAGAACCGGCAAAAATTCGTATCGATACCCATCGAGCAGAGGGACGTCCCACTTCACATCCACGCCGAAGCCCTGATCCTTGTATCCGCGAATGGAGAAGTCGGAACCGAAGAATACGGTCAGATCGATATCCGGTTCCTGAGCGATTCTCCGCAGGAGAGGTGCCTGATATTGAATTGGATGGCTTACCATGTAGGCCAGTTTTACTTTGCCGGTCATCCTTTTATCCGTTCGCAGAGGAGGGTAAACCGCATCGGCGATCTCCTCGAATCAAACATTATGGTTGCGCAAGAGCGTCGGGCAGCTTGTCATCGGAGGCCGACGACGAGGATAGAGGCAAGGCCCACCAGCGTGGACATGCCGCCCGACTTGATGGCCGCCTTCATCGCGTTTGTCGGAAGCAGGACGATGTCATTGGCCTGCAAGACTGGGTCGGGAGCTTCTCCTTTGATGACCTTGCCCGCGTCAACCTGGACGACCTTGCGATCGAGGCCCACCGTTCGCACGATGCGCAGATCTCCCAGCTTTCCTTCGAATCCAGGTCCGCCGCCAAGGGCGGCTGCCTGCATCAGGGTGAGAGGAGCATTCTGTTGAATAGGAATTGCGCCTTGATTCTTGAATGCGCCGAGGAGGTAAACAACTCCCACGCGAGAGACGACGACGGTATCCCCTGGAAAGACCGGAACATTTGCGCGTGCGCTGTTGGCAGGGTCTGTCCCAAGGTCAACGACGATCGGCTGGGCCACGCCAGGCCGATCGATGGTGATCACATGACTTGCAGTCGCAGGCAAGCCGCCCACAATAGACAGAACGTCAAACAACCGCTTCTGGCCGGCCACCGGGACGACACCGTGCGCCTCACCGGTTACGGTGACGGACTGGTTGGGAGCTTCCGTCAGTTGGATGTTCACCTGGGGATCGCGATACATGCCTGCGCTGGTGAGCCGCTTTGCGATCAGGTCCTGGGCCTGATGGATCGTAAGACCCTCGACGTGCAAATTGCCGATGAGAGGCAGTTGGATCGTTCCGTCCAGGCTTATCCTGGCTTCCGGCTGATAGTCTGTCGTCCCATAGAGATGGATCGACAGCAGATCCCCGCGATCGAGAATGATATCGCGGCTGGCCGGATAGAGAATTGCCGGATCGGTGGTCGGCTCCAGCGGCGGATTGACCGGCGCGGATATTCCCAGCGCTGGGCCGCTGAATTGAGCCCTGGCCGGTGAAGAAAACAGGCACAGCGCAAAAATCGCGGTGGCTATCGCGAGCGCGCTCCAGATGCCATGCTTCAGTGAATGCTCCATGCGCATATCCAGTCTGAGACGATCGTTTTGCATTAGTCAGTCTCCCCGGTTCTGCGATCTTTTGCTCTTGAATCCGACTGAGGTTCCCAGCTTCCCGAATCTCCGCTTGAATAGGAATAGCCGGAGTATCCGTAGTAGCCGTAGTACTCCGGTGAGTTGATATCGACTGCATTCAGTACGATGCCGGTAATCGGCGCCCCGGAACGCAGCAGGAGGTCGCGCGCTCTGCGGACCACGTGTTTGCTCGATTTGCCGTGGCGGACAACCATGACCACGGCATCGGCGTGACGGGCCAGGATGACGCCATCGGTCACGGAGAGGATGGGTGGGGTATCGACGACGACATACGTGTAGAGATCACCGCACTGCCTGAGTAGCTGATCCATCGCCTCGGAACTCAACATCTCGGTTGGGAAGGGCGGCATAGGCCCGGCCGGTAGGATGTCGAGGTTCGGCACCTCCGTCACGGTCTGCGTCGCCTTCTCCAGCGATACCGCTCCGGTGAGCACGGTGGTGACTCCGGTCTTGCCGCTCATTCCGAAGCGATGATGAACGCTGGGCCTGCGCAGGTCGGCGTCGATCAGAAGTACGCGGGCATCGCCCTGCGCCAGGATGCAGGCGAGATTGGTGGCCAGCGTGGTCTTGCCTTCCGATGGCGTGGCGCTGGTGAGAAGGATGAATTTGGGAGGATGCCCAGTGGTCGACAGCAGCAGCGAGGTTCGCAACGCTCGAAACGATTCCGTAAACTGCGACTTCGGTTGGGAGAGGACACTGAGATTCTTCTGGGTGGGGGTCAATCCGCTGGATTGCTCGACAGAGAGCCGGCGTGCCTTAGGGATGACGGCGAGCGAGGGGAGCTCGATGAGGCTTTCGATCTCCGCGACGCTGCTCAGGCCGGTGTCGAGGCTCTCGATGATGAAGGCGATGATGATGCCGCCGAGCAGCCCGAAGACCATACCCGTGAGAACTACAGTTGATCGGCGCTTGAGCGTCGGCTTTGCGGGAGGCAAGGCCTGGTCGACGACATCGATTTCCAATGATTCGAGTCCCGCTTCCACTCCGGCGGTGCGAAGTCGTTGGAGGAGTCCCTCATAGAGAGTTCTGTTCGACTCGAACTCGCGTTGCCGCAGCGTGTATTCAATCAGGTCGTCGCGAAGTTTGTAAGCGTCCGTCTTCTGCTGCTCGAGAGCGGCCTTGGTCTGATCTTCGTTAGCGCGGGCGACGACGAAGTTCTCCTTGGCCTGAAGCAGAAGCCGGCTCTGCTCCTTGCTGACTTCTTTGGAGAGTTCATCGATCTGCGCGCGGAGAGCCTTGGCCTGCGGATGATTCGGCCCAAGTGTCGCCTGCATCTGGGCGTAGCTTGCCCTGGCCGTCGCGAGCTGCGTGCGCAACTGCGTCAACTCCATGGGAGCTGCTCCCGGCGCCGTGTCGATGGAGCTTTCGACCGAATCCGGGTCCATGCCGCTCAGCACGCGATAGCGCGACTCCGCGATGATGCGTGCGATCTTGGCTTCGCCGGCAGCCTTGGAGAGATCTTCCAAGGAACTGCTGATCTGATTGTGATTCGGATCGAAGCCTACGATGCCCAGCTTGCGCTGCAGGTCCATCATCTGTTCCTGGGACGTTTCGACCTGCTGCTTGAGATCGTCCAATTGGCTTGAAAGCCATCGTGAAACGCGCTGGGTCGAGGCGAAGCGGGTCTCATAGCTGCGCTGGATGTAGGCCGAGATGACCTTGTTGACGATGTCGGCAGCAAGCTTTGGGTTCAGGCTGCTATAGCTGATGCTGATGATCTCGGTTTTGGGAACAAGAACGATGCGCAGCCCGCTTTGGAGCGTATGGACTGTGGCCTGCCGAACGGCGGGGTCGTCGAGGTTTCCGTGCGGCGCATCCTTGCCGACGAAGTCGGGGTTATTTGCCAGATTCATCTCGCGGGCGACGGTCAGCATCAAGGAATCGCTTCGGAGAATCGCGGTCTCCGTCAGCATCTTCGACGCAGTGTCGGTTCCGCCCAGCGCCTGTACGGCGCTCAGGCGATACTCATTGGAGGCGCCGGAGCGCACCTGAATCCGTCCCGAGGCTTCATAGAGCTTTGGCTGCGTCTGGGCTTTGTAGATGCCATAGCCCAGGCCGAGAAGAATCGCCAGGATAAGGATCTTCCGTCGCTTTTTAAGCGTAACGATAGCGTCAGACAGGGCTGTATCCGTAACCGCGGAACCGAATCGAGGTGAGTTCAGTCCTGAAGTATCCCCATCGGCTGAAGGCTGCGTGTTTTGAAGACCCATTACTCTTTAGTCTACTAGACGGTTCCTTCCGTAAGGAAATCAAAGTTACTATCTTTTCAGATAGGCCAGGGTAGTTCGGTTGCTCCGCCATGATCTTTCAAATTCAGCTATGCTCTAACAGGATGTACGATATCTCCCCATGATGAACAATCCCATTCAAATTGCCGTTGTCGGGTCCGGATATGTCGGCCTCGTCGCCGCCGTCTGCTTCGCGGAGATGGGCCACGCTGTCATTTGCGTCGACAACGACGATCGCAAAGTCGCAGCCTTGCAGGGAGGCGATACGCTGATCCATGAGAATCACCTGCCGGAGCTTCTGGAGCGATATCGCAACACGAAGATCAGGTTCACGAGCGATCTCGCCGAAGCGACGCGAGAGTGCGACGCCATTTTTATCGCGGTGGGAACGCCGCAGAGCGAGACAGGCGACGCGGATCTCTCCTATGTCGAAGCGGTTGCCTGTGAGATCGCACGGTCGATCACCAGCTACAAGGTCATCGTCGAAAAGAGCACCGTCCCCGTCTACACCAACGAATGGGTGCGGCGTTCAATCGAACGGAACGGTGTCGATCGTCACCTCTTTGACGTGGTCTCGAATCCCGAGTTTTTGCGCGAGGGAACGGCGGTTGCCGACTTCCTTCACCCGGATCGCATCGTCGTGGGCGCTGACAGCGATCGAGCGTCGGAACTGTTAAGCCGGATCTACGCTCCTCTCACCGGCGGCGAATACTATCAGCGACCCGATGCTATTGCGGGTTCGTGCAGATCATCCGCGCCGCCCCCCTTGCTGCTTACCTCGACCAAGAGTGCCGAGATTATCAAGCATGCTTCGAACGCTTTTCTCGCGCTGAAGATTTCGTTTATCAACGCTGTCTCGAACCTGTGCGAGGCCGTCAATGCCAATGTTGAGCAGGTTGCTCTCGGCATGGGGCTCGATGGCCGGATCGGCCCCAAATTCCTGCGACCCGGCATTGGGTATGGGGGCTCGTGCTTTCCCAAGGACGTGGCAGCATTCCGCTCAGTCGCGGAGCAGATGGGGATCAACTTTAATCTCCTGAGCGAAGTCGAGAAGATCAATACCCAGCAGAAGAAACGCTTTCTGGGCAAGATTCGATCCGCTCTGTGGACCCTGCGAGGAAAACACATTGGAGTTCTTGGGCTGGCCTTCAAGGGAGAGACGGATGACATTCGCGAATCGCCCGCCATTGAACTGGTCGAGATGCTGTTGGGAGAAGGCTGCGCTATCGCGGCGTTTGATCCTGCCGCGATGAAACGGACCGAGGAGCGGTTGCCCCCTGGCGATATGCTGCGTTATGTGGATTCGGCGTATGAGGCTGCCAAAGATGCGGATGCCCTGTTGATTCTGACCGACTGGACGGAGTTCGCTGCACTGGATCTCAACCGCCTGAACAGGATCCTGCGTTATCCGATCGTGCTCGATGGCCGCAATCTCTATGACCCCCAGGTCATGGCGCGGCACGGTTTCACTTATATCAGCATCGGCCGGCCGGCGGCGTATCCGGCGAGAGAACCGCTCCAATGAGAACAGGCGATGGTCTTATTCAGATTGTCTGATCTACACCGAGACACTCTTCCGGCCTGCAACAGGACAGGTTCATGCTGGCTACGGACGGCCTGTTTGCAAGGAAAGGCTACTGATAGCCGGAGAAAGGTATGCAAACATCCATGCCGCAAAGGGTTTTAGTCACTGGAGCCGCGGGCTTTCTGGGTTCACATCTCTGCGACGCGCTGCTTGCAGAGGGATATACCGTTGTCGGAGTGGACAACTTCTGCACGGGACATGCCTCGAATCTTAGCCACCTCGCGAATGAGTCCCGTTTTAGCTTTCTGGAGCAAGATATCTGCAAGCCTTTCGATCCGGGCGAGGTGGGCTTCATCTTCAATTTCGCGTCACCTGCCAGCCCCGTAGATTACACTCGGCTCGGAGTTGAGACGCTTCTTGTCGGTTCGGCGGGAACGATCAACATGCTCGATCTGGCGCGCAGATACCGTGCAGGCTTTCTTCACGCATCGACCTCGGAGTGCTATGGAGAGCCCGACGTGCATCCGCAGATCGAGACCTATTGGGGCCATGTCAACCCTATCGGTCCCCGGTCTGTCTACGATGAGGCCAAGCGTTTTTCCGAGGCTGCTGTGATGGCCTATCACCGCTACTATGGAGTGAATACCCGCCTGCTGCGCATCTTCAACACTTACGGACCTCGGCTTCAAATCGATGACGGGCGCGTGCTCTCCAATTTCATGGTGCAGGCGCTTCGCGGAGAGCCACTCACGATCTACGGCGACGGCTCGCAGACGCGCAGTTTCTGTTATGTCTCCGACCTCATCGACGGCACCCTTCGCCTCTCGCGCTCTGAGGAGCATCTCCCGGTCAACATGGGCAATCCCGTCGAATGGACCATCCTCGAATGCGCGAAAGAGGTACTGGCCGTTACGGGCTCCAGCAGCGATATCGTCTTAAGGCCTTTACCGCAGGACGATCCTACTCGCCGTTGTCCGGACATTACAAAGGCGAGGACGCTTCTCGGCTGGGAGCCGGATGTTGATCTTCGCCAGGGGTTGCTGAAGTCACTCCAGTACTTCCAGGACGGAATCGCCTAACCTGCGTTCGCCTTATCAGTATTGCGGATACGTGTGCAGCTTGGGGAACCAAGTGAACTGTACCGCGACCGTGGTATTTTTCTGGAGACCGGGCTTGTAGATTGGAGCCTTCCAGCCTTCGTACTGCACCCAGCCATTGAGTTCCAAATTCTGGCCAAGGCGTTTCACCACGCTCGCTTTAAACTGGTTCTGCGTGGTTCCCCCGGGGATGAAGTCGTGCGGCGTCTTTTTGTTCAGATATTCGAGCTGAACCCACTCATTGCCCGAAAGGTGATAGGTTAGCCATGCTTGGCCACCTTTTGCCTCGCGGCCAATCCAGTCGCCCATGATGATTCCCTTGTTGGTGTAGCCCTGCCGTTGAATGGTCTCCATATAAATGAAGGAGCCGTTGTTGCTGTTCGATACGCCCGGGTCCGTGGTTACGGCTTCCACTCTGAAATCCAATTTGGGCAGTCTTGGGAAGTGTGAGATGTAAAGGCCGGTACGATAGGCTGCGCGCCGCGGCGCGCTGATAGGCGTGACATCGTCGTGGACGATCGAGTCGGCATAGAGGGTTGCATAGCGCCGTAGAAACGGAAGGCGATAGGAGAAATTGAAATCGCTGAACCGCGCCCCGGGATCGTTGCGTGAGTATTTCTCCGCGAACGTCGTGTCGTTGAAGTCGAAAAATCCCTTGAGGAAGGTATGCAGCGTTACGGGCGCGTGTCCAGCGCCTCCAAAGATGATCGTTCGTTGAAGGCCGAATTCAAAGTTCACCGTGGGGCGGAACGAAAACATCTCGGAGTGGACCCACGGGCTATTCGGATAGGTATGCCCTTTAAGACTTCCGATAAAAAAGTCATATCGCACGGGACCGAGCAGCTTTGAAACCGCAGGGATATGGAGCGGCTCAACTCTGTTGACGCGAAACGAGTAGATGTTTTCGGCGTTGTTGGACCATGCCATCGCGCCTCCCGAGGCCGGTCCCAGCCATGCGTCGGTCTTGCCTCCCGAGATCTCATGGCCAAGCAGGTGAAAGGAGAGAGAGGCCTCGACCAGGCGGAACGGATTCTGCGCGTCAATCGGTCCAGCCGGAATCGTTGCCTGTGGCTCGTTGGGCGGAGTATAGATAATTTGATCTATTAGCGAGAGCTGGCTTGCCAATGCGTGGGAGTAGCCGGGTGCGGAGGGCGAATGCTGATACTCTCCTCGAAGATAGAGCGAAAACCGGCCTAATTCATTGACGCTGGAGAAGCCGGTGATGTTATTGAAGCCGGGCTGGTAGGGGCGTCCATAGTCGTTGCTGATGGTCTGTCCCAGATGATAGCTGTCGCGGAGCGTCGTGCCGCTGATTCCCATAAACCGCGTGTAGACGGATTCCAGCCCATAAACCGCGCCCCGGGCCGCAAAATTCGTAGGCACCTCTGCCTCGAACTCCGTAAGCAGCTTCGCCAGAATCTCCTGTGCTTCTTCGTTATTGCTATGGATGATGTCGTACTGCGATTTCTGGAGCATGTGCAGCGCGCTTCGCCGCGTCCATGGCCTCATGCCCAGGAACATCGAGTCGAGAAATCCCATCGAATAGAGCCGTGTCATCGCCGGATACACCCAGCTATCCACGGGAATATACGTTGACCCGTAGTGGTCCGTCGGCATCTTTTTTGCAACTGGTGGTCCATAGGGCGCGTATGCCGTGAAAGGCGTTTGTGGTGAGGCAGTTTCCGGTGGCACGGCAGGCGCAGGTGCCTTCTTCGGCGGCGGCATAGCCGGAAGGGTGGTCTGGTCTTGTGGAGTGAAGACAGGCTGTGATGGAGTAGGCGATGAATCAGCTGTTGCAGGCTCCTGTGAAAATGCCGCTGAAGCAGCACAGACAACCAGAACGACAAGAGGAAGATAGATCGCTTTCCGCACTTACACCTCAGATATCTCGATTCAAAAAAATCCAGGAACGATGCAATAGGATATGTAGTGAAATTAGATGCGCGAATAGCTTCCCGCATTTGCACGGTCAACCATTTGCCGCAGCAATCTTTCTCCGTAGCGTATCGCCTACATGATTTGTCCAGGACTCGGTACAAATCTTCCTTCCAACCAGAAAATTTTTCATATGGGTGACGGGATCGCTTGCTTCATCGTCGTGCCGTTCGCTCGCTGGCGCTGCAACGCAGTCGATTAAAACCGGACCGTCGCCTCCTCGTGTCCGCCCGATGGATTCCTGCGCGACTCGGTACAGGGCGACTGCGTCGTTTGCGTCTACGGGGATGCCGGGAACCCCGGCCGACCGAGCCCTGGCGCAGAGATCGACGGCGCTGGCCTTCTTGCCCTTCTCCGGGAGGATTACGAAGATGATTGGCAGCTCCAGCTTTCCCGAGAGAGCGAGGGCGCTCTTCCATAGGTCCTTGGACACCTCCGTTCGATCAATGTAAGCAACGACGATGTTCGACTGTTTCAATGTCTTGCAGGCAAGCGCCGCGCCGAGAGCCAGCTTCAGGCGATCTTCCCCATCGTCGATCCATGGCAATTGCCGTTTTGCGAACACCTCTTCGGCAAATGCATCGTCTCGCTCCTTCTTTTTTCGATCAACCGAGATGTGACGGGGCAGGGAATCGACCTTGGCGCCAAAGAGAAGACCCATAGCGGCACCTGCCTGTGCGTCACTGACCAGATCTCCGGGGTGTAATTCAATGGCCGTGCTTACGCGACAGGCCTCCTGCCCGCGCACCGAGTCCGGCCTCTTACGTAGCTTCTTTCTGCGATGAAGCGTGGCGGCATATTCGTCCAGCAATCTCATCTCGACGATTGCGCTATAGATCTGACGCAGCTTTTTGTTGGGCACCAGTGGATTTTCGTGGGGCGCAGTCTCGTTCACGCAAGTTCCTCCATCCAGCACTGCTTCTTACACAAATCGAGGGCTCCGCTGGGAACCCTCGACCAATAAACACATTATTATCGCTGCGACTAGGCCTTGGCTGGATCAGCCGCTTCTATGTTCAGGCCGAGTTCCGCAAATGCCTTCTGTGCCTGCTTTGGTTTGAACTTGCCTTCGCGGGAGAGCTTCGACAGCGTCGCGCCGACGATGGACTCCGCATTGACCTCGAAGTGCCTGCGCAGATGCTCGCGGTTGTCGCTGCGACCAAACCCGTCCGTTCCCAACGCCACCAGCCGCGTAGTCAGCCAGGGGGCTAGTTGATCCGGCATAACCTTCATGTAATCACTGGCCGCGATGATGGGCCCCTGCGTTCCGGCAATCGTCGTCTGCAGATAGCTCTGGCGTTCCTTCTCCGCCGGATGCAGCCGGTTCCACCGCTCAACGGCAAGCGCATCGCGCCGCAGCTCGTTGTAGCTGGTAACGCTCCAGACGTCGGTGTGAACGCTATACTTCGTAGCCAGAATCTCCTGCGCACGCAGCACTTCGTTCATAATGGTCCCGCTGCCGAAGAGTTGAGCAACCGCCTCGCCACCGGTCGCAGGTTTCAGCTTGTACAGGCCGCGCAGAATGCCCTCTGCCGCGCCTTCCGGCATCGCGGGCATGGCGTAATCCTCGTTGTACATGGTGATGTAGTAGAAGACGCTCTCGCCCTTTTCGTACATCCGTCGAATGCCATCCTGCACAATTACGGCCAGCTCATAGACGTAGGCCGGGTCGTAAGAGAGGCAGCTAGGAACCGTGCTGAAAAGCAGGTGGCTATGCCCGTCCTGATGCTGCAGTCCTTCGCCGAGCATGGTGGTGCGCCCGGCCGTGCCGCCCATCAGGAAACCCCTGCCGCGCGCGTCGGCAAATGCCCAGACCATGTCGCCCACCCGCTGGAATCCGAACATCGAGTAGTACATGAAGAAGGGAATCATGGGTAGCTTGTAGTTTGCGTAGGCCGTACCCGCCGCCGTAAACGAAGCCATCGAGCCCGCTTCCGTAATGCCTTCTTCCAGAATCTGCCCGTCCTTCAATTCGCGATAGTAGAGCAGCATGTCCGCATCGTGCGGTTGATACTTCTGTCCCTCGGGAGCGTAGATCCCCACTTGGCGGATCGCTGATTCCATGCCGAAAGTGCGGCCCTCGTCGGGCAGGATCGGCACGATCAGCTTGCCGATTTTAGGGTCCTTCAACAGGTGGCGCAGGATGCTGACGAAGCCCATCGTCGTCGAGACGGCACGTTTGTTCGAGCCGCCCGTCCACTCGGCAAAGTAGCCCAGTTCCGGTGCAATGAAGTCCGACTTCGGCACCTCACGCTTGGGCAGATATCCGCCCAGTTCCTGCCGTCGCTGTTGCAGGTACACAATCTCCGCTGCGTCCTCGGCGGGACGATAGGGCGTGCCATGGTTTGCCGCCTCTTCGGGAATGGGAATGTCGAACCGCTTCACAAATGCGGCCAGCTCCGCGTCGGCCATCTTCTTTTCGTTATGCGTCGCATTGCGCGCCTGCGACGATCCCATGCCATAGCCCTTGACGGTCTTGGCAAGGATAACCGTCGGGCCGCCCTTGTGCTCCATTGCTCTCTTGTAGGCGTTGTAAATCTTCGCCGGGTCGTGGCCACCTCGATGCAGATGCTGAAGCTGGTCGTCGGTCATGTCTTTGACCAGATCCAGCAACTCCGGATACTTTCCGAAGAAGTGCTCGCGGATATAGGCTCCGTCCTTTGCCTTGAAGGTCTGGAAGTCGCCGTCGACGCACTCTTCCATCCGGCGCAGCAGCAGGCCGGTGTGATCGCGCTCGAAGAGGGCATCCCAGTCCGAGCCCCAGATCACTTTGATGACGTTCCATCCCGCGCCGCGGAACATGCCTTCCAGTTCGTCGATGATCCGCTTGTTGCCGCGCACCGGCCCGTCGAGTCGCTGCAGGTTGCAGTTCACCACGAAGATCAGGTTGTCCAGCTTCTCACGCGAGGCAACTGAGATGGCGCCGAGGGTATCGACCTCGTCGGTCTCGCCGTCGCCTACGAACGCCCAGACCTTGCGCTCGGTCGTTTTAATAAGGCCGCGATGCTCGAGATAGCGCATGAAGCGCGCCTGGTAGATTGCGTTGAGCGGCCCAATGCCCATCGACACGGTGGGGAAGTTCCAGAAGTTCGGCATCAGCCACGGGTGCGGATAGGAGCTGAGGCCGGGAGAGTCGCGCAACTCGTGGCGGAAGTTCTTCAGATGGCTGTCGTCGAGCCGGCCCTCCAGATACGCCCGCGCATAGACACCCGGCGATGCGTGGCCCTGGAAGTAGATGAAGTCTCCGGGTTCTTCTCCGTACTTTGCGCGGAAAAAGTGGTTGTATCCCACTTCAAGCAGCGTTGCCAGCGACGAATAGGTGGAGATGTGACCGCCGATGCCGGCATCCTTCTTATTCTGCCCATGCACCATCGCCATCGCGTTCCAGCGAATCAGGGCCTCGATCCGGCGCTCCAGCGTCCGGTCGCCTGGGTAGGGAACCTCATCGTGCTTAGGAATCGTATTCAGATAATGGGTCGTCAGCTCGTTGGGCGCGGGCACGCCCGCCTGCTGGGCTCGCTGCCGCAGGGCAACCAGCAGTTCGGCGCCTTGCTCCCAGTCATTGGCAACGACGTCGTCGAATGCCTCAATCCACTCGGACATCTCTTCGGAAAAGTCAGTTTTGGCCGGAGTTTCAAGTTTCATCGTCATAAGCAGTCCTTATATTCCCAATTGCCGGGGTTGTAGATGGGCACTCCCAAAAAGCACTGCGTCTAGGATAGACGCGTCAAGGCACAAACGTCACTAGTCGCCGTTTTTTCAAGGGAATCGGCGAGCCGGACAACTGATAATCGACCGTGCAGTGATCTCTTGAATTCACGCTGGAAATAAATTCTATGTGGAGTAGTCGGCGTTGATCTTCACGTACTCTGCCGTGAGGTCACAGGTGATGAAGCGGCATTCGGCCTTGCCCTGCCCCAGGTCCAGCGCAATGGTATACTCGCGCTCCTGCATCGCGGCATGGGCTGCCGCCTCGTCGAATCGAGAGGAACGCATTCCCGCCTCGAAGACCGGCTGGGCGCCTATAGTGATCGTGACCTTTGCGGGGTCGAATTCGGCTCCGCTGTATCCCGCCGCTGCGAGCAGGCGGCCCCAGTTGGGATCGGCGCTCGACCAGGAGGTTTTACAAAGAGGGGAGTGGGCAATCGCCTTCGCCACCTGCTTTGCCTCAGCCTCTGTCTTCGCGCCGGTGATGTGCAACGTGACGACGTGGCTGACTCCCTCGCCGTCATCGACAATCTGATGGGCAAGCGATCCGCAAACCAGGTTCAGGGCATTGGCAAAGGCTTCGCTGACGCGCTCGTCCAGTTTCACCCCGCTGGCTCCGTTGGCCAGCAGCAGAACCGTGTCGTTGGTGGAGGTGTCGCCGTCGATGGAGATGCAGTTGAAGCTCCGCTCGACGGCGGGCGCCAACAGACTGTTCAGATCTTTGCTCTCGGCCGCGAGATCGGTGAACAGGTAGACCAGCATGGTGGCATGGGGAGGACCGACGGGCGCTCCGAGTTGGGGATGGATCATGCCCGCGCCCTTGGCCGCGCCGAAGATTCTTACCTCGGCTCCATCCACGTCGATCACGGCGCGAGCGGTCTTCATCCGGGTATCGGTCGTCAGAATGGCTTGGGCGAAGAGTTCCGCATGCCTTGACGTGCTGCCCAGCGTGGCCTGTGCCGCAGGCAGGGCTGCAATAACTTTCTGTGCCGGGAAGGGGACGCCGATGATGCCGGTGGAGGAAGGGAAGACTTCGTCGAAGATGCAATGAAACGTCTCGGCCGCGGCTACACAGGTTTGCACACAGGCGTCGATTCCAGCCTGTCCGGTGGCGCAGTTCGCGTTGCCTGCATTGACCAACACAGCTCCTACCCTTCCGCCGGTGGAGAGCAGATGCCGGCGTCCCACGGTGACCGGAGCGGCAACAACCTGATTTTTTGTGAACATCACCGCGGCATTCGCTGTCTTCGCCGCTATGGCGACCGCGACATCCAGCTTTCCGCTGGCCTTGATGCCGGCCTTGACTGCGCCCCATTGGAAACCGAGGGGCAGAGATTGGGCGCTTGCCTTCGACTCGTTGCTCATGCACTTACTCTATCAAGGCTCGGCGACGGCAACGACCTTTCAGATATTCTGGTGATGTTGCGTCAAACTGGCGCAGCTTTTCGACGGGGAGAGTCTGTTTATGTTGCTCAAGGAATTGCGAACATCGGTGCTCGAAGCCAATCTCGAACTGGTTCGGCGGGGTCTGGTTCTCTATACGTTCGGGAACGCCAGCGGTGTGAACCGGGAGCAGGGGCTTGTGGTCATCAAGCCGTCGGGCGTCGACTATGACGATCTGAAGCCGGAGCACATGGTCGTGACCGACCTCAATGGCAAGATCGTCGAAGGCGCTTTGAAGCCTTCCTCCGACCTGGACACCCATACGCTTCTTTACCGCGAGTTCGCCGATATCGGGGCGGTCGTGCATACCCACTCAGAGTTCGCGACCAGCTTTGCGCAGGCAGGGATGGCGATTCCCGCGTTGGGAACGACCCATGCCGACTACTTCTACGGGCCGGTTCCGGTGACCGAAGAACTTACGGATGAGGCTATCGGTGGACGGTACGTGCATGAGACGGGACTGGCTATTGTGAGACGTTTCAAAGGGATTGATCCGCTAGCCGTGCCTGCCTGCCTGGTTGCCGGCCATGCCCCCTTCGTGTGGGGCAGGACGGCGCACGACGCGGCCCACAACGCCGTGGTGCTGGAGGCCGTGGCGAAGATGGCCTATCGCACGCTTACAATGCGGCCCAATTGCAAGGGAGTGTCGCAGGCGCTGCTCGATCGGCACTACTTCCGCAAGCATGGAGCCTCGGCGACCTACGGACAATCCAACTGATTCCGGATCTGCAATGCAAAAAAAATGAAGCACCATCTTCACGGCCGTTCTTTTTCCCGCCAGGATGGTGCTTCATTTTTGGGGTGGATCCTACGACGCTAGAAACTGACGGGTAGAGTCCGTCCTTCGGCAGAGCTTACTCTTGCCATTTCGAGCAGACGGATGACCTGATAGGCGTCTTCGGGCTGCACCTCCAGTGGCGCTTTGTCGTTAATGGCATCCCGGACGTTGGCGTAGTATCCGCGATAGTCGCCGAGTTCGGTCCTGATCGGCGTGCGGGTCAGGGTTCCCGGGTCCGCTGGATTGGGGGCAACTGTCAGCGTTCCCCATTCGGACTCAGGCTCCGCAAGCCATTGCCGCGTATCGCCGACAGGCGGAACTTTAGCTCCGGCTACGAGCGCCGGTTCCTGCGGATCGAGGCCGTATTTTTTGAAGCTGCCAAGAGTTCCGTG
>Ga0207674_10001312_pt1 | contig 32457 bp, 17 predicted proteins | sample KBSCornC72_FD_184303 | JGI IMG/M metagenome (GOLD analysis project Ga0207674, IMG submission 184303) | Corn rhizosphere microbial communities from Kellogg Biological Station, Michigan, USA - KBS Corn C7-2 (SPAdes) (version 2) | ecosystem: Host-associated > Plants > Roots > Rhizosphere > Soil ...
TGACGCGATGGAACGGCTGGAGGAGCTGGCCGCGGTTCCGGGCGTAGACCTCTTTGTGGGACCGGCAGACCTTGCGGCGAGCTTCGGTCATCCGGGAGAGACAGCGCATCCGGAGGTGCTGGAGGCCGCGGCGAAGATCGTAAAGGCCGCACGATCGCAGGGGAAATGTGTTGCCTCAGCGTGTGGGCCAGCCGATTTTAGATTCTGGATTGATCAGGGAATCGACCTGCTGTTTTGCGCTAACGATATTGCCTGCCTGAAGCGTGGTGCCGGATTGGCCTTGGAAGAGGCTCGGGCTTTGCTGCCGCAGTTGCGCTAGTTTCTCAACACGACAGTTCGAGGCCGAATTTTGCAGGCCGCTTCTCTGTGTGGCCGAAATACGGTTCTCCCGTAGCAATGTTTTCAAAAAATGATATTTACTTTCATTTGTCGGGTCGGTATAGTGGCTGGCGTTGTGTGAGGGGTCGATGGGACGAGGTAAGGCGAGACTGCTAGGCAGCTGGTGGATTTGTGGAATGATCGCGCTTGTCCTTGCATCCGTTTCGCTGCTCGGCCAGTCGCGCGATCCCGAACCCGCGGTACTGCATCCTGAGAGCTACCGGCATTATGTGGAGATGTTTCGCGAACAGGAAAAGGAAGCCACCGGGCAGACGGGAGCGGACTCTTGGTCCTGGATGAAGAAGGAGATTCCATGGTTCGACTCCTCCGACAAGCAGTTTGAGGAGATGTATTACTTCCGCTGGTATGCATGGCAGAAGCATCTGGTAGAGACGAAGCGCGGATATGTGATTACAGAGTGGCTGCCCAAGCCGGAGGCGAAGGACGGATTTTTTGGGGCGCTGCCGGATGCGGCTCCATTCCATATTGGCGAAGCGAGGTGGCTGCGGGAGAAGAAGATCGCGGAGGATGATGCCCGCTTTTGGATGTCTCCTGACGCTGATCCTCGGAAGTACAGCTTCTGGGTGGCCTCGACGGTGTACGGCTTGATACTTGCAAATGGCGACTCCGCGCTGGGGACGGAGTTGCTACCCACGCTGAAGGCAAACTATGCGGCATGGGAGAAGAGCAACCGCGACGCAAACGGTCTGTTCTGGCAGATTGACACGCGGGATGCGATGGAGAAGTCTATCAGCGGCGATGGGTACAGGCCTACCCTGAACAGTTATATGTATGGCGATGCGCGCGCAATTGCGGCAATGGCCGGCGTAGCGGGAGACTCGGCCACGAAAGCGGAGTTTACGGCCAAGGCAGATGAACTGCATAAATTGATTGAGGCCAGGCTCTGGAACCCGAAGGACCAGTTCTATGAGGTGATATCGCCGGCAGCAGATTCCGCTATTCGGAAACAGAAAAAGTTCAAGGACCCGGACACGACGATGCAGTTTTCCGGTGTCCGGGAGTTGATCGGCTATATCCCTTGGATGTTCGGAATTCCTCCTGTCGGACATGGCGTGGCGTGGAAGCAGCTATTCGATCCACAGGGATTTGACGGGAAGTTCGGGCCAACGACGGCAGAGCGGCGGAGCCCGAGGTTCCGTTTTAAGAGTAGCGATCAATGCACGTGGAACGGGCCGAGTTGGCCCTATGCGGATACCGAGACATTGCTGGCTCTGGCTGAGTTTGAGAATGGGCCTCGACAGGATGTGATGTCGAAGACCGACTATTACAACCTGTTTTCGAGATACGTGTTGGCGCAACATTTGAAGCTGGCGAACGGGCATGTCATCGATTGGATCGACGAAGACCTGGATGCGGACACGGGTGAGTGGATTGCCAAAAACATGCTGATTGCCAAACACAAGCAGGTAGGGCGAGGAAACTACTACAATCACTCGGGATTTGCCGATCCCCTCATTACCGGCCTGATTGGGCTGCGCGCCCGCGCAGATGATCGCGTCGTGGTCAATCCCCTGCTGCCTGAGGGAACGTGGCGGTACTTTGCCTTGGATGGGCTGCCCTATCACGGACATCGACTGACGATCTTGTGGGATGCGGATGGGAAGCGATATGGGCAAGGCAAGGGAATGCAGTTGATGGTGGACGGGAAGAAAGTTGCTTCACGGAAAGATCTGGGAAAGCTCGAAGGCACCCTGCATTAAAGGATGACAAAAGCGAAATTTTAAAAGGTGGGAGAAATAACGATGCAATTGGCTGGTTTGGGCGTACTGGTTTTGACGACAGCAATGATGACGGCTGCTGCTGTGGCACAGGATGTTCCGGCAGTGGTGAAGGTAAAGCCGGGGAGCTTTGTGATGGGGGCGGGCGCAGAAGCATTGCCGGATGGAGTGACGGAAGGATTTGGCGTGATGTCGCGCAGGCCGGCTCACGGAGATTTTGATGAAGTTCCTACGCACCGGGTGATGATTTCGCATGGCTTCGCGATTGGCCTAACTCAGGTGACGGAGGCGGAGTATAGGGAATTCGATCCGTCGTACCGCGCCAGTGTAAGCGCGGAGGCACGCTCTTCCAGTGCAGAGCCCAAGGGCAAGAGTGGAAATCCTGTGGCTGCGGTATTCAATGAATATGCTGCAGGAGTGAGTTGGAAACAGGCAACGGCATATTGCGCATGGCTGACGAAAAAGACAGGCAAGCCTTATCGGCTGCCTACGGAGGCAGAGTGGGAGTACGTTGCCCGGGCCGGAAGCAGCGGCTATGCAACTCCTCCAGGTATTGATGTTGCAAATGCCTTTGGCGCGAAAAATATGGGAGTAGGGCGTCCTGAGTGGGTCTTCGATTGGTATGGACCTTACCAGGCGGGAGTTCAGGTCGATCCTGTGGGGCCAGCCAGTGGGTATACAAAGGTGGTGCGCGGAGGCGGTCTCGACTTTCGCCATGCCAAGCCGGGACAGCTTGTGCCCGCCAGGTCGCCCTATTTCTCGCGTGCGGCAAACCGAGCCAGCATGGCTCCCGCCTATGCGGAGGTGGATGGAAATATAGGTTTTCGCGTCGTGCAGGCTCCGATGCCCGCGACGAAGCCGGGGCCGGCGCAGGAGTTGTTCTTTGAGACGGCGGTGAAGCAGACAGCAGACCAGATTGCCGATGGACCGGATTCGTCAAAGCCCTGGTACCACGTGCATGAGATATTCCCGAACCTGCGAGGAAAGTCGATGCCGGAGGTGGGGTGGAAGCTGGGGCTGGCGCGAGGCTTGGGGATCAATTATCACAACAGCGCGATCCAGGAGATGCCGAACGGCGATATGCTCGCCGCCTATTACAACACTCCAAATAAAGAAGATGATCCTGACCAGACCGTGCTGGTGATGCGGCGTCGTGCGGGAAGCGAAGACTGGGACATGCCGGAGCCATGGCCTTACTTTGCGGATGCCGCTAACGCCGCTCCTGTCATTTGGAATGATCCTGGTTACAAAACGTCGCAGCCGGGCAAAGTCTGGTTCTTCTGGGGATTTCCTCGTCTGATCGGCGCTCCTCCATTTGCCTATATGACCTCCGGAGATAGCGGCGCGAGTTGGTCTCAGGTCTCTTTTCCGAACTTCCCTGAGAAGATCGGCCGATATGTTTCACAGCCCATCAACAGTGCGGTGCGGGCTAGCTCCGGACCAAACGCGGGAACAATCTACATGCCCACCGATTCGACTGGCCGTGACGCCGATGGAAATGGCAGTGTGAGCGCCGTGTGGGCTACAAGCAACGATGGCATGACCTGGTATGACACCGGCGGAAGGACCGCGGGACGGCATACGACCATCGTGATTGGAAAAGATGGCCAGACACTCTTGGGGTTCGGCGGGAAGAACTCGGAGATCGGAGGAAAGATGCCGCTGGCGACCAGCAAGGACGGCGGCAAGGCGTGGGTGAAGAGCAAGACGAACTTCGATGAACTGCTGAGCGGCGAGCGTCCCAGCGTGATCCGGTTGAAGAGTGGACGGTTATTCTTTGTGGCGGACTATAACCCGACACACCAGAAGCACATCCATAAGGACGGCGCTTATGTTGCCTTGAGCAACGATGACGGCGCGACCTGGAAGACGAAGCGGCTGCCTGCGAATATTCTGACGGTTGGATATACGACGGCCACACAGACGGCAGATGGAGTGATCCATGTAGTGACATCGAAGAACCTGCCGAACTTTGAGATTGAGTTGAATGAGGCATGGGTGTTGTCTCCGGACGCTGGCACAGAGGGGACCGTTGTTGCGGAGAAGATCGCGGCCGTGAAGGGCTTTTCCGAAAAATATGCAAGCGGAAAGACAAAAGTTCGATGGAGTGCAGGAAGAGCCGCGGATGGTCGTATTCTCCTCGAAGGACCGGAGACCTTTTACTATCCCAATGGTAAGGTGATGTGGTCGATGAAGTTTCACCTGGGCAAGAAGATCGGGGAAGAAGATTATTTCCGCGCAGACGGTTCGCAGATTTGGAAGAAGATTCATGGCCCGGATGGAGAATGGACCTGGATTAATTTCGATGCCACGGGCAAGAAGGTGGCCACGTCGAAGTGGAGAGGGAAAACTCTGCTGAGTAGCGACGTTCCGGATGCTCCTGCAACTCAGAAACCGGAGGGGCTGTGAAGCGGCTGCTTGCGCTGATCCTGCTGCTTGGCTTCGGGGTGGGCGCGGCAGTTGCAGAGGACGCCTATGTCTTCGCGTATTTCAAGGAGCCGGGATCCCAGGGAATGTACCTAGCTTTGAGCAGGGATGGTTACAAATTCGAGCCGCTGAATGACGGGCAGCCATGGCTGAAGCCGGAGCAGCAAGGAGAGATCATGCGCGATGTCTTTATCGCGCGGAATCCCGACGGTAAAGGCTTCCGGATGGTATGGACATGGGGTTGGCGGGGCGATTCGTTGGGATATGCCGAGTCCGCAGATTTGATGACTTGGTCAACGCAGCGGAAGATCGAGATCATGAAAGATTTCTCCACAGTACGGAATGTCTGGGCTCCGGAGACTTACTGGGACGCGAAAGCAAAGGAGTGGCTGCTGATCTGGTCGTCTGCGTTCAATGACTCGGACAAAGGAAACCGCATCTGGGCTTCGCGTACAAAGGATTTTGTGACGTTTACTAAGCCTGCCGTTTTCTTCGATCCTGGATTTGTTGTGATTGACGCGACGATGTTTCACAGGCGCAAAGACTGGGTCATGGTATTCAAGGATCAAACCATGGATCCACTGCGATATCAGGTGCGGTGGATGTCTGGCCCGTCAGTGCAGGGGCCATGGGGGGAGATATCGGGCCCGATTACGGAAAGTTGGTCCGAGGGGCCTTCTGTAGTGAAGGTGGGCGATGAATTCGTGGTCTATTACGATCACTACCGCGCTCCGCGAGCTAAGTATGAAGGTGTGCAGACGAAGGATTGGATGCATTGGGAGAGTGTGGATGACCGGATGAGCTTCCCGGATCACGCCAAACATGGCAGCTTCTTTCGTGTGAGCGATGCAGAGGCGCAGCAGTTACTCTCACGTCATGATGGTACCGGGAGTAGATTTTGATTTGACCCTGTACTGCGTCTGAGCACTTCAGAGGCAGCACACCTGCTTTGCGGGGAATCAGTCTTCGAACAGCCAGTCGAGGTTCGGCAGATGGCCGTCGGTTCCAGTTGTTGAGAAGCTGATGTGCGGTGTGACGTGCGTATCTTCCGGGATGAATCCAAGGACGATATAGGCTCCCTTGCCCAGGTCGAGGTCGTTGCGGCCGACGGCGAGCGGCTTGCTCCATACGGTGATGGGAAGAGCCTTGCCTGTAGGAGTAACGGCGTTAGGGAGCAGAATATTCCACTGTTCGGTGGCAGGCGAGACGTTGAGCGCTTTGCGCGAATTTGACTTGAAGAAACCGACGAGGATCTGCGCCGGCTGTGACAGTGTGAAGTGAAGCGGTTCGCTTTGCCGGGTGGAGACGCGAATTCCTGTGAGGCCCTTAAGTTCGGGAATCACTGAGACGATCGTTGCCTCGGGGTTGTCGGTATAGAGAGACTGCCCGGCGGCAACGGTGAAAGTCTCGCCTGCACCGGATGCGAGTGTGAAGGATACCTGAGGCAGTGGAGTGGGATTTGGATTGACGGCAGTGACTGCGTTGCCGCTATTGAGGGTCTTCAGACGCTGGCGGAAGGTAGCCAACTCCTGCTCGTAGACGGGGAGAACGTCGCGGAAGTGCTCTGTGTTTGGACCTCCGGTGACGGGGATGCGACGCTGGCTGGTATGCATGGCAGCGGCGTCGCGGTAAGTGGTATCGGTAAGATGAACCAGTTCGCGGAAGTGATCTACCGATTGAGCAAGAAGAGGCTCGGCCTTATTTAGATCGGCGAGGTCGCGGTCGTAGCCGAACTGCATGACCAGCGCAGCGGCTTGAGTCTTGACGTTGTAAAACTGCATCAGTGCATGGATGGCGAGCATATCGTTGACGATGCGCTTGTATTCAGCTTGATCTTTGGTGATACCGGGTGCGGCAGCTTCAGCCTCGGCTACGGCCTTGGCAGAGGAGGCTGCTGCTTCGGCGGCAACTCCGATGGGAGTCTCGCCATGATGAGGCTGATGCTTGACTTCGTTGACCACGTAGTCGCTGAGGCGCTCCCCTGGGGGAGCATCGCCGGTCCAGAGAGTCTGGGCGGGACCGAAGCGAGCATCGTCAATTAGTTGAGGCATAGTCATGCCGAGCGAGAAGACCTGGCGATTGCCTTCGGTAATGCCGATGCGGGGAAGCAGTTTAGGAGAACAGATACCGGAAAGTTCATAGGCGTTGAGCAGATGCGTGGCTGCGTCAGTGTTGCCAAACCGTTCCGCAAAGCGGGATATCCAGTAGGTCCGCTCCCTTTGCGGGTCACGGTTTGGATTCCACCCATAGCGGGCCCAGGCCTCGTACCATATCCAGTCGCGATCAGTCTGTTGGAGCAGAGGTGTGGTGTTGTCGGCAGATACTGGCCAATCCCAGTAGCGGAGAGGATACACATGGACTCCGCCGATGCCGATGCGCTGGAAGTTGAGAACGGTCTGACGTATGAAGTCGGGGTTCCCCCAACGGAATGGTTCTAGATTGGAGAGCAGGTGGATGTTGGTGATGGTGGTGTTGGAATTGCCCACGAGCATCTCGAAGCGATCACGGACAGGGCCACGGATGTTTGTCCAGGTAAGCGATTCGCCATTCCATTTCCACATCGTGTCGATATTGGAGTAGAGCGGTTTAGCTGCCTTCAATACGTCTTCGATGTCGGTCGCGTGGGCGCGAACCACGATGGGCGGCTCGGCGACCTTGTGCCCGACCTGCTTTTCAAGCTCTGTCACGCCGTCCTTGACGCCAGGAATGATCGTTTGGGTAAGCCACTCGGTTCCGTAGTGAGGTCCCAGGGCCTCGCCAAGAGTCATAAAGAGGCCAACGTTGGGGTACTGACGGATGAACTCCGAGATCGCATAGCGGGTATAGTCGCTGGCCAGCGGCGTTGGCTTGGAGAGGTGATAAGGGATCTTGTGCGCGCGGGCGAAGGCATGGCTGAGGTGGATGTTGTAGAAGCCCTGTAGAACCCAGATACCGCGCTTGTCCGCCTCGGTGGTGAGCCAGCGGAACATGGCGATATTTTGTTCCAGTTGAGCGGTAGGAATCTCCTGCGCCTCTGGATATTTGGGAAGTCTCAGCAGTGACGTAAACGGATGGCCGTTCCAGAGGTACAGAGTGTTGTAGCGTTCGTTGACGAGCAGGTCGAGATAGTGAGTCCACCAGGTCTTGTCGTAGAAGAACGGAAAGTCCTTGGGAGTATAGGGATAGTCGTACTCCGCGCCTTCGTAGGTGATCTCGGGCTTCTGCATGCCGATGGCGGTGCCGCGGAGCTTGAGCTGAGGATGGTCCTCGTAGTCGAGCGTGGCCGGGATAGCATGCGCCTGTTTGATGCGACTGGCCAGTTCAAGCGCACCATACAACGTGCCCGAGGCATCGTAGCCGGTGACCACGATCGTGTTCCCAAGGCGTCGTAGGATGAAGGCCTCTTTAGCGTCCGGCCAGAACTGTGGAAGTCGCTTGTCGTAGGGTTTGATTGCCGGATCGCCGCGTTGCGCCAGGATGATAGTCTCGCTGCCCGGCAGACCGGCTACCGCAACCTGCAGGCGTTCTGCCGCAAACTGCTCGCGCGGAGTCGGATGAGCCGAGGTGCGGATATGGGGAGCTGCAAATGCGGGAAGGGAGAAGAGAAACAGCGCAAGAATTTTTTTCATGATTTGGAAATTAGTCGTTCACTTCAGGTTTGGCGGCTACGGCATTCTTGTCATGGTTGTCGGAGATCTTCTGGAAGACAATGGCCTGATAAGGGCGATTGGGAAGAGCGATGCGCGATTTGCCAGAAAAGACGCCCGGGACGACCTTCGAAGTCATGTTGTAAGGGTCGATGATGGTCGCCGAGAAGTTAGCCGTGGTTGGCAGGGGAAAGTCGTATCGTGCAGGCCGGTGGAAGTCGAAGTAGTAGAGGTAAAGCTGATTCGGCGTTCCGGCGGAGAGATAATATGCGCCCTGATACTCGGTGAGGCCGGTCGTGGTGATCTTCTCGATCAGAGCGCGGAGGAAGGCGATGCGCGGCGCGGATTCCCCACGCAGGCGGCCTGCGTCGGACCAGCTCGACTCTCCCGTTTCGGAGATAAAGACCTCCCCGTGCGTGGCATACGTGCCGTTAATGATCGCCAGCCAGACGCGGCGAGTCATTTCTTCGGCGGAGAGATTTCCCCATCGGCGATCTACGTCGCCTTCGTATTGGATCTCGTCGTAAATGATGGGTTTGCGCCACGCTGCGCGACGCTCCGCAGACTTCTCGAAATCGTAGCGTTGCAGGCTGGCATGGGTGACCCAGGACTTGGTGTTGTCGTAGATAGGGCCGGAGTTGTGGATGGAGCGGAGATGCGAATAGGGATCTTCGGCCACGGTGATGCGGAAGAAGCGGTCCCAATCATGCATCGTCTTGGTCTTCACGAGGTCGTACTCGTTAGCAATCGACCACCAGACGTTCCGGAATGCGGAAAGACGGGCGATGGTGTAGCGGAGATAGAAGTCGTCAGCCTCCGCTCCCATGGACTTGTAGCCCCAGGCATCGTAGGGATGAAAGAGAATCAGGTCGGCCTCGATTCCCGCCTTTTGCAACTCAAGAAGCCGGCGTTCGAGGGGTTGAAAGTATGCCGGGTTGAAGCGGGTGAGGTCGTTTGTAGTTCCGGTGCGCGGGAAGGGGAGTATCTGCTTTTCTCGATTCTTGCCAAGCGGCTTCGGTAGGACACAGATACGAGTCTTGTTGAAGCGGGCCTGCTTCATGCCCGCGAGCGAATTTCTGGCGTTATCCTCGGCGGTGAAGAGATAGGCATAGCAGGTGGTCCCGAAAGGAAAGTAGGGGGTTCCGTCGGCGTATTGGAAGTGAAACTCGTGTGTGGTGGTAACCGGGCCATGGTTGTTGGCCGTGAATGGGCGGGTACAGGTGAATACCCCGGATTGATTGGCTATCTGGGGTGCGGAACTCGCGGTCTCGTAAGTCCAGCGGCCGGGTGCATCGGGCATAAAGCGGATACGATAAACACCATCGCCATCGTAGAATCCTGACACCTCGACCGTGCGGTGATTGAGGGTGAAGCGTCCCGAAAGGGTGACGTCTTTATATGGATTCCCAGTGGAAGGACCCTGGAATTCTACTTCAAACAGTCCCCACTGCTCAACAGTTTCGGAAGATGGAGTGGAGACCGCGGCGGCAGTGGCTATAGAAGGTTGCAGTCCGGCAGCTAAGGTGGCTGCTCCTAGTTTAATGAGATCTCTGCGATGCATGGAGTCCGTTCTGTGGGTTGAGTGCCATCAATATGGGCAATGTGTTACCGAGAGTATGGTTCTACCAATCGTGCGTCAGGGTGTCAATTTGAATTTGGAAATTATTGTGCTGAAACGAAATAATATGGTGTACAGGTAGGTTTACTATGGGTGCGGAAGCAGTGGAGGCGTATGGCTCGGAAGAACGCGAAGGCGACAGCGGTGAAGGTGGCTACGGAGAAGACCGCGCGGCGGAGAATTCCAAAGTGGGCGTTACAGACGACGGATGCTTCTTCAAGCGATGAGCAGTATTATCTGCGGTCGATCGGACGCGCGCTGGATGTGCTGAACTGCTTCGACGGGCTGACAGCGCTTTCGCTGAAAGATATTGGCGTTAAGACGTCCTTGCCGGAATCGACCCTGTTTCGCGTCCTGCTAACGCTGGAGAAGCATGAATATCTACAACAGCACAGAGACGGAACGTATCAACTGGCTCCGAAGCTGATCTTCGGTTGGCTGGTCCAGGCGGCCGACAAGCTGCGTGACTTGGCGCGTCCTGAGTTGGAGCAATTGGCGAACGAATTCAATGAAACGGTGAGCCTGGCGTATCTCTACGACGACCGCATCCATGTGCTCGAGTGCATGGAGACCTTTCACGAGATCAGAATGTCGAACAAGGTGGGGCGGGTGCTGCCGCCGCATTGCAGTGCCATGGGCAAGGCAATCACCGCCTTCCAGGAACGCGCGCTTGCAGACCGGATACTGGAAGTCTACGGTCTGACCCCGCGAACGGAGAAGACAATCGTAGACCGCAACCGTCTGTTCAAGGAGTTGGAGGAAGTACGCAAGACTGGAGTGGGATACGACCGCGAAGAGTCGATTCGGGGGGGGCTCTGCATCGGTGCGGCGGTGCGCCCGAAGGAGTTGCCTGTCGTGGCGGCAATCAGCTTAAGTACTCCTCTGGTGCGCATGACCAAGGACCGTGAGAAAGCGATTCGGTCGGCGGTGCTGGAGTCCGCGGCAAGAATTGCCGAACTGGTTACAGCGCAAAGCTGAACGCCGGATATCAGATGATTTTCACTTTTGCAGGTCTCGATCTGCGGGGGCAAGGGCAAGGCGCGCTTCGTTTAGTTGACGTCGCTTCGTGAGCCCTTGGTAGGCCGGATTTGCGTCCGGCGAAGAGGAGGCGGCTCAACGGTCTTTCCAGTATGAGTTCGCCCGGCCACCGGATGCCCGAATTCTTATCGGCTCAACGGCAAAATCCCATATGTGGTAATTATCGTTGTTTTATGGTTGATAAGATTATTTATCTTTTGAAAAACGTACTTGACAACCGTATGAAGGCTATCTAAGTTGATGGACGCTAGAACTCAACAAAGAGGCCCATCCAAGTGACCAGAAATTCAAACCGTAAACATATTCTGCTTGCGTTGCTGATCTTGATGTTCGGAAGTGTCGCCGTATCAGCGCAGGAATTTAGAGCCACAATCAGCGGACGTGTGACAGATCCATCCGGTGCTGTGATTCCGGGAGCGAAGATCACCATAACCAACACAAATACCCGGGTGTCGGTCAATAGCAAGACCACCGGCTCCGGTGAGTACTCTGTGCCGTTTCTCCTCCCCGGAAAATACGAGGTATCGGTTGCGGCGGAGGGCTTTAGCGGATTTACCCGGGACGGTATCACGGTTCAGACCGGAGATCGGCTGGGTATCGATGTAATGCTGAAGCCGGGCAGCATGACTCAGGAGGTTCGCGTGACCGCTGACGCCCCGCTGATTCAAACGGAGACTGCAACCGCAGGCCAAGTGTTGACGGCGGCTGAGGTTGAGAACCTGCCTTCGAATGGACGCAGCCCACTGGGCCTCGCGAAGACGATGTACGGTGTGGTCCCGAAGTCGAAGAACTCTGTGGTGCAGACCCGGCCTTTCGACAACTCCGCTTCCAGCGATTTCTCAATTGGAGGAGGAAACTCCCAGTCCAACGAGGTCCTGCTGAACGGTGTACCGAACATGCAGGATTCCAGCCGCGTATCCGGTTATAGCCCCTCGATGGATTCCGTGGAGGCTATCCGCGTCGATGTCTTTGAGGCAGACGCGTCTTATGGCGATACCTCAGGCGGAACGGTAAATCTGACAACGAAAGCAGGAACGAATGCGTTCCACGGGACGGCGTCGGAGTTCAACCAGTTCTCCGCGATCAACGCACCGGCGCGCTGGTATATTCCCCCGACTACGGTCACGCCGGCCACGCGGCAGAATCAATATGGCTTTACCTTTGGCGGCCCGGTATGGATTCCGAAGGTCTTCAATGGCCGGGACAAGCTGTTCTTTTTCTACTCCTATGAGCGATTCAAGGGAACGACGCCCGATGCGCAGACAAATACAGTGCCGACCGAGGCTGAACGGAATGGCGATTTCTCCGCGCTGCTTGCGCTGGGAAACCAGTATCAGCTCTATGATCCTTCGACGGGCGTAGTGAGCGGAAGCGGCATCAAGCGGTCGCCCTTTGCCGGCAATATCATCTCGCCGAGCCGTATCAATGCTGTCGCCAAGGCATACTTGAAGTACGTGCCCCTACCCAATCTCCCGGGTTCGGCGGACGGCGAGTATAACTACTTCTCGAACGTTCCGACCATCGATGACTACAACTCGCACTCCGGCCGGTTGGACTTCAGCTTCAACGCGAACAACAAGCTGTTCTTCGAAACTCACCGGAGCGAATACAAGAGAACGCAGAGCAATATCTTCCAGAACATCGCCACGGGCACAAGAACCTACAACGTGTACCAGGGTGGACTGTTGGATTACGTCCATACCTTTACGCCAACCATGACGATGGACTCGCGCTTGAGCCTGACCCGTTCCTATTCGAATTCGACTCTATCGAGCCAGGGCCTTTCTTCCTCGTCCCTGGGCTTTCCGGATTACATCGATGCCAACTCAACTGAACTGGTCATGCCAAGAATCACGTTTTCAGAGCCGAGCGGAACCAAGTCGTATGCGGGCTTGAGCACGACGCCCGGTACTCTCTCGGCCTTTGATACGGTTCAACTATTTGCCGCATTGACCAAAGTTATCGGCCACCAGACCATCAAGATCGGGCCGGATATCCGTGAGAACAAGTATGCCAAGCTATCGCCTGGATCGCCCTCCGGCTCTTACTCGTTCAACAATACCTTTGTAAGTTCGAATAACGCCGGTGCGACGAACCCTTTTGGCGGATCACTAGCATCCTTCCTTCTCGGAATTCCCACCTCGGGCACGCAGACGATCGCGACGCCGACGACCTACAACCAGTGGTATACCGGCGCGTTTCTGCAGGACGATTGGAGAGTATTTCCATCCCTGACCTTGAATCTTGGCATTCGCGTGGAGCATGAGACTCCAATCACCGAGGCGCATAACAAGGCGGTGGTTGGTTGGGACTCGACCCTGGAGAATGCTGCGACGGCTCCTTCCATCGCAAACTATACGGCCAAGCCCATCCCGGAGCTTCCTCTGTCTGCCTTCAACCCCAGGGGTGGCGTGATTTACGCGAGCAACAGCCGGCGCAACGAATACAACACCGCACCGGTCTATGTGAGCCCCAGGTTCGGCTTTTCTTTTGCGCCCCCGGCATTCCATGACAGGACGGTGATTCGTGGCGGATTCGGCATATTTGTAAATCCGTTCAACGACTACAGCACTCCACAGAGCTACGGCTATACCGCGACCACGGCGCTCGTGTCGACGACGAACAATAACCTGACGCCTGCTGCGTCGCTGTCCGATCCCTTTCCGGTCGACCTGAACCCTATCCAGCAACCCACTGGATCGGCTCTCGGGGTCAATACGAATCTGGGGAACGGAATCGTCTTTCGCGGCCCCGACCTGAGTGTTCCTTATTCGCAGCGCTGGAATATGGACATTCAGCAGCAGCTCTCGAAGAACCTGATGATCGATATCGGTTATATAGGCAATCATCAGGTGCATCTCTCTTACAGCAACGCGGTCAGCAGCATCCCGCTTCTTCCATTCCTGAGTCATTCACCGGTCCGGGATACGGCGGTGACGACGAACATGACCTCAACGGTGGCCAATCCATTCCACAATGTGGCCGGTGTTGCGTCTTCCCTATCGAGCCCGACGAAGATAGCGAAGGCGAAGCTGTTACAGGGGTATCCGGAGTACACCTCCGTAACTCAGCAACTGGTTCCCGGAGCGTCGGGCCTGTTCCACGAACTGATTGTTCGTGTACAGAAGCGTGCTTCGCACGGCCTGACCTTCAACTTCAACTATGAGTACTCCCACAATCTAATCACGGGACAGTTGAACCCCGGTGGTCCGCTGACTTATGGGGAATCAACGTCGGACTATCCCCAACACATCTCGGTTGCAGGAACCTACGTGCTGCCCTTTGGGCACGGGCAGACATTCCTCAACCACAGCCGTCTGGCCGATGTTGTTCTGGGAGGATTCACCGCAAATGCAACCTATATCTATCTCTCCGGGACGCCCATCCAGTGGAGTAATCCTCCGGCCTTCGCGAATGGAACCTCCTACGACAATCGGCTTAAAATTAATCCTCGCAGTTACAACCAGGTATTCGATCAAAACTTGTTCGACAGAGTTTCTGCCGATCAACCGGATTCTTACAACTACCGCACGTTTCCCCAGTACTATGGGCGTGGCGACTCGACGACAAACCTCGATATGTCAGTGCAGAAGGAATTTCATTTCTGGGAGCGGGTCAGAATGCAATACAGGTTCGAAGCCTACAATCTCACGAATCGGAATCAGTTTGCATTGCCGAATATGTCGCCCACGTCCACTGCTTTTGGCGTGATCACCGCTTCACAACTCAACAAGCCGCGTTCTTTCCAGCAGGGACTGCGAGTAGTCTTCTAGAATGCTCCAGCAAGCGCAGGCAAAAGAGGGAGACGTTACTTCGTCTCCCTCTTTTGCCTTTGCGATACGACGATTCAACTAAAGTGCAACGTAAAAATCTCTCCCGCCTTGATGGGGAGAGATATTTCGTCGGCATCTTCTGCCGAGGCAGGCTTCATTACGCCGAGAGCGAGGAAGGCAATCTTCTGTCCTTTGGGAGCGGCAATCCGATGGGTGCGGTCGATCGTTCCTTTGAACGTTGCGACCGTGGCCTTGCCGTTTCGCCATATAAGGCCAACCTCGAGGCCGCCTCTCGCACACAGGCCATGGAAGCTCCCGTTGACCCAGGCCTTTGGCAGAGCCGGGAGTAGCCGGATGAGGTTCCTCTTTTCTTCCGGATCGTTGGCGTGAGACTGTAGCAGCATCTCGATGAAGCCCGTGGGACCTCCGAGATTGCCGTCTATCTGGAATGGAGAGTTCTCCTTCAGTCCGCAGACATCGAAGAGATTGTGCCGAGTGCACTGACGGAAGAGTTGCAGAATGTTCTGATAGGCAGCCTCACCGTCTTCGAGCCTGGCCATGCAGTTAATGATCCAGGAGCGCGACCAGCCGGTGCTGCCGCTGCCTGCAGCAAGGCGCTTATCCAGTGTTACCCGGCAGGCGTCAGCCAGCGCCGGAGTGCTCCGGGATGTGATCTGGTCGTCGGGAAAGAGCGCCCAGAGGTGAGAGATGTGACGGTGGCCGGGCTCGTGGTCGGTGTAGTCTTCAGGCCACTCCTGCAGACGATGATCGTGCGTGATCTTGAATGGCGGCAGCCTGGCGCTCGCGGTATCCACCTCCTTCAGAAGATCGACGTCTGCACCGGCAGCAATTCCATTTTGTCTGAGAACATCGGCGGCTTGAAGAAGTCGCGTGAAGACGGCACGGACGATCTCGATGTCCATCGTCGGACCCATGCAGAGGTTGTAGGAGTGTCCGTCCGGAAGTTGATATTTGTTTTCAGGAGAACAGGAGGGCCCTGTAACCAGGTGCCCGGCATAGGGAGTTCCTTCGGGCGCGAGCGTAAGGTAGTCGAGAAAGAAGCGGGCGTTCTCGCGCAGACGGGGATAGGCGCGCTCGCGGAGAAAAGCAACATCGCCGGTGTAGTCGTAGTGGTCCCAAAGGTGAAGGGAAAGCCATGCTGCCCCCATGGGCCATATTCCGCCGCCCAACGTATCGATCGGCGAGGAGTCGCCCCAGATATCGGTATTGTGGTGGACGACGAAGCCGCGAGCCTTGTAGTAGTCCTTTGCGGTGAGAGTGCCCGATGCGCGGGTGCCGTCGACGAGATCGAAGAGAGGGAAGTGGAGATCGGAGAGGTTGGCGCGTTCGGCCAGCCAGTAGTTCATCTCGGTATTGATGTTGACGGTGAATTTACTTCCCCAGGGTGGATCCACCGACTCGTTCCAGATGCCTTGCAGATTGGCTGCGAGCGTGCCCGGACGGCTGCTGGAGATGAGCATGTAGCGTCCAAACTGAAAATAGATGGGCAGCAGGTGGATATCTTCGCCACCGTCTTTAATCTGCTGGACGCGCTGATCGGTTGGCATTGCGGCGTTGGAGTCCGGGCCGAAGCTGATCTCGGCTCGTCGGAAGAGCCGCTGATGGTCAGCCACATGGCGGCTGCGCAGGCTGGCATAGCTGCGGTTTGCAGCAGCGGCGAGGCTCTTGTTGACTGCATCGCGCATTGCAGACGCTCCGGCGGGATAGCGGAAGCTGGTAGCGCAATCGATAAAGAGAGTTGCGGTCGTTGCATTCTCGACCGTGAGAACTCCGTCTTTGGCCCTGACAGACCCGCCGTCGGAGTTGGCGAGCAGTTCGGCATGAAACTTAATGCCAACCTGATTTTCCTTGATTGGCAACCCCGGATTGTCATTGACAGGGAGAGCTTCGCCGTCGAGAGACAGGCGGTTGGAGGCGATGGCTCTGGTGTCGAATGGCTTAGGGCCGGGCCGATCGAGACGAGCAGAGAACGATATCTTGCCGGGTTGCGTAGCTGTGAAGCGAACGACGATCGCCTGATCCGGCGCTGAGCTGAAGATCTCGCGAACATAGCGTATTCCGTTATGAACAAAACTGGTGGTAATGATGGCAGTGTCAAGGTTGAGTTCAAGGCGGTAGTCTTCGACCTCCGTCTGCGTCGTTAGGCCGGAGGCGGAGAAGTCGAGGCGAAGATCGCCAAGCGTCTGGTAACAGGGCATCCGGCGTGGGATCGACATCATGTCGGAGAGAGCGAGTTTCTCGGCTTCGGCAACCTCCCCTGAGAAAAGGAGTTCGCGGATCTTTGGCACGGCAGTGCCGGCTTTGGGGTTGTTGCGGTCACGTCGCTCTCCGTCCCAGATCGACTCTTCATTGAGTTGAATGCGCTCCAGCGACGGATTGCCGAAGACCATCGCTCCCAGGCGGCCATTGCCGATGGGGAGAGCGTCAGGCCAGATAGCCGCAGGCTGCTTGAAGTGGAGCTTGTATGGAGTCTCGTCGTCTTTGGGTGGCACTTCAGGGACAAAGGCCAGAGCGGGACGCTGTGTGAGCAGGGCGGCTGCGGCGGCAGAGACAGAAAGAAATCGGCGGCGTGTGGTGCGGTTGGGCATAACGTGCTCCGTAAAATTTTTCGATCCTGCGAGCGGCAGATATCAAAGATTCGATCGAGTTCATAAGGGGAAGAGGGTAGCGCTGCGAGCGGGGATTTGAAGGAGGTTCGACCTCGGAACATGGATGGGATGAAAGAGGGGAGTGGTCTTGGAATCGAAAGCGATGCCCGCAAGCAGCACAGCATTTGACTGAGTGTGAATGTTCTGTGGAAGGATAAGACCATTTACGTCGTCGGATTTATTGATGACGACGAGAGAGCGGCGGCGCCGGTTCTGAAGTGCATAGGCAGTGAGCCGCGGCGGTGCTCCGGCAAGAGTCGTCTTCAGGAACGTGCTGCCCGCGAGCTGCTGTGCGAACTGGATGCCGTAGTACTCGGGTCGCTTGGTGAAGCCCGTCGAAGGGCCTCCTGCGATGGGGGTGTAGAAGCCATTGCCGCCGCCATGAAGATTAACTCCCGCAGCTCCGGCCTGTGCGAACTGAAGCATCATGTCGGCGCACCACAGTGCCGAGGCCAGCGTGTCGGACACGCCGGGTTTGCCGCCGTCCCAGCAGGAGTTGCCCTCGGACATGCGATAGGGAAGTCGTGCTGCATCCCCGGCGGACATAATGGTCATCAAATCGGTAGCCAGCTTGGGGCTGGAATCGAGAAGCTTTTCGAGAGTAGATTTCGGACTGCTCGCCGGCCCCATCGCGTAGTAGTGGCTGGTAAGGAGAATGACTTCAGGGTGTCTGGGAGCTTCGGATGCGAAGGCTGTAAAGTAGGGCAGCTTATTCGAGATGTCCGGGCCTGCAAATTTGGCATCTGGCACTTTGGCAAGGATGGCAGTACGAAAAGCATTCCACTCCCCGAAATAATCCGCGGGAGAATAGGAGGCCGGGCGATAGCGGTTGCGGAACGAGTCCGGCTCGTTGCCGATCTGCAAGGCGATGAGGCGCGGACCTAGAATCTTATGGACAGCAGCGGCTTCGGCAACGGCATTTTCTATCGTGCCCTGGCCCAGGTTAAGGCCATACAGGCAGCGCCAGCCGGTCTCGTCGAGGAAGGCGCGCAAGTTTCTGAATGCGAGCGGGGTATTGATCGTCCCACGCTTTACCGTTTTGCTCGTGTCCGGCCCGAAGACTTCAAAGGGCGGCTTACCCGCTACCTCTTGTGAGGAAAAGGTGGTGAATTCGCTGGAGCCTCCGCCAAGGCGCAGCACACCAGTGGGAGATAGATCGCGAAAGAGCTTGATGAGCGCCTTGTTCTCCGTGGAGAAAAAGGCGGGGTTGGCCAACTGCGCGGTCTCATAGCTGAGGCCGGTGAAATCCAGAGGAATGGTGGCGCCGGTATGCTCCAGATCGATTGCAAGTCGAGCCGCACGGCTCAGGTCCTGTGCAAAGAGCTTGCCAGGCAGCGCGCTTGCTGCCATGCTTGCGGAAAGGGAAGTGACGAAATGACGGCGGTTCATTTGGCTGCTCGATATCAATGAGTCAGGTTTCCATCGTGGGAGAGATTTGCCTGTGCAAACCGTTTACGCATAGGCTTCGATAAGGAGCAGTCTATATCGTAAGTTTCGACTAGGTACAGTAGCTTTCACTTATAAAAGTTAATGGCGGTATTCCGCCGGAGCGAGGATGCGATGAAGATACTCTCTGATGGAATGCGAGGCTGCCGCAAGGGGCCGGAAGAGTGGTTTACCGGAACGGTATGGATTGATGAGGTTGTAACCGGAGCGGTTCCGTCGCGACTCGTGGCCGCTCGCGTTTCCTTTGAGCCCGGAGCGCGTACTGCATGGCATACCCATCCCGTTGGCCAGACTCTGCACGTTCTCACGGGACTAGGTAGAGTCCAGTCGAAAGGCGAACCCGTGCGGGAGATTCGCCCCGGCGATACAGTCTGGATTGATGCCGGAGAGATTCATTGGCATGGTGCCGCCCTCGGCCATACGATGGTGCATCTGGCCATGCAGGAGACTGACGAACACGGCGTCAATGTCATGTGGCTGAAACATGTGACGGATGCCGAGTACAGCGATTCCAAGGGATAGTCCTGTCCCTTGGCTAAGAGAAAAAGCGCGACAGCGAACCGTATCGAGTTTACTGCCGCGCCTTTTGCTTGAGCAATGAAGACCTGAACTACGGTTGAACGTGCAGCGTAGCCTTCAGCGGAGTATCGCTGGACGACGCGCCGGCCAGCACCTTGTAGTCTCCGGGCAAAAGCTGCCACGTGTCCTTCGCGGTGTCGAAGATGGAGAGATAAAGCGGGTTCATCGTCAGCATGACGGTCTTCGATTCTCCCGGCGCAAGCTTGACCCGCTCCCATGCCACCAGCCGTTTGTAGTTCTCCTTCGCCGCGGCGGGAAGTGCGACGTAAAGTTCGGCGATCTCCGTGCCTTCGCGTGTGCCGGTGTTTTTGACCGTGAACTGCGCGGTGCGCTTAACATTGTCGACTGTAAGTCCCGAATAGCCGAAGGTGGTGTAAGACAGACCGAAGCCGAAGGGGAAGAGCGGCTGCCTGTGGGTCAATTCAAACCACTTGTAGCCGACCGCCGCGCCTGCCGTGTATTTGAGGTCGAAGGGGCGAACCTCGTGATGCTGATCGTCGCCGACCGTTTTGCCCGCGTGGTCTGCGTTCATCCCGGAGACAACAGGATGCGGTAGTTGATCGTCGCTCTTTGCAAAAGTGACCGGCAATTTACCCGATGGATTGACATCGCCGAAGAGAATATTGGCCAGGGCCTGGGCTCCGCCGATGCCGGGATACCACATTTCGACGATCCCTTTCACATGGTCTGCCCACGGCATCGTGACCGGGCCTCCGGTCTCCAGAACGACGATCGTGTTGGGGTTGGCTGCGGCTACCGCCTCGACCAGCGCATCCTGGTTGTCGGGCAGCGAGAGAGTCGGAGCATCGCGTCCTTCGCTCATCCACTGGTGGACAAAGACGATGGCGAGGCTGGAGCTTCTGGCCAGCGTTGCCGCTGCCGCGTTGTTCTTTCCGTCGATGTATTGGACATGGCTGTGCGGCGATTTTGCCTGAATGTAGCGAAGCGGAGACGAGGGAAAGTAGACCGGTTTGCCCCAGATCGACGGACCGGGCCTCGGATCGATGGCATTGCCGCCTGGCGCATCGACCTGCGCGGAGCCGCCCCCCGAGAGCACGCCTACGTCAGCATGCGAGCCGATCAGCGCAATTGAAGTAGAAGCGGAGGCCTGGAGCGGCAGAATATTGCCCGAGTTCTTGAGCAGGACAATACTCTCTTCGGCGATGTGCTGCGCATCGTCACGTCCGCGGAAGGGATTGACGACGCTGCGTACCGGCGGATCGTCCACGACTCCGGCGTCGAACATGCTTCGCAGGATGCGGCGCACCATATCGTTAAGGCGTGCCGTCGGAACCTGTCCATCTTCGATTGCCTTTTTCAAGGGAGCACTGAAGTAGTTGTCATCTCCGGGCATATCCTGATCAAGGCCATTTAGCGCGGCTTTCACCGTGCTGTGAGTCGCAGCCCAGTCGGAGATCACCCAGCCTTTGAATTTGAAGTCTTTCTTCAGCACCTGGTTGAGCAGGTAATCGTTCTCGCAGGCATGGTCGCCGTTGACGAGGTTGTAGGAGCACATCACCGCGGAGGGCTTCGCGATTCCAATGGCGATCTCGAAGGCGAGCAGATCGGACTCACGCATCGAGCGCCTGTCGAGCAGGACATTCACCACGGTGCGCCCAGTCTCCTGATCGTTGAGCGCATAGTGCTTGATGTCGCTCATCACATGCTCCGACTTGACACCGCGCTCAAGCTCTCCGGTCATGGTTCCGGCGAGAACCGGATCTTCCCCGGCATACTCGAAGTTGCGGCCATTGCGCGGCTCACGGGTGATGTCGACGCCACCGCCGATAGACATGTTGAAGCCCTGAGCGCGAGCTTCCCGGCCGATGACCGAGCCATAGAGAAAGGCCGCATCCGGGTTCCAGCTCGACGCCGCTCCGAGGGTTGAGGGCAGCAAGGTCGCATAGCGACTTTGCAGTGCAGCCATGCGGATACCGACGGCAGAGTCGGCCATATTAATGTCGGGGATGTGCAGCCGGTCGATGCCGGGCACGAAGCCTGCGCCGAAATTGGAACGAGAGGGCACGGGATCGCCCTTTCGCAGAACTCCCCAGCCGGTGCCATGCACCAGTTGTATCTTCTCGTCGAGCGTCATCTGGCCGAGGACCATATCTGCTCGCTGGTCGGCTGAGAGGGTCTTGTTCATCCATGGCATCTGCGTCGTATCGGGCTGGGTTTGAGCATGTGCCTGCTGGGGTCCGAATGTCGCCATCGTCAGCACAGCGGAGAGAGAAGAGATTGCCAGGCCCTTAAAAAGTGCGGAAACTTCCATCGGTGCTCCTTCATATCTGGACGCAGCCGTCTGCCTCGTTAATCGGAACCGCCAAACGTATCTTGCTGGGTCGCTAAAGAGTCTAAATGAACTAAATCGAATTAGCTATGGGGTTTTAGCGACTTTTTGTGCGGGGCCACGTGGACAGGGAAAATCGTCAGGCCCAAAGGCGGTCTATAGAAGTGTATCGACACGTCCTCAAAGTCATTTTGCGAAGAGCTGATTGATATCGGCGAAGGCCTTGAATTCCAGAGCATTGCCTGCTGGATCGAGGAAGAACATCGTGGCTTGTTCGCCCACTTCGCCCTTGAAGCGGATGTATGGCTCGATGATGAAAGCAATGCCTGCCTCGCGAAGTCGATCGGCGAGCGCTTGCCATTGATCCATCGCGAGAACGACTCCGAAGTGTGGAACGGGGACGTCATGCCCGTCTACGGGATTGTGATGGTGGCTCCTGTCGTTGGAGCTCGGCTTCAGGTGCGCGACGATCTGATGGCCGAAGAGGTCGAAGTCGATCCATTGCGCGGAGCTTCGGCCTTCCGGACAGCCCAGCGTGGTTCCGTAGAAATGCCGGGCGACTTCGAGATCGTCAACCGGAAATGCGATATGAAATGGAGTGAGCGGCATGATGTTCTCCCGGTACTCATCTTACGATGCGATGTGCCGCACTTGCTTCTCTTGTGAGAACGCTTCACCGATAAAATATTGTTCAGGAAATCGGTCTTAGACGGGCTCCGCTTGTGTCTGAACTCTATCTGCGGGCAGGCGCACAACGAACTCGGTCTTGCCCGGTTCGGAGGCAAAACGGATGGTGCCGCCGTTTTGCTCCACGATGCGGCTTACGATTCCCAGCCCGATGCCCGTGCCGACGCCGACGGCTTTTGTGGTGTAGAAGGGATCGAAGATGTGCGCCTGGCACTCCGTGGGAATTCCGCTGCCATTGTCGCTGATGCTGATGCATATCTCCGCGTGTCCTGCATTAAGCGTTTTCTCAGTCCACGTGCGTATTGTGATACGGCCCCGTTGAGGCGAGGCATCGATCGCGTTGTCGAGCAGGTTGGTCCATATTTGATTGAGGCCGGAGGCGGTTGCCTGGAAGATCGGAAGATCGGCCGACAGTTCCTTTTCCAGCACAATCTCCTTCTCGCGAAACTTGTGGCCGAGGATGACGAGAGTCGCATGGATACTGTTATTGATATCGACGGTCTGGCGCTGCCCTTTGCCCTCGTATGCGTAAGATTTCACTGCGATGACTAGATCGGAGACGCGGCCGATGCTCTCTTCGATCGTGCCGACCAGCTGCATGCTCGATACGAGCGCGTCCAGCCAACTGAGCGCATCCGAAAAAATTGCGCCCTGGAACTCTTCGCGGGCGCATTGCAGTTCTTTCGCATCGATGCCGATCGAAACCAGCGTTGGTGCCATCTTCCATGCATTCTCGATGTTGGCCTGCTCCATCCAGTGCGCCAGCGCTTCTTCCGCGTCGCTCTGTTCCAGCGAATTCATGGAAACCGGCGGCTTGGCCGCAAGCGCGTGTTCCTGCAGGTCGAACATGCACTGTTTCTGCTGTCGGCTTAGTTCGAAACGGCTGAACTTCGCCGTCAGTTCGTGCATCCGCAGCAGATTCTCTCGGAGCTGCGAGGCCGCCCGTCGTGCCGCCGCTCCCGGATTATTCAATTCATGCATCAATCCCGCGGCCAGCGTCCCCAGCGACGCCATCTTCTCCTGCTGTACGGCAATGCTCTGCAGCTTCTGAATGCGCATTGCCATGTTCCCGAGGATGGCTTTGCGCACATCCGGGCAGGAGGTCATCAACTTCCAGAACCCCTCCTCGTCGAATTGCAGCAGATGAGCAGGCTCCGTCACCCGCAGGCTGACGAGGTTGGGAGTGTTCGACAGCAAGGGCACTTCACCGAAGGCACTTCCACTCGACACCGGGGCAAAGGCGATCTCCTTGCCGTCGGCCTGTGTCTGGACCAGGCGAAGACTACCCTCCAGCAATATCCAGAAATGGTGAGCCACCTCTCCTTGCCGGACGAGAAGTTCGCCCTTGGGAAGACGGATCTCCTCCGCGTCTTCGAGGCAGCGCAACTCTTCGTCACGCAATGACGACAGGATAGGAACCGTGCGCAATTTGGCGAAGAGAGCGTCGCTCATCTTGCCGGTGGTCGTGGTGGAAACGGATTGTGTCTGGTTGCTCATTGTTTTTTCCCGGGCAGGTGCCTTTCAAAGTGTCGCAAGGTACTGGTGCACGAACTGAATTGCGATGGACCCCTCGCCCACGGCGGAGGCGCATCTTTTTACGGAGTTGTAGCGCACGTCGCCGGCAACAAAGACGCCGGGGATGCTGGTCTCGAGCAGATAGGGTTCGCGGCCCAGACTCCATGACTTGGCCGCCTTCGCCTTGAGTTCGGGACCGGCGAGGATGAAGCCCTTGCTGTCGCAGGCCAGATCTTTCGGCAGCCAGTCCGTCTTGGGCGCCGCTCCGATGAAGATGAACAGGGAACTCGCCGTGCGGGCCTCTTCGCCGCGCGGCGTCCTCAACGTGAGGCATTCGAGATGGCCGTCTCCCGCGACGGCGGTCACTTCCGTTTGCGTCTCGACGACAATGTTCGGGGTGGCCTCGATCTGGTCGACCAGATACTTCGACATGCTCTTTCCCAGTGAGTTGCTGCGCACCAGCATATGAACCTTCGATGCATAACGCGAAAAATGCATGGCCGATTGTCCTGCAGAGTTGGCCCCGCCCACGATGTAGACCTCTTCGCCTGCGCAGGAGACCGCCTCTGTCATGGCGGCGCCATAGTAGACGCCCGCACCGCTCAACTGGTCGGCTCCTGGAATGTCGAGCTTGCAATAGGACACGCCCGTGGCGATCAGGCAGACATGGCACGTCACCTCGCGCCCATCCTTCATCTCAACGATGTGGTACTGATTCTCCGACCGGATCGAGGTCACCTGTTGCAGCAGAAACTCGGCTCCCAGGCGGCTTGCCTGGAGAAACGCCCGCTTCGCCAACTCTTCGCCGCTGATGCCCGCGGGAAAGCCGAGGTAGTTCTCGATCTTCGAGCTGGACCCCGCCTGCCCGCCAACCGCATTCGGCTCAACGATCAGCGTACGCAGTCCCTCGGAGGCACCATAGACTCCGGCGGCAAGTCCGGCGGGACCCGCGCCGATCACCACCACGTCGTAGAACTTTTCCTGCGCCTGGGTTGGGATGCCCAGCTTCTTCGCCAGATCTGTCGAGGACGGCTGCACGAGTGCTGTCCCATCTCCGAACAGCACCACCGGCAGCTTCGCATCGTCGATGCCCTTTTCTTTCAGAAGCCCCAGCGCGTCCGGATTCTGTTCCGGATTCAGCCACTGGTAGGGAATCCGATTACGCGAGAGAAAGTCGCGTACCGAATGATCGGCCGCGGACCAGCGCACGCCCACAACGCGGATACCCTCGAACGGCGGTTTGTAACCCTGCTTCCACGACTCCAGCAAATCGTCGAGCACGGGATAGAGCTTCTCTTCGGGCGGATCCCAGGGCTTGTTGAGATAGTAGTGAATTTTCGCTGAGTTGATGGCGCGGATCGCAGCCTCGGTGTCTGCATAGGCGGTCAGCAGCACGCGCTTGGCGTCGGGGTACAGCTTCAGCGCCTCCTGGAGGAAGTCGACCCCGGTCATTCCCGGCATCCGCTGGTCGGAGAGGAAGAGCGCGACCGTATCCTTGCGATCCAGAAGCTGGCGGCAGATGTCGAGCGCGGCGAGGCCCGACGCTGCGCGCACGATGCGGTAGTTCTGGCCATAGTGCAGGCGCAGGTCCTGCACCACAGCCTCTAGTACGCTGGTGTCGTCGTCGATGGCGAGCAGAATAGGCTTAGGCATATCTTGTTATACTTCGCGCGCGTCTTTTCCACACGTTCACACGTAAATTCGATTATGCTCGGGCGCTTCAGGGTTCAGAAACATAGTGTATTGATTGCAAAGGCTTTGCCCTGAATCGTTTTTTCTTGCATTGTCCGATTTATAGACATTACCCGATACTCGTTGTAATTCGCCGATGAGGCAGAATGCGGACGAAAAGTTCCCCCCGCGGGAGACGGCAAATTCATGAATCGAATTATCCTCGCTGATAATCAGGCGATATTCCGGGCCGGTGCGGCCCGTGTCCTCTCATTGGAGGACGATATGCGCATCGTCGCCCAATGCGAAAGTTTGGAGAAGATCTTCGCGGCGATCGAAGGCTTCCATGGCGCGATCCTCCTCGTGGCTTCGAGCCTGCGGCCGGACCTCCCGACTCTGCTTGCCCGTGCCGGGTTGCGGGACTGCCGCGTGATTCTGATTGCGGAAAATACAGAACATATTACCGAAGAAGCGGCTATGCCGCTTGACGGAATGGTCTGTCGCAACGTTGCTGGAAGCGAACTTGTGGTCTGCGTTCGTTGCGTCGCCCGTGGACAGCGATTTGTGCAGCGAACTAATGTCACTACCATGCAGATCGCCGATGCCGTGGGAACACGAGTCCGCGACCGCTTGACTCCCAAGGAGATGCAGATCGTTGCCCTCATCGTTCAGGGCTGTAAAAACAAGGAGATCGCCACTCAGTTGGGAACCAAGGAGCAGGTGATCAAAAACTATCTGCGCACTATCTACGATAAGACCGGCGTATCTGACCGCCTCGAACTGGCGTTGTTCACCATCCATCATCGTGTGCTGGCCGAGGCTGCTGCCAGGGCCGGAAATTTGCTCCACAGGAAGACCGCTTGAAGTCAGCCGAATCCGCCACCTTTACCCTTTAATCTTCTCCGCAATGCTCTTGGCCTGCGCGAACAGCAGCAGATAGTCGCTACCGCCCGCCTTGGAGTCGGTGCCGCTCATATTGAACCCGCCGAACGGATGCGCCCCCACCATCGCCCCCGTGCACTTCCGGTTCAGATACAGGTTGCCTACATGGAACTCCTCCCGTGCCCGGTCGAGATTCTCTCGCCGGTTCGAGTAGATTGCTCCGGTCAAGCCATACTCGGTATCGTTGGCGATGGCCAGCGCCTCGTCGAAGCTCTGTGAGCGGATGACCGCCAGCACCGGCCCGAAGATCTCCTCGCGAGCGATCCGAGCCGTCGGCGCGACATCCTTGATAACGGTCGGCGCAATGTAATAGCCGCCGTCCGCCGTCTCAATTGCCTTGCCGCCGTTAAGGACCGCGCCTTCCCCTCTGCCGATCTCGATGTAGTCCAGAACCTTGCGGTAGGCCTTTTCGCTGATAACCGGCCCGCTGTAGAAGTTCTCCACCGGGTTGCCCGTCTCGATCTTTGCCACCTGTTTTTGCAGCCGGTTGCAGAAGGTGTTGTAGATTCGAGCATCCACGATGACGCGCGAGCATGCCGAGCACTTCTGCCCATTGAAGCCGAACGCGCTCGCGATGACACCCTCGACCGCTGCGTCCAGATCGCAGTCGTTGTCCACGATAATCGCGTCCTTGCCACCCATCTCCAGGATCGTCCGCTTGATGAAGTTCTGTCCCGGCCGGGGTTGAGCGGCGCGCTCGTGAATCTGCAAGCCCACCGCCTTCGACCCGGTGAAGGCGATGAACCTGACTTGCGGATGGACGACCAGCGCACTTCCAAACTCCGGCCCATCGCCCGGGCAGAAGTTGACGACGCCGTCCGGCAACCCTGCCTCTTCGAGCAGGCTCACAAACCGGGCTGCAATGGTGGGCGAGTTCTCCGACGGCTTCAGAATCACCGCGTTCCCGCAGACGATGGCTGCCGCCGTCATCCCTGCCATGATAGCGAAAGGGAAGTTCCACGGCGGGATGACCGCGCCCACCCCTAGCGGCAGGTAGCGAAGCAGGTTTCGCTCACCGGGAAATTGAATCGGTGTTGTCGCCCGGTCGAGGCGCAGCGCCTCACGCCCGTAGAACTCAAGGAAGTCGATGGTTTCGCCCACGTCCGCGTCGGCTTCACCCCAGTTCTTGCCCACCTCGTAGATCAGCCACGCGCAGAAACTCAACTTCCTTTCCCGAATCAGTGCCGCGGCGCGAAACAGCAGTTCCGCTCGTTGTGCCGCCGGGGTTCGGCTCCAGCTTGTAAAAGCCGTCCACGCCGCATCGACCGCCTGTTGAATGCGGTCCGCACCCGCCCGCTGATGCACACCTACGATCTGAGCAGGCCGGGCAGGGTTTGTGGAGAGAATCTTGCCTTCCGTCCGCTGACGGCTCCCTCCGATGACGAGGTCGTACTCGCGCCCAAGTTGATTCTCCACCTCGGCGAGCGCGGCCTGCATAGCACGCTTATTCTCCGCTGCAGTGAAATCGACGAACGCTTCGTTGACAAATGGAGATTGGAGGGAACGGGCGGCGATGTCGAGAACAGAAGTCACGGTAGCCATCTTGCCGTGATTCTAGCGCGAACCCCGTCCCGCCGTTGTCCACCTCGAAAATGAGCACCCTATGCCCGCCGTAGTCCACCTCAAAAATGAGCGCCCCATGCCCGGATTCTCGGACATAGGAGCCGATGCTTCTGTCCCGACGCCTGACGGGGATTCATTATTGCTGACGATTACGAATCGCCCTCCGTCAGTTTTTCGGTGGCCTTCGACATTGTGGCGGTACGTTCGAGCTTGTCCCAGGCAAACGGCTTGCCGTCGATCGCGCGCTTGATTGTCTTGAACAACACCACCGAGAAGACCTGCCGATAGGTAAACCGCTGAATCCAAATATGGAAGAGGAGCCAACCGTCACCCTTGCTCGCCGGGTGCTTTCGTTCCAGCGCAAACGCAAGCGCCGACGTAAGGAAATCGATCATCAGGAAGGCGAGGAAGAAGAGGATCAGCTTGTGCAGGCTGGCTGCCGAGGTCGTCTCCGGGTGGAAGTGCTTGTCGATGTAGTAGTTCAACACGCCGGCAACGAACATCAAGTCGATCAGTGGCGAAACCAGCGGCAGCAGAATCTGGAAGACAAGAGTGTTGGGCAGCGCGAACAGGCCCAGCGCGCGATTCTTGGTGAAGGCTCCCCGATGCTTCCAGATAGCCTGCAGGATGCCGAAGGACCAGCGGAAGCGCTGTCGCATCAATCCATTGGCGGTGACGGGTGCCTCCGTAAAGGCCAGCGCTTTGTCCTCGTAGATAACTGAATGGCCCTGTTCAAGCACGTTCATGGTCAGGTCCGCATCCTCGGCGACGGTATTGGAGTGATAGCCTCCGCCTGCCTTCACCACCGAAGTCCGCCAGGCTCCAATGGCTCCGGGAACGACGGTGACGACGTCGAAGAGATTGAGTGCGCGCCGCTCGAAGTTCTGGCTGGTGATGTATTCGAGCGCCTGCCAGCGCGTCCACAGGTTGACCTTGTTGCCTACCTTCGCATTTCCCGCGACTGCTCCGATCTTCGGGTTGGCGAAGTTCGGAACCAGCCGCGCGACGGCGTCATGGGCGATGACCGTGTCGGCATCGATGCCGACGTAGATCTCCTCATCGATGTGCGGCAGGGCGAAGTTCAGCGCCTCGGCCTTGCCGGCGTTCGGTTTGGTCAGCACGATCAGGCGCCCGGAGGCGATATCGGCGGGGTAGGCCGCGTGCGCGATGTCGTAGGTCTTGTCGGTCGAGCCGTCGTCGACGACGATGATGCGCAGGTTCTTGTACGTGGACATCATCACCGAGCGGATTGTCCGCACGATCACCGTTTCTTCGTTATAGGCGGGAATGACGACCGCGACCTTGGGCTGGTAGTCGGGGGTGGCGTAGCTCTTCCGCTTGCGCAGCCGGTCGATGACCGCGCAGATGCCGAGGATGATGAGGCGCGCGCTCATCAGCACGTCGCCGACGAAGAAAACGCCTACGACGAAGTTATTGAAAAAGCCGACGAAGAAGAAGGTGATCGAGTCCGCCCGTGCCAGCCAGCGCTGATGCGGTGTAAGCGGTGGCATCACCTCGGCGCGGGTCTTGCCTAGCAGTTGTGCCACTGTGACGATCTTGTATCCGTGGGCACGCAGCGCTTCGATCAGCGTCGGAAGCGCTGCGATCGTTGCGGAGCGGTCGCCGCCGCCGTCGTGCAGCAGGATGACGGACCCCTTCGTCCAGGTGCGGACATTCATGTCGGCAATCTGCTGGAAGACGCTGTCGACGATCTCCTGCGGCGATTTGCGCGGATGCTCGTCCCAGTCGTTGGTGTCGATCTTGTTTCCCAGAATGACGTAGCCCATATGTTGAATCCGGTCGACGGGCGCGGCCTGGTCGTTGGTATCGGGCTCCTGGTCGATGGAATATGGCGGCCGGAAGTAGAGAGGCTGTACGCCGAGCTTCGAGGCGAAGAGTCGCTCCGTCAGGTTCAACTGCAGATCCATCTGCGCGTTGGAGATTTCGCTGATGTCGGGATGGGTGAAGGTGTGGTTGCCGATCTCGTGGCCTTCGCGGTAGACGCGCTGCATTACGCCGACGTTGTTCTCGGCCACCTCGCCGATCATCAGGAAGGTAGCATGGACGCCGTAGTGCTTCAGAATGTCGAGGATCTTCGGCGTCCACTCCGGGTCCGGCCCGTCATCGAAGGTCAGTGCCACCTCGTTGGGGTGGTAGCCGTACTGCTGCACCGTATAGGAGAGCGGCAAAGAATCCATCGTCTCGTCGATGATGGCGCGGTAATTTGCCGGGATTGATGTATCGTCGTCCATGGTGATGGAGCGATGGCCGTCCTGCGGCTTGCGCGTGATGCGCAGGATGTCGCCGTCGCCCTCGGTATCGACGTCGTATCCCGGTTCTACCGTGGCAAGGTCCTTCACCGGGTCAGCCTTGGTCGGATAGTCCCAGATCTTCCACAGCGAGTTGTCCTCGGAGCCGAGCCGCCACAACGCGAACGTCTCCAGACCCAGCGCGCGGGCCGCTCTCATCTCGTTCAGAACCGTGACCGCGTCGAGAAACCAGACCTGATGGCGAACGTGGGCATCTTCGTCGTCATAGGCGAAGTGGACATTCAGGGAATCGTCGTCCAGTTCCACGTCGGACCCGGAATCATAGGCTTTCTGCCACGCCTCTTGCGTCGACAGGTTGTCCGAGGCCAGCACCTTCGCGGGAGGCGGCTTCCTGTGCCTGTGGCCCTTACTGACTGGCGGTGGCATCGACATCGACCAGTCGTAGCCGTAGCTGCCGATTGCGCAGATGATCTTCTCTTTTGGCACGGTCTTGAGGACATTCTTCAGGTTGTCGATGAACCAATTCTGTGCGGCGATAGGGCCGGGGCCGCTGTCGGTCTGGTGCTGGTCATAGTTCATCAGCAACAAGCCGTCGGAGTGGTCGGCAATGTACTTTAGGTCGAAGTCGTCGTCGCCCACCGGCGTATTAACGTACAGGCGCAGATGCCGCGCCTGAAAATTCTCATACAGCGCCGCGACCAGGGCGTTATAGCCGGGCTGCGCATTGGAGGGAATCTCCTCGAAGTCCAGCGAGATTCCGTGATAGTTCGGGTTGGCGGCGAGGAAAGTGTCGATCTGGCTGAGGAAGTTGGCGCGCGCCGTATCGCTCTCAAGAAAGTCGCCGATTGAGGGCAGGAAGATGCCTTTCACCGGATCGTAGTTATTAACCAGCGGAAAGACTTCGGTGTCCACATGGTTCGCCGCGATGGTGCGGGCGACCTTGAACTCCTGATCTACCGGATGTACGCCGCCGCTATCGACGACCGCGAAGCGCCGGTTGTCGATCGTAAACGAGGTCAGGTTGCCCTCGGGCGTTACGACATGCAGCCACTCCGGAAAGAGGAGATCGATCTGCTTGATATGCTGCTTGAGCGATGAGTAGCTCGCCGGATCCCATTCGACGTAGTAGGCGGCGCGCAGGCCCTCGCCGGAGTTCAGGATGACGTCCGATGGCTTAAGGTCGGTCTTCCGATGCGCGGAACGCCGTAGCCTCTGACCGGGCTTTAGCGCCGCTGTGCGCGCATTGGCAAGCGTGCGATAGTTGCGCTTGTATGGCTGGAGCGAAAGCTCCGGCAGCGGCTTCATGCGCAGTAGGCCAACGAGGAAGACGGCAATCAGCAGAAAGCCCAGAAGCGCGAGGATATCGAGAACCCGGCGCAGCCTCTTCCAGCGTTTGCGTTGCGGATCGTAGAAAATTTGTTTGTTCATCAAGGGAGGATTGCGGACCTGCGCATAACGCTGTTTCAATCGTATGCAGCGGCCTCATCCGAGTCAACGCAGGGCATGATCCAAAGTATGATGCACATACATGATTCCTAGACAACGAAGGCTATGGTTATGGGTAGCGCTGCCGCTGCTGCTGGGGCTTGCCCTGCGCCTGTGGTTTATCGCGGCCATGGCCAGGATCGACGGCGACACGCTGATCTACGGCGACATCGCCAGAAACTGGCTGGAGCATGGAGTCTACGGCTTCACCCAGGCTGGGATCGTCCCCCGGCCCACGCTGATCCGGCTGCCGGGTTATCCGCTCTTTCTGGCGGCGTGCTTCCGCGTCTTCGGCGTGGAGCACTACACGGCGGTGATGTGCGTGCAGTGTGTGATCGACCTGCTCGCCTGCCTGCTGGCGAGTGCGCTGGCTGGCCGCCTGTTCGGCCGTCGCGCCGCGATGGCGACGCTGTGGCTCTCCGCGCTCTGCCCCTTCACCGCCAGCTATGTGGCCGCGCCGCTGACCGAGACACTCAGCCTTGCCTGCATCGTTCTCGCGCTCTATGGGCTCGAACGCTGGCGGCAGACGACGCGCGGCGTAAACCGGTGGCTCTGGGTCATTGTGTTCGCGCTGGCCTACGCGTTGTTGCTGCGGCCGGAACAGGCGCTGCTGGCGGCTGCGGTGCTTGCCGCCATGCTTTGTCTGGCCCTGCAACCGGCCTTTGCCGAGTCTGCTCTCCACTGGCGTACTGCTTGGCCGGTCGTTCTGGCCGCCGTGTGCGTGCTGCTTCCCCTCGCTCC
>Ga0207674_10001313_pt1 | contig 32421 bp, 25 predicted proteins | sample KBSCornC72_FD_184303 | JGI IMG/M metagenome (GOLD analysis project Ga0207674, IMG submission 184303) | Corn rhizosphere microbial communities from Kellogg Biological Station, Michigan, USA - KBS Corn C7-2 (SPAdes) (version 2) | ecosystem: Host-associated > Plants > Roots > Rhizosphere > Soil ...
CCAATCACCGTGGCTTGCGGGCAGCGCGCTCCTCCTTTTCCTCGCGTTCCTCATCCGCCAGGTCGCGCGACAGCGGGAAGAACAGCGCCTGCCTGACGCCGGGGAAGGGCGTCTGCCAGCCTCGCGCCTCGTGCCAGAGAATGCGGTTCAACCGATCGGACGGTGCGGCGTCGGGGATGTCGAAGCGCATCCGGGCCGAGGCGAGTGCGGCCTTCCGTCGCTCGGCCGCGTTAGGGCCGCGGATATCGCCCACGCGCACGTTCGTTTCGGTGAGCGACACGCCGGGCTCGATCGCCGTGTACGGCGCGAGATCCGGCTGCTGACCCGGCGCGAGGAAGCTCGCGCGCATGTCCGTTGCGACGAGGTCGAACAGGCTCATTGCCGGAAGGCCCAGAATGAGCTCGATGGTCTTCACCATGCTCGGCTGGCTGTAGAACGTGCTGTCCACAATGCCGCGGCGCGTGTACGGCGAGATCGCGAGCGCGACCGTCCGGTGCCCATCGATGTGGTCCACGCCGTTCTGCGCGTCGTCCTCCACGACGAAGATCGCCATGGTCGGCCAGAAGCGGGAATGTGTGAGCCCCTCGACGATCCTGCCTAACGCCAGGTCGTTGTCCGCCACGCAGGCGCGCGGCGTGCACCAGCCCGGCGTCGTGCCGACCGTGTGGTCGCTCGGCAGGATGACCATGGTGAGCTCCGGCATTGACCCGGCGTTGTTCCAATCCCGGAGGTGCGCCAGGATGTCCTCCGCCTTGACGACGTCCGGCACCTCTTGCGTCCAGCCGGGATACTCACGGATCAGCACCCTGTCGAGGGATGGAATCTGCGAGCGCGTGTTGTATCGCTTTCGCAGTGCTTCGCGGAAGTACGCAGGACGGTCGGCACGTGGCTCATGCCATTGGGCAAACAAATCGCTTCTGACCCCCGATATCGAGTCGGATGCCGCCGGCGCATACTCGCCAAACACAGCCACGCGCTTGCCCTTCGTCTGCGCGTTCTCCCAGAGAAAGCCGCCTGACGAGTACGCGAGCGGGTCATTCCCCTCGGAGGGATAGGAGCGCCCGTAGTAGAGGGGCCACAGCGGGTACTCCGTCTCGTTCGCCTGCGTGAGCCATTGATGCCCATCCGCCGAGTTGCCACCGGACGCGAAGAAGTGATCGAGGGTGACGAAGCGCTCGGACAGGGCATGCGCGTTAGGCGTGATGTCGCGTCCGTAGATCACGAGGCTCGGATCGCTGGCGCCGCGACCCAGATCGCCGAGAATCTGATCGTAGGTTCTGTTCTCGCGGATGATGAACACGACGTGCCGGATCGGCGTCGGTTCACCCGGTCGTTCGGGTATTGGCTGAGGTGCCGCGTTCGCCCTCGGCGCAAGGGAGGTCGCAACCGAACCGGAGGAACCCGCGGGCGTCAGACGGTTGTTCTGCGCGACGGCAGTGGAGTAGCCGGCGAGCTCCGCTGTCGTCGGGATCGTCACGACGCTCACGGAGCCTCGCACGGCGTGCACGTAACGAGCGCGGCGGCCTGGTGAACCTTCGGTGGCGCCCTCCCCGGACCCGACGCCGAGCAGGGCGCCAACCGCCAGATACTTGCCGTCGCTCGAGACATCGAGGCTCGAGGGATACCAGGCGGTGGGAATGAGCCCCAGCAGGCGCCACGCTGGCGTCGTCGATCGTACGCCGCGCACGTCATACACGGCGACCGCGTTCGCGCCGCCGAGCGCGACGTAGAGAGTGGCACCGTCTGGCGCGAGCGCGAGCGCAGTCGGCGCCAACCCGATGTTTCGTTCGCGGAACGGCGCGACCGGCAGGGTCGCGATCACGCTGCTCGACCGTGTGTCGATCACGCTGACGGCGTCGGCATTGCCACCGGCGACGTACAACCGCGCGTTAGGCTCATCCCAGGCGAGCGCCGTGGGATGGCGGCCCACGGCGATCGTGTGCGTCACGCGACCGGCGGACACGTCGACGCGTGTGACTGTCCCTTCGGCCGCGATGCCGCGGGCGTCGATCCGCACCCGCTCCGCGCGCGGATCGCAGCACTGCGTCGCCGACCGTTCGCTACTCTTGGGCCGAGTCCCGCCGAGGTTCGACACGTACGCGACGGCGCCATCGGGGGAGAGCACGGCGGCAACTGGCGCGACGCCAAGCGGAATGAGGCGAACCGATTTGCCCGTTTCGGCCTCGACGACCGCGAGCGCATCGTTCGCCGTGAGCGGCACGACGGCGACGCGGCGACCGTCCGCCCCCGCGCGTGTCGCCACCGCCGGGGAACCAGCCATGTAGTCGCCGAGCGCGCCTGACGAGTACGCGGGTGCGGCGCTGTCGCCGGCAGCATCGCGAGCGAACGCGTTGAGCTGCGCCACGGGGCTCGCGCTCGGCGGCGGGCGATACCCTGGCATTGGCGACTGCATGTTCTGGCGCGGCTGACGCCCGACGGAGCTCACCAGCGCGCGATCGGTTCGCGGGTCTATCGCGATGCCCTGCACGCCGGAGCGCCCGTCGAACCGCCCACGGGCGATCACGCGGTTGTCCGCCCACGCGATGTGAAACGCGGATCCCGGCACGACGACCCACAGGTCTGACGGTGTAGCGAACCGCACGCCCGTCACGCGACCGTCGAACACGGTCTGCACGCCAGCTGGCGTCACGCGCTGATCGGTCGCGATCACGCCGGGGTCGCGAACGTTGCCGCGCGGTGTTTGTCCGTGCAGATGGTACGGGTCGACGAGTGAAACGATCCCGAGCAGCGCCGAAAGAGTCGCGCGCACGATCTTGAGAGATGCGAAACGCATGAGGTCCGTCAAAGAGGTATCGCCAGTTGAGATCATGAAGCTGTGCCGTGCTAGCCTGCGTCGCAAACCTGGTGACCTCGCCGTTACGCCGGGACTCAACGGGGACTCTGACTTGACGCCGGACACGTCATCACCCATGTTCCTTTCGACGTTCGAAAGGAGAGCTCCGTGGCCGAGAAGGGGCGAGGCGATGTATTACAGGGGACGCTCGACATGCTCGTGCTGAAGTCCCTCCAGCTCGGGCCCATGCACGGATGGGGAATCACCGAGCTTCTGGAGACGGGCTCGGAGCGTGTGCTCCAGGTGGGGCAGGGCTCCCTCTATCCGGCCCTCTACCGATTGGAGCGGCAGGGATACATCGCGTCGGACTGGGGAACCACGGAGAACAACCGCCAGGCGCGGTTCTACAAGCTCACCGCCTCCGGTCGAAAGCGGCTGGCCGAGGAGCGCGCTACCTGGGCGCGCATGTCGCGCGCGGTGGATCTCGTGCTGCGCATGGGCGAGGGCTGACGAATGCCGACGATTCGCGACGTAGCCATGCGCGCACTCGGGCTCGTGCGGCGTGGAAGCATGGAACGCCGGCTCGACGCCGAGATGCGCTTTCACGTCGACATGTTGACGGAGCAGCACATCCGCGCCGGACGTTCGCCGTCCGACGCCCGTCGTGCCGCGCTGGCGGCGTTCGGCGGCCTGGAGCGCTTCAAGGATGACGCGCGGGACGAATACCGGAGCCGGCTAGTGGACGAGCTCGGGCAGGACATCCGCTACGCGATTCGTGTGATCCGGCGGAACCCGGGATTCGGCGTGGCGGCCGCTCTGACGTTTGCGTTAGGCATCGGCGCCTCCACGGCGATCTTCAGCGTCGTGCACGGCGTGCTGCTCCGGCCGCTGCCCTACAAGGATCCCGACCGCCTCGTCGTGCTGTGGGAACGCCAGCCCGGCCGGGGCAACGATCGCAACGTCGTGAGCGTGCCGAACTTCGAGGCCTGGCGTTCGCGTGCCCGGTCGTTCGATGGCATGGCGGCGCTCGTGCCGCTGCCCGCCACGATCGGCGTGGCGCCGAACCCGGAGCACGTCATGGGGGCGGAGGTATCGCCCGGCTACTTCGAGACGCTCGGCGTGTCACCGGCGTTAGGCCGCACGTTCGCGAGCAGCGAGGAACAGAACGGCGGTGCCGACCTGATCGTGCTCAGCGACGGCTTCTGGCGCAGCCACTTCGGCGGCGACGACCAAGTCATCGGCCGCACGCTGGCGCTCGACGGACGACCGCACACGATCGTCGGGGTCATGCCGTCGAGCTTCGACCCGCCGCGGTTCGCGTGGCTGAACGACCAGGCGTTCTGGCGCCCGTTCGGTCCGACGGACAACAATCGAGGGTGGGGGCGGTTTCTGCTCGTCGTGGGGCGCGTGAAGCGAGACGTGCCGGTGAATGCCGCGCTCCGCGAGGTGCAGGGGATCGCCGCGCAGCGGGCGACCGAGGACAAGGGAAACGAGGGCTGGTCAGCGAATATCGTCGGGTTGTCGGCTCAGATCACCGGCGATGCGCGGCTGCCGCTGCTCGTTCTGCTCGGCGCTGTTTGCCTGCTGCTGCTCATGGCTGTCACGAACGTGGCCAACCTGACGCTCGGGTTGGTGAGGCGGCGTGAGCACGAGCTCGCGGTGCGACGGGCGATCGGCGCGACGTGGAGTCGGCTGCTCAGGCAGATCATCACGCTGAGTGCGGTCGTCAGTGCCGTCGGTTGTCTGATCGGATTCGTTGCGGCGGTCGGAGGTGTTCGTGTGCTGGTGGCGCTCCTGCCGCCGGAGACGCCGCGAAGCGGCTCGATCCGCGTCGACGCACCGGTGTTGTTGTTCACCGCCTCGGTTTCGATGATCGCCGCGCTTGGCGTGGGCGGCGTTGCCGCGCTGCGTGGAGGGCGAAACGGCGTGGCGTCGCTGCGAGAGAGTGGCGGACGCGCGGCTGCTCGACTCCGAGGCGGCTCGCTCGTGACGGCGGAAATAGCCCTCGGGCTCGTCCTGACCGTCCTGGCGGGCCTAACGATGCGCACGTTCGAGAAGCTACGCTCGGTCGATCTCGGGTTCGAGTCGGAGCGCGTCGTCTTCGCGCGCGTGGGCGTCTCCGGTGCGGGGTATCGAACGCCCGAAGCGCGAGCGGCGTTCTTCGACCAGGTGCTCTCGCGGGTGCGAGCGCTTCCCGGCGTGCAGGCAGCGAGCGCAGTGAGCACGCGTCCATTCGGCGGCATGGGGCCCGCGACGACGCTCGGCGACGCGAGTGCGGCGGAGACAGGTGACTCGGTGGTGGCGGATGTGCGATACATCGACGCCGATCTATTCCGGACGCTCCGAACCCCGCTCGTTGCCGGCAGCACGTTCGATTCGCGCGACGCGCTCGATGCACCGCCACGCGTCGTCGTCAATCGGGCGCTGGCGCAGCGATTCTGGCCATCGGAGAGCCCGATCGGTAAGCGGCTTCGCGTCCCGATGTTCAACGGCATCGTGCCGGAAGTCATTGGCGTGGTGGGCGACGTACATCTGATGGATGCGCGGACGCCTGTGCGCGGCGCGATCTACCTCGCGAACGCTCGCTTCCCGATGGACGCGCTCGATCTTGTCGTCCGCACCAGTGTCGACGGAGCGTCGGTGGCGAAATCCCTACAGGCAATCGTCACGACGCTGGATCCGGCGCTGCCGGTGTATTGGGTCACGACGCTCGATGACATGGTGGGTCGCGCGCTGTCCCGTGATCGATTCACGGCGGCGCTGCTCGGTGCGTTCGCGGTCGTGTCGCTGCTGCTGGCGGCGGTGGGCATCTACGGGGTGTTCGCCGGGGATGTGGCGCAGCGGCGCAAGGAGATCGGCATACGGGTCGCGCTCGGTGCGCCCTCGGGCGGGGTCATTGCGCTCGTGATGCGTCGCGCGATGACGCGTGCCGTTCTGGGCGTGGCGTTAGGCACCGGGGGCGCGCTGCTCGCCGCGCGGGCGATGCGGTCGCTCCTATTCGGCGTCGGCGCAGCGGATCCGGTGTCGTTCGTCGGAGTGGCGGCGCTGCTGTTGCTGGTGGCAGTGGCAGCGACGCTCGTCCCGGCCGTACGAGCGGCGCGCGTGTCGCCGCTCGTGGCCATTCGGACGGACTAGGTGTCATCCCGAGCGTAGCGAGGGATCGCGATCCTCCCGAGAGAGGGCCCTCTACCAGGACGATCGCGATCCCTCGCCTGTCGGCTCGGGATGACTACCGACCTGACGGCTCGGAATGACTGTCATTTCACCCGGGCGTACGTGAGCGGCTCGCCTTCGGGCGGAGTGACGCGGAGACGAACGCTGCCGGCCGCATCGCGCTCGAACGAGAGGCGCGCGGCCCCAAATGCGAACGTGCTGTCGCTCAGGGCAATGAGCGGCTCGGCGAGAAACCCCGGGCGCGGGCTGTACATCAAGCGGCCATTGTCCACGGACAGAGTTCGCCCCGTCTCGTATTCGCCGGCGTAGGCACCTAACGTCACCGCCGGTACGGTGCGCGGCGAAGCCTGCGCCTCGATCCCCTCGCGTGTCAGGTCCAGCATCCGGCGCCATCGGGCATCAGTCTGGCTTGCGGCGATCGTCTTGAGCGCCAGCGCATGGGCCACATCGAGCGCGCGCGTCGGATCGACTGGCACATCCGGAATCACGCCCACGCGCTCCCACTCCGCGCCGGTCTTCGGATCCATGACGCGCGTGAACGACACCGATGCGTTGAACCCTTCGCCGAGGTCGAGCACGGCATTGTTGTGGCCCGCGCCGGCGGTCGTGCCGCCGACGATCGTCGCGCGCTTCATGTTCTTGAGGACGAACGTGAAGTCCTCGCCGGCCGATGCGGTGGCTCCACTCGTCAGCACGTAGAGCGGCACGGTAGGTCGGCGCGGCCCGGGAACGCTGGCGAGCGTGTAGCGGGTGAACGTTTCGTGTCCGGAACGGTTCTTCACCGTGAGCGACGGGATCGTGTCCGCGGTCGTGAAGTGGCTGATGATCATGTTCACCGAGAACGGGCTGCCGCCCCCGTTGCGCCGGAGATCGAAGATGATCGCGTCCGTGTTGTGCAGATAGTCGAGCGCAGACTTGATCGCATCGACGACCTCGGGTGCGCCGGCGAATCCCCGAATGTCCATGTAGCCGACGTTGCCGGGCAGGATATCGACACGACCGAGCGAGAAGTTCGTCCGACGCGCGGCGATGGCGGCGGGGCCGTTAGGCCCCGGCCCGCCGGGCCCACCCGGCCCTCTTGTTGGCGGCCCGAACATGCGAATCCCTTCCGGGCCCGGTCGCTGACCCGGGTTTCCGGGATTGTACGTGACGTTGAGATGCCGGTCGCCATTCACGCTGCGCAGGTCGACCGTGAGCGCCTCGGCAAACCGCCCCGGGCTCACGATCGTGTCGTACGCGCCACCAGTGAGCCGGTCGCGCACGTGCTTGGCGATCATTGCGCCCGTGTCGGCGTCGACGTAGTGGCGCGTGAGCTGCTCGGCCAACGTGCCGACGACGGCGCGCCGGACGGTCGCAGTGAGTGGTGCGGGCGAGGCCGCGCTCGCGGGGCCCGAGGGCGTCTGGCCGCCGGCACGCGCGGCGTTGAGGAGCGACCAGCAAATGGTGAGCGCACACGTGCTGCGAGCGATGAAGCGCATAGGAATCGGACTCGAGGTGAGCTCGGTGGCGGCCGACGGTCGGCCGCAACGACTTCGACACGTGTCGGGGTGTGCACAGTTGCCCATCCCATTCGTCCCACGCACGGCCCGGACAGCGGGTGCCGCGCGCGCCTCGTCATTCGGGAGTATCGAAGTTGGCGGGCACCACCATTCTTTCGGACCAGCGCAGGCAGTCCTCATCCCGCCACCTCGAGGTGCACCACATGCCGTACGCACTCGTCACTGGTAGCCCATCGCTCGCGCTGCGGCGCGCAGTGCTCGTCGCGTCGGTCGTCGTGGCTCCCGCGGCGGCGCGACCCGTTGCCGCGCAGGCTGTCCCGAACCGTGAAGCGGCGCTCGAAGTGCGGAAGCGATTCGTGATGGACCTGGACACGCTGCAGAGCAAATTTCTCGCGCTCAGTGACGCGATTCCCGCCGATAAGTACGCGTGGCGTCCGGGGCCTGGCGTGCGATCGGTCGGCGAGGTGTTCATGCACGTCGCGAGCGAGTACTACGTGTACGCGCCGATGTCCTATGGAGGAGCGCGATCGCCGGTGATCCCGCGCGGGCAGGACTCGTTCAAGACGTTCGAGTCGAAATCGACGAAGGCGGACGTGCAGAAGCATCTCAAGGAAGGCTTTGCCTACGCGAAGCAGACGATCGAAGGGCTGGATCCGGCGGCGATCACCGGCACGCAGAAGATGTTCGGCGGAGACCACACGGTCATCGAGACGTCGTTCATCATGACCGACGACCTCCACGAGCATCTCGGACAGCTCATCGCCTACGCGCGCATGAATGGTGTGACGCCGCCTTGGAGTAAATAGGCGGCAGGCGGCAGGCGGCAGGCGGCAGGCGACTGCCCGATTCCCGATTCCCGATTCCCTATTCCCTATTCCCGACTCAACAACGCCGCGCCAAACACGCCAGCGCTGTCACCCAACGTGGGACGGAGAAGCTCGGTGCGGAGGTCGGGGTTGAAGAGGTGCCGGCGGATCGCGTCGCGTGTGACAGGGTCATACAGCCGCTCGATGTTGCCCACGCCGCCGCCGATCACGATCGCGTCGGGGTCGAGGATATTGATCACCGCTGCAATGGCCTCACCGAACTTGTCGGTGAGTCTGCGCAGCGTCGCTTCTGCGGCAGCATCACCGTGCGCGGCGCGGTCCACGATGTCCGCGAGTGCGCGACGGGCGCCGGTTCGCGATTCGTAGAATCGCTCGAGTGCCGGGCCCGAGATGACTGTCTCGACGCATCCGGCACGCCCGCAGTAGCACGATGCGGTCTCACCGCAGATCGGGTTGTGGCCCCACTCGCCCGCGATGCCATGCAGCCCATCGAGGACCCGGCGGTGCACGACAAGGCCGCCTCCGACGCCGGTGCCGAGGATCAGGCCGACGACGACGTCGCGGCCACGCGCGGCGCCAAGGGTCGCCTCGGCCAGCGCAAAGCAATTCGCATCGTTGGCGAGGCGAGTTGCCATGCCTAACGCGGCGGCCAGGTCCCGGCCCAATGGCTGCCCGTTCAGGCAGGTCGTGTTCGAGTTCTTCAAGGTGCCCGTGGCGGGCTCAATGGCCCCCGGCGTACCCACGCCAATCACAGCCGGCCTCACGCCGCGCGACGCCGCCTCGAGCTGCTCGACGACGAGGCGTACCCGGCCCACGATGTGGGCGTAGCCCGAGGCGCTTTCCGTCGCAACGCGCGTTCGGGCGATGACGCAATCGGGATCCGCCGCGCTGACCACCACGCCTTCGATCTTGGTGCCGCCGAGGTCAATGCCCCAGAGGCGATCATCGCGAGTCATGGGTCAAGGTAGCCGGCGAGGGCAACCGACTGCAATTTCGTCTCGGCTCTTACCTCGAACGGAGCGAATGACGATCCGAAAGCTGGTTGTCCTGCTGCTCGCCGCCGCCGTGTGCGGTGTCGCGATCACCTCCGCCGTCCGGAACCCGGAACACGCGGACCTCGACGCGGCCGCGCGGCGCGGCGTGCCAGGCAAGTTCGTGACGTTAGGCGACGGCGTCACGCACTATGATGTGCAGGGACCGGACAGCGGGCAGCGGGTGCTCCTCGCACACGGCTTTTCCGTGCCGTCATACATCTGGGATTCGACCGTCACGGCGCTCGTCGGTGCTGGATTCCGGGTGGCGCGCTACGACTACTACGGGCGGGGCTTTTCCGATCGGCCCAACGTTCGGTATACGGCGGACCTCTTCGACCGCCAGATGCTGCAGCTCCTCGACTCGCTCGGATGGACAGGACCGGTGGACATCGTGGGGCTGTCGATGGGCGGTCCGGTGACCGCGGAGTTCACGGGGCGCCATCCGGAGCGCGTGCGGTCGCTCACCCTGGTCGACCCGGCCATGGGATCGCGCGATGCGCCGCCGCTGATGTTCCGTCTTCCGCTGGTTGGCCAAACCCTCTGGCAGGGGTTCGCGGTGCCACCGATGGCGGCCGGCCAGCTCTCGGATTTCGTCGAGCCGGCGAAGTGGCCCGACTGGCCGGACCGCTATCGCGTCCAGATGCAATACCATGGTTTTGGCCGAGCGCTGCTATCCACGTTGACGGAGGGCGCCGCCGGCGCGCCGCTCGACTCCGTCTACGCGCGTGTTGGCGCGTTAGGCAAGCCGACACTGCTCATCTGGGGGACGCAGGACAGTACGGTGCCGATCAAGTACGCGGACAGCGTGCGGAAGGACATTCCACAGGCGCAGTACGCTCCGATCGAGCGCGCCGGGCATCTGCCGCACATGGAGCGGACAGACGTTGTGAATCCGCTGTTGATTTCGTTTCTGCGAAAGTAGGCGGCAGGCGGCAGGCGGCAGGCGACGACTAGACAGCGCGAACCTCAGGAGGCCTTGCTGTCCGAGATGAGCCTCCCGAGAGCCGCCGCCTGCCGCCTGCCGCCTGCCGCCGGCCTCTCAGGCTGTTCTACGCAACGAATCGTCCTCCGCCCGCGGCAGGTACACCGAGAACCGAGTCCCTCGGCCCGGCGTCGTGTCCACGCGGATCGTGCCACCGGTCTGCTCGACGATGCCGTACACCGTCGACAGGCCGAGGCCCGTGCCGAGACCCTGTGGCTTCGTGGTCACGAACGGCTCGAAGATGTGCGGCAGAACGGACGGATCGATGCCCGTCCCCGTGTCTTCGATGAGGATGCGCACGTACGCACCGGGAGAGAGGCCCACGGACGCGCTTGCGTGGCCGCTGTCGAGCACGATGTTCCCCGTGCGCAGCCGAAGCGTGCCCCCGTTAGGCATCGCATCGCGTGCATTCACGCCGAGGTTCATGAGCACGCGCTCGAGCTGACCCGGATCCGCGAACACCTGCCATGTTTCGGCGGCCAGCTCGGTCTCCACCCGGATGTCGGTGCCCATGACGCGCCGCAGCATTCCGAGGAACGACGTGATCTGGTGATTCACGTCGAGGCGCTGTGGCTGCAGGACCTGCTTGCGGCTGAAGGCAAGCAGCTGCTGCGTCAACTCGCTGGCTCGCCGCGACGCCTTCAGGATCTCCTGCGCATCCGCGTGAGATTGGCTGGTTGCCGGCAGATCGGTCGTGATCATCGAGGCGCAACTCTGGATGATCGTGAGCAGGTTGTTGAAGTCATGCGCGACGCTGGCTGCCAGGCGCCCGACCGCCTGCATCTTCTCGGCCTGGTGCAGGCGGGCCTCGAGCTCGCGCCGCGCTGTCAGATCCCTCGCGATCCCGTACATGCCGACGACGTCGCCGTCGACCACGATCGGCAGGGCAGTGATGTTTACCTCGATGCGACGGCCGCTCTTGTGGAGGATCGTCTCATCGTAGCTCGTGCCGACGCCGGTCATGACCCGGCGGAATCGCTCGAGCGTCTTCATGCGATTCTCCGGCACGATGAGCGGCGCGAACGGCTTTCCGATCAACTCCTCGGGTGAGTAACCAGTGAGTCCCTCGCAGGCCGCGTTGGCGCTGACGAAGCGGCCTTCGCGGTCGAACGAGTACACCGCGTCGGGGTGGTGATCGAACAGGGATCGATACCGCTGCTCGCTCTCCCGCAACCGGGCCGCGACAGTGCGGCGTTCGGTGACGTCCTGGAAGAAGATCGCGAGCCCGCCCGCATACGGATAAATCCGATTCTCGAACCACTTGCCATACGGCGCGTAGTACGCCTCGATCTGATGCGGTGTCCCGTCGGCGGCGGCCCGCTCGTATTCCTGCTGAAACGGTTGCCCGACACCCTCGGGGAATTCCGTCCAGATGTGCTTCCCGATGAGGTAGGCCGGATCCCGGTTGAACATCTGCGCGGCGTGCGCGTTCACGTAGGTGTAACGCCAGTCGGCATCGAGCGCGACGAACCCATCGCTCGTGGCCTCGAGTACCCGCGTCAGCGTTTCACACGTTTGCTCCGCCTGCCGCCGCCGACGGATCAACTCCCCCATCAGCGACCGGATTCCGGCGTACAACGCGTTCACGTGGGCGTCGGGATCCGGCGGCATGTCCGCGAGCCGCGCCTCGAGCCTGGTGATACGCTCCTGAAGCGGATCCTCGCGTACGGGCACGTCCGTCTCGCGGTCACCCGCTCGTGCGTCACGACGATCGCTCACGATTCGGTTGCCATCTTCTTCGGGGGCTACCATTACATCGCTCTGGTACTCGTCGACCGGTCCAGTATGTAATAACGGGTTTGGTCGTGTCGAGGTGCGTGTTCCTAACGTAGTATGCGCGTCGCTCGTATTGTTCGTGCTCGATCGCTAGCGGTTCACCACGTTGCCCTCCCTCTATGCGCCTCCGTCACGTTGCCCTCGTCGCCGCCGCGACCGCTTTCCCGTCGCTCATCGCCCGACCCGCTGCTGGTCAGGAGCCGAAGAAGCTCACGGCAGAGGATTATGCCCGGGCCGAGAAGTTCCTGGGCACCAACACGGTACCGCTGGTGGCGGGCCTGGGATTCCGCCCGACATGGCTGGAGAATGGGCGGCTCTGGTATCGGACGACTGTGGCGACCGGAAGCGCGTTCATCATCGTGGACCCGGCGAAGCGCACGCGCGAGCCGCTCTTCGACCAGACTCGGCTCGCTGCCGCGCTGGCAGCGGCGTCGGGTGGCCGGGTGGAGGGCGCGCGCCTGCCGTTTCAGACGTTCGACCTGGCGAAGGACAATCGGTCGATCACGGTGAACCTGCCGCGTGGCCGGTGGAAGTGCGACCTGCAGGCATACACCTGCGTGGCGGCTGATTCGACGGCGTCGGATCGCCGTGCCCCGGCGAACTCGAGCGTCTCGCCCGACGGCAAGTGGGCCGCCTACATCAAGGATTACAACCTGTGGGCTCGCGAGCTGGCCACCGGGAAGGACGAACAGCTCACCACCGACGGGATCAAGGACTTTGGGTACGCGACGGACAACGCGGGCTGGGTGCACAGCGATCGGCCGGTGCTCACGTGGTCGCCGGACTCGAGACAGATCGCGACGTACCAGCAGGACGAGCGGGGGACGCGCGAGATGTATCTCGTGTCCACGAACGTCGGCGCGCCGAAGCTCGAGGCGTGGCATTACCCGTATCCCGGCGACAGCGTGATCTTCCGCATCAGCCGGGTGATCATTCATCTGCTGCCTAACGGTGGCGCACACGTGCTCCGGCTCGATATGCCGCCGGATGCGCATCGCTCGACCGTATCGGACCACGTGAACTGCGGCGGCGAGATCTGCGACGCGCAATGGTATCCCGATGGTTCGCACCTGGCGTTCATCTCGAGCTCTCGCGATCACAAGACCGCGTGGTTCCGGGTCGCCGACGCGAAGACCGGCGAGGTGAAGACGCTGTTCGAGGAGCACTCGAAGACGCAGGTGGGCGACGCATCGCTGCCGGAGAATCTGTGGCGTCCGCTGCCGGCGTCGAACGAGCTGCTCTGGTGGTCGCAGCGCGACAACTGGATTCACCTCTACCTGTACGACCTAACGACGGGCAAGCTCAAGAACCGCATCACCACCGGTGATGGCAACGTCGAGGACATCGTGCGCGTCGACGAAAAGGCGCGTCAGATCTACTTCATGGCGCAGGGGAAGGACCCGAGCCGGGATCCCTACTTCCAGCACCTCTATCGCATCGGGTTCGACGGCAAGGGCCAGACGCTGCTCACGGCGGAGAACGCGAACCACACGATCACGGTATCGCCCGAGGGGAAGTACTTCGTCGATTCGTACTCGACGCCCGTGGTGCCGCCGGTGACAGTGCTCCGCGACGCGAACGGGAAGGTGCTGCAGACGCTCGAGAAGGCGGACATCACCCGGCTGCTCGCGACCGGCTGGAAGCCGCCGACCATGTTCACGGTGAAGGGGCGCGACGGGAAGACCGACATCTACGGTCTCATGTACACGCCGTCGAAGCTCGACTCCGCGAAGAAGTATCCGATCATCGACTACATCTACCCCGGGCCACAGAGCGGGAGCGTCGGGCCCCGCAGCTTTTCACCCGCGCGTGGCGATCATCAGGCGCTGGCGGAGCTTGGCTTCGTCGTCGTGGCGATTGACGGGATGGGCACGCCGGGGCGATCGAAGGCGTTCCACGACACGTACTACGGGCACATGGGCGACAACACGATTCCCGACCAGGTCGCGGGAATCAAGGAGCTCGCACAGAAGTACTCGTTCATCGACGTGGACAAGGTGGGTATCTGGGGTCACTCGGGCGGCGGCTTCGCGACCGCGAGCGCGATGTTCAAGTTCACGGACTTCTTCGATGTTGGGATCGCCGAGTCGGGCAACCACGACAACCGGAACTACGAGGACGACTGGGGCGAGCGATACCAGGGACTGCTGGAGAAGAATGGCCCGAGCGACAACTACGCCGAGGAGTCGAACGCGACGTACGCGAAGAATCTCAAGGGCAAGCTGATGCTCGTGCATGGCCAGATGGATGACAACGTGCCGCCCGAGAACACGCAGCTCGTCGTGGACGCGCTGGTGAAGGCGGGGAAGGATTTCGACCTGATCATGCTGCCGCACGCGCGACATGGGTACGGCGTGGACAACAACTACATCATGCGGCGGCGGTGGGACTACTTCGTGAAGAACCTGCAGGGCGCGGAGCCGCCGAAGGAGTATCAGATCGGGAAGCCGCAGATCGTTCCGTAGGGAGCCTGGCGGCAGGCGGCAGGTGGCAGGCGACAGGCGACAGGCGACAGGCGACAGGCGATAGGCGACAGGCTAACGACTACCGACTCTTATGACGAGAAGCCAATCCAGCGGCCGGCCGCCGCCACCGTGAACCACAGCAGCAGCGACACGGCAGCCGTGACACGAGTGAGCCGCGACGTCTCGAGCGACCGCACCGCGACGCGTTTCCGCACCGTGAACGTGTAGAGCAAGGCCACGGGGAGCGTGGCGATCTTCAGCCAGAATGCCGGCGTATGCAGGACCCTCCCCGCCTCCGACGCGAAGAGCAGGACTCCAGTCGAGACGATCAAGGCGAGGCTCGCCTCGAGCCACGGGTGCACCGCGGTGGCCAGTGCCGGCAGCGACTGATTCGTTAGGCCGACGCCGAACATCCGCAGGTCGACGATCAGCAGTGTGCCGCCCAGCGCGCACAATCCGAGCAGGTGTCCCGACTCGATGGCCGGGAAGAGCCACGGCGAAATGCGTGTCAGTATCCGTGTTGGCGATTCCTCGTAGGCCACGAGGCGCCCGGCGATCACGGCTCCGCTCCAGGCCGTGAGCGACACGATCGCCGCCACGCGAGCGGCGGTAGGTGGCATCGCGGCCGAGTCCCAGTCGGCAATCCGCCGGCGCGTGCGCGCGTGAAAGAACCACACGTTGAACCCGGCGACCGCCAGCAGGACCAGCTTGATCCGGAAGCTCAGGTCTCTGTAGTAGTCGACCGGCGTGGCGGTGAACAGCAGGACCCCGGTGACGACCATGACGAGGAACGCACCGCGCGTCCACGGCAGCAGCCGTTGCGTGAACGCCGAAGCCGGGATGTGGGTCATGGCGACGCCGAGCAGCCGTAGGTCGAGCATCGCCGCGGTGCCGACAAAGAGCGCGAGGCACAGGACGTGGACCGATTCCAGGAGCGGCCACACGTAGACCGACTCGTGCAGCGCGACGCTCCACTGCGTGGCCGCAAGCCATTGGAGCACCGTGAGGATCGACATCGCTACGGGTCCGTCGCCACTGGAGGATCGCTTGGTTGGGCTCGGCCGAATCTATTGCCGCGTAGAATGGTGAGCCACCGTGCCTATCGGGTCGAATCGCTCGTCGTTAAGGGATGACAGTGCGACCAGTAGCGAAGGCGGGCATCGTTGTCGCGGGGTACGTCGCGGCGGTGGCAGTCGCGTCGCTTGTCCTGCGCGTCTACATCGCCGCCACCAGTGGCGCGGACCGACAGACCTACGGAGGGATGTACGCCTTCGGCGACAGCCTCCTGTTTCTCGGGGTCGCCGGCGTCGCGGCAATTCCTGCAACGGGCGCCGCGCTCTTCTTTCTGCGCTCGCACCGGGGATTCTGGCGAATCCTTTCGATCGGGGGCCTCGCGACCGCGGCGACAGCGATCCTGGCGTCAGTCCTGTTCCTTGCGATGCGGGCAACAGCAGGTCACGGGCCGTTGCAGTCGTGGGCCATGCTGACGCCGCTCAGAATTCTGGTTGCGCCACTGCTCGCCCTGTTCTTTCTCCTCGCCGGGCTTTTCGCGCCGACGCGATCCGCACGTCTCTGCCTCGCGTCCGCGGCTGCGATCGAGGTCGTCGCGTTCGTGGCGGTCGCCGGGACGTGGTGGGTGTCCGGTCGTTAGGAATCAGCGTACCCCGGTGCGTTGCGAGCTCGCCATCGTCGCGTAATGCTCGGCCTCGGCCGACCTGCCTAACGCGGCGTAGTCGCGCGCGAGCGCGTCGGCGATCCGCGCGAAGAGGCGAGGCTGCGATCGCCTCTTCTTGTCCACCACGGCATAGGCCGCCCGCAACTCCGGCTCGGCCTTGTCGTAGTGCCCGAGCGCCATGAGACACGTCCCGAGCCCGAAGCGACCATCGGCCGTCGCGAGATGATCCGCGCCGAACTTGGCGACCGCCATGTCGACGCCCTTCTCCAACAGGGGCAGCGCCTCCGAGGCACGTCCCTCCGCCGTCAGCGTTTGCCCCAGCCCCAGCTGCGACCTGATGAAGAGCGGTTGCTGCGCGGGCTTGTCGCGGTCGAGCAGGTCGGCCACCTCGCGGAACGATCGCTCGGCGTCGTGCAGGTTGCCGCTCTCGCGCAACGCCTGGGAGAGACTCTGATGGACCGTGAGTGTGTACGTGTGCTTCGCCCCGAGCAGCGACGCGTACAGATCCCGCGAATCACGCAGAAACGGAATCGCTTTGTCGGGCTTGCCCTCGAGCCGCAGCACGCTGCCGATGTTGCTCATGCTGAGCGCGACAGCGGTGGCCTTGGGTCCCAGGACGGCGCGGTTCACGGAAAGAGCCTCGCGATACGTGCGCTCGGCTTCGTCGAAGTCGCCCTTGTCACGGAGGATCGTGCCGAGGTTGTCGAGGCTTGCCGCGACGTTCGCGTGGTTCTCGCCGAACATCTGGCGGTCGAGGGCGAGCGCTTCGCGGACCAGCGGCTCGGCCTTCTCCCAGTCGCCCTTCTCCCGGAAGAGCATCGCCCCGAGATTGTTGAGGCCAATCGTGACGCTCGGATGTGCGTTGCCTAACGACTTCCGCTTCGCGGCCAGGGACTGGCGGTAGAGCGCCTCCGCCTCGTCGATCTTGCCTCGGAACTGCTGCACCTGGGCGAGGTTCTGCAGCGTTTGTGCGGTGTAGGGGTGGTCCTTCCCGAGCTTCTCCACCTGGATCGCGAGGGCTTCGCGATACAGGGGCTCGGCGTCATCGTAGGCACCCTTCCAGAACAGCGACAGACCGAGGTTGTTGAGGCTCGTCGCGACCCCGAGATCCCGCGGCCCGAGGACGGCCCGCCGAATCGCGAGTGCCTGACGAAAGAGCGAGTCCGCACCGGCGAAGTCGTTTCGGGCTTGGCGCAGCTGGGCCACGTGATCGATGCTCGCCGCGGTCACCGTGTCCTCGGTCCCGAAGAACGTCCGACGCTGGGCCAGTGCGCCGACGAGCAACGGCTCCGCTTCGTCGAGCTTGTCCTGTGCTGTCAGTGTCTGCCCGAGCGCGTCCATGGCTTCGGCAACCGCTGGATGACGCGGTCCATACAACGTCCTCCGCTCGGCGAGCGAGCGCCGCTGCTGTGACGCTGCCTCGTCAAAGAGGCCGAGGTTCGAGTAGACTCGGCCGAACACGGTGCGAAGCTCGGCCTGATTCTCGGCGTGGCCGGCGAGAACGGAATCCACCCTGGCCGCACCGCGGTCGAGCAGCGCTCGCGCCGTCACGTCTCCGGATCGCAGGTTCGGTGGTGCGAACGGGTCGGCGACGTCGAACACGCTCACGAGGTAATCCTCAACCGCCTTCGCCTTACCCGCCTCCGCTTCGGCTCGAGTGCGCAGCGACACCTCACGAATGCCAGCGCCGGCGATCAGCGCGATGATGGCCGCACTCGCCGCCACGCCGAGGCGGTGGCGACCGACGAACTTCCGCATCCGGTACGTAGCGCTATCGGGGCGAGCGAGGAGCGGGCGGCCGTCGCGAAATCGGTCGATGTCATCCAGCATGGCTGCCGCCGAGGCGTAGCGCCGATCGGGCTCTTTTCGCAGCGCCTTCAGCACAATCGCGTCGACGTCGTCTCGCAGCACTCGATTCGCGTCGCTCACCGAGGACGGCGGTGCGGGTTCCTCGCGCAGAACCACCTCCTCGAGCTCGTGGAGGCTGCGGCCACGCAGTGGGAAGGGCAACTGCCCGGTGAGCAGTTCGTAGAGTACGACGCCGAGCTGGTACACGTCGGTGAGCGTGGTGATCGGCTCACCGCGGATCTGTTCGGGAGCGGCATACGCCGGCGTCATCCACCGCTGGCCCGTATGCGTTAGGCGCGGGTGCACGCTGCCGTCGCGCGGCTCGAGCAGCTTTGCCAGCCCGAAGTCGAGCAACTTCACCCTTCCATCGGTCGTGACGAAGATGTTCGAGGGCTTGAGATCCCGGTGCACCACGAGATTGCGATGCGCGTACTGCGTCGCCTCGACCACGGTCGCAAAGAGCTCGAGCCGCCGTGCCAGCGGTAGCGCGCGCTCGGTGCAGTACTGGTCAATCGGTGCGCCGTCTACGTACTCGAGCACCAGGAAGGGGAAGCCGTCGTCGGTCACTCCTCCGTCGAGCAGTCGTGCGATGTTCGGGTGATTGAGCTTAGCGAGAATCTGGCGTTCGGTTCGGAGCCGCTCGAGATCGAGCTCGGAATCCAACCCTGGACGCAGCAGCTTGATCGCGACCTCCTGCTCGAACGCGCCATCGGCGCGATGCGCGAGGAAGACGCGCGACATTCCGCCGCGTCCGATCTCCCGCTCGACGAGGTAGGCTCCGATTCGGCGCCCGATGAATGGGTCGGGTCCTCCTTCTACTGACTGAAGGAGTGCGGCGGCGGCGCCAACCGGCGGTGAAGCCAGAAAACCGGACGCCTGCGGGAGCTTGGCGAGGAGCGCTTCCACCTCTGCGCGCAGCTCGGGGTCGCCGCTGCAGGCCTCATCCAGCAGGGAGGGCCAGCTTGCTGGTTCGAGGGTCAGCGCCCTGTCGAGTACCTGTTCCACACGCTGCCAGCGGTCGGCGTCGAATCGCATGGGCGCTACGGACCTCGAACGGCTATGCACGGTTGAGAGCGTCGTCGCTCGACGACCCAAGCTGAGGCCGGGACGTGAGCCCGTCCAGGGCAAGATTTGCCGGCCCCAGTTTCGGGCCTCCCGTTGAAAGCCCCGGTAGCCGACGACAGCTTGGGGAATCGGGAATCGGGAATCGGGAAACGCGGGGAACGCCCATATGGAAAGACGCGAGCTCATTCGATTTCTGATGGCGACGGCGGGGCTCAAGTGCTTCGAGGGCTTCATGCCCGACGAGCTTCTCGCGTTCGGTGTGCAGGTGCGCGAGGCCGGTCCGAGCGGTGGGGTCCTCGACGCGCACGCGCGTCGCACGGTGGTCCTGGCCGCCGAGCGGATCATTCCCGCCAGCGAGACCCCCGGTGCGACGGATGCGGACGTCGTGACGTTCGTCGACCGGATGCTGGCGGACTGGTACAACTCCGACGAGCGCGACCGGTTTCTCGCCGGACTCCGTGAGCTCGATGCCTGGTGCCGCGCTCGCCACGGCAAGGACTTCGCCGATTGCGACGAGCGCGATCAGGTAGCGGAGCTCACGGCGTTCGACGATGACGCAGCGGCGCGCAGGCGCACGCCGGGGGCGAACCCTAACGAGCATTGGTTCGCCATGCTCAAGTACACGACGGTGTTCGGCTACTGCACGTCGGAGATCGCGATGCGCCGCACGCTCGGCGCGTGGCCTCGCCCGACGCGCTACGATGGCTGCGCGCCGGTGGGCGCGCGGGAGGGCTGACCGGTGCGACGATCCGTTCCGGAGTACGATGCGATCGTCGTCGGGTCGGGGATGACCGGCGGCTGGGCCGCGAAAGAGTTGACCGAGCTCGGGCTGCGGACGCTCGTGCTCGATGCCGGCCGACCGATCGTGCCTAACAAGGACTATCGCGAGCACACACCACCGTGGGAGATGCCGTTCCGCGGGCTCGGCGACCGGCAGACGGTCGCGCGTCGTCAGGCGGTGCAGCGGAACTCGGTGACGTTCGACGAGATGAGCCACCAGTTCTGGGTGGACGACGTCGACAACCCGTACTCGACGCCCGCGAACAAGGCCTTTCACTGGCTTCGCGCGCGGCAGGTCGGTGGAAAGTCCATCATCTGGGGTCGCCAGGTCTATCGGTGGAGCAACCTCGATTTCGAGGCGAACCTGCGCGACGGCATCGGCGTCGACTGGCCCATCCGCTATGCGGATATCGCGCCCTGGTACGATCTCGTCGATCGATTCATCGGTGTGAGCGGTCAGGCCGAGGGACTCGCCCATCTGCCGGACGGACCGTTCCTCCCGCCGATGGCGATGAATTGCGTCGAGTCGCACGTCCGTGACCGGATGGCCTCGAAGTTCGGACGGGATCGCGTGCTGACGATGGGGCGGGTGGCCATTTTGACAGAGCGACACAACGGTCGGGCCGCGTGTCACTACTGCGGCCCGTGCCATCGCGGGTGCGCCACGCGCTCGTACTTCAGCAGCGTGAACGCGACGCTACCGGCCGCCGAGGCGACGGGGCGCCTGACGCTCCTGCCGTACACTATCGCGCGTCATCTCGTGTACGACGAGCAGGCGAATCGCGTGACGGGCGTGCTCGTCGTCGATGCGCGCACGCGCGAAACGCGCGAGTACACGGCTCGCGTGGTGTTCCTGTGCGCGTCCGCGCTCGAGAGCGCGCGCATCCTGCTCAACTCCGCGACCTCACGCCACCCGGACGGTCTCGCGAACTCGAGTGGGCAGGTGGGTCGCAACATCATGGACCACATCAAGTGGGGTGGAGCGAGCGGGACCTTCGATGGGTGGAGCGATCGGCAAACGATCGCGGAGCGGCCGAACGGCGTCTACGTGCCGCGGTTCCGCAACGTGACCGCGCGACATCCCGACTTCACTCGCGGCTATGGGTTCCAGGGTGGCGCGGGGCGCGCCGGCTGGGAGGCGAAAGCCGGGGCGCGGGGGATCGGTCTCGCGTTCAAGGAAAGCCTAACGCGCCCCGGGCCGTGGACGATGAGCTTCGGCGGGTTCGGCGAGATGCTGCCCAACCCGGCCAATCGCGCGACGCTGCATCCGACGCTCGTGGATGCGTGGGGAATCCCCACGCTGCACATCGAGGCAGCGTGGAGCGACAACGAGCTGGCGATCCATCGTGACATGAACGTGACTGCCGCGGAGCTGCTGGAGGCGGCGGGCGCGAAGGACATTCGGCCGGATGCGCGCGGGCCGAGCACACCGGGCAACACGAATCACGAGATGGGAACGGCGCGGATGGGGCGCGACCCGAAGACGTCGGTGCTGAACGGCTGGAACCAGACGTGGGACGTGCCTAACGTGTTCGTCACGGACGGTGCGTGCATGGCGTCGAGCGGTAACCAGAATCCGTCGCTCACGTACATGGCGTTGACGGCGCGCGCGTGTCATTATGCCGTGGATGCCATGAAGCGGGGCGACCTGTGATGCCGACGGCGGCACCCGCCGTCACCGGTCTCGCACGTTAGGCGACCCATGCACCTGCGACGGGCCGACGTGGTCTGGAACGGCGGCGTGGCAGTGGCGTACTTCCTCGCGGCCAAGCTCGGACTGACGCTGGCGACCGTGGGGGTGACCGTCACACTCGTCTGGCCGCCGTCGGGTGTCGCGGTCGCGGCGATGTTGCTCCTTGGCCAACGCGTCTGGCCGGGGGTGGCGCTCGGCGCGTTCATCGCGAATGCCACCACCGATGCGCCGATTGCCATCGCGTGGTTCACCGCCGTGGGCAATCCGCTCGAGGCTGTCGTTGCGACATTGCTGCTGCGGCGCGTCGGCGATTTCGACCCGTCGCTCGAGCGCACGCACGACGTGCTTGCGCTCACGCTGCTCGGCGCCATCGTCGCTCCGACGGTCGGCGCAACCGTCGGAGTCGCCGGACTGGTGTCGACCGGCACCGTGACCCCGAGCGGAATCGCCGGCGCGTGGTTCACGTGGTGGGGCGGCGATGCGATGGGGATCCTGCTCGTGACCCCGCTCATCCTTGCGTGGGTCAGTCGACCGCGTCGCGGCGCGTCGGCCGCGCGGATCCTCGAAGGGACGGCGCTGGTCGCGATCACGGGAATTGCCGGCTTCCTCGTGTTCGGCGGGCTCCTGGCGGGGCGCGTCACGGCTCCGCTCGTGTACGTCGCGCTTCCACTGCTCATCTGGGCCGCGTTCAGCTTCGAGCTGCGAGGCGCTACCACCGGCTCCGTGGTGATCGCGGCGATCGCCGTGTGGTGGACGAGTCATGGGACCGGGCCGTTCGCGCGCGAGACGCTGGGGCTCAGCCTCGTGCACCTCGGCGCGTTCATGGGCGTTGCGACGCTCACGAGCCTCGTGCTCGCGGCGATCGTGCGCGAGCGCCGACGTGCGGACAGTGACCGCGCGGCGAGCCTGGTGCGTGAACGTACCGCGCGGCGCGACGCCGAGCTGGCGAGCAGCGCGAAGTCCGACTTCCTGGCGGTCATGTCGCACGAGCTGCGCACGCCGCTCAACGCGATCATCGGATATGTCTCACTCCTCGCTGACGGCATTACCGGGCCAGTGACTATCCAGCAGGTCGCTCAGCTCGGTCGCGTGAAGGCGAGCGCCACGCACCTGCTCGCGCTCATCGAGCAGATCCTGTCCCTGTCTCGCATCGAGGCGGGGCACGAGGACATGCATGTGGAGCACGTCGACGTGCGAACGGTGGTGCGGGACGCCACGACGCTCGTGGAGCCGCTCATGGCGGCGAAGGGGCTCGCGCTGCAGGTGGACCTTCCACCAGAGCCGGGTGAGCTCGCGACGGATGTGACGAAGGTGCGCCAGATTCTGCTGAACCTGTTGACGAACGCGAGCAAGTTCACGGAGCGCGGAACGGTGCGGTGCGAGCTGCGTGCGGAGGGCGAGATGCTCGTCGTCGACGTGAGCGATACGGGGCGGGGGATCACGAGCGCGGACCTGCCGCACGTCTTCGAGAGCTTCTGGCAGGCCGGCGTGGGAGACCACGAGCGTCCTGAGGGCGTGGGGCTGGGGCTCAGCGTGAGCCGGCGACTCGCTCAACTCCTCGGTGGCGAGATCACGGTCGAGAGCGAGCCGGGGCAGGGGAGTACATTCAGCGTGCGCCTGCCTCGGCGGCCGCCTAACGACAACGGGCGTGCCGCCGGCGCGCCGCCGCAGCCGTCTTGACCCCTGGCAGGTTGTTTTCATGCGATGCACCTTCCCATCGTGCCCACCCCTCCAACTCCCCGAACAGTCGATCGACGGACGTTCATTTGCGAAGGCAGCTCACTCGCCGCGCTCGCGTGCAGCAGTCCACGGATCTGGCGTGCGTTAGACGCGTCGCGAGCCGCGGCGGCCCGCATCCAGTTCGGATGCGCGGCGATCACGTGGGGCGGCAACGACCCGCAAGCGATCGACGACATCGCCGACCTGGGCTTCGGCGGGATCCAGCTCCGGGTTTCCGCCATCCGCCGATGGGGAGAAAAGCCCGACGAGCTGAAGGCCCTGCTGGCGGCGCGAAAGCTCACGCTCGTCGCGCTGTCGAGCGGGAGCGTGACACTCGATCCGGCCAAGCTCGACGCGAACCTCGCGCTCCACGTGAGCAACGCGCGTTTCCTGCGTCAGGTCGGCGGACTTTATCTGCAGGTGACCGATGAGCGGCCCGCTGGCCGCGAGCCGTCCGCGGACGATTATCGCCGCATGGGATGGGCGCTCACCGAGCTTGGTCGGCGCACCGCCGATATTGGCGTAACCCTCGCGCTGCACCCACACATGGGTGCCCTGAGTCAGTCGCCTGGCGACATCCGCCGAGTGATGGACGCGTCGGATTCTCGGCTCGTGAGGATGGAGCTGGACGTCGCGCACTATGCCCAGGGCGGCGGTGACCCGGCGGAGGGCGTGCGTACTTATGCGGGTCGGTTGCTCTTCCTCCACATCAAGGATGTCGAGAGCCCTGTAACGGGCCGCGGGCCCGAGTCGTATCGGTTCGTCGAGCTTGGGCGTGGCCGCGTAAATCTCCCGGCGGTGTTCCAGGCGCTGAAGTCGGTCGGATTCGACGGATGGGCCGTGGTCGAGCTCGACGAGGTGCCTGACGGCGCGAGGACGCCGAAGGAGTCGGCCGAGATCTCGAAGCAGTACCTCCGGGGGTTGGGTCTTATCGAATTCTGACAATTCGTCGGGACGAGCCTTGTCATCCTGAGCGAAGCGAAGGATCGCGCTTGTCCCGACCGAGGGCCCTCTACCGGGAAGATCGCGATCCCTCGCCTGACGGCTCGGGATGACACACGCTCTGTCGTCTGTCGTCTGTCGCCTGTCGCCTGTCGCCTGCTTCCCGCTTCCCGTTGCTCATGACCTGGTTCGACTACCTTGGCCGCGATCTGCGGCAGGCCACGCGCGCGATCGTCCGCATGCCGGTGCTCGCCACGGTCGTGGTGGTATCGCTCGCGATCGGCATCGGCGTCAACGCTGCCATCTTTTCGTGGATCGAGGGGCTCGTGTTCAAGCCGCTCCCGGGCGTTCGCGACGCGGCGAGCTTCCAGCTGATCGAGCCGCGAAGCGACATCGGGTCGCACGTCGGCACGTCATGGCTCGAGTACCGTGACCTGCGCGAGCGGCTGACGTCGTTCCGCGAGATCCTGGCGTACAAGATGGTGCCGCTGACGATCGGGACGCCGCCGAACACGGTCAGGGCGTACGGACAGCTCGTCTCCGCCAACTACTTCCGGGCGCTCGGGCTCGAGCCATCGTTAGGCCGGTTCCCGACTCCCGACGAGGTGTCGGTACCGGGAGGCCAGCCCGTCGTGGTCGTCTCGGATGGGTTCTGGAAGACGCGGCTGGGCGGCGCATCGGACGTCGTGGGGCGCAGGATCGCGGTCAACGGGCAGGACCTCACCGTCATTGGCGTCGCCCCGCCCAAGTTCCAGGGCACGGTGACGATGCTCGACTTCGACCTCTGGATCCCGGCGACGATGGCGCCGGTGCTGTTCACAGGGTCGCGAGAGCTCGAGGACCGCGCCTCGCGCGGATACGATATGCTGGCGCGGCTCAGACCTAACGCGACGCGCGAGCAGGCGGAGCGCGAGGCAACGACCGCGATGGCGGCGCTCGGACGGCTCTATCCGGCGACGAACGGCGCCGTCTCGATCGATCTCTTCCCGTTCTGGAAGACGCCACGCGGGCCACAGCAGATGCTGGTTGGCGCGCTCGCGATCCTGCAGGGCATCATGCTCGTGCTGCTGCTGGCGGTGTGCGCGAATACGGCGAACCTCATCCTCGCACGTGCCACCGCGCGCCGCCGGGAAGTCGGCATCCGGCAGGCGTTAGGCGCGAGCCGCTGGCGGATCGTGAGCCTGCTCCTGACCGAGAGTCTCCTGCTCGCAGCGCTGGGTGCGGTGCTCGGGACATTCATCGCCGCCTGGGGAACGAACGCGCTGCGCGCCGTTCCCATGATCGGTGCCTTTCCCATCCGGTTTCAGTCGAGCCTCGACGGAACAGGACTGGCCTTCGCGATCGGGCTCGGCCTGCTGTGCGGTCTCATCTTCGGCGCCGCGCCAGCGCTGCAGCTCTCGCGCGTCAATGCGTACAGCGAGCTGCGTTCGGGGCCACGCGCGGCGCCAAGGGGACGGTTGCGGAACGCGCTCATGGGCGCGCAGGTGGCGCTCGCCGTCATCGTGCTCGTGGCGGCAGCGCTCTTCTACAGAAGCTTCAGCGAAACGCGCGGAATGGATCCCGGATTTCGCCGGGAAGGCGTGCTGCTCGCCGCGTACGACCTGAGCGGGCGGAACGCCGACTCGACCGCCGCCCGGCTCTTCGCCGCGAGACTGCTCGACAAGGCACGCGCGCTGCCGTCGGTGGAAGCGGCCGCGATCGCGATGTCGGTACCGCTCGACATCCATGGCTTGCCCGTGCGCGCGTTCGAGCTCGAGGGGCGTGCGCGATCGGACGCCGGGCGGGACCTCGCGCTCAGCAACACGGTGACACCGGACTATTTCCGGACCATGGGAATTCCGCTTCGCGCGGGCCGCACGTTCGTGGATCTCACCGACGCGGACGCGCCGCCTCAGGCGGTGGTGAACGATGAGTTCGTGCGGCAGTACGTGGCGGGCGGCGAGCCGCTCGGACGTCGTCTCACGACGCGAGGCGGGACGTACACGATCGTCGGCGTCGTGAAGACCTCCACCTACGACGCGTTCGGCGAGAAGCCGAAGCCGATCATCTACCTGTCGTATCGCGACCGGCCGGCCGGCGCCGGCGAGATTCACCTGCGCACGCGTGTGGGATCGGAGACGCTGCTCGCGCCGCAGCTGCAGCGGGTCGTGCGCGAGCTCGACCCCACGCTGCCCGTGTATGACGTGCGGACGCTCGTGGAGCACGTGGACAAGAACCTGTTCCTGCGAAAGATCCCGGCCCGGATGTTCGTCGTGCTCGGTCCGCTGCTCCTCGTGCTCGCGGCGATCGGGATCTATGCGGTGGTGGCGTACACGGTTTCGCATCGGACCGCGGAGATCGGCGTCCGCATCGCGCTTGGCGCGACGGCCGCGCGGGTTGTTAGGCAGATCGTGCGCGAGACGCTGCGCGTCGTCGGCATAGGCGCGACGGTGGGGTTTGCGCTGGCGTTCCTGGTCGCGATTCACGTTATGCGCGGCGCGCCGATCAATCTCGTGATCTTTCTCGGTGTGCCGGTGCTGCTCATGTTCGTGGCGGCGGGCGCGAGTTGGGTCCCGGCGCGCAGAGCCTCGAGAGTCGATCCCGTGGTCGCGCTCCGAGCGGAGAATTGATGCCGGGCATCCAGACCCTGCCGGCGCGGATGCAACGGAAACTGCTGCGGGATGCTCGCGGGTAGGCCTACAATGCCTTGGTCATGCGGACCAGCCTCACCGGGACCTTTGCGGTCTCGCTCGCATACGGTGTAGATCCAGCCGCCACGTACCCGAAACGCGTGTAGAACGCTGGCAGCTCGGTTCGCAGGTCCACGACGTCGATTTCCATGACGCCGCACCGCGCCGCCGTCGCATGCGCCTCGGCGGCCGATATCAGCTCGCGAGCGAGCCCCCGTCCCTGCCAGTCGGGATCGACGGACAGCATGCCGAAATAACTGCGCTCGCCGCGAATCTCCACGAAGACGGCGCCGGCCAGCGTGCCGACGGCTGGCGCATTGTCGACGGCGTCGATCACGAGAAAGCACGCGTTCGGCTTCTCGAGGCGCTCACGCAGCTCGGCCTCATCCGTGCGATCGCCGTGGAAAAGATGCGCCTCTACCACGTAAGCGCGGTTGATCACACGCGCGAGCGCAGGAATGTCGTCGATCGTTGCGAGTCTCACGGGCATGCGAACAGGAACGCGATCGACTAATGTGCTCGTCGTCACCCAAGGAGTGTCAATGCACGGGAAAGTGGTGGTGGTCACCGGAGCCAGCGGGGGCATCGGCGCTGCCGCGGCGAGCGCCGTCGCATCGCGCGGAGGTTCCCTCGCGCTCGTCGCTCGCCGGGAAGGCGAGCTGCGGGCGGTCGCAGAGCGCTGCGGAACGAACGCCCTGCCGGTTGTCGCGGACGTCACCAGGCGAGCCGATGTCCGACGCGCCATTCAGACGGCGATCGAACACTTCGGTCATGTCGACGTCCTGGTCAACAATGTCGGACGCGGGATCACGCGTCTGCCGACAGCACTCACGGACGACGACATCGACGAGATGATCCAGATCAACATCAAGTCGGTGATCTATGGCGTGCAGGAAATCCTGCCGCATTTCAAGGAGCGGGGCGGCGGCCACATCATCAACGTCTCCTCGATACTCGGTCGCATGCCGGCGACGCCGTTCCGCTCGGCGTACAACGGCGCGAAGCACTTCCTGAGCGCGATCACGTGGAACATTCGCCAGGAGCTCAGTGAATCGGCGCCGGGCGTCACGGTTTCTCTCGTGTCGCCGCCGGTCGTCGCGACCGAGTTCGGCCTGAACGCTCTCCATGGCGGGCCCGATTCGCGCAGCCTGCCGTTCCCGCAGAACGTCGACGAAGTGGGCAATGTGATTGCATGGGTGATCGACACGCGGAAGCTCGATGTCTACACGCGCCCTGGCTCCAAGCCGCGTGTGACGGAATTCCTGTCCAAGCTTGGCGAGGACCCGCCGTCGTCGGTGCTCGCCGGCCAGTGGGACGCTGCCTAACGTCGGCGTCTGGATGCTAGAGCCGCGATCGCAGCGTCCTCCGCGACGTAGTCGATCGCCGCGAGCGGACGGGATGGCGGGTTGTCGCGCTCCCAGGCGATTGTCTGCGCGATGGCGGAATCGACGCCCACCGGCTCGACGTACCCAAGCTCCGACCGGATGCGCGACGAGTCGACGGACCAGTGTTGCTCGAAGTTGCCAGGCATCCTGAGGTGTGGTGGCATCGCGTCCGCCGGAAGAACGACGAACGCCCCCTTCCACCCTGCCGCCGCGCCGACCCGCGCGGCCCACTCGAGCTCCGAGTACGACGGCTGCTCGGCCACGTTGTAGATGCGCCGCGTCGCGTTGTCAGACATCGCCGCAAGCGCGATGGCGGCAGCGACGTTGCCAACGAACCCGCGCGGCGAGCGCCACGCCGCCTGAGCGGTGCTCATGAGGATCGCCGGCCGGCGATCGTCCATACGACGCACGAGCGGAAAGAAGCGGTGCAGGGGGTCGCCAGGTCCGTAGATCATTGGCAGGCGCAGGATCGTCGCCGGCAGCTCGCCATCCTCGAGCATCGCGCGCTCGACCGGAATCTTGTCGTACGCATCGTCCACCCAGCCGTACACCTCCTGCACCATGGCGATCTGCGCCGGCGGATAGGTTGCGAGCTTTGTGCGCAGTGCCGACTGCTCCGTGAGCGGGACCGGCTCGAGCGGACCGTCCTCGAGCCCGTGGAGGAGTCCGCACGCTCGGTACACATCCATGCTGCTCAACGCGACCACTCGACCGGCGATTCCTCGGACGACCTCCATGAGCTCACGCGCCTGCGGACCGGAACTGAGGACGAGGTCGATCACGACGTCTGGCGCGAAGGCGCGGATTTCCGCCTGGGAGGCGCCCAGGCGTTTGCGGTCGCCAGTGATCCGCGTTAGGCCATCAGGTCCCGGGTTGGCGGACCGGCCACGGGTGAGCACGGCGACCTCGGCGCCGAGTCGCTGGAGCTCGGGGGTGAGGTAGGAGCCGATGAAACCGGTGCCGCCGATCAACAGAGCTCGCATGGGATTCCTGAACGCTGCCCTTCCGTGCGGTCATGCAGCCCCAAAATTGCTCCCCGCGCCGGGGTCGATAGAAGGCCTGCCGGGCTAGCCGGATTGATGGAGTTGCCGGGCGGTCGGACGGACCGGCATCTTGCGAGCATCCAGCGTGCTCGGCCGGCCGAGCGATTGCGTCCGCGAGGTATCATGACCAAGGGTCGACTCGAAGCGTTCACCGATGGCGTGATCGCCATCATCATCACGATTCTCGTCCTCGAGTTCCGCCCTCCCCACGGCGAGACGGTCGAGGCGCTTCGGCCGCTGATTCCCAAGGCCCTCAGCTACGTCCTATCGTTCATCTTTATCGCAATCTACTGGAACAACCACCATCACCTGCTTCACGCCGTGAGGCACGTCGATGGGCGAATTCTGTGGGCGAACGTCCATCTGCTCTTCTGGCTGTCGCTCACGCCATTCGCGACGGCGTGGATGGGCGATACCCACTTTGCAACGCTCCCCGTTGCGATGTACGGATTCGATCTGTTCATGTCAGGAGTGGCATTCACGATTCTCGTGCGAGCGTTGATCGCGCGGCACGGGCCGCAGTCCACGCTCGCGCGCGCCATCGGTGCAGATCGCAAGGGGTGGATTTCGCTCGTGCTGTACGGGCTCGCCATTCCGCTCGCGTTCGTCTCCCGGTGGATCTCGCTCGCGATCTACGTTACGGTGTCGCTCATGTGGCTCATCCCCGATTCACGGATCGAGCGCATCCTGATGGAAGGCGGAGCGTCCCCGCAGGCCGCCGACTGAAGCTCAAGCAGCCGACTCCCGGAGAATTCCAGCATGTGTCGCAACATCAAAGTCCTCGCGAACTTCGAGCCGCCCGCCACTCACGACGAGATTCGTGCGAGCGCCCTGCAGTTCGTGCGCAAGCTGAGTGGAACGACGAAGCCATCGAAGGCGAACGAGGCGGTGTTCAACGAGGCCGTCGATGACGTCACAGCGATCGCACACCGGCTGATCGATTCGCTCGTGACGACGGCGGTCCCGCGCAACCGCGAGGTCGAGGCGAAGAAGGGACGGGAGCGCGCGATCCGGCGCGGGCGACCGGTCGCTCAGGCGCCACTGGACGGTGCAAGCCCAGCCTGACGAGAATCGCGGCGTACGACCACCTCGAAATGGTCGACGGCGAGGTCGCGCCTAACGAGGTACTGCTCGTCTTCCGGGTAGAACACCGCCTGGTCCGGTCGTGGCCCCGCGAACCGCTTCACCGCATCCATCGACTCCCAGAAGGACACGACGAGAAGCTCGGTCATCGCCTCGTTCGCGTCGCCACAGGGCCGACGAAGGAGGAGTGCTCCGAGATTGCCCTCGGTTTCGCTGAACGCGCGTAGGCCCGTCTCTTCGACGTACGTCGCGTAGCGATCGGCATCGGCCGCGCGGACGACGCCGCGCCATGTGCGAGCGATCATTGGTGGTATCCCGTGAGGTCATTGGCTGCACCAGTATACGACGATATACTGGTGCAGGACCAGCGCTATGCGCACTCCGAATCGCTCGCCATGTGCCCGGACTCATGCCTACGAGACCTGCGTCCGCTCCGCCGTCCGCCATCTCCGTCGACGACACGCTGCCGTTTCAGTTCATCGCCGGCGACGTGAGCCTGGACTTCGTGAACACGGTGGACTGGACCTCCCGGGGCCCGGCCCACGATCGCATTGGCAGCTACGGCAGGCTGATCGAGTGGGGCCTCGCGGCCGGCACGATCGACGAGTCAGGCGCAACACGCCTGGAGCGACGTGCCTTTTCCCGTCAGCGGGACGCGGCTCGTGCGCTCGACGACGCTCGCGCGCTCCGATGGACGCTCCGTCGCCTCGTCTCCGCGATTGCCGGCAATGATGGCGCGGTTGCGTCCGTACGCCTGCCGCTGGACGAGCTCAACCGGTTCGTGGCCGACGGGTACGCGCACGTGCGCCTAACGAAGCCTGCCGCGCGTGGCACCGCGCCAACATCACCACTCGTGTGGGCGTGGGACGACCCCGGCCGTCTCGACTCGGTGCTCTGGCCGATCGTACGAAACGCGGCGGAGTTGCTCGCATCGCCTGACACCGAACGGCTGCGCGTCTGTGCCGGGGCCGACTGCGGCTGGGTGTACGTCGACCGGAGCCGCAATGGGCTCCGTCGATGGTGTCAGATGTCGACCTGCGGGACAGTCGAGAAAACGCGGCGACGGCGCCGGCGCAACGACTGACGTCGAGTCGTTAGGTGCCGGCGATGGCGTCCTCGAGTGCGGCCGCAAACCGGTCGGGTGCATCGAGCATGATCCAGTGGCCGACATCCGGCACGAGCGTCGACCGCATCGCGGGTACGAGCACGTGCAGGCTGAACGGCCAGGTGTTGGGCGGTGCGAGAATCGCATGCGCCGACGTTCCGGGGTTGGCGAGATAGCGCTCGAGCGCGGCGGACGCCGGGTATTGCATCATGCTGCGATACATCCCGAGCAGTGCGACCCGCGGCATGGTCGCCAGTCGTGCGTGCACGGCCGCGATCGCAGCGGTGGTGCTGCCCTGCAGAGCATCGTCGAAGTCCCCTTCCGCGGTGCTCCGCCACTGATCCCCCTCGAGCGCCGCAATGAACGGGACGATGTGCGCATCTCGCATGTCGGCCGGGACGCGCGTGAAATCGCCGGGCGGGTCCACGAGAACGAGACGACTCACGACGTTCGGTCGGCGGGCCGCGGTCTCGATCGTGACGAAGGCGCCGTAGCTGTGGCCCACGAGCACGGCACCATCCAGGTCGAGTGCGTCGAACACGGCGATGACGTCGTCGGCACAGCTCTCCACGTCGTACGCGGCGTCACGCGGCGCGCCGGAGTTGCCGTGACCGCGCAGGTCGAGCGCGACGGCGCGACGCCGGTCCGCGCAAGCGGCGAGCGCCGAGTTCCAGAATCCGGTATATCCGACCATGCCGTGGACGAACACGATCGGCAGCGAGCCCGATGGCGTCGGGCTCTCCTCGTGGAGGTCCACGACGTGAAGCGGTCCGGCTCCCCCAGGAATCGTGAAATTTGGCATCGCGTGCTCGGCGGCCGGGCGAGCGGAGATAGTATGACATTTCATCCGGTCGCGCGACCAA
>Ga0207674_10001314_pt1 | contig 32414 bp, 32 predicted proteins | sample KBSCornC72_FD_184303 | JGI IMG/M metagenome (GOLD analysis project Ga0207674, IMG submission 184303) | Corn rhizosphere microbial communities from Kellogg Biological Station, Michigan, USA - KBS Corn C7-2 (SPAdes) (version 2) | ecosystem: Host-associated > Plants > Roots > Rhizosphere > Soil ...
GACCGTAGTTCAACGAGAACGCGCCGACGCCGCAGGAATCCAATGCCCGACGAGGGCCGATGATCGCGGGGGGCCGGCGGTGAGATGCGGGTGACGTATATCGTGCCAACCGCATGGCGGTGAATGCGCGCGGCGCGGTAAAGCGAAGTCCCGTCGGTCCTCAGTAGCCTGCTCTTCGTCGGGAATCGGGAATAGAAAGGGCCTCGGGACGCTTCTGCGTCGCGAGGCCCTTTCTGCTTTCACGGGGGTGTGCATGCTCCGATTCCCGATTCCTGATTCCCGAACCCTGGTCTGTGACTTGCCTCACACGAATCACGCAGACGCGTGAGGCATAAGGTTGTATGTCGCAGTCGACGGTGTTGGTCGTTGCCAAGGACCGTGTCATCGCGGCGCTGCTTGGTGCTCTGATCGAGCTGTCCGGGCGGCGCGTTGCGTTTCGATCGGACAACGAAGGAATCGACTCAGCCGTTCGGCGCACCACCGCCGAGCTCGTGCTGTTCGATTGTGCCCTCGGCATCTCGACGTGCGCCGAAATCGCCGCGACCGCGCGGCTCGAGGGCGCTCGTCTGCTGATGGTCTCCGCCTCTCACACGGAGCGCGATGCGCGCGACCTCGCCAGTCTGTACGGCGCGCAGTGCTTCGTGCTGCCGGTGAAGCCACGCGAGTTCATGGACCTCGTCGACCGCGCTCTGGGGACGACGATCGCGACCTGAGCATCGTGATCGTTCCGTCAGTCGTCTGATGAGCGCGCGCTGGCTCACCTAACGAGCGAGGAACGTAACCGGCGTCGAGCCGGACCCCGCGTCGCAATGCCCGACCGCCAGGTTACGCGGATTCGGAAGCCGGGCACGCGGGGACGAGGCTCCCCCGTAGCTCCGTTCCTGGACTGGTTTGCGGTCGCACAAACGGTCAACTTTCCGGTCCCTCAACGACGGCAAATTGCTGCTGTGCAAACCATCACTCTTCCCGCTTCCCCGGCTGCGTTCGCGAACGCCGGCTGGCCCGACATCGCCCCCTATTACGAAGGGCTGGCCACCGCGCCGCTGACGCGAGACAACGTGGAAGACTGGCTCAAGAGCTGGTCGCAGCTCGAGGAGCTGATCGACGAAGCGGGGACCGTGGCGATGATCGCGTATACCGGCGACACTGCCGACGCCGAGAAGGAGAAAGCGCACCTCCGGTTCTCGACCGAGATCTTCCCGCAGGCACACGAGCAGGGCGTTCGCCTGTCGAAGCGGCTGCTGCACCTCGACTACACGCGGACGGGGCTCGAGACCACTATCCAGCGGTTCCGCACGGACGCCGAGATCTTCCGCGAAGAGAACGTCGCGCTATTCGCCGAGCTCGAGGAGCTCTCGGCCCAGTATCAGAAGATCGTGGGCGGGCTGACCGCACAGTGGGAAGGGGAAACGAAGACGATCCCGCAACTCCAGCCGTACCTCAAGGAACGCGATCGACAGGTCCGCGAGCGCGCCTGGCGAGTTGGCAACGAAGCGTATCTCGCGCGACGCGACGAGCTCGCGGCGTTGTTCGACAAGATGTTCGTCGCGCGGACGAAGGTCGCGGGCAACGCCGGATTCCCGAACTATCAGGAGTACGCGTTCAAGTCCAAGCACCGCTTCGACTACACGCCCGCGGACTGCGAACGCTTCCACGAGGCCGTGGAGACTACGGTGGTTCCGGCCGTCGCGCGCCAGCTCGAGTATCGGCGCGAGCGACTCGGCCTCGATCGCGTGAGACCGTGGGACCTGGGCGTAGAGCTCGAGCGTGTGGAGTCGCTCAAGCCGTTCGATGATGTTGGCGTGTTCGTCGATCGCGCGAAGGCGATCTTCCGCCGGGTCGACCCGAAGCTCGGCACCGAGTTCGCGTTGATGGCTTCGGACGGGCTACTGGACCTCGAGAGTCGGAAGGGCAAGGCTCCGGGCGGGTATTGCACGAAGCTCAGCTTCCGCGGCAAGCCGTTCATCTTCATGAACGCGGTCGGCGTGGCCGACGACGTGAACACACTCGTGCACGAGGCGGGGCATTCGTTCCACGACTTCGCGGCCCACAGCCAGCCGCTCATCTGGCAGCGGTCTCCGGGACACGAGGCGGCGGAGCTCGCGTCGATGAGCATGGAGCTCCTGGCGTCACCGTACCTGCAGAAGCCGGACGGATACTACACCGCTGACGAGGCGCGATCGGCGCAGATCGAGCACCTCGAGGACATTCTTTTCAGCCTGCCACACATCGCGAGCGTCGACGCATTTCAGAGCTGGATCTACACGAGTGGCGACGGTCACGAGGCCGCAGCGCGTGATCGCGCGTGGCTCGAGATCCGGAGCCGATTCGAGCGTGGCATCGACTGGTCAGGCCTCGAGCAGGAGCGCGTCGCGCGCTGGTACCGACAGCTGCACATCTTCGAGTACCCGTTCTACTACATCGAGTACGGCATCGCGCAGATGGGGGCATTGCAGGTGTGGCGTCACAGCCTGGCGGATCAGGCGACCGCCGTGAAGCACTACCGCGAAGCGTTGGCGTTAGGCGGTACCGTGGGGCTTCCCGAGATCTACCAGGCGGCTGGCGCGCGTCTCGTCTTCGACGCCACGACCATGGGCGAGCTCGTGACGCTCGTGGAAAATCGGTTGACGGAGCTGCGCGCGGGATGACCGGCGCGCGGGTGCTCGCTTTGTCGCTGGCGCTCGCGAGCCCTTTGCGCGCTCAGACGGGTGTCGTCTCGCTGCTCGTGCTCGACGGCGCGACGGACTCCGCGGTGCCCGGCGTCTGGGTCTCGATCGTCGGGCAGGCTGGCGAGAGCGTGACCGACGCAGACGGACGGTTCCTGTACGTCGCCCCACATGCCGGGCGCGTGGCGCTTGTCCTGCGCCGGCGGAGTTCGCGAGTATGCGCCGCACGAGCCGCTGCGGCCTCATCATGGTGTGGACCCGGCGCGACAAATGACACCCGATCGTCGTTAGGCGGAACAACACGACACGACGAACCTTTCCGATGATACTCAAAGCCTTCCGCAAAGCGTCCTCCGGCGGTGCTGCCAGCAGCGCCGCAACGCCCGCCGCATTCGGCGACGCCGCGGCCGAACGCGAACGCCTCGACTGGGTGCTGTTCCAGAACGGCGGCGTCGTACTCTATCACAAGCACCAGATCCTGACCGAGCACACCGCGTGGCTGGTCCGCGAGGGGTATCAGCTGCGAGAGCTCGATGCGCATGGCTGGAAGGACGCGAACGCGTTTCACGCGGATGTGAAGCGTGTGTTCGCGTTCCCGAGCCACTACTCGAACCACCTCGCGTCGCTCGTGGACGCGCTTGCGGAGCTCGAGATTCCTCCGGGCGGTGCAGTGGTCGTGCAGATGAAGCGTTACGATCGCTTCGCCAAGGCCGAGCCGCACCTTGCCTGGTCTGTGCTCGACGCGCTCGAAACGACGTCGCGCCGCTTGCTGCTCACGGGTCGGCGGCTGCTCACGCTCGTTCAGTCGGACGACCCGCGCATCAAGTTCGAGCGAGTGGGAGCGATGCCGGTGAACTGGAATCCGCGGGAGTGGCTGGAGTCGGACCGGGGTCTCGGGAATCGGGAATCGGGAATCGGGAATCGGGAATAGCGGAACAGGGAACCGGGACCAGAGGTTGGACAGAGAGGCCCGGTTCCCGGTTCCCAGTTCCAGGCTTTCGCTGCGTCCGGCCGGAGCGAATACTAGACGCGTGCGTCTCCTGGCTTTCGGGTTCTGTCTCGTCCTGGCCGCTCCACTCGCCGCTCAGTCGTCGGCAGTCGAGCTGCTCGTGCTCGACGACGCCACTGACGCCGCGCTCCCTGGCGTCGCCGTGTCCATCGCCGGGCAGCCGGGCGAACGAGTCACCGACCAGCGCGGTCGATTCGTCTACGCGCCCGAGCGACCCGGCAAGGTCGTGTTCCTCCTCCGCCGACTCGGCTACAGCCCAGGGACGCTGACCGTCGACGCTTCCGCCGGTGACACGACGCGGGTGACGTTCGCCATGACGGCCGTGACGCAGACGCTCGCCACGGTAACGGTGCGCGACACGGCGAACAGCTTGTCGCGCTTTCTCAGCGGATTCGATCGTCGCCTCGCGAATCATTCCGGCAGCGCCACCTTCATCACGCGTGAAGAGATCGACAAACGAGACCCGTACGAGACAACGGACATCCTGCGCCGGGTGATCTCGATAACGATCGCAGACAGCATGGGCGTGCAGATGGCGGTTTCGCGACGCTCACAGAAGCCCACGTACAAGAACACCAGAGGCCCGGGTGGCGCGATCAATCAGGCTGGCGTCCTGGATCTCGCCAACTGTCCGCTTCAGGTGGCTGTGGACGGACAACTCAAGGAGTGGGGCTTCGCCGTGAACTCAATCCCGCCGAAGGAGATTCACGGGATCGAGATCTACCCTGGCGCGGCGACCATTCCCGCCGAGTACGCGAGCATGCGTCGTGATGCCAGCTGCGGATTGATCATGATCTGGACGCGGCGCGTGAAGTAGAGAACCGGGAACCGAGGCCCTTTATCGGGAGGACGGCGACACCTCGACTCGCTGCCACTCGCTCGGAATGGCACGCGCCGCCTGGCGCCCGTCGCCGGTCGCCTAACGACGCGGCCACCGACGATCCAGCCAATCCATCGTCGTCGCGACCGCGCTCATGCCGATGACGGCCGACGTGGTGACGTCGCTCGTCCAGTGCTGATCTTGATACACGCGCGACCACGCCACCACCGTCGCCCCGGTATATCCCAGCGCCGAGACCCAGGATCGTCTCGTCACGATCGCGGCTCCCGCGGCGATCGAGAACGCGTGCACCGCGTGCGACGACGGGAATGAATGCCACTCACCCTCCGACGAGAATGGCTCGAAGCGCCACGCATCATTGGTGCTGTCCGGGCGGTGCCGTCCGACAACCGGCTTCAGCACGCCGACGATCACGTTGGACACCGCGTATCCAGCCGAGATGCGAAGCACGGCGTCGGCAGCCCGGCGGTGGTGGGTCAGGCGTGTGACGAGGTAGGTGACGGCGAGTCCGGCAATGATATTCCTGCCCGTGCCGGCAAAGTTGCCGGCGTCCGCCAACGAGCTCGCGAAGCTCGAGTGGCGATCCAGCCAGAACGTGCGGGCACTCTCGTCGAGGAGCGCGGCGGCGGCGATCGCTCCGCCCGCCGTCACCCAGAAGCGGCCCTGCTGGGGTTGAAGGCTCAGCTGTGCGTCGGCGCGCGTGCCGAGCGCGCCGACGAGGGCCGCCGATCCAACCATGGCGCGGACGGATGGGGAACCAACCATCAGTGCTCGAGCTCGCTCGTAGCGCGCGCGAGTGCATGGAGTTTGGTCGCCTCGTCTGTTGTGCGACGACGCGCAAGGCAACAGCTTAGAGGCCGGTGAACTCTCACTCGATCGCCGCCTAACAGTTGCTGTCCGCAGGACGTCGTTTCCAGCCCCGGTAGGAGCCGGATGCCGCACGCGGAAATTGTTCGACAGCTCGTCACCGAGCTGGTACGGGTCGGTGTCGATCCCGACCAAATGGTGGCCGGCCTCACGAGCCGCGCCGAAGATGCACTCCGTGCCCTCCGGGCACTCCCCGACGGGGCCGGACCCGCCGCTTTCCTCGCGGAGCTCCGTAACCAATCGTCGGCCGTCAGTATCAACAATGGTGCTGCCGGGCACATACCGCACGACCCAGGCCCCACCTCTCAATGATTCGCAACCTGGTGTGCGTTCGTGAGGTGCTCACGATCGCGTCCGCGCTCATGACCCTTACCGCCACTGCGCGTGGTCAGGGAACAATGCTGAGTCCCTCCGGAGTCGTGACAGTGGCGAGTGCGTCGTCGTTCGATTCGACCCTCGCACGACTCGAGCGGGCCGCCGTGGCCAATGGCTTGACCGTCGCCGCCAAGATCGATCACGCCGCCGCCGCACGAAAGGCGGGCCAGACGCTCCGCCCGACCACGCTTGTCATCGCCGGCAACCCCGCCGCCGGCACTCCACTCATGCTCGACGACCAGACCATCGCGGTCGAGCTGCCGCTGCGATTTCTCGTCTGGCAGAGCGAGGACGGGAAGGCGCACGTCTCGTACGACCCCATCAAAGCGATCGCGGCTCGCCACAAGCTCGCCGGTCACGAACAACTGCTGACGAAGATGACCGGCGCGATAGAGCTGATCGTGACGCAAGCGACGCGCTGAGTCATCCTGAGCGAAGCGAAGGATCCTCAGGTGACCGATAGAGGGCTCTCTTTCGGGACAATGAGGATCCCTCGTCTGACGGCTCGGGATGACAACCGCGCTCGGGATGACGCCTCACTCCACCTCGTCGATCGATCTCGGCCAATCCTGCTTGAGGAGTCGCGACATTGCCCGATCCGCAAGCAGCCGCCCGTTCGTCTGACAGCGGGCGCAGTAGTTCGTCTCGTTGTCGGCGTAGCGAATCCGCTGCACGGGCGAGCCACACACCGGACACGGAAGCTTGTACCGCCCGTGCACCGCCATCCCCTCCCGAAACGCCGTCACCTTCTCCGGAAACCCATCGCCGACCTCGTCGCGCAGACGGTTCGTCCAGTCGATCAACGTTGTTTTCGTTGCCTCGAACAGCGCCACGATCTGCTCGTCCGTGAGACGAGACGTGAGCAGAAGCGGGGATAGCTTGGCCCGATGGAGGATCTCGTCGGAGTACGAGTTCCCGATCCCGCTGAAGAGCCGAGGGTCCGTGAGCGACCGCTTGAGCGTGTGGTTTTCGCCTCGCAGTCGCGAGGCGAAGTCCGCCAGGTCGGCGTCCAGCACCTCCAGCCCTCCGCGGTCGAACTGCGCCAGCGCATCAGCGCCCTGTACGACGTGGATCGATGCCCGTCGCTTCGACCCGGCCTCGGTGAGGTAGAGCGTCCCCCGCTCGAACTCGAACGCAGCCTGAGCGAGCTTGCCGCCAATCGTCTTTCCGCCCTCTCGCCAACGGAGACGACCCGCGATCATGAGATGAATGACGACGTAAAGCGCGTCGCCCACACCGATGACAATGCGCTTTCCCAGCCGGCTGATCGTTCGTACCTGCTTGCCGACCACCGCCGAGAGCGGAGGGTCGACGGTCCTCAGCACGAATGGGTTGAGGGCGCGAGCGCCGCGGATCTCCTGGTCGAGGATCCGCGTTCCCATCGTTTCGATGTAGACCGTGACGTCGGGGAGCTCGGGCAAGTGTCAACCGGCTCCCTTGGTGGGAATGACCTTCTCCTCCACTCCAACGTCCCCGGTCACCTGAACGAGCGTGGCCATGAGCTCAGCGGGTGTGCTGTCCTTCTTCAACTCGGCAGACTGGTGAGCCCACAGGCTGTCCACCTGTCCCGTGTAAAACCAAACCGTATACTTGCGCGCGACCGCGAGCGAATCCGTGCCCGCGCTCGCCATGGTGGGTCCGGTCGCCGCAGGGACTGCGTTATTCTGCGCGATCGCGACCGACGTACTGAGGGTCAGCAGGAGTCCAACAGTCACGGCTTTCACTGGTTTCACGATGACCCCCAAAAAATTCGAACCGCGTGATGAGTCGTACGAGTCGCGAGTCCGCAGCAGCTTCGACCGCCAGCGCGCGATGCACACGATAGGCGCTCGGCTCGTCCGCGTCGAGCCGGGCGAGGTCGAGCTGGAGCTCCCGTTTCGGGAGGACCTCACCCAGCAGCATGGCTTTCTCCATGCGGGGATCGTCACGACCCTCGTGGATAGCGCCTGCGGATACGCTGCGCTCTCGCTCATGGATCGTGAGTCGGCCGTGTTGAGCGTCGAATACAAGGTGAACCTCCTCGCACCGGCGGTCGGCGAGCGGATGCGCGCGATCGGACGTGTGATCAAGCCCGGGCGAACGCTGCTCGTGTGCACCGGCGAGGTGATCGCGGTGGCAGGTGGCACGGAGTCCGTCGTGACCGCGATGCAGGCGACAATGATGGCTGTCCGTGGGCGACCCGAGCTCGTTGATTGATCTCCGGTGCGAGGGTTTCGGTCGCGAACTTGTTGCGAGTACCATTAGGCATGGCGCATCGAACGTTCAGGGATTCGGACGGGCGTGAGTGGGAAGTCTGGGACGTCGTGCCGAGCCAGTGGGTCGGCCCGACGCTGGACGGCGGATGGCTCGCGTTTCAGAGCGGTGAGGATCGGCGTCGACTGGCGCCGCTGCCGCTGTATTGGGCGGCTGCGCCCGAACCGGAGCTCCGCGACTTGCTCGCGAAGGCGAAGCCGGTCGTACCTCGGCTCGACTGAGACATGGGCAATCCCGTTCCTGTTGCACCGTCGCTCGAGCCTGTACTCGATGCGGTGCTCACCCCTCGTGAAGACGAGGCGCCGAACCGCCGTACGCTACGAATCAGTGCCCTGGCCATCATCGCGGCATTTCTCGCCGCCCTGGCGGCACAGCTGCTCACCCGGCTCATCGGGCTGATCACGAACGTCGCGTTCTACGGCCGGTGGTCCATGTCGTTCGTGTCTCCGTCGGACAATTCGTTAGGTATGGCGGTCGTCATCGTGCCGATCATCGGCGCGGTGCTGGTCGGTGTCATGGCCCGGTACGGCTCGGCGGCGATTCGCGGCCACGGCATTCCCGAGGCCATGGAGCAGGTGCTGCTCAACGAGAGCCGAATTTCGCCGAAGGTAATGTTCCTCAAGCCGCTATCCGCGGCGATCTCCATTGGCACCGGCGGGCCGTTCGGCGCCGAGGGCCCGATCATCGCAACCGGTGGCGCGTTAGGCTCGGTGATCGGGCAGCTGTTCCACATCACGGCTGACGAGCGCAAGACACTCCTGGCGGCCGGCGCTGCCGCCGGCATGGCGGCCACATTCGGCACGCCCGTCGCTGCCGTCCTGCTCGCGGTCGAGCTGCTGCTGTTCGAGTACCGGCCTCGTTCGCTCATCCCCGTATCGCTCGCCGCGGCGACCGCGACGGGTGTGCGGATCGCGTTCGTGGGCGCTGCTCCGGTGTTCCCGATGCCGAACATTGCCCCACCGAGCGGCGAGGCGCTGGCCACGTATATCGCGTTAGGTGCGGCGATCGGGGTCGTTGCCGTCTTCGTGACGCGCGGGCTCTATGGCGTCGAAGACCTGTTCGAGCAGCTCCCCATTCACTGGATGTGGTGGCCCGCGATCGGTGCGGTTGTCGTTGGCGTCGTCGGCTACTTTGCCCCGCGTACGCTGGGCGTAGGCTACGAGAACATCGAGCAGATGGTCGCGGGATCGATCGCCGGGCGGGCGCTGCTGATCCTCGTGACGCTCAAGCTCGTGTCGTGGATCATCGCGCTGGGCAGCGGAACGTCCGGCGGAACGCTGGCACCGCTGTTCACGATTGGCGGTGGCGCCGGCGCGCTTGCGGGTGGCCTTCTCGCGCAGTGGTTCCCGTCGCTTGGCGTAGACCCGCGCATCGCCGCGCTCGTGGGAATGGCCGCCATCTTCGCGGGCGCGTCACACGCTGTGCTGGCGTCGGTGGTCTTCGCGTTCGAGACGACTCGTCAGCCGCTCGGTCTCCTGCCCCTGCTCGCGGGCTGCAGCGCGGCCTACCTGGTCTCGCTGCTCGGGATGCGCCATTCGATCATGACCGAGAAGCTCGCCCGTCGCGGCACGCGCATCCGGTCCGAGTACGCGGCTGACTTCCTCGAGCAGGTGCTCGTGCGCGAGATCGCGTCAACCGAAGTCGTGACGCTCCCGGCGGAGGAGCCGGTGGAGGAGGTGCGGGATCGGATCGCCGCGCGGACGCCGGGCTCGCAGCATCAGGGATTTCCGGTCGTCAACGCGCGAGGCGATCTCGTAGGCGTGGTGACGCGCCGCGACTTGCTCGACCTCGACATCGAGTTCACGGCGCTCGTCGGCGATCTCGTAAAGCGAGCGGCAGTCGTGATCTATGACGACAGCTCGGCACGTGAGGCCGCGGACCACATGGTTCACGAGCGAGTCGGACGGCTTCCGGTGGTGGCGCGCGCGAATCCGCGTCGAGTGATCGGGATCGTCTCGCGCAGTGACCTCCTCGAGGCGCATGAGCGTCGGCTCCACGCCGGCAATAGGGTCGAGCGGACCATCGATCTCGCGGCGTCGTTCGCGTGGGTTCGCCCGAACGAGCGTTGACGGACCCGACATCGGCAGGATCGAGCGGCGGCTCGCGGCGCGCTGGGCGCGTCGCGATCGCTCTCATCGTGGGGCTCATTGTCGGGATTACCGTGTCGCAGGCCGGTGTCCCGTGGCTCAGTCGAGCAGTCGCGCTTCTCGAGCCTATCGGTTCGATCTGGGTGAATGCCATCCGGATGACGATCGTGCCGCTGGTCGTCGCGCTGCTGCTGGGCGCCGTCGCTCGAGGAGGCGAGTCGCATAGCGTCGGCCGGCTGGGCGGAATCGCGTTCGGCACGTTCGTCTCCCTTCACGTCGCGGCCGCGATCGTGGCGCTCGTCGTCGTGCCGGCAGTCATGTCGCGCGTTCCGGTCGACCCGGCGAGCGTGGCGCGAATGCAGGCGGAGGCATCGGCGGCGAGCGCGGCGACGGTCGAGCAGATGCGCACGCTGCCGACCTTCGGCCAGTGGATCGCCGGCCTGGCGCCGGCCAACGTCATTCGTGCCGCCGCGGACGGGGCGATGCTGCCACTGATCGTGTTCACGCTCCTGTTCGCGCTTGCGCTGCGTCGCATCGCGCCTGACCGGCGCGACCAGGTCCTGCGCGTGTTCGACGGTGTCGGCGGCGCGATGCTCGAGATCGTCCGCTGGCTGATCGCGCTCGCGCCGATCGGTGTCTTCACGCTCGTGGCGTCGACCTCCGCGCGTCTCGGAGCGTCGCTGGTCGGCGCGTTCGGGTATTACGTGTTCGCGTACGTCGGGATCCTGATCGTGATGACGCTTGTCGTCTGCGTCCTCGGCGCGTTGGGTGGCGGCGTAGGGATCCCGCGGTTCTTCCGCGCGGGTCTCCCGGCGCAGGCGGTGGCGTTCAGCTCGAGCTCGTCGCTGGCGTCGCTCCCGGCGCTCATCGACTCGGCCGGGCGTCTCGGCGTTCCACCGTCGCAGGCGGGGTTCGTCTTGCCGCTCGCGGTGTCGTCGTTCAAGGTCGCGAACGCGGTGGCCTGGCTCACCGGCACCATGTTCCTGGCGCGCCTGTACGGCGTGCCGTTAGGCATCAGCGAGTACCTCACGGTCGTGGCGTCATCGGTCGCGCTCAGTTTCGCGACGCCCGGAGTGCCCAACGGCGGCTTCCTGCTGCTCGCGCCGGTGCTGGCGAGTGTGGGCGTTCCGGCGGCGGGAGTGGCGCTGCTCATTGCCGTCGACGCCATTCCCGACCTGTTCGCGACGGTGGCGAATGTGAGCGGCGATTTTGCCGCGGCGGCGATCGTGCGGCGCTGGGCAGCGCGCGAGCCTGCAACGGTCCTGGAAGGTGGTCTCACTCCTAACGCGAGCTGACGAGGTCTCCATGCGCATCGGCATCGGGTCGGACCATGCGGGGTATACGTACAAGCAGATGCTGATTGCGATGCTTCGCGACCGGGGTCACGAGGTCGTGGACTTCGGCACCAACTCGACGGAGTCGGTCGATTACCCGAAGTACATTCGACCGGTCGCGCTGGCGGTCGCTGCCGGAGACTGCGAGCGCGGAATCGTGCTCGGTGGCTCCGGCAACGGCGAGGCGATCGTCGCGAACCGCGTGAAGGGCGTGCGCTGCGCGCTCTGCTGGAATGTCGAATCCGCCCGCCTTGGCCGCCTGCATAACGACGCAAACGTGATCTCCATCGGCGAGCGTATGGTGTCGGCCGAGGAGGCGGAGGCCATTGTGGACACGTGGCTGACTACGCCGTTCGAGGGCGGGCGCCACATCCGCCGCATCCAGATGATCGACGAGTTCTAACGCTCCCTATGGGGTCAGACTCCTATCGCATCGAATCACCGCCCACCGGCACACACATGCGCTACCTGCCCGCCCTCACACTCCTCACCCTCGTTGGAATCCTCGGCGCCACGCCGGCACAGGCACAACGCCCGCCGAGGTACTTCATCTCGGTCGATATGGAAGGCATCGGCGGCATCGGTACGCCGGCGATGACGAGCCCCACCGGCAAGGACTACGAGTTAGGCAGGAAGTTGATGACGGACGAAGTGAACGCCGTCGTCGGCGTGATCCTCCAGCGCGGGCCGGCGGAGGTCCTCGTGAACGACTCGCACGGTGACATGCAGAACCTGCTGCACACCGAGCTCGATCCGCGCGTGATCTACATCCAGGGGGCCGTCAAGCCGTTCGGCATGGTCGAAGGGCTCGACTCGACGTACGCCGCCGCGATCTTCCTCGGCTACCATTCGCGCGCCGGGACGCCGAACGGGTTCATCGCGCACACCGGCACCGGCGCGGTGAAGGGTCTCTGGCTGAACGACATCGAGGTCGGGGAAGGGGAGCTCAACGCGGCATATGCCGGTTCCGTTGGCGTACCGGTAATCATGGCCGCCGGCGACTCTGCCTTCGTCGAGCAGTTCACGCGCACCGTGAAGGTCGAGGCCGTGGCCACCAAGTACGCGGTGACGCCGCAGTCCGCGCGGCTCCTTCACCCGAAGGTGGTGCAGGAGCGCCTGGTCGCGGCGGCGGGCCGAGCGCTCGCCAACCGATCGAGCGCGAAGCCGTGGGTCATTGGGAAGCCGGTCAAGGTCAGGCTGCGGTTGTCCGACAATACCGTCACGCAGATCCTGCAGGCCATTCCCGGCGTTAGGCAGATCGATGGCTTCACGGTGGAGTTCACCGCGCCGACCATGGCAGACGCCTATCGGCTGATCCGCCTGATGTATCGCTTCGTGAGCGTTTAGCCGCGCGGCAGCGTGAGCGTGAAGGTCGAGCCCCGTCCGACTTCGCTTCGCACCGTGAGGTCGCCGCCCATCGCGCGCGCGAGCTGACGGCTGATCGCGAGCCCGAGACCAAAACCGTGGTCACGCGATTCGAGTGACCGACGCCCCTGAACGAACGGCTCGAAGATCCGGTCGAACTGGTCCGTGGGAATCCCGATCCCGGTATCCCGCACGCTGATCATCACCGTGTCCGGCTCCACGCGTACGTCCAGCCCGATGGTCCCGTCGGGCGCCGTGAACTTGAGCGCGTTCGCGAACAGGTTGAGGAGGATCTGCCGCGTTCGGTCGACATCCGCCCGCATGTGTGCGTCGTTAGGCGCCGCGTAGGGCTCCAGCCGGAGCGCCTTCTGGGCGAGCTGCGGCGCCACCATCTCGATGACAGCGTCCACCGTGTGGCGCACGCTGATCGATCTCGGACGGAAATCGATCTTCCCCAACCCCAGCTTCGCGAAGTTCAGCACGTCGCTCACGAGGCCGTCGAGATGGTTCTTGCTGCGCTGGATCTTCAGGAGATCGACCCGCTGCTCCTCGGTAACCGGGCCGCGCAGCCCCATCTCGATGAGCTGCGCGTAGCCGCCGATCGCGTTGAGCGGCGTTCGCAGCTCGTGGCTCATCGCGGCGAGGAAGTCGCCCTTCGCGCGGTTTGCTTCGAGCGCTTCCATCGTCAGGCGCTTGAGCTCGCGTTCGGACCGCTTCTGCTCCTCGATCTCGGTGTTCGTCCCGAACCAGCGGATGATCGCGCCGTGGTCGTCCCGCTGCGCCGTCGCGCGCGCCAGATGCCACCGGTACGACGCGTGCGCGGCACTCCACAGGCGATACTCGACCTCGTACGGCGCTCCACTCGCGAGCGATTGTTTCCAGCGTCCAGCGGTCGCGGCGACGTCATCAGGGTGCAGCACACCAAGCCACCCGTCGCCGATCAATTCCGCGGGCGTTCTCCCGAAGTACTTCGCGGTGAGATCGCTGACGTAGTCGAGCGCACCGTCAGGCGTGGCCGTCCAGGCCTGAACCGGAATGGCGTCCGCCAAAAACCGGTACCGCGCCTCGCTCGCCTGCACGTTCGCGCGGGCCTGCTCGCTCTCCACCCACAGCCGCTCCACCTCGTGCCGGGCACGCACCTCGTCCGTTACGTCGGCCCCGTGGACGACGATGCCGACTCGCTCACCGCGCGCGTCGGTCAGCGGCTGATACACGAAGTCGAGATACCGGAGCGACGATTCACCAGCCGCGCCGCTCTCGAGCATGACCGGCGTGGCGCGGCCAACGTGCGCCTGACCGGTGGCCAGCACGCGATCCAGCAAGTCGACGAATCCCTGGGCGACCACCTCGGGAAGTGCGGCCGCAATCGGCTTTCCGATGATGTCGCGATGGTTGACGAGGTGGACATAGGCCTCGTTCGCAAACTCGAACACGTGCCTTGGCCCCTCGAGCACGGCCATGAAGGCAGGCGCTTGCGCGAACACCTCGCGCAGCTGCCCCTCCGCGCGCTCGGCCGCGGCACGGGCTTCCTGTGCGTCTCGTTCAGCGCGCACGCGAGTCGTCGTCTCGGCCGCGACGTTCAGGAACGCGACCACGTCGCCGGACTCGTCACGAATGGGACTGAGCGAGAACGTGAACCACGCTTCCCGCGGCGGTCCGCTCTCACGCTCCATGAGGAAGCGCGCGTTCTCGGCATAGACGGGCGCACCGCCGCCGCGAATCACGTCGAACATCGACGAGATCTCCGGCCAGATTTCGCCCCACACGTCGCGCCCAGGTCTGCCGAGTGACGCGGGGTGTTTGGTGCCGAGCACGTCGCGGTATGCGTCGTTGTAGATGAGCAGTAACTCGGGCCCGCACCACATGTTGATCGGGAACGGGCACTCGAGCGCCATCTGTACCGCCGTGCGGAGCGCCATCGGCCAGTCTTCGACGGGGCCTAACGACGTCACGGACCAGTCGAGGGCACGGCAACGCTGCGCGAGCTCGGTACCACCCGCGAACAGCGCCGCGGTTTCAGGAGAGACGGCGAGCTCGGTCACCCGTCAAACATACAGCGCGGACCTCAGGGGTGAGCGTCGTTCGCGTCCGCCGCTCGTGCCCTGGCTTCGGTTTCCTCGTCGAGCATCGCCCGCAGCTGCGCGATGAGTGGAATGTCGCCCGTATGCCGACGCCCGTACGCGAGGTTGAACCGGTAATCGAAGTCGGACGGATTCAATCCCTGGTTGTGCTGCATGATGGTCTCGAGCTTGTCGAGGCCCTTCGCGAGCCTGGCTTCGAGCGACTGCGCAGCCTCGTACTCATCCCAGAGTTCCGTGATCTCATCGCGGACGGCCCGCGGGAGCGGCGTGAGGAGCCCGAGCAGGTCGCGACGTTCCTGTTCGGCCTTGCCCGTTGTGGCGCCTGCCGCGGCTCGCCGCGCCTGTTCCGGCGCCGACACGTCGCCATGAACCGCTTCGCCAAGATCGTGGATGATGCAGATCTTCACGAGCTTCGCGAAATCGATCTCCGGGAAGGCCTGCCTCAGCACGAGTGCCATGAGGCAGAGCCGCCAGGTATGTTCGGCGACGCTCTCCTGTTGGCCGGTGGACGTGAAGCCTGTTCGTGTGGTGCTCTTGAGGCGTTCCGCGGCCCGAAGAAACGCCAGCACGCCCGGCAACTCGGTGGAGTCCATCGGCGGTGCTCAGAAGCCCGAGAGCTTCGTGATCCGGCCCTGCGTCCCTACGGCCCAGCCCGCGCGGGGCGACGCGAAGCCGACGGACCAGTAGTTGAGCGAGTCGATCGGAGTCCACGTGGCGCCGTCATCGTTCGACCAGACGGCACCCGCCGGCCCAACGACGACCACCGTCGGACGCTTGGCATTCGGGACGTAGACGCCGCCCCAGGCGCCCGTCTTGAGCGGCACGCTCGTCCGCGCGACCCACGACTTCCCGCCGTCGCTCGTGGTCGCGGTGAACGCGTCGCCTGGCTGGGCGGCGGTTCCGCCGCCCAAGGCCATGCCGTGCTTCGCGTCGCGGAACGCGATGGACTGCGGGCCCGAGCCGGCGCGGGTGGTGAGTGGCAGCGTGTCGACCGACCACGTGGCGCCGTAGTCCGCGGTGTGAAGGACACGGCCGTGGTCGGCGTTGCTGGCCACGATCCACGCAAGACCGCCGGGCTTCGTCACCAGGCACGTTCCGCTGGCCGCAAAGCTCCCTTCGTTAGGTTGCGCGCGCGGCAGACTCGGCGGCGGAAGGCGCGACCACGTTGCGCCGCCATCGGCTGTGCGCAGGATCGCGACGTCGCCGCCGATCGCGTCGCCGATGACGAGCCCCCGGCGGGCGTCCCAGAAGTCCATGCAGTCGTAGAACCCGGCGGAGTCGGGATTGGTGAACTGGCGCTTCCACGTCGCGCCGGCGTCGATCGTCTTGTAGATCCGGGACTGGCTGCCGTTGCCGATGCTCAGCAGATACGCCGTGTTCGCGTCGACCGCGTGCACGTCGCGGAACTGGAGCGAATCCGCGCCGGGCACGCGCGCCGCGTGCCACGTCGTACCGCCGTCGGTCGTTCGGAGATATGTCCCCTTCGCTCCGCTGACCCAGACGGTTTGGTCGTTGACGGGGCTGACCGCGATCAGCAGGGCGTCGGTATTGCTGGTCTGCGGCGTGTGCGTGACCTGGGCCGCGGCAGGCGCTGCAGCGGTCGCCAGGGCAAGCGCGCAGCCGACGACGAGAGCGAGGTGGGGCGAGGATCGTCGCATTCGATGACTCGACACGTGGTGATCAGGGTGCCTAACGATTCGACCAGCCGGCACTGAGCAGAACGACACCGGAGCGGCCCTCCCCTGCGACGTCAGCCACTCGTATGGTGCGCCGTCGGACGCGTCGGCGCCACGCCAGACGGCGCGGCTCTGCGACCACACGTTCCCGAACAGCTCCGGATACACGAAGGCCACATACGACGCGGCAAGCCCGCCGGCGCTCGATCCCGTGATGATCACGCGCTTCGGGTCCGTCGTGACTCGCCACCCCTTTTGGACCCATCGCACGAGCTGCTTTGCGAGAAAGTCGGCCTGGCGGAAATCGCGGCAGGTGGATGCCATATGCCTGGGGGCGGGTCTGTACTGACATATGACATCCGGACGCTCGGTCCACCAGCCGCCCGCTCAAACGGCGCGCTCAAACCGCGTCGGGCTCCGGGTCTGCGCCTTGCTTGACACCTGTCGGCAGTGACGCTGTGGCAGCGCGCCACAGCGAGCCAATAACGTCCTCAATCAGGAGACCCTCGATGTCGGAGCGCAGGAAAACGCACAACGGTCGCGACATATCCGGAAACTTCAAGGTAAAGCAGGCTGACGTGGACGATCTCGAGACCGACCCGGACGGTGCCGATATCATTCGCGATGACGTCCGGCTGGGTGGTGCGGTGGAGGACACCGGCGCGACGGCTGGACAGCTCGGCGAGCACGTCAGCGAGCTCGTCGACGAGAATCGTGAGAACGTCGACCGCGTCACCGGCCGCCGGCCGGGCCGCCACAACCGGTCACGTTAGGCGCCTTCGAGTCGCTGAAACAAGCGGCGAGTCCGCGACCTTACGCTGCCATGCTCGAGCGTCAGCGCGTAGGCTCGCCGCCTTCCGGCCCGTAAAACATGACCCACACCGCGAGGTCATCGGTGAAGTCCTCGAACCGGTGCGGAACGCCTGCGGCGACGAACAGCAGGTCGCCCGGCTGAAACGACACGCGCGACGACCCGTCGAAGAACGTTCCCCGGCCCTGCGCCACGACGTAGATCTCGTCCCGCGTGTGCGGCGTCTGCGGGTCGTGCCCGCGTGGTGCATAGAGCTCCACGGCGAGGGTGCCGTGCTTGAAGAGCTCGACGAAGCGCTCGCCGCGCGAGCCGGGGAGGCGTAACAGGCCTGCATCAGGTCGCAGATGCGTCGTGGCGCCGGTCGAAGGTTCGGGCATGTATGCGCTCGGTTTCCGGGCGTTAGGCGACGCGGCCGCGGATGATGGTCGTGAAGTTTGCGCTCACGGCCAGCCGCCCGCCGACTGACGCGACGCCACGGAGTCTCGCCACGCCGCGCCGATACCACACCAGCTCGACGGTCAGGGTGAGCGTGTCTCCCACGCGCGGGAGCGACCGAAAGCGCACGCGGTCGGCGGACGCGAAATAGCCGATGGCACCTGGGGATTCGTTCACCAGGCCGATCAGCACGGCGGCGCTGGTTTGCGCCAGCGCCTCGACGACCAACGTCCCCGGCATCTCCCACATCCCGGAGTCCTCGGCCTCACTCCACCAATCTCCGACCGTAACACGCTTGACGCCTTGGGCACGCCTGCCAGACTCCACGACACGTAGCCGATCCACCAGCAGGAACGGGTATCGATGCCCGAGCACATCGAGCACATCCAGTGGGTCGCCCCACTCGGATTCTTCGCGGCCCACCCCGGCGCGATCGCTCAACGCGACCGCACCGTTGCGACCCACGTCTCAGCGGCGTCTGCGACCTCTGTCATGATCTGGGCATCGGTTTTCCCGGAGCTCTTGAGCACATGAAAGCTATGGTCCGCGCCGTCGAGCCACACCATTTCCCATGGTGCCGTTACACGCGCGAGCACGCGCTTCATGAGCTCGGGCGTGCAAAACGGGTCACGGGTCCCATTGACGCACAGAACTGGAACACGGATCGACGGCAAGTGTGCGTCCCGCAGCTGATCGGGTTTGCCTGGAGGGTGGAGCGGGTAGGCGAGCAACAGGAGGCCGGAACAATCGACGCCGTCGGCGGCGAGCATGGACGCAGCTCGCCCGCCCATGGATCGGCCGCCGATGATCAGCGTCGTCGGGTTGAGCTCCGCCCGTGCACGCGCGACAACGGCGGTGGTCGTGTCCTTGAGCGTCGGCATCGGGTCCGGCCGGCTCGAACGCCTTTCCTTGTACAGGAAATTGAAGCGCACGGTCGAGAGTCCGCGTGCGCCGAGCGCTCGTGTCACCGTGACCATGCTCTTGTCGGCCATGTTGCCGCCGGCCCCGTGTGCACACACGAACACGGTGGACGTGTCGCCGTTAGGCGCCGGGTCGTAGATGGCGCTGGTCATCTCGTCGCCGACCGGAATGGTCCACTGGGTGCTTGTCATCCTGAGCGAAGCGAAGGATCCTCATCGTCCCGAAAGAACGCCCTCTGTCGGGAGGATGAAGATCCCTCGCTTTGCTCGGGATGACAACCGGTGCGCTCGGGATGACAACCGGTGCGCTCGGGATGACAACCGGTGCGCTCGGGATGCCACCTAGGCTTTCATCAGTTCCGCCAGCTTTCCCAACACCGCTCCGAGGTCCGGCGACTCCATCAGAACCGGAACCATCGGGTCCGCTCCGACTCTCTCCATGCGGTCGATAGCCGTCCTGATCGTGAACGCGCGAGGATCCAGCGACATGTCCACTTCATCCCACACGAGCGGCATGGACACCGTGGCGCCGGGGAGCGGCCGCACGATGAACGGCGCGACGATCAGCTGACCGTGCCGGTTCTGCAGGTAGTCGAGGTAGACCTTGTCGCCGCGCCTCGTGACGTGCCGGGTGATGGTGGCCACGTCGCCCAGCTCGCGAATCACGAGCCGGGCAAGCAGCTCGCCTAACGTGCGGGACTGCGCATACGTCATCTGGCGGCCCAACGGGAGCATGACGTGGAGGCCGGTCTTTCCCGTCGTCTTGACGTAGTTGGGCAGCGCGGCCGCCTCGCAGATGCGATGGAGCGACCGGGCGCACCGGATCACGTCGGCGAACGGCGCTTCCTTCGGGTCGAGATCGAGCACGCACCAATCCGGCTGCTCCAGCGTTCCGACGCGGCTCGCCCAGATGTGCAGCGGAATCGCCCCGAGGTTCGCGATGTAGACCAGCGAGTCCTCGTCGTCACAAACGAAGTATCGAATGTCTCGTTGTGTGTCGTTGCTCCAGATCGGGACCGTGCGAATCCAGTCGGGCGCAAACTCGGGAGCATCCTTCTGGTAGAACGATTTCCCATCGATCCCGTCGGGGAACCGCGTCATGACGACCGGACGATTCCGCAGGTACGGCAGGATCCACCTCGAGACCGATCGGTAATAGTCGATCAGGTCGCCTTTCGTGTACTGCTCGGCCGGCCAGAAGATCTTGTTCGGGTTCGAGATGTTGATGGTCTTCTGCGGCGGCTTGGGCGCAGCCGGTGCCTCGGGTGCCGATGGGTCCGCCGCGGCTGCCGGCGCTGACATGGCGTCGTTAGGTGCCGCTGCTTGCGGCGACGCAGCACCGGCGGTGAGCCAGCCCTGGCGCTCGCAGTCGTGGGGTCGCTTGTCGGTTCTCAGCCGGAGAAACGCCGGGTGCCGCAGGACGCCGTCGGGCGTCCACTCCCGAAACCTGACCTCCACGACGTGCACGGGCTCCGTCCACCTCGTGGTCTTCGTTTCCGGGATTGCCTCGCTCGGCATGGGCTCCACGCCGGGCTGGACCGCCGGCCCATGACACGGCGGGTCGCGGCGCACGAGTGGATCGAGCATCGCGCGCAGCTCGCGCAGGAGTCCGTCGTTGAACCCGGTGCCGGCTCGTCCGGCGTAGACGAGGGCGCCGCTGACGTAGTCCGCGAGCTGCAGCGCACCAAACCCCGGCCGATTGCCGTTAGGCTCCGTAAAGCCCACGACGACGAAGTCCCCGGTCTTTTCGGCTTTGACCTTGAGCCACTTGTCGGTGCGCCCGCCGCGGTATGGCGCGTCGGCCTTCTTCGCGATGACGCCTTCGAGGCCTAACGCCGTGACCTGCTTGAGAAAGGCGTCACCCTCGCGCTCGATGTGGTCCAGATATCGTACGGCGCCGAGCTTCGGAATGAGCTCGGCGAGCAGCTGTTTGCGACGCGTGAGGGGCAGGGGCCGGACGTCGAAGTCCTCGAACGAGAGCAGGTCGAAGACATAGAACACGGCCGGCAACTCCACGGCGGCGCGCTTGATGTCGAGCGGTGACGAGATTCGGCCGCGCTGCTGCAGGAGCGAGAAGCGCGGAATCCCGCCACCGTCGAGGACCACGACTTCGCCGTCCACGATGCACGAGTCGACCGGCAGCGCCGCGACCGCGCGGGCGATCTCCGGAAACACCTCCGTGTAGTCGTTGCCGTTACGCGTGAGGAGCAGCACTTCGCCGCCGCGCTTGCACGCGAGCAGTCGGTAGCCGTCGAGCTTGAGCTCGAACAGCCATCCCTCCCGCGTGAACGCGTCGTCCGCCTGTTCGGCCAGCATGACCGGCGTGGCTTTCGGGTCGAGGCGCGTGCGCGGGACGTCAGCCTCCTGGAGCATCTTGCGGACGGTGCTGGCGTGCGTCTGGCCGGACTTCACCTCCTCGACGGTCAGGCCGGAGAGGACGGACTGCTCCGGGAAAACGTCGCCGGGCTGCCTAACGTAGGCGTCGCGCTCCTTGATCAGCAGCCAATCCTTCTCGCTCTTCTTGATCTTCACGAGCGTCCACTTGCCGTGGAGCTTGTAGCCCTTGAGCTCGAACAGGAGCTTGCCCTTCTCCAGTCCCTCGCGCCAATCCTCGAGCGGTACCCACTCGCCCCGATCCCAGACGATGATCCCGCCGGCGCCGTAGTTCCCGGATGGGATGATGCCCTCGAAGTCCCCGTACTCGAGTGGATGGTCTTCGACGCGGACGGCGAGTCGCTTGTCGTTCATGTCGTACGACGGCCCTTTCGGCACAGCCCACGAGCGCAGCACGCCGTCCATCTCGATGCGCAGATCCCAGTGCAGCTGCCGCGCGGCGTGCTTATGCACGACGAACAGTCGCCCCGGCATGGGCGACACGGTCCCGACGGGCTCGGGTGAGCTGTCGGGTGAGCGTTTGGCGCGGTAGGTACCGAGGCTGTCGTCGTGCTCCACGGTTACGGACGGACGCTAGGGACTGATTGCGGACACGGCAATTGAACCGCAGACACTGCGGAGATCGCAGAGGACACAGAGTACGGCCTGTTCTTGTTTCTCTGGGGCCTCTGGAATCTCTGTGACCTCTGCGGTTCAATCGCGTCAACTCTCATTCGAGGCGAGCGGAGACTGTGGCCATCGGGAACTGAATCAAAATTGTGATATGTCGCCGCCCGAGCCCGCATCACAAAAATTGCGTCGTGTTTTCTTTGGTGGAAAACTCTACGCCGGTTTACTAGCTTGTCGGAAGGCCCCCCGCTTCACCCTTAGCCTCCAACGCTCATGGCCGCTCGTTCCATAGGAACCGCCACCATCTCGTTCGGGCTCGTTTCTGTCCCGGTCAACCTGTACTCCTCCTCGGAATCGAAGTCGAGCGTGTCGTTCAACATGCTCCACAAGAAGTGCGGCACGCGTCTCAAACAGCAATACATCTGTCCGAAGGACAACAACGAGGTGGTCGGCCGCGAGGACACGAGCAAGGGCTACGAGTTCGCGAAAGACCAGTATGTCGTCTTCACCCCCGAGGAGCTCAAGGCACTCGAGGAGAAGGCCACCAGCACGATCGACGTCGTCGAGTTCGTCCCCCTCGCCCAGGTCGATCGCGAGTATCTGGAAAAGGTCTACTACCTCGGCCCCGACAAGGGCGGTGATCGCGCCTATCGGCTCCTCGCGAAAGCGCTCCAGGAAACCGGCCGCGCCGCGTTAGGCCAGTACGCCGCGCGTGGCCAGCAGCACCTCGTCCTGCTCCGGCCCCTCAACGGCGTGCTCGTGATGGAGCAGCTGCACTACGCCGACGAAGTCCGCTCCACCGACGAAGTCCCGGTCCCCGCCGGCGACGTGAAGGCGCAGGAGCTCATGCTCGCGAAGCAGCTCATCGAGCAGACCGCCAGCGACGTGTTCGAGCCGGCCAAGTATCGCGACACCGTGCGCGAACGGGTGATGGAAGCCATCCAGCGGAAGGTCGAGGGCCAGGACATCACGGCCGACGTGACCCCGGATGGTGGCGGCAAGATCATCGACCTCATGGAAGCGCTGAAGGCGAGTCTCGCGCAGACCACCCCAGAGGAAGCCGAGCGCAAGGCGTCATGAACGTTCTCGTTGGGACGAGCGGGTTTGCCTTCAAGGAGTGGAAAGGCCCGTTCTACCCCGAGGACCTCAAGGACGACGCGATGCTCGGGTACTACTCCGGTAAGTACCCGACGGTCGAGATCAACAACACCTTCTACCGGCTGCCGAAGGAGCACGTGCTCCAGGACTGGGCGTCACAGGTGCCCGAGTCCTTCTCGTTCTCCATCAAGGCCAGCCAACGCATCACGCACTACGCGCGCCTCAAGCCCGACTCGGCGAGCGCGCTCGAGTTCCTGCTGAAGAACACATCGACGTTAGGCAGCCGCCTCGGGCCGATCCTGTTTCAGCTCCCGCCGAACATGCAGAAGAACCTCGACCGGCTCACGGGCTTTCTCGCGCTTCTGCCGCGCGACCGCCGGTTCACGATCGAGTTCCGGCACGAGAGCTGGTTCGACGAGGACGTCTTCGCCGCGCTCCGCGAGCATGACATTGCCCTTTGCGTGTCGGAGTCCGAGGAGTTCACGGGGGTGAACGTCGCGACGTCGTCGTGGGGCTACCTCAGGTTGCATCGCCAGGATTACGACGACGGGATGCTCGCGGCGTGGCGCTCGCGTGTTGCCGCACAGTCGTGGACGGACGCTCACGTGTTCTTCAAGCACGACTACATCGACGGATCGGGGCCGCTCGCCGTGGAACGCTTCGTCGGAATGATCGGGGCGATTGTTGGGGGCGTCCGAGCGTCGGAGGCGAGCCTCCCGCAGAAATTGGGGTCAGAGTCGAATTTCATCGTTTGAACGCGCCTGCGTTCAAACGATGAAATTCGACTCTGACCCCAATTAGGCCAGCGGGACGGCCGCCCAGCGCTCCGCGGCCTTCACGACATCAGGGGCGCGCGGTCGCGCCGTGAACCAGACGATTCGATCGGCCCCGACGGCCGCCTCGAGCGCACTGGCGGCCGCGCCGACGGCGAGGCCTCGATAGACCACGAGGATCAGCGTCGCGAGTCCGGCCGCCGCGATCTTGCGCGCTTTCGCCTCGAGATATTCCGGCGTCCAGAACCCGACGATCTCCACCAGCGCCTCACGGCCATCGGTGTGACGCATCGTGAAGTCCGGCAGAAAAAGCTCATTGCCCGCAACCACGGGACTCGATTCACGTGCGAGCGTCCAGCCATTTCGGGCGTCTCGTCCGAACCGGCGTCGAAAGTCGACAGCGAGCGAGCGCTCCCACGATGAGTCGTACCGAGGACGCTCCGCGCGCTTGCCGATTGGCGCCGCGGATCCAGCGGCCCGCGGACGACCGCGCGCGGAAAACCGCAGCGGCGCGCCGTCGCGGCCGCGAACTTCCGCCTCGAAGCGCCACCGTGGAGCGCGCATCAGCGCCGGGATCACGCGCGCGAGTCTCGTGCCGTAGCGGCTGCGCCTGACGATGAACGCCGCCGCTGGTCCGGTGACCTCGACCTCGTACGATTGGCCGCGACGCCTCACGAGGTACATGAGCCGTGCGGCCTTGACGGCCCGGAAGATTCCACGCCAGCCGCCACGGGCGGTCACCGTCAGACGATCGGCATCGAGGAGCACGCCGCGCGCGAGCTCCAGATTGTATCGCGCGAGCAGCCCTTGCCCCGTGATGTCTGGCGCGTGCCGCAGGATGCGTTCGCCCGGAGTGTCGGCATAGAGCAGCCGCCTAACGTCTTCCACGCTCCGCCCGAGCTCGCCCGCGGCGTTCTGGTACGGTGTGTCGTGGTCGAAGGGGACGGGCGGCCACCGCCGCCCGCGCGCGCGAAACACGGCGTCGCGAATCTCCGGCGCCAGCGACGCATCCTCGGGCGGGACGAACTGGCAAAGGTCGAGCAGCGTCTTCGCGATCCCCGAAAGGCGAGCGACATCGCGGACACGCCGCTCCTGTCGCCGCAGCGCTTCCACGACGCTCGTGCGTCGCCAACCCTCGAGCCGCCTGACGAGTCGACAGAGATGATCGAGCAGCATGCTGACGCGCCCATCCGGGTCGGCGAGATATTGCACGCGCAACGTCGCACCGTCGCGGCGCACGAACGGGGCGACGTGCAAGCGGTTCAACACGTAGGATCCGCGCCTGTCACGCTACATGCCAAAGCCGAGTTGCCTCTCTGACACGCGCCTGACGCCAGCCCCTCGTTTCTGTGAGGCGAAGAATTCATACGTGCCCGCGGCAACGATCTCGTAGAGCGACGCGACGGCGTCTCCCTGGCGCCGCAACAGCCGGCCGAGCCGTTGGACGTGCTGGCGTCCGCTCCCACGGGTCGAATCACCAAGCACGATGCCGAGCTTCGCACCAGGAAGATCCCACCCCTCATCGAGAACGCGGACGCTCGCGACCGCCCGGACGTCGCCACGGTCGAGCGCCCCGAGCAGCGCGTGTCGCTCCGATGCCGGCGTCGACGCGGTGATCATCGGGATCGCGAGCTCGCGTGATACGGCTTCCGCCGCGTCGGTGCCACCGCAGAACAACACGGCCTGCTCGGCCGGATGGGCACGGAGGATTCGCTCGGCCTCGCGAAGCTTGCCTGCCGCCAGCCGGACAACACGCTCGCGTTCGTGGAACGCGCGAAGCGCGCGGCGCGCCGCCGGCGAACGCCGTGCGCTGGCGGCGAACATCCGCCAGGCATCGGCCGGCGCTGTCGCACGATCGCGGTACCCGGCGTTGGCAAGGTGGCGCTCGTAGATGTCGGTCAGCGCCTGATAGCGGGCGTCTTCTCCAGGCGTTAGGCGCACGTATCGCCGGACGATCGCGTAGCGCGCGAGCTCGGCGTCCGTCATCTCGCCGATCGTGCGGCGGTACGCGACCGGCCCGACAAGACGTCGCAACTCGGCATCGCGGCCGTCCGGATAGGTCGCAGTCAAACCGAGCCGATACGGCGATGGCGCGATCCGCAGATGGTCGTGCCACGCGGTCGCCTCGCCTTCACTGCTGTCGGCGAGATGGTGCACCTCGTCGAGCACGAGCAGCGGGAACCGTGCTCCCCACCGCTCGAGCAACGGAAACGCCGAATGGTAGGTGGTCACCGTGAGCGCGCGGGCTTCCTTCTCATCGCCATAATACGCGCCCACGCGCTCGACGCCGAACGCATCCGCCAGCTGCGTGAACCACTGGGCAACGAGCGCGCGCGTTGGAGCAACGATGCAGGCGCCGACCCGGAGGGCGTCGATGGCCAGCAGCGCGACGAGTGTCTTGCCAGCCCCTGTAGGGAGGACGACCGTCCCTCTTGCGCCCGAAGCACGCCAGCGGTTCACGGCGTCGGTCTGGTAGGGTCGCGGCTCGCGCGGATCGAGGAGCGGCGCGTCGAAATCGCCGGCGGCGCTTCCTTCGTCAGGGACGCCCTGGTCGGCCGCCCACGCTCGCAGCTCGCTGAATCGATGTCCCGGCGCGACCAACGCGTCCAGCCGTGGATCGTAGACCAGCCACGGCGGCGCCGCATCCACGGCAACGCCGCGGAGGACGGCAAGCCCGAGCCGGTAGGAGAGGGAAGGCGATGAACACAGCGACGAACCCATGGTTTGACTCAACTACTTACTTACAATATACTCATGCCTATGAGTAAACGTCTGCAGGTCATCATCGATGACGCCGAATATCGCGACCTCCAGAAAGCGGCCAGGCGGCGCGGCCTCACGGTGTCCCAATGGGTACGCGACGCCATCCGCTCCACGCGCGGTCTCGAGCCGTCGACCGACGCCGCGCGCAAGCTGGCCGCGGTGCGGGAAGCGGTTCGTCACGCATACCCTGCGCCTGACGTGGAGCAGATGCTCGCGGAAATCGAGCGCGGATATTCATCCGGTGCCGGGGAGTGATTTTCATCGACTCCAATATCCCGATGTATCTCATCGGGGCAACGCATCGGCACAAGATCGATGCCAGGCGACGGGTCGAGGAGGCCGTCGCCAAGGGCGAGCGCCTGGTCACTGACGCCGAGGTGATGCAGGAGATCCTCCATCGCTACGCCGCGATCGACCGGCGCGCGGCAATCCAGCCGGCGTTCGATGTGCTGCTCGGCATCGTCGATGAGGTGTTTCCCGTCGACGCGGATGCGGTGCAGCGAGCGAAGTCGATTCTGTATGGGAAGCCGCGGCTCTCCGCCCGAGACGCGATCCATTTGGCCACTATGGCCGCACACGGCAGCACGCGAATCATGAGTTTCGACTCGGGCTTCGATGGGTATCCCGGCGTCGAGCGCATCGGCGCCTGACGCGTCGTTGTCGGATATTACTCAGGCCCTCCGCCTCCGGCGTCGCTGGGCCGGAGTCTCGTAGAAATATTCGATGGGCTTCCTGTAGAGCTCCGCGAATTTCTTCAAGTCGATCGGGTCGATCCGCCGCTCACCGAGCTCGCATTTCGATACGAACGAGAGGGGCCGGTCGAGTGCTTTGGCTACCGCCTCCTGAGTCATGCCAGCCTCCTCACGCGCCTCGCGGACGCGGCGGATGAGGGACTGGTACTCAGGGCTGTAGACGGCGCTCGGGCGACGGGCACGCGACATTCGCGGATCATGCGCCGCATCTTGCCATTCCCCATCTTGGGGAATTACGATGGCGGGATGCCATCGAGGATCTTCGACGTATGTGAGCCGCGCCCCGACGTGCTGGCCGGCGCGATCACCGAGTCCGATTTCGCCGCCGACCTCGCCCAGGTCATCAGAGGCACCGCACCCGACGAGTACAGGATGCCGGCGCGGTTCTTCGAGAACACCTACCCAACGCGGGGACTCAGGAACCTCCTCGCGAATGTCTGTCGGCGAGTGAGTGGTGCGGGCGGCGAGGCGGCGTCGATCTTCCGCCTCGACACGCAGTTCGGCGGCGGCAAGACGCACGGGCTGATCGCGTTGGTGCACGCAGCGCGCGGGCTCGACGGCGTTCGGAACGTCGAAGAGTTCATCGACCCGACGCTCTTGCCAAAGGGCACCGTACGTGTCGCGGCGTTCGACGGGGAGAACGCCGACCCCCTGAACGGGCGCACGATGGGCGATGGGATTCGTGCCTACACGCCGTGGGGCGAAATCGCCTACTCCCTCGCCGGGGCTCCCGGCTACGAGCGGGTCCGCGCTAGCGACGAGCAGCGCGTCGCGCCGGGAGCGGACACGCTCCGCGAGCTGTTCGGCGGCGAGCCGACGCTCATTCTCCTCGACGAGCTCTCCGTCTATCTGCGCAAGGTGAAGGGGCTTCCCGGTGCACGCGACCAGCTCTCGGCCTTCCTTACGTCGCTGTTCAAGGCCGTTGAAGGGACGCCTAACGTCGCGCTGGTTTACACGCTCGCCATCGGCAAGGACAGCCGCGCGTCAGACGCATACGGCGACGAGAACGAGTTCATCGCCGAGCGGATGGCCGAAGCCGAGAGCATCTCGGCGCGCAAGGCGACGTTGCTCAACCCGACCGAGGACGACGAGACGGCGCACGTGCTCCGCCGGCGACTCTTCGCTTCGATCGACGAGACTCGCGTCCCGGCCGTAATCGATGCGTATCGAGCGTTGTGGAAGCAGCACGAGAGCGCGCTGTCCCCCGAGGCTGTGCGACCGGAGACCATCGAAGCGTTCCGCGCGTCGTATCCGCTTCACCCCGATGTGCTCGACACGCTGACCGAGAAGGCGGCAACGCTCTCCAACTTCCAGCGCGTGCGCGGCATGCTGCGTCTCCTCGCGCGGACGGTCGGGCACGTGTGGAAAGAGCTTCCCGACGACGCGTACGCGATCCACCTGCATCACATCGACCTGGCGCACGAGCCGATTCGCCAGGAGCTCGTGACCCGTCTCGGCCTCGCGCAGTACGTGCCTGCCCTCAAGAGCGACGTCGCGGGCAGTGGCAACAAGTCGCTTGCGCAGGTGATCGACGATGAGCACTACCGTGGAATGCCGCCGTACGCGACATACGCCGCGCGCGCGATCTTCGTGCACACGCTCGCGTTCAACGATCAACTGCGCGGCGTGTCGCCCGAGCATCTCCGCTTCTCGATGATCGGTCCCGGCATCGACGTGAGCTTCGCCGATGATGCCCGCAAGCGGTTCGTCGCCGAGTCGGCCTTTCTGGACGACCGACCCGGTGCACCGCTGCGCTTTCTGGCCGAGGCGAACCTCACGCAGATCATCCGGCGGCAGGAGCAGCACGTCGATCCTGAAGAGGTGCGCGCACAGTTGCGTGATAAGATCAAACAGATCTTCTCGGGCACGAGCAATTCGGTGTTCAACCTCGTGCCGTTCCCGGGCGGAGCGTACGAGGTGCCTGACGAGATCGGTGACGGGCGCCCGTTGCTCGTCGTGCTCGGCTACGACGCCGTGTCGATCGGCGGCGTGGTGGAGGCGGTGCCGCACCTCGTCGATCGCATCTTCAAGCACAAGGGCGCCGACGACAAGGCGCTTCGTGGGAATCGGAATGCGCTCGTGCTCGTGGTCGCAGATGATGCGCGCAAGGACGAAATGCGCCATCGCATGGTGCGCCGGCTCGCGCTCCACGAGTTGAAGAAGGCCGAGCGCATCGGCGAGCTGGCCGAGCACCAGCAGGCAAAGGTTCGTGAGCTCGAGTCGCGATCGGAAACTGACGTCGCGCTGGCCATTCAACAGTGCTATCGCCACGTGTTCTATCCGTCGCGCGCCGATCGGGTGTCGAGCGACACGGACCTCGGTCACACGGCGATCGACGTGCCGTCCACGAGCGCGACGCCGGGCGTAGGGCAACGGCAGGTGGAGCGCGCGCTGCGCGAGCTCAAGAAGCTGCGGACGACGGAGGACGAGCCCGACTCACCCACGTTCATTCGCGATCGCACGCCGCTCAAGAAGGGCGAGATCACGACGCGCGCGCTGCGCGAGGAGTTCCGGCGAGGTCCCGGGCTGCCAATGCTCGTCCGCGACGATGTCTTCGTGCGTGGCGTTCAGCGTGGGATCGAGCAGGGCGAGTACGTCTACCGGAGCGGTGAGCTGCTCTACGGGCCGGGCGACCCGGGCGCCAGCATTGCGATCGACGATCAGTCGTTCGTGTACACGATGGGGTTCGCGAAAGAGCGCGGCATCTGGCCGAGGCCTGCGCCGAGGCCCGAGCCGTCCACACAGCCAACGTTAGGTGGATCGACCGTACCGCCGGGGCCGGGCGGGGGCTCTGGTGCGGGAGGACCGGCCGCGGGAGCCGGCGTGACGCCGCCGCCTGCGTCCGCTGCCAGTCAGCTATTCGCCGAGGGGGTGCTGAAGGAGGCGCTCGCACAGCTCTGGGAGAAGGTGCGTGCGCGGAAGATCGACCGCATCCAGGCGCTGCGCATCCGTATGTTCGAGGCGAGCGATGCGTTCAAGCTGCTCGGCGTGGTCGGCTCGGTGCAGGGCGCGCGGAAGATGGTGAAGCTCGAGGGCGAGTACGAGACCGCCGATCGTGCGGCGTTCCGCTTCCAGTTCGACGGCCCGTCCACCGACGCGCAGGCGGTGAAGGAGTTCCTCGAGCCGCAGCTTCGCGCGGCCAGCGAGAAGACGCTCAACGCCGAGTTCGAGCTGCGTCTGGACAATGGCCTGACGATGTCTGGCGATGCACCAGAGCGGTTGGCCGAGCGGTTGACGCGCTACGCCGCGGGCTCGGCGTACGTGACGGCGAGCGCGGATACGGCGAGCACCAGCAGCGCTGGAGCGGCCGCGTGAGGCGGGGACACGTCCGGGTCGCGGCGATTGCGCCCCACGAGTCGGCGCCACGATACGAGCTCAGAATGCGCACGTGGGGCGTGGCGGACGACGAGCTCGAGGTGTGGCAGATGCCTTCGCCGGCGACCCCGCATGTGCGCTCGGCGATTCGCGTGGCGGGGCTGCGCGGGCGGAACTTCGAGCTGGTGCAGCACCGCGTGCTCAAGCGGCTGGCGAGTGCGGGCGTGAAGATTCCCCCTCGGCGCGCGATCACGCTGGTGATCGATGAGCCGGTGACGTTCGCGATCAACGAGCACCTCGCGCTCATTCTCGGGCTGCTCTTTCGGACCCTCGCCCCGATGAGGCGGCGAGAGAACATGCTGCGCGTGGCGGAGGGGATCGAGGCGATGGGTCAGGAGGAGGCGGCGTACTGGATGGGGATGGCGATGCATCGGGTGAATCCGCGGCGGGTGTTGAGTGCGCTCCGCATGTTGTTGACGGATCCGGCTGGCGGCGCGGACGTTAGGCGATGAGTAGGGAGCGGCTGATCGAGCGGTGGTTGCCGATTGCGGCGTTAGGCGAGGAAAGTGTTCGAGAGCGACGGTCGATGACTGCGCTGCCACCGACGTACTACCTGCACGTTTGGTGGGCACGGCGGCCACTGGTGGCCTCGAGGGCAGCGGTACTGGCGTCGTTGCTGCCGGCGGATGCGGATCGGAAGAAATTCATGCACGTCCTCGGCATCCATGGAGATCCGGTTGCCGCGAAAAAGCGCATCGCTATCGCTGATCGCAAGGGCGAGCGGCTTGGCGCGAACGCGTACGGGTATCCTCGAGCGTTCTCATACACTCCGAGGGATGAGGACCGTGCATGGGTAACGAGCGAGGCGGGTCGCGGCGGCGCTTCCAATGCACGGGTGCTCGATCCCACGGCGGGCGGGGGTAGCATCCCGTTCGAGACGATCCGTCTCGGACTGGGGGCAATCGCGAACGATCTCAACCCGGTGGCGTCGCTCATCGAGCGGGCGACCGTCGAGTGGCCCGTCAAGCACGGGCTCGCCGTTCACGCCGAGTTTCTGAAGCTGGGCCAAGAGCTGGTTAGGCGGGTCCGCGAGCGGCTCTCGTGGGCATACCCGCCCGAGCCGAGCGCGGATTGCCGGCCCGACGGCTACCTGTGGGCTCGGACCATCCGTTGTCCGTATTGCGATGGCCTCATTCCACTCTCGCCTAATTGGCGCCTCGCACCGGACGGGACGGGTGTGCACGTGCTGCCCCGCGTACAAGGCGGCCCCGGCACCCCAAGCCGGCGCTGCGATTTCGAGATCGTACGATCCGCGAAGGAGCAGTCGCCAAGCACGGTGTTGGACGGCGACGCGACTTGCCCGTTTCCCGACTGTGGGCGTGTCGTAGACGGCGACGAGGTGAAGCGACAGGCACAGGCCGGGCAAATGGGTGATCAGTTGTTCGCGGTCGTCTACAAGCGGCGTGTCGTCGCAAAGACGACGACAAGGAAAGTGCGAGAGAAATGGGTCCGCGGTTACCGCGCGCCTTGTTCCGAGGACGACAACTCGGCTGAGGTCGCGGCTCGGCTCGCGGAAAGGATGCCGGAGTGGGAAGCGCTCGACTTGATCCCGAATGAAGAAATCGGCGCCGTCTCGAACTACGATCGAGGCCATCGGATGTACGGCATGCGCTCGTGGACCAAGCTGTTCTCGTCGCGTCAGCTCCTCACGCACGGGATGGCTTCCGCGGCTTTCCGGGAACTACTCGACGAGGCGCGCCAAGAGGGGCGCACGTCGGAGCAGACGCGCGCCGCGTTCGGTTACCTCGCCATCGCGTTCGACAAGTTCCTCGACGGGCGCGGAACGTTGCTCTCCGACGCCGCGGTGAGCTCCGAAGAAGCGGCTCGCATCAAGAGGCTCGGAGCCGAGGTCGTGGTGATGCCGCTTTCGATCGTCGAGGTCGAGCTCGTCGTGATGGGTCGCTTGGAGAAGGTCGGCGCCGCGGGCGTC
>Ga0207674_10001315_pt1 | contig 32370 bp, 22 predicted proteins | sample KBSCornC72_FD_184303 | JGI IMG/M metagenome (GOLD analysis project Ga0207674, IMG submission 184303) | Corn rhizosphere microbial communities from Kellogg Biological Station, Michigan, USA - KBS Corn C7-2 (SPAdes) (version 2) | ecosystem: Host-associated > Plants > Roots > Rhizosphere > Soil ...
TGATCCGCCGTCGTCACGTTCCAGCTCGCCCCGGCCGTCCCCGACAAAGTGATCGACCCCATCCACATCGACCCGCCAACGCCCACCTTCTTGATCACCGCCGGCAACGACTGGCTGGCGCGCGTCACGAGCGTCGCGTCCCGCACCTCAAGCGACGTAAACCCGTCGGCGACCGTGCCGCCGACCGTGTGATCCGCCGAAAACGCCGCGTCGAGCTCGAACGAATTACCCGCCCCGTTCCCGATCACCGTGAACGGCCGCGACGACGCGAACCCCGCCGTCAAGGTGTTCACGCGCGCCCCCGGCCCCATGACAAACCGCGCGCCGTCGCGCAGGACCGCGTAATTCGCCGCCCCCGCCGCGCCGCCCGCCCACGCGCCGGTGTACGTCACCGCCGTCCCCACCCCGCTCGCGCCGATGATCGCGTCGCCGCCCGACACGTCGTCGGTCGATACCGGATTGGCGACCGTCTGGGCTCGCCCGTTGACGAACAGCAGACCGCCCGTAAACAACTCCGGGAACTGGAACACGTGCCCGAACGTGATCGCCCCGCCGCCGCCGCCGCCGCCGGCCGAGTAATCACCCGTCACGCGCACCGCCGACCCGGTGATCGACAGCCCACCGGACAGGTCGAGGTTACGCACCGTCGAATAGTTGCCGTTCGCGTTCCCCGGCAGACTTAAGCGAGCGCCGGCTTTGACCGTCAGGTCGCCGATCGCGTGCGTGCCCACGGTCATCCCCCGCGTCGAAACACGATCCACGTCGAACGTCGAGTCGGCGGTAACCGTGACGTTGCTCTGAAAGTCCGCCGGCGAATCGCTCTTCAGCAGGAGCGAGCCGCCCGACAGGGTGATCGGCCGAGCGTTCACCGCCCCCGTCGCCGTCAGGACGGTCGTCCCCGCCGCGACCTCGAGCGCCCCCGCGAACGCCGCGTTCGCCGCCCCGATCGTCAACGTCTGCGGTCCGATCTTCGTCAGCGTCCCCGTCCCGGTCAGGCGTCCCGCCGTGTTCATCGCGAACGAGCCCGACGCGACGTCCAGTTGCCCGCCCGCCGGGTCCACGCGCACCGTCCGACCGGACCCCAAAGAGTACGCCGTCGTGCCGGCGTATCGCAGCGTCCCGCCGCCGAACACGATCGAACTGGTATTGCTGCCCAGATTCCCGTCCACCGCGAACGCCACGGGCCCCCGCTGCAACGTGAGGCCGCGCATCGAAGGGTTGGCGCCACTCAGCGTCAGCACGCCGGCGCCCGATTTGGTCAGGCCCAGCGTGCTGGCGATCGGGTCGGCAATAATCGCATCGACGTTGGCGATCACCGACGGAACCGTGACGGTCTGCGACCCGACCAGCGAATACCCCGCCACGTCGAACTGGAGCAGGTTGGCGGTGACCGCCGAGTTCACCGAGACGGACCCGCCGGCCGTGCCGCCGAAGATTGCATTGTCGCCGTGACTGTTGAACCAGACGACTTGGGCGCCGGCGTTGTTCCAGTTCGCGAGGCTGGTATTCCAAGTGCCCGTGCCCCCCTGCACGCCCGCGGCGGCGGCGTTCGGGTCCCACTGCACGTCCGCCGCCCCCGCGCGCAACCCGGCCAACGCCGCGATCGCGATGGCACGCCACACCCTTCTATTCGCTCGTCCCTTCAGGTAATCCTCCCGTTGCGGGGAGATTCTGGCTGGGGCCGCTGCCGCCGTCAAGAACTTTTTGGTCCGGCGTCAGTTCCGTGTCCCTTAGCTTGATCCACTGCAAATACAGTCCTTGCGGCGGCGCGGTGCCGCCCGCGGCCCGCCGATCCCTGGCCGCGAGGATCGTGGCGACGTCGCGCACCTGGTACCGCCCCACGCCGACCTCAAGCAGCGTGCCCGTGATAATGCGGACCATGTTCCACAGGAAACCCGTCCCCTCGATCCCGATCACGATCCGCGGTCCGCGGCCGCTGACCCGGCAATCCAGCACCGTACGAACGGTCGTTTCCCGCTGGTGTCCGGGGCGACAAAAGCTCGCGAAGTCATGCTCCCCAATGAGGATGCGCGCGGCGGCGGCCATGGCTTGAACGTCGATTCGCTGCCAGCGATGCCACGCGAGGTCCGCTTGAAAGACGGGGCGGTCGGGCGAGTTCCAAATGTAGTATTGATACCGCTTGCTGATCGTCGATCGGATCGCGTTAAACGTAGTCGGAACGGCCTTGATCGCGCGGACAAGAATGTCGTCCGGCAGGCGCGCGTTGACCGCCCGCCGCAGACCTTCGGGCGGAATCTGGATTTGATCGGTGTCAAAATGGGCGACTTGCCCGCGGGCGTGAACCCCGGCGTCGGTGCGACTCGACCCGATCAGGATGACCGGATGCCCCAGCACGCCGCGCAGCGCCTTGGTTAGCGTTTCCTGGATGGTGGGAATGCCTTCGCCGTCCGGCGGCTCTTCCCCCTTCCAAGTCAGCGGGTTGGCCGCCTGGTGTTGCCAGCCGTGATACTGCGTGCCACGGTAGGCGATCTTGAGCATGTAACGCTGCGACGCGGGCATACGGGGCGGATTTGTATACCCGATCGGCTATGATGGGGGTATGGCAGACGAGCCGAAGGATGGTCAGGATCAAGACCTCACCCCAGTGGACGAGACGGGAGACGTGGATCTCAGCCTCTTGGAATCCGCCTTACGATTGACGCCGGCGCAACGGGCCGAGCGGCATTACCACGCCCGACTGTTCGCCCAACGCCTGCGCCGATTATCAAGGGAACGGTATGGATCCGCTGTTGATGATCTTGAAGCGACTGCTGGATGAGCACGTCGAACTCGTGATCGTCGGGGGCATGGCGGCCATGTTCCACGGTTCGACCATCGTCACGCAGGACATCGACGTCTGCGTTCCGTTCGACGTCCCCACCATGACGCGCGTCATCGCGGCGCTTCGGCCGATTCGACCGACCTTTCGAATGCGACCGGACCGAATGCCGATGTACGACGACCCCGAGCGACTCGCCAAGCTGAACCTTCTGGCGATCGAAACGGAGTGGGGTGTGATCGACTTCCTCAACGAGGTTTCCGGCGTCGGGCGTTTTCCGGACGTGGTTGCGAAATCAGAATCCGTCAATGTCGGCGACGGCGTCACCGCCCGCATCCTGAGCCTGGACGCCCTCATTGATGCCAAGCGGGCGGCAAACCGACCAAAGGATCGACTGGCGGTTACAACGTTGGAAGCACTCCGCAGGCGGTTCCCGACCCGCCAACTGAACCTCCCCTTCTCCGACCCTAAAATACCCGATTCAAGTCAATCTCCAGACCCGCCCGCTTGAGTTGGCGGGCGAGGTGAAGCTGCCACCCGTCCGCAGGGTCGAGGGGGATGTGCAGGAGGCCGTGCTCGTCGATCGTCAGCTTGTCATCGGTGGCGCTCAGGACGAACGTGCGCTTCAGGCCGAGGCGGCCGACGCAATACCCCAGCTCGAACGGCTTGGGGGGGTTGTCGGCCCGGCTGAGGATTAAACCGAAGTCGAGGTGGGGGTGCTGGTCGAGCTGGCCGACGATGGGCGTGTCGGGCTGGGCGTCGACGGCGACTTCGGCGACGTCGAAACCGAGTTTGGTGCAGAACTCGCGGACGGCGGTCTGGGCGCGGGGGTCGTGCTGGTAGACGACGAACGCGCCGACCTTGGGCTTGGCGTTCGCGGCCGTCGCCGTCCCCGTCGCGGGTGGCGCGGTGGCGGTGCGCGCGGGGGCGGCGGGCGGATCGAAGAAGTCCGGGTTGGTCGGCGCCACGGCCGGCGCGGTCAGCGGCTTGGGGCCGTCGTCCGGCTGATCCTGCACGCGCTTCCAGACGGCGTGCAACTTGCGCAGCCGCTGGTCCATCTCGTCGTAAAAGTGTTCGATGAACAGGTTGAGGTCCGCGTATTCGGGCAGCACCTTGCCGTGCCAGTTCTGGCATTCGTCCGCCACCGCGCCGCTGTTGAATGCGCCCTTGAGCATGGTCATGACCGCGGTGGTCCATTCCCCCTTGGCCTCGCGGGCGCGCTCCAGTTCCGCGACATAACGGATCTTCGCCCGCTTGATCTCCAGCCCCCGCTCGATCTGGGCCTTAATCAATTTCAGGGCTTCGTTACGGGGGACCACGAGCCGGGCATTGGCGGCGGCGGCGGCGTAATTCACGGGCGGGGCCTGGAGTTCCAACGTCATATACAAGCTCCTCTCTTGCATTTGATGTGCAATAAGTTGGGGGCGATGGCAAATCGGGGAAAGGGTGGCAGAGTTTGCGGGTCGTGCGGAAGCCTCCGATCGCGCAGGTCGCATGTAACGAATTATTGCCAGTCACCGTCAATGTCCTTGTGAAATCAAAACGGCGGCTTTCTGCGTTCATGTCGCTTGATATTCCTCTTTTCAGGAGTGTTTGCCTGGAGGGATTGGAATCGCGCTGGTTGATGGCGTCGGACGGCCAGAGTCCCTTTACCGGCAAGCCCGCCGACCTTCTGCTGGGGGAATCGATCGAGTTCGAGAACTTCGACAACGGCGGGGAGGGGGTGGCGTTTCATGATATCGACGCGGCCAACCTCGGAGGGGCCTATCGGAATGCCGCGGTTGATCTTCAGTCAATCCCCGGCGGCGGGAATACGCTGGCGTTTTCGAAGGCCGGCGAATGGACGGAATACACGGTGGCGGCGGGCGATCATGCGTATTGCGAAGCCACGCTGCGGTATGCCTCGCTCAAGGGCGGCGGTAAGTTCCACCTGGAGATCGACGGGCGGCGGGTGACGACCACCATCACGCTGGCCCCGACCGGCGGGTGGCAGACGTACAAGTCGATCGACCTTTCGCCGATCGAGATGGGGCCGGGGCAACACGTCCTTCGGCTGGCGATGGATGCAAACGACGCGACGGGTTACGTGGGCAACTTCGACTCGGCGCACGTCGCGCAGGTGCTGGAGAACATGGTGGTGCCGTTCGACCACCGTTCGTTTTCTCCGGGCGAACGGATCGAGGCGGAGAACTACAGCGTCGGCGGGGAAAGTTTCGCCTATCACGATACTGAGCCGACCAACCTGGGCGGGGCGTTTCGCGCGGGAGAGGGCGTGGATGTTGAAGCGACCGGCGACGCGGGCGGCGGGTTTGACGTCGGCTATACGAAGGCGGGCGAGTTCTTGTCGTACAGCATTTTTACGCCGCAAGCGGGATTGTTCGGGCTTGATGTTCGGCTTGCGAGCTTACGCGCCGGCGGGCGGTTTCACATCGAGATCGACGGGGCGACCGTCGCGAGTTTTACGGTGCCGGCGACGGGCGGGTGGCAGACGTATGCGACGCTCAGCACGGCGCGAAATGTGTCACTTGGGGCGGGTTTGCATTCGTACAGGCTGGTGATGGATCAGAATAATTCGATCGGATATGTGGCGAATTTCAATTGGATGATCGTGAGGTGATCGTCAGTCTTCGCCCTCTGACTTCGCCCAGCCGTTTTGGCGCACCCATTGGCGAAACGTGCGGAGGATCGTGTTTTCGTCGTCCGTTGGAAGCATTTTTACGAAGCGGATGAGCTCGGACACGGCGAGGAACGGAAAAACGCGGCTGGTCTTGCGGGGGTGGTATTCGCCGCCGCTGAGTTCGAGGCACTCCAGCCGCTTACCGTCGTAGCGCCAGATTTCACGAACGCCCAGGGCGGCGTAGACGGGCTCGCGGTCGATCGAGCGGGAGGTGATGTCGATCTCGACGACGAGTTCGGGCGCGGGGTCCTTTGACGGAGTCCAGCGGCGCTTGCCGCGCATCTTGGCTTCATTCTTGAAGTAATAACATTCGTCCGGTTCGAGGCCCTTTCCCTTGTCCTTCCGCTTGAAGGTCGTCGAGCCGAGGCTTTTGACTTTCATGTCGAGATCAAACGACAAGGTTTCGATCATGCGCGCGATGATCTTCTTCGCTTCCTCGTGCCATGTCAGCGGCGACATCATCTCCAATCTCCCGTTGTCATAGGTGATGCGGACGGGGCGGTTGCCGACGCCGCGGAGAAGGGACTCGTAAAGTTCCCAAGTGGCGTCTTCGATGACGAAATGTTGGACGTCGTCGAGGGACGACATCGAGCGCTGGGGAGATGGGGGGGTCAAAGCTCGGGTCATGGCTAACTTGGAAGTATAGCATTCAAGGCGGGATGTAAGCGACCGCGGGGGATAATCCGTAGTCATCATTGCCCGTTGCCGTTGCGTTTGCCGCGGAGTTGCTGGCGGGCGTCGCTGAAGAGTTCGGAGCGGGTGCGCTTGAGGAGGAGGGAGACGTCGCGGTCGGAGAAGCCTAGCTTTTCGCCGGCGGCTTCGAGGAGGGATTGTTCTTCACTGGAAATCCTGCCGTCGGCGAGGGCGGCGCGGGCCATGGATTTCAGGGTGGAGCGAGCTTCATTCTGGTCGGCGGGGAGGGGAATGTCCAAATTGTTGGCTTGGGCGGCGGTAATGAGCTGATCGAGGCGGTCGGTGGGGATGCGGTAGCGTGTGGCGTAGGCGGCGAGCAGGTCGCGTTCCTTGTCGTCGAGGACGCCGTCGGCGAGGCTCATCTTGACCATCCAGGCGAGCGTGGTGGCGGGGGACTGGGGGGTGGGTTGACCTCTATCGTCCTCGTCGCTGTCACCGTTGGTGGAAACGGTAGCCGACGCGGCGGCAGCGCGCATCGCGCTCAGAAGTTCCAGGGCGCGAGGGCTGGACATGGCAGTGGCATCGGCGAGGGCCCAGGATTGGCTGCCGTCGTTGAGAGTCGCACCGCAGAACTCGCAGACGCCCGATGCCGCGGTGCTTTCGGGCGCGCCGCAAGTGGGGCAGTGGGCGGACGAGATGCTCTTGTCGGTGTCGCTCTTCGCGCCGGCTTTTCGGGCGAGCACGAGGAGAAGGTGAGACACGGAGGATTGTTCGTGGCGCTGAGTTTTGCCCTGGGCGTCGGCGGTGAAGCGGGTGCCGGACCAGCGTATTTCCAAAACGGCGCGGTCTAAGGAGGGTTCAGGGCTCAGGGCTTGGGGTTCAGGGGAAAAAAGAATGAAACCGAGCGTGTCTACGGAGCCGACCGCGCGGTCGCCTTGCCAGGTGCGCTCTCCGTGCGGTCCTCGTCTGGCCTTGAGGTCGGCGCCGTAGCGATCGAGGAAGTCGGGGAGGGCGGCCTTGGTGAGGGGTTTGGTGTCGCCCAGGCGCTCGGCGGTGGCGAGGCGCCAGAAGATGACGGAGGCCCGGTCTTCCAAGGCCTGGAGGTTGAAGCCGGGGTCTTTGGATGTGAGATCGTTGAGACCGGGGAGCGCGCGCTGTTGCCCGGGCTGCCATTCGCATTCCTGCGTGATCTCGGCGAGGACCCAGTCGTATTGGCCGCTGCGGAGGATGGCGCCGCAATACTGGCAGTTGGCGTTTTGATTGAGCTCGATGGCGCCGCCGCAGTTGGGGCAGTTGCCTTCCATGAGACCGGGTTTGTCCGGGTTGGTCTTGGCGCCGCGGCGGCGGAGGAAGGTCCAGACCTCGGCGAAGGGCTCGCTGACGGTGGAACCTGAGAGGCGTTTGCCGTCCTTGATGCCGACCATCGAATCGACCGCTGACGCTTGGATGCGAATCGACAGCACGTCGAAGAGCGCGTCGGCGTACCCGCCGGCCACGGCGATGTCGCCGACGTTCAGGCCGTCCATCTGGTTTCGCAGGCCCTGGGCGCGTTGCTCGTCGAACTGGAGGCTGAAGCGCTCGTAGACGCCGTCGGAGATGAACGCGCGGACGGCGGTGAGGTTTTGCCCGCACCAGGCGTGCTGGATGGTGACGAAGGCGACGCGCACGCGGTCCATGAACGCGACCTCGTCGAACGCCGGGTCGGACTCCTTCAGGGTTTCGAGCAGGGCCGAGCGTTCGTTGGCGTCGGCGATCGCGCCACCGCGGCGGATGACCGACGCGGTGTAGGCGGTCGAGCCGTTGCGATAAACGTAGATGACACCCCCGGCGATGACGATCACGATCGGGAAGCCGATCGCCGGGTGATAGAAGCAGAGTCGGATCAACTGGAAGAGCACCCAGAAGAGCCCGTCGCCGCCGCCCCCTCCACCGCCACCGGAATGACCGCCACCCGACGAGTGCGACCCGGAATAGCTCTGTCCACCCCCGGCGCGCGCGAAGCAGAATACCGCCGGCGCCGCCAGGGCGAACAGGACGGCGAGCCATTGCACGACGCGACGACGCGAGCGGTTGATCCGGGGCATGGAGTCTTCCCTTCGGCGGAGCGGCGGCAATGATATCGGAGGCGAGCCGGTGAGTATATCGGGGGTTACTGGATGCGCGGCCGACCGACGACGCAAGCCACCCGAAGGGCGCGAGCCCGAAAACCAAAGTTTTCAGATTGACACACCAAAAAGCCGAATTATACTTTGCACTGTAAAGTTCGATCACTTGGGAAGGTGAACGATGGAACTGCACGAAGCGCTGTCGCAGATTTCGGAAATCCGGCGGCAAATGGCGCGGACGAACGTCTTCCGGGGATACCGATCGGCGACGGCGGCGTTCAGTGGGGTTGTCGCCATCGCGACCGCCGGCGCGCAGTCCATCTGGCTTCCCGACGGGGCGAAGAACGTCAAAGGGTATCTCTGTTTCTGGCTGGTGGCCGCTTTGCTCGGCGTGGCGGCGGCGGCGACGGAAATGGTTCTGCGGTGCGTCCGCTCGCGGTCGCCGCTTCAGAAGGAACTCACATTACTCGCCGCCGAGCAGTTCGTGCCGAGCCTGGTCACCGGTGCCCTCCTGACGCTGGTCATGGTCTGGTTCGCCCACGACGAGGTTTGGCTGTTGCCCGGACTTTGGGCGATCGTCTTCTCGCTGGGCGTGTTCGCGTCGCGGCGGGTATTGCCCGGGGCGGTGTCTCTGGTGGCGGGCTATTATCTGCTCGCCGGGCTGATCTGCATCGCCGTCACCGACCCCTGGAGCGCGCTGCGCCCGTGGACGATGGCGGTCGTGTTCGCGCCGGGACAGTTTCTGGCGGCGCTGGTGTTGTGGTGGACGTTGGAACGAGATCATGGCCGGTCGTAACAAGAAGAACGAACAGTCGCAGGTCGATTCGCAGGCCGGTGCGGGCGGCCCCGCCGAGAGCGGCCGCTTCGCGTACGAAGGGCTCGAGCGCGTCATCCACGAGAAGGCGCGGCTGAGCATCATGTCGTCGCTGGCGGCGCACCCGGACGGGCTGCTGTTCAACGACCTGAAGGATCTCTGTTCGCTGACGGACGGGAACCTCAGCCGGCACATGCAGATGTTGCAGGAGTCGAAGCTGGTCGAGGTGTGGAAGGGGTTCAAGAACAATCGGCCTCAGACGCTGGTGCGGTTGACCGAGGCCGGTCGCAAGCGGTTTCTGGAGTACGTGCAGGAGTTGGAACAGGTGGTGGCCGACGCGATGGCGGCCACCGCGGGCCGCGCTGCGCCGGCCCGCCTGCCACTGTCTAAAGGACTCTCACCAGCGTAGGCGGTGTGTGGGCGGGCCGGTCTTTTTATTTGCGATTTTACTTTGCGTTGCCAAGTTATTTTTATCGCCAAGCCGAAGGAGATCCGCTCATGACGAAGACACTACTGGTTTGGGCGGCGCTACTGGCGGCGATGGCGCTCCTGGGCTGCGTCGGCACGCCGGAGCCGGCGCCCGTCGCCGACGGCGTCTTCCGCCGCGCCAGCGCCACCGAGGTCTCCGCAACCGAGTACCGCGTGGCGCCGCCGGACCGACTGCGCGTCCGCGCGCCGGGTGTGAAGGAGCTCGACGGGTACGAAACCGTCATCCGCCCCGACGGCATGATCCAGCTCAACCTGATCGGCGAAGTCTACGTCGCCGGCCAGACCCCGCGAGAAATCGGCCGCACGCTGACCGACGCCGCCGGCCGTTACTTCAACGCGGTCTCCGTCCAGGTGGACGTGACCGATTACGCGAGCAAGTTCTACGCGGTCTTCGGGACCGCTGTCCGCGAGCCGGGCCGCAAACCCTACACGGGGCGCGACACCGTCATCAGTGCCCTCGCGTCGGCGGGCTTCAACGAGAAGTCGTGGCCGCAAAAGGTGCGCGTCAGCCGGCCCACGCGCGGCGGGGACGACGGCGACGGCTCGGTCGTCGAAATCGATATGACCCGCGTCTACCTCGCCGGCGACACGCGCCAGAACTATCTCCTCAACGAGGGGGACATCATCTACGTTCCCAATAGCCCCCTGGCGGCGTGGGAGGAGAAGACCCGGCAACTGTTCGGCCCCCTGAGCGCGGGGGCCGGCACGGTCGGCGCCGTCCAGGGCGCTGGAACGACACGGTGACCCGGTGAGAGTCGCACATCGCGCGGGGCGCGTATCGGGGGACGCGCCTCGCGCGGCCGACACGATCGACCGACACTTGTTCAAACGGAGTCTTGCATGCTGATGTCGTGGACGAGCGAAGAGTGGCGGGAATACTTCCACAAGAATGCCGCGTCGTTACTGGAGATCCCGTGGGAAGCGGGCGTGGCGCTCGGTGACGCCGAGCGGTCGGCGATCGCCGCCAGCGTGCAGGAGTTCCAACTCGGCGAGTCGTCCGAGGCCAGGCACTTCCAGGGGCTGGCTAAAGAGTACGCGCGGCGGACGGGCGACGTCGGTTACGTCTTCGCCCTCCGCCTCTTCATCGCCGAAGAACATCGTCACGCACGAGACCTCGGACGGGTGATGGATCTCGCCGGCATCCCGCGCGTGGGGTACACGTGGCCCGACGCGGTCTTCCGGTGGCTTCGCCACCGCGCCGGGCTCGAGCTGTCCATCGGCGTGCTGGTGACGGCGGAGATCATCGCCAAGGTCTACTACCTGGCGCTGCGGGAGGCGACGGCCTCGCCGGTGCTGCGGCGGCTGTGCGACCAGATCCTTTCGGATGAAGTGTTACACGTACGCTTTCAGTGCGAGCGACTGGCCATCCTGCGGGCGCATCGGTCGCGGGCGATGGTCTGGCTTCGCGGAGCGCTGCAGCGGTGGTTCTTCGCGGGGACGTGTGGCGTGGTCTGGTGGAAGCATCGCCACGCGCTGCGGGCGGGCGCGTTCGGGTTGCGGCGATTTCGCCGCGCGTGCCGCACCGAAATGACGGAGGCGGTGCGGCTGATGGATCCGCGGAACTACGCGACGGGACCGGTGGCGGAAATACGGGAAAGGGGACCGATCGTCGGCGCAGTGGCGGAAGTTCAGGGTCGCTGAAGCGAGCCAGCCAACTATTACGAGAGAGGTCGAGATGTTGCGCGATCTATTGATAATTGGCGTCATGCTGAGCTGTTCGCGGGCGATGCTGTGGTGCGTCTGCCGGTTGGATCGAGGCTTTGCGGGGACCGGCGAGTATTCGCGGAAGATGCTGCACGTCGGGATGGGGCTGCTGCTTTGCCCGCTGCCCTGGTTGTTCGACCGCCCGTGGCCAGTCGTACTGTTGTGCGGCGTCTACGTCGGGCTGCTGGTCGCGCGGCGGTTCCTCGTCGCGCTGGACAACCACGTCGGCTCGGTCATCGACGGCGTCGGCCGACGCTCGGTCGGCGAGTTCCTCTTCCCGATTGCCGTGGCCATCGTATTCGTCCTGGCGCGCGGGGATCGATCGGCGTTTGTGGCGTCCATGCTCGTGCTGACGCTCGCGGACGCCGCGGCGGCGGTCGTGGGCCGGCGGTACGGGCTGTGCCATTACGCCTCGCCGGGCGGGTGCAAGAGCGTGGAAGGGTCGCTCGCGTTCGCAACGGTGGCGTTCGCCTCAACACATCTAACGCTGCTGCTGCTCGGCGGCGCGGGGCGCGTCGAGTGCGTCCTCATCGCGCTAATCGTCGCGTTGGTTACGATGATGGCTGAGGCACTGGTGACCGGCGGGTGGGATAACCTGGTCCTTCCGATCGGCACATTCGGAATTCTAAAACTCACGAGCGGATTGGGCGTCGGCGGGCTCGCGGGCGCATCGGCGGGGACCTTAACGACCTCGCTGGCGATGGTGGGCATCTTGGCGATCCGTTCGTGGGTGGGGCGCGAGGCCAGGACTGCTTAACGGCTGCCGATCGCACCGCACCTAACATATACCGCACATCATTATTGTAATATGCCCCGCAATTACGGCGGCCCGCTTTCAACGGGACCGCCGCGCCGGGCTATAGATTTAGCAGTGTAGAACCCGGCGCAGCGGGACCGACAAACGCGCTGGAATTTGTTCCCGGTCTTTTCCCAGAGGGAAGTCGTATGAGCCAGAAACTTGTGGACGGTTGGTGCAACGATCCGCGTCACGTTCGGCCTTCGCGGCGGGACTTCATGTACGTCGGCCTCATCGGCGGACTGGGACTGACGCTGGGAGATTTCTTCGGACAGACCGCGCGGGCGGCGCAGGCGGTGCAGGACTCGCACGGCGGACCCTCGAAGGAAGGCGTCGCCAAGTCCGTCATCCACATCTTCCTGCCCGGCGGCATGGCCCAGCACGAATCGTGGGACCCCAAGCCCAACGCCCCGATCGAATACCGCGGGCCCTACGGTACCTGCAAGACCAGGATCGACGGCGAAGTCTTCAGCGAGCTGATGAAGAACAGCGCGCAGATCGCCGACAAGCTCACCGTCATCCGATCCTTCACGCACGGCGAAGCCGCCCACGAGCGCGGCACGCACAACATGTTCACCGGCTACCGCCCGAGTCCGGCGCTGAATTACCCGTCCTACGGGTCGATCGTGTCGCACGAGTTCGGCGTGCGGAACAACCTGCCCCCTTACGTCTGCATCCCGTCGCTGCCCAACCCCTACGCGGGTTCGGGTTACCTGTCGACCGCGTACGGGCCCTTCTCATTGGGCAGCGACCCGGGGAGCAAGGGAAACTTCACGGTGCGCGACCTGAGCCTGCCGGGCGGCATCGACGAAAAACGCTTCGACCGCCGCAAGAACATGCTCGCGACCGTGGACGATCACTTCAAGAACCTCGAAAAGTCCGACGACCTGGACGCGATGGACTCCTTCTACAAGAAGGCGTACGCGATGATCAGCTCGAAGGACGCGCGCGAGGCCTTCAACATGACGGCCGAGTCCGATGCGACCAAGGACGCCTACGGGCGCAACACGGCGGGCGGCCGCATGCTGATGTCACGCCGCCTGGTCGAGGCGGGCGTGCGATTCGTCTCCATGACCTACGGCGGGTGGGACCACCACGCGAACATCAGCAACGGGTTTAAACGGCAGATGCCGGAATTCGACCAGGCGTTCGCGGCGCTGATTAAGGACCTCGAGCAGCGCGGGCTGCTCGATTCGACCCTGGTCATGGTCAGCAGCGAGTTCGGCCGCACGCCCAAGGTCAACAAGGACGCCGGCCGCGACCACTGGCCGCGAGTCTTCAGCGTGGTGCTTGCCGGCGGCGGCATCAAGCGGGGCATGATCTACGGCACGTCCGACGCGACCGGCGGCGAGCCCAACAGCGACCCGATGGTGCTCGAAGATCTGTCCGCGACCATCTACCACCAGCTCGGCATCGACCCGGACAAGCGCCTGATCTCCCCCGGCAATCGCCCGATCGACATCGTCCACGGCGGCAAGGTCGTCCGGGACATCCTGGCGTAACTCAGACACGACGTGCGGGCCGCGCGCGGGTGGCACTGGCAGGCGGCGAACGCTCGCCCGTGACCTCTGCCATACCCCGGAAAAGCGACCACCTATGCTCACGCAGTCTCGAATTCCGACTTTCGTTGCGGCGATCGCGTTGCTGATCGCTGGCGGTCTCAACGCTCGGGCGGCGTCGCCGCAGTTGGTGCGTATCGTCCCGCGCGGCGGGCAGACGGGCACCGACGTGGCGCTGACGTTCGAAGGCCAGCGCCTTGGCGACGCGCAGGAAGTCTTCGTCTACGAACCGGGCGTCACCGTCATCAAGATCGAGCAGCCGACCGACAAGAAAGTCGAGGGCAAGCAGGTCAAGGTCACCGTCAAGATCGCCCCCGACGCGCGCGTCGGCGAATACCAGATGCGCCTGCGGACGGCCACGGGGATCACCGAGCTGAAATCCTTCTGGGTCGGCCGCCTGCCTATCGTCCAGGAGAAGGAACCGAACAGCGACTTCAAGACGCCGCAACCGATCCCGCTCAACGTCACCGTCGCCGGCGTCATCGAGAACGAAGATCAAGATTTCTTCATCGTCGAGGCCAAGAAGGGTCAGCGGTTGACCGCGGAAATCGAGGGAATGCGCCTCGGCGAAGCGCCCTTCGACCCCTACCTCGCGATCCTCGACGAAAGCCGCTTCGAACTGACCACCAACGACGACAGTCCGCTCCTGCGGCAGGATTCGATCGTCTCCATCCTCGCCCCCAAGGACGGCAAGTACATCATCCAGTTGCGCGACAGCGCCTTCGGCGGCAGTGGTTCAAGCTTCTACCGCCTCCACGTCGGCACCTTCCCGCGGCCGCGCGTGGTCTACCCACTGGGCGGGCAGGTCGGAACGTCCGTGGCGCTTAAATACATCGGCGACGTCGCCGGCACGATCGACGAGACGATCAAGCTGCCGGATAAGCCGAACGACGCGCTGGAACTCTACTGCACGCAGGACGGCCAACGACCGCCTTCGCCGAATCACTTCCGCGTGAGCGATTTCCCCAGCGTCGACGAGGTTGAACCCAACGACACGCCCAAGCAGGCGACGACCTACACCGGCCCCCTGCCCGTCGCGTTCAACGGCATCATCTCCAAGCCGCCGGGCGCGAGCGCCCAGGACGAGAAGACGCAGGACGCCGACTACTTCAAGTTCGCCGCCAAGAAAGGACAGGCCCTCGACATCAACGTCTACGCCCGGCGTCTGCGCTCCCCCCTCGACCCGGTGCTCAGCCTCTACGACGACAAGGGCCGCCAGATCGCGACCAACGACGACAACGGCGGGCCCGACTCCTACCTGCGCTTCAACGTCCCGAGTGACGGCGAATACGTCGTCCGCGTGCGCGACCACCTCCGCGCCGCGGGGGATCAATACGTCTACCGCATCGAGATCACCCCCGCCAAACCGACGATCACGCTAAGCATCCCGCAATACACGCAACAGTATTCTCAGGAGCGCCAGGCGGTGACGGTGCCGCGCGGGAACCTGTACGCGACCCTGGTCCGCCTGCAGAAGCAGGACGTGCCGGGCGGGGCGGTCGTGATGAATTGCCCCGATCTCCCGGCGGGCATCAAGATGGACGCGGAAAACCTCGACGCGGCGGTGGACGCCGTGCCCGTGCTCTTCGAAGCCGCGCCCGACGCCAAGGTCGGTGGGAAACTCGTCGACCTCGACGCCAAACCCGCCAAGGACGGCGCCGACGTCGCCAGCGGCTTCCATCAGCTCATCGAACTCGTGACCAACGGCAACCAGCAGCCGTTCTACACCATCGGCGTTGACAAGCTGGCCGTCGCCGTCGCCGAGGAAGCGCCCTTCAAACTCAAGATCGTTGAACCGAAGGTGCCGCTCGTTCAGGGCGGCCAGATGAACCTGAAGATCGTCGCCGAGCGGAACAAGGAGTTCACCGGGCCGATCAACGTCAAAATGCTCTTCAAACCCCCGGGCGTCGAGGCGGCCGCAAACGTCGAGATCCCAGCCAACAAGTCGGAAATCATCTACCCCATCAACGCCAGCGACGGCGCGGCGGCGCACAAGTGGAAGCTGATCGTCGTCGGCTCTGCCGAGAGTAACGGGCAGACCTGGGTGTCGTCCCCCTTCGCCACCGTAGAAGTCGCGCCCCCCCTGCTCACCGCCAAACTCACCAACGCGACCGTCGAGCAGGGCAAGAACGTCACGATGACCGCCGACCTCGACGTGAAGACGAAGTTCGAGGGCAAGGCCAAGGTCGAACTGGTCGGCCTGCCCGGCAACTCGACCGCCCCGGAAAAGGAAATCACCGCCGACGACAAGAAGGTCGAATTCGACGTCACCACCGCAAAAACGACGCCCGCATCGCAGAACAAGGGCCTGTTCTTGCGGGTCACTGTGGTGCGCGACGGCGAGCCGATCGTCCACAACATCGCCCGCGGCGGCATCCTCCGCGTGGACGCGCCGCTCGTCGCCAAGGCCGACCCGAAAGCGAAAACCGACGCCAAGACGAAGAACGACGCAAAACCCGCGAACAAGCCGGCGAAGTGAATCGGCCCCTATCACGGGCGCCTCACCCGTGTTTGAAATCAGGCCAGAATCGTGCGGGTGAGGAATTGAAGAACTGACACGGGCGGAACGCCCGTGATACGCGAGAGAATGCCATGAACGTTCGAACGAAAACCCTGACCGCCGCCGCAATGTGCGTCGCGTTACTCGGGATCCTGGTCATGTCCTCCGTCGGCGATGCCGGACAGCCTTCACCGGCAACACCGCCCTCCGCCGCCGACGGCGCCAAGGTCACGCCCGGCCTCCAGGTCTTCCCCCCCGACATCAACCTCGACACTGCCCGCGATTCCCAGGCGATCGTCGCCAAGTACACCCAGCCCGACGGCGTCACGCGCGACGTCACCGCCCAATGCAAGTTTGAGCTCGCCAACCCCGCCCTGGCCAAGTTCGAAGGGCACGCCCTTCATCCCGTAGCCGACGGCGCCACCAAGCTCAACGTCACCTACAACGGCCAGACCCTGTCGCTCCCCGTCGTCGTGAAGGACGCCAAGGTCGATCGCCCCATCTCGTTCAAGCTCGACGTCATGCCCGTCTTCCTCCGCGCCGGCTGCAACACCGGCGGCTGCCACGGGAGCGCCCGCGGCAAGGACGGCTTCCGCCTCAGCCTCTTCGGCTTCGACCCCGACGGCGATTACAACCGCCTCACCCGCGAACAGCCCGGCCGCCGCCTCAACCTCGCCTTCCCAGAAGAAAGCCTCCTCCTCACCAAGTGCACCGGCAAGGCCCCGCACACGGGCGGCGTCCGCTTCAAGGAAGATTCGCCACTGTACGCCACGCTCATGCGCTGGCTCGACGCCGGCGCGCCCATGGACCCGCCCACCGTCGCCAAGCCCGTCAGCCTCGAACTCCTGCCGAAGAACGCGGTGATGGAAGAGGGCGACAAGATGCAGTTCACCGCCCGCGCCAAGTACTCCGACGGCACCGACCGCGACGTCACCAACCTCGTGCTCGTCCAGTCCAACAACGACGGCTCGGCCGCCATCGCCGAGACCGGCCTGGTCACCGCCGGCAAGCGCGGCGAAGCCTTCGTCATGGCCCGCTTCGCCACCTTCACCGTCGGCTCGCAGGTCATCGTCATCCCCAAGAACCTCAAGTACGAGTGGTCCAACCCGCCGGAATACAACTACATCGACTCCTTCGTCGACGCCAAGCTCCAGAAGCTGCGCATCCTCCCGTCGGGCGTCGCGGCCGACGACGCCTACCTCCGCCGCGTCTACCTCGACGTGATCGGCCAGCTACCGACCCCCGAAGAGTACGACCGCTTCATGAACTCCACCGACCCGAAGAAACGCGAACAGCTCGTGGACGAACTGCTCGGCCGCAAGGAATTCGTGGAAATGTGGGTGATGAAGTGGGCGGAACTGCTCAAGATCCGCTCGGACGACAACAACCGCATGAGCTACAAGTCGGTCGTCCTCTACTACAACTGGCTGCAGGACAAGATCGCCCGAAACGTCCCGTTCGACGAGATCGTGCGCGAGCTGCTCGATTCGACCGGCGGCACCTTCACCAACCCCGCCACCAACTACTACCAGACCGAGCGCGACACCCTGAAGCTCGCCGAGAACACCGCCCAGGTCTTCATGGGCATGCGCATCCAGTGCGCCCAGTGCCACAACCACCCCTTCGACCGCTGGACCCAGGACGACTATTACCAGTTCGCCGCGTTCTTCGCCCAGGTCGGCCGCAAGAACGGCGAAGACCCGCGCGAGACCATCGTCTTTAACAGCGGCGGCGGCACCGTCAACCACCCGATCAAGGGCGCCGTCAAAGATCCCAAGTTTCTCGGCGAGGCCACCACCCGACCCATCCCGCCCGGCAAGGACCGCCGCGAAGTCCTCGCCAACTGGCTCGCCTCCCCCGAGAACCCCTACTTCGCCAAGAACCTCGCCAACATCGTCTGGGATCACTTCTTCGGCCGCGGCATCATCAACCCCGTCGACGACGTCCGCATCAGCAACCCCGCCAGCAACCCCGAGCTTCTCGAAGCCCTCGGCGAGCACTTCCAGTCCTACAAGTACGACTTCAAGCGCCTCGTCCGCGACATCTGCACGAGTCGCACCTACCAACTCGCCACCCAGACCAACGACACCAACGAGCTGGACGAGAAGAACTTCTCCCACGGCGCCATCCGCCGCGTGCGGGCCGAGGTGCTCCTCGACGTGATCAACCAGGCCACCGACTCGAAGCAGAAGTTCCGCGGCCTGCCCCTCGGCTCCCGCGCCGTCCAGATCGCCGACGGCCGCACGACCGATTACTTCCTCACCACCTTCGGCCGCGCCACCCGCGAGACCGTCTGCTCCTGCGAAGTCTCGATGGAACCCAACCTCTCCCAGGCCCTCCACCTGCTTAACGGCAACACCATCCAGGGCAAGGTCGCCAACGGCGGCGTGATCGGCAAGATGCTCGCCGAGAAGAAGTCACCGCAGGACATCGTCAGCGAGCTTTACCTCCGCACCCTCACCCGCCGCCCGACCGCGAAGGAAGTCGAAAAAATCGACCAGATCCTGGACCAGACCAAAAAGCCCGACGAACAGAAAAAGCTGCTCGAAGACCTCTTCTGGGCCCTGCTGAATTCGGAGGAATTCATCTTCAACCACTAGAGGGGCGCGTGAACACACTGGAAGCGATCAAGAAAGGTCTGACACAGGCAGATCAGGGTCTCGGGCGTCCAATGCGCGAGGCCTTAAAAGACATTGCCGGCAAGTATGGAATCGTAATGAGCACGCCGCCGACGACGACGCCAACGTCGCGCAAACCGGGCGTGAATCACGCCGCTAAGTTTCACCACGAAAAACAACGTCGATTGTAATTCAATTGCCATGAGGAAGACCCCGTCGATCCTGTCGTTCGCCCTGATTTCCGTCGCGTGGGCCAATCCCCTTGCCCGCGCCGCTGACGCGCCCCCGGCCCCCAAGATCACCTACCAGGACCACGTCCTCCCCATCTTCCGCAACAGTTGCCTCAACTGCCACAATCCCGACAAAAAAAAGGGCGGACTCGACCTCTCCACCTACGCCACGCTCTCCGCCGGCGGCGGCAGCGGCAAGGCCGTCGAGCCCGGCGACCCCGATTCCTCAAAGCTCTTCAAAGCCGTCACCTGGGCCGAAGAACCCAACATGCCCCCCAAGGGCGACAAGCTCTCCGACAAGGACCTCGCCGTCATCAAGAACTGGATCGCCGGCGGCGCGCCCGAGGCCAGCGGCTCCACCGTCGTCATCAATAAGCCGAAAAACAACCTCGCCGTCGTCAACGTCACCGGCAAACCCACCGGCCCGGTCCCGATGCCCAAGGACCTCTCGATCGAACCGGTCACCACCACCAGGCGCCACGCCGCCCTAACCTCCCTCGCCACCAGTCCGTGGGCGCCGCTCGTCGCCGTCGGCGGCCAGCGCCAGATCGTCCTCTACAACTCCGACACGCTCGAACTCCTCGGCATCCTCCCCTACCCCGAAGGCATCGCCTACTCCCTCAAGTTCTCCGGCAACGGCTCGCTCCTCATGGCGGGCGGCGGCGTCGGCGCCAAGACCGGCAAGGTCGTCCTCTTCGACGTGACGACCGGCAAGCGCGTCGCCGAAGTGGGTGACGAGTTCGACGCCGTCATCGCCGCCGACGTCTCGCCCGATCAGACCCAGGTCGCCCTCGGCACCCCCTTGCGCGCCCTCAAGATCTACAACACCTCCGACGGCAGCGTCGAACAATCCGTCAAGAAGCACACCGACTGGGTCCAGGCCGTCGCCTACAGCCCCGACGGCAAGCTCCTCGCCTCGGGCGACCGCGCCGGCGGGCTCTGGGTCTGGGAGGCCAAGACCGCCCGCGAACTTTACAACTGCGCCGGCCACAAGGAAGGCGTCACCGACGCCTGTTTCCGCGGCGACTCCAAGATCCTCGCCTCCGCCAGCCAGGACGGCACCATCAAGCTCTGGAACATGTCCGACGGCACCCTCGCCAAGACGATCGCCAACGCGCACAACGGCGGCGTGCTCGCCGTCTCCTTCACCCACGACGGCCGCCTCGTCTCCTGCGGCCGCGACGGCCAGGTCAAGCTCTGGACGCCCGACGGCGCGCCGGTCAAAACGTCGTTCGAACGCTTCAACGATATCGCGCTCCGCGCCACCTTCACCGCCGACGGCAACCGCGTCGTCGCCGGCGACTTCACCGGCGCCATCCGCGTCTGGAACGTCGCCGACGGCAAGCGCGTCGGTGAACTGACCGCCAGCCCCGCCACCATTGCCGAGCAGCTCGCCAGCTTCAATCAGCGGATGAAGGAACTCGAGGCCGCGTCCACAAAGGCCGCCGCCGACCTCAAGTCCGCCCAGGACGCCGCCGACCGCGCCGCCGCCGACCTCAAATCCGCCAACGACGCCCAGGCCACCGCCACCAAGGCGATCGCCGCCGCCAAGGCGCAACTCGAATCCGCCACCACCGACGTCGCGAACAAATCCAAGTCCGCCAAGGAAATGCTCCCGGCCAAGCAGTCCACCGCCGACGCCGCAACCGCCACGAAGTCCAACGCCAAATCGTCGCTCGACGCCGCGGTGCAGCAACTTGCGCGGCTCAAGTCCGCCGCCGCCAGCGCCAAGTCAGCCGCCGACGAAGCCACCGCCTCCGCCGAGCGCGCCAAAACCAAGGCCGCCGCCTCGCCAGACGACAAGGAACTCGCCTCCAAGTCCGAAGCGAGGACCAAGACCGCGGCCGAGAAAAGGGCCGCCCTCGACCAAGCCGACAAAGCCGTCTCCGTTGCCAACGATCAAGTGAAGACGCTCACCCTCGCGCTGACCCTGGCCACCACCGACGCCAAGTCCGCCGCCGACGCTCTCGCCCAAGCCAAGACCGCGTCAAAGCTCACCCCCGACAACAGCCCCCAGGTCGCCGCCGCCAAGCAGGCCGCCGCCAAGGCCAAGGCCGACCTGGAAACTGCGACCAAGGCCATCGCCGCTAAGACCCCCTCGCATAAGGCCGCCGCCGACCGCCTCGCAAAGGCCCAAGCCGACGCCAAGGCCGCCGCGGATCAGATCGCCGCCGCAAAAGCCCAACGCACCCGCTTGGAGGCCGCCCTGAGCAAACAACCCCTTAAATCCGCCTCCACCAAAAGCTAGCGCTCCCACATCGCCCCCTCGACAAGAGTGTGTCGAAAGCCCACGGAACCGGTTCCGTGGTTCTTTCTTCTATTTATCCCCACAGGTGTAACACCCCGACGGGTCCCGCCGTCCATGTTGCTGGGATGAGAGGAAAGAAGGTGTTCGCGATGGCTTGGTGGAATCCCTCCTGGTTCCGGTCTTCGGGAGCCAAATCCGCGTCGGCGGTGCGGTCACGTCCTGCGCTCCGCAACCCAAATGTTCGCACCCCACCGCGACACGATGCCCCCATCGCAACAACTGTCGCATCAGTGGAACCCCCATCAAACGGGCGCGCAATTCAAAAACCCGTCCCATCTCCCCTTCTCGCGGCCATGGCCGTGGTGAAGTCCGGAGATTTCATCTTCGATCCGGAGAGCGGCCGATAACTCAGAGCACCGAACGGCAGTGGCGCGACCCGCTCCTGACCAGTTCGCTTGCCTGTTTTTCCGGCCCTGCTCCTATCTGTTTGCGTCCGTCGACTACCGTTTGCAGGGCTTGTGGCGCCTATATGGAGTTGCTACCATGCCCCGCTTTCCAGCCCTCCAGCTTGCGCATTTTGATGACGAGCCCTCGATGAAATTGGTCGTAACCATCCCCGCCCTGAACGAGGAAAAGACGATCTACAACGTCGTCAGCGGGGTCCCGCGCGACATCCCGGGCATCACCGAAACCGAAGTCATCGTCGTCAACGACGGCTCGACCGACTCCACCGCCAAAGAAGCCCTCCGCGCCGGCGCAATCGTCGTCACCCTCCCAGGCCGGGGTGGCCTCGGACACGTCTTCCGCACCGGCCTCGAACGCGCCATGCGACGCGGCGCGGACGTCATCGTCAACATCGACGGGGATGGGCAGTTTAATCCCACCGACATCCGCAAGCTCATCGCCCCCATCCTCAAAGATCACGCCGACTTCGTCACCTGCTCGCGCTTTTCCGACCCGGCCCTGCGCCCGAAAATGCCCGTCGTGAAGTATTACGGCAACCAGTGGGTCACCAAAATGATCAACTGGATTTGCGGCGGCACCAAATTCACAGACGTCTCCTGCGGTTTCCGCGCCTTCAATCGTGAAGCCGCCTACCGCATGACCCTCTTCGGCCGATTCACCTACACCCAGGAATGCTTTATCGACTTGTTCAGCAAGGGCTTACGGATGTCCGAAGTGCCCCTGCAAGTCCGCGGCGTGCGTGAACACGGCAAGAGCCGCATCGCCTCCAGCATCTTCAAATACGCCACCAACAGCTTCCCGATCATCCTCCGCGCCATGCGCGACATTCAGCCGCTGAAGTTCTTTGGCGGGATCGCGGCGCTCCTCGGGCTGATCGGTGTCCTCACCGGTGGGTTCGTCTTCGGCTGGTACATTTACAACACCGAAAAGGTCGCCCCCGGCGTGTTCGTCCATAAGACGACGCCGTTCACGAGTTTAATCCCCATCGCCGGCGTGTTCGTCACCCTCGCGTTCCTCCTCGGGGTCCTCGCCCTCCTCGCCGACATGCTCGGACGGCACCGGCGGATCAGTGAAGAGATGCTCTACCTCGCGCGGCGCCGAGTTTACTCCAGCAAGCGCACCGTCCGCGTCAGCCTCCCGCCCGTCCCCGAGGAGAGCAAACAGGGCATGTCTTTGCACGACTCCTGGAGCTTCCCGGTCATCCGCGAAGTGCCGACCGGTCCGGAAAAGGTGGAATCCCCAGCCCCCACGACCGCCTCTCGCCTCCCGCGCGACGAGAAGAAAGAGAGCGACCGCTCGACCGCGGCGCACGTGGCCTAGACGGTGGGGCACGACGATCAGTCCATCCCGAGCCGGCGAGTCCTCTTCGTTACGACGACCTATCCGCTTCAGCCGGGGGACGCCGTTCCGTCGTTCGTGGCGGACCTCGCCGAAGGCCTCGTGCGCGACCACGGCATCGCCGTTCGCGTTATCGCGCCGCATCACGTGTCCGCCGCACGCCACGAGGTCGTCAACGGCGTCGAGATCGAGCGCTTCGCCTACGCCCGCGACCCCCGGCGACAGTGTGTCGCCTATGGCGGCGGCATTCCGGACAACCTCAAGAACTTCCCGCGCGCCAAGTGGCAGTTGCCGCGGTTTTTCGCCGCCATGACCGCCGCCGTCTGGCGCAACGCCGATTGGGCGGACCTGATTCACGCCCACTGGGTCGAGCCGGCGCTGCTGGCGATGGCGGGAAACCGCGCGGGCCGGCCGATGGTCGTCAGCGTCCACTCGCTCAAACCCAAGGCGAGCCGGCTGACGCGGTTTACGCTCGGCCGCGCCAGCCGCGTGCTGTTCAACAGCGAGTACACCCTGGCCCAAGCCCGCGAGAAGGGCTATTTCCCGTGCCGCGGACAGGTGGTTTATCAAGGCTACGACGACCGTCTATTCGGGACCGCCCCGCGAACCAACGAGAGCCGCGCGCGACTGAACATTCCCACTGACGCGACCGTCATCGTCGCCCTCGGACGGTTCATCGAAGTAAAAGGCCTTCACGTCCTGGCGCGGGCGGCGGATCGCATTCTGAACGACCGGCCCGACGCGCATCTGGTCATCGCCGGCGACGGCCCGATGCGGGCGGAGATCGAACGGCTGGTCGCAACGACCAGGTCGCGCGACCGCATTCATCTGCCGGGGGCCGTGCCGCGCGGCGACGTCGCCAGGCTGCTCGCCGACGCCGACCTCTTCGTGAACCCGGGTGTCGTCGATTCCGCTGGCCGCGCCGAAGGCCTGGGCATCACTACGATCGAAGCGATGGCGAGCGGCCTGGCGTGCGTGGGCAGTCGCGTCGGCGGTATTCCCGAGACGATCGTCGACGGCGAAACGGGGCTCCTCGTCGCCCCCGGCGACGAACCGGCGCTGGCCGCCGCGGTCAACCGCCTGTTGGACGACCCGTCGATGCGCCGCGCCATGGGCGATGCCGCCCGCCGACGCGCCGCGGACCGCTTCACCTGGCGTGTCCTCGCGGGCGAAGTGGCGGCCATCTATCGGGATGTATTACAGAGTGCCGCGGCCATCGGCTAAGGGGATTCACCGATTCCGCAGGGTATAAATCGATCGGTTCGCGTGGTATCGTGCGCGGTTCGTATGTCCAAGGATGTCCCATTATCGTCCGCCGCCCAAGCCCTCCCCGCCGGGCAGCGGTTTGACAAGGATTACGCCTACGGCGCGTACACCGCCGATTATTTCAAAGGCCTGCTGCGGAAACAGAAAAAACTGAGCCAGCGGTGGCGCTTCAAGTGGCTCGACCGCTGCCTCAACCCCAAGCCCGGCGACAACATCGTCGACCTGGGGTGCGGGGCGGGCCTGGTCGCACGCCATTTCCTCGAAAAGGGCGCGCAGGTGCACGGCGTCGACCTCGCCGAGGAGGGTATCCGCACCGCCATCGAGCTGAACAAGGACTTCCCGCTTGGCAGCTTTAAGGTCGCCGACGCCAGCAAGTGCGATCACCTCGCCGCCGGCACGTTCGACAAGGCCTGCTCGGTGGACGTCATCGAACACTGCGGCCACGACGTCATGCTCGACATCTTCGCCGAAGCCCACCGCCTGCTGAGGCAAGGCGGCCTCTATTTCGTCTACACGCCCAACCCGAAACACTGGATCGAGCGCCTCAAAGACTGGAACCTGATCCTCAAACAGGACCCGACCCACACCGGCCTCCGCCCCGCCCGCCCGATCCTCGAGGCACTGGAACAAACGGGGTTCGAGGTCGTCGAGAACCTGCACCCGCCGTCGATGATTCCCGTCTTCAACTGGTTCGAGCGGGCGTGGAGCGTGCTGCCGGGCGTGGGCCAACTGGGGGTTTACCGGATCACCGTGCTGGCGCGGAAGAAGTAGGCACGGCGCCGCACGCGCGCGGCGCACGAGAACGTTTACCGATGAAGCGGTCGATTCGCTGGGTGCTGATGGGCGTCGTGCTGGCCGGACTGGCCTGGTACGTCTGGCACGCGCGCCGCGACCTGGCGATCGTCACGCGATTCGACCTGCGCTACCTGGCGCCGATGCTCGCCGTCCCCGTGCTCTCGCTCTGGGCGAACGGGCGGATCGGCAAGGACCTCGCGCGCGAGTTGGGCGTGCGCCTGGGCGAATTCGAAGCGTACGCCCTCTCCACCGTCAACGCCCTGGGCAACTATCTGCCCGTGCCGCAGGCGGGGGCGGTGGCGCGCGGCGTCTACCTGAAGCGCGTCCACGACTTCCCGTATTCGACCTACGCCGCCAGTGTCGTGGTGACGTACGTGTCGGCGATGGCCCTCTACGGGCTGGTGGGACTGGCGGGGCTGGCGGCGCTCGCCGCCAGCGGGCGAACCGCGCCCCCGCCGCTCTGGACGATCTTCGGATTGCTGTCCGCCAGCGTACTGATGTTCACGCCCCTGTCGGCGCTGCTGCCGCTCCCGCGACGCCTGGCGGGGTTCCGCCAAGGCCTCGTGGCGCTGGGCGCGCATCACCTGCTGGCGCGGGTCGTCGCGCTGCAACTGGCGCTGATCGCGCTCACGGCGAGCGGCCTCTGGCTGGCGTGCCTGGCGCTGCCGGGCGGCGAGGACGTCAACTGGTTCATGGCCCTGATGATGGGCCTGCTCGTGATGGCGTCGGGGGTCGCCAACGTGACCCCCGGCAACCTGGGCGTCGAACAGGCGGCGGCGATGTTTACCGCGCACCTCCTGAAGATCCCACAGGAAGTGGGCTTCCTCGCCAGCTCGCTGTTCCGCGTGATGGCCGTGGTCGTCGTCTTCGCGATCGGACCGCTGCTGGCACACTGGTTGGCGCGGCAACCGGCCCGGACCGGCGCCGGGCCCTCGCCGCCACCACCGCCACCACCCGCGGGCGCCACCGCGACGCCCGCGGAGCGGCGCGACGTCTCGCTGCGGTCGGCGTAATCGGTATGGAGTCATGGACGGCAGGAGTGACATGAGTTCGATGGCATACGAGCAATTGCCCGCGCCCGCGGGCGCCGACGATCACGACGCGATCGACAACGCACGCCCGGTCCCGCGGGCCTGGCTCGCGTTCTGGGTGGTCGCGGTCAGCCTCGTCTACGCCCTGCTCTGGAGCCCGCACTGGTACCCACTGTCGGACAGCTCGCTTTACCTGTCGCTCGGCCGCTCGTTCGCCGAAGGCCGCGGCCTCACGATGATGGGCGACCCGGTGCGCCTCGTCCCACCGCTCACGCCGATCTTCATCGGGCTGCTGATCAAGATGGGCGCGGGCCTGGGCGCGATCCAGGCCGCGATGATCGCCCTGATGCTGGCGTCCAACGCCCTGTGCTTCCTGACCCTCCGCCGGTGGACCAACGAGCGCCTCGCCCTGGCGGCCACGCTCGCCAGCGCCTTCTCCTACTGGGTCTTCGCCAACGCGTTCACCATCATGTCCGAGCCGCTCTGCGTGGCCATGATGTGGGGCGGCTTCCTCGCCCTCTCGCACGTCACGCTCGATTCCCCCCGCCGGTGGCCGCTCCTGATCGCGGCGTGCGTCCTGCTGGTGCTGGCGGCGGCGAACCGCGACGCGATCCTCTGCCTCCTGCCCGGACCGCTCCTGGCGGTCCTGATCCGCGCCCGCCGCGGCGGGCGGTTCGCGCGCGAGTCCTTCGCCTGGGCCGCCCTCTTCGTCGCGGTCTTCGGCGCGTGGTTCTTCTACCGCTACCCGCCCCGGTTTATCGTCGGCCTCTTCACCCCCAAGGCCCACTACGCCACCACCGCCTCGAGCACCCAATCCACCACCGCACCGGCCGCCGAGCAACCGCCCGCCGTCGCGATCAACCCCGAGTTCGAGGCCGAGCCCGGCAACCTCCGCGAGGGACGCTACCACGCCGGCTGGATGAACGGCGTCAAGCACGACCTCCACCACATGATCACTGAGCCCCCCGTGCTCGGGGGCCGCTGGGTGTGCGAAGGCATGGTCATGGCGGCGGTGGGCGTGTTCGACAGCAAGGTCGAAGTGCTTCGCGTCCTGGGCACGACCGCCGCCCTCATCGCCTTCTTCCTCATGATCGCCGGCGCAATCCACATGCTCGCCCGCGGGCACTGGTGGGTGCTGGGCGCGGGGCTTTACTTCGCCTTCATCTGGCTCCAGTGGGGCACGCGCATCAAGCCGCGCTACATGGTGCCCATCTCCCCCCTGCTCTTCCTCTTCCTCTGGAGCGGCCTGACCTGGCTGATCGTCCTGCTCGCCGCCCAGTCCAAGGGATCGCGGTGGAGCGCCCGCGGCGTCGGCCGCGTGCTGCTCGTCGCCCTGGTCGCCCTGGTCGCGCTCGGCAACGCGTTCCCGTGGGCGACCGAGTTCTACATCCGCCACGTCGCCGGCCGCGACTTCTACGACGTCGCCCGCCGCGGCGCCTACGCCCAGCTCGTCGACATCGGCGCCTACGCCCAGCGGCACATCCCCGCCGACCAAACCCTCTACATGAACGCCGGCGCACACCGCCGCATCGCCTATTTCCTCAGCGGCCGCCGCATCGAGACCAACGAGCTCGCCGTCCGCGACTGGCGCGAGTTCCAACTGCTGCTCGACCAGAACAACCTCGAGGCCTCGACCCGCCCGTCGGCGACCCAGCCCACCAGTCAGCCGACCACCGCCCCGGCCAGGAAGAGGCGGCTCACCATGGCGCAGCGGCGCAAGCGGTTCTTCGTCGGCATCCCCAAACGCACCCAGTACCTCATCCTCTTCGTCAATCACCCCGCGAAGGGCGAAAGCTGGCCGGGATGGCATTTGCCCATGCGCCCCACCGACACCGGGCTCGAATGGTGGCGGCTCTACCAGCGACAACCCGACGACACCTGGCGGGCGGTGAGTGTTCCCCGGAGCCGAGACTACATCCGTGGCGTCCCGCCCGCCGCCGAATAAGCCCTCCCACATTTTTCGGGAATTCCCGCCCCCGCGCCCGGATTATCTCATGCGGGCAGCAATCCCTCGTTTTCACCCGCGGAGGAGTCAACCGTGCGCACCCCGTCCCGCCATCAACAACCCCGTCGCCACCACCCCCATTCCAACTCGGCGATCGACGCGCTCGAAGAGCGGCGCCTGATGTCCACCTCCACGTTCTACAACCAGACCAACCTCGTCTCCGACGACGCCGCCCCCGGCACGCGCACCGACGCCAACCTCGTCAACGGCTGGGGCATCGCCCACGGACCCGACGGCCCATGGTGGGTCTCCGCCGCCGAGACCGGCCTCTCCATCGCCTACGACGGCACCGGCGCTCCCGCCGCACCCGACGTCCAGATCCCGTTCGCCGCCGGCCAAACCGAATCCAACCCGACCGGCGTCGCCGCCAACGCCAACGACGATTTCGTCGTCAAGAGCGGCCACACCCGCGCGCCCAGCCTCTACGTCTTCGTCACCGAGAACGGCACGATCTCCGGCTGGAACCCCGCCGTCGACGAAACCCACGCCATCCTCGCCGTCGACAATTCCGCCAGCGGCGCCGTCTACAAGGGCGTCGCGATCGCCGTCCGCAAGCACCACGATTTCGTATACGCCGCCAACTTCCACGCCGGCACGATCGACGTCTTCGATTCCGCCTTCGCGCCCGTCGCCCACAAGCGGGCGGCCTTCCGGGACACGCAGCTCCCCGCCGGCTACGCCCCGTTCAACGTCACCACCATCGACAACCAGCTCTACGTCACCTACGCCCTTCAAGACGCCGACGCCCACGACGACGTTGCCGGCCCGCGCCACGGCTTCGTCGACGTCTTCAACACCGACGGCACGCTGGTAAAACGCTTCGCCTCGCGCGGCAGTCTCGATTCCCCCTGGGGCACCGTCGTCGCCCCGCACGACTTCGGCCTCTTCAGCGACGACATCCTGATCGGCAACTTCGGCAACGGGAAAATCAGCGCCTTCAACCGCAAGGGACGCTTCATGGGCTTCGTCACCGGCGCCGACGCCAACCCCGTCGAGATCCCCGGCCTCTGGGGCATCGGCTTCGGCAACGACGCCGGCGCCGGCCCCGCCAATACCCTCTTCTTCGCCGCCGGCCCCGGCGAAGAATCCCACGGCCTCTTCGGCACCCTCACCCCCGGCAAGAGTCACCACCACGCCAGCACCAGCACCTCCGGCGGAGGCTTCAACTACTAGCCGCGCGCGAGCCACGGATCACATGGATCGCACGGATGAATTCATCCAGTTCGTATCCGCGTCATCCGTGGTTCAATGTTCCCGTCCCAACAGCGCCTCGCGCAACACCGTCATTTGCGCCCGATCCACACCCCCGCGCGGCTCGATCGATAACGGATAATTCGCCCACCACGGCCCGCCCGCCCAGTAACACCCCGGCATCTCCAACCGCTTCAGCTCGCGCACGAACACGCGCAACGTCTCCTGCCAGCGCACGTCGTCCCCCGCATTGGCCGGGATGCCGAACTCCCCGATAAACCCGATCGCGTTCCGCCGTTCCAACCAGTCGTGAAATGGTTTCAGCCGCTCCACCCCAACCGTCGGCGACCCCTTCTCCAACTCGTAACTCTTCACGTACCGCCCCGACTTGTCACGATCGAAATACAGGTGCGCCTCGTACACCAGCCGATTCGCCGGGTCGTTCACCCATAAATCCGGGTTCCGCTTCGCCCAGTCCGCCGCACCCGAATAACCGTCACCCGGCACGAAGACGTAGTGCGTGCGGTCCACCGACCGGATCGCGTCCACCGCCGCCTGCGCCGCCGCCGGCCACAGCCCGTTCGTGTCGTGCGGCTCGTTCACCAGGCCGTACGCGTACACCGCCGCCTCACCCTTCAGGTGCCCCGCCAATCGCCGCCAGAAATCCGCGAACGCCGCATTGGGCACCGCCGGCGTGCCGATCAACTGGCCACCGTACCGCGCGTAATTGTGCGGCTCGGGCAGCACCTTCATGTCGCGCCGCGCGACCTCGCCGATGAACTGATCGAGGCGCCCGAGTTCTGCCTCGTCCAGCGACCCGTTCAGCGTCCGCTGCAGTCGCTCCCACCGGAACGGCAACCGCACCAGCATCACGCCCTTCGACTTGTAATAGTCCAGCTCCCTGCCGGTCGGATAGGTGTAGTGCTGCCCATACACGCCCGGCAGATCTCGCTCGCCGAACTCCGCCCCGCAGAGGTTCACGCCGATCATGAACGGCGGCGGCGTCGGTCGAACGGCGTTCCGCGGAACCGGTTGCGTGGACGGCATAGTCGAAGGCGATGGCGAGGTCGGCGCCGGCAACGCGCCCATGATCGCCGGCCAGAAGATCGCGCCCAGAGATCCGAGCCGGCCGCCCGCCGCCGGCGCAGCCGGTCGGGTCGCGGGACCGGTTTTCGGCATCGTCGCCGGCGGCGTCACCGCCCCGCGCGGCCGCCGCCCGCGCCGTCGCCCGGCCGGCTGTGTCGTCGACGCCGTCGCCTGTGTCGACGCCTGCGTCGATGCCTGCGTCGCCGCCGCCGCGCGCCGTCGCGCCGCGGCACTCCGCACCGGTTTCACCTTCGGCTGCGTCGCCGCCGCCAGATCCCGTTGATGCCGCTGCCCCTTGGGTGTCGTCACCACCTGGAATTCCGCCAGTACGTACCCCCCGGCACGCGCGATCACCTTCGCCTGACGCAGCATCCCCGTCCGGATCAGACGCCCCGTGACCACGTCCTTATCGTCGTACAATTTGTCGTTGGTGTCCGGGAACACCGCGTACACCAGCCCGCCGCGCTGCTGCTTGCGGATCACGCGATCCCACTCCCCGCGCACGTCCTTGCGCGGCAGCAGCATCCCCAGGCCGAACACGTCCCGGTCGCTCAGGAACGTCAGCACCGTCGCCTCCGGGCCCAGCACCCGCTGGTCCGGACGAACGTGATCGTGGATCATCCGCGCCACGTCGTCGATCCCCAGCCACTTCCCGCCGTGGTACGCCCGCGCAAACCCCACGTGCCGAAACCCCTCCTGCGGCCGCGTGATCCCGCGCTGCTCCCGGATCAGGTTCAGGCAACTGATCCCGTTCGGGATCACCACCATCCCCAGCCCCGCGAACGCGATCACCTCCCTGGCCCCGAACAACTTGAACCGATCCCCCAGCCAACGGATGAACAACCCCCACCCCGCCAGCAGCAGCGGCAGGATCATGATGAAGTACCGTGGCACGCTCCCCAGCGACGCCATTGTGATCAGCGTCACCAGCGCGAACAATCCCCACAGCACGTTCCGCCGCACCAGCCACACCGCCGACCCCATCACGATCAGCGAGAAGACCGTGCTCATCCCCACCGAGTACCGCGCCCCCACCGGAATAAACCCCGGACCGAGCTGCGTCCCGAAGAACGATTCCGGCAGCGTCTGCTCGAGCAGCGCGTAGACGTTCCCCGGCAGCGGGTCAACGATCTTGCGCGTGAAATCCTGAAGTCGCGCCCCCACCTTCCGCTCGTACCCGCCTTGCTTGCCGCGCACGTCCACCACCAGCGCGAACGTGATCGCGGTAATTGCCAACACGCCCAGCGTCAGCAAACACGCCATCCGCCGCGACCGCCGCGCGACGCCATCATCGCGCAACTCGCCGGCGTGAGTCGGGCGCAATAAGCCCCACACGCACGTCGCCACCAGCGCCACCGCCAGCACCCAGAACGTCGGCCGCATCGCCGCCGCCAGGATCAACCCCCCCACCAGCATCGCCAGCAACTGCGCCCGCGACCGCGCGTCCCGCGACCGCGACAACCGGTCGAACGCCAGCAGCGACACCACCACCCCCAGCAAAAATGGCACGTCGCTCAGGATCTCGTTCGAATGCTCCAGGAACCGACCGTTCGCCCCCATCCCGAACACCACCGCGATCGCCAGCCACCCCGGCACCACCGGCCGCATCAGCCGGTACGTCAGCACCAGCGTCGCCAGCGCCATCAACGTGACCGCCAGCACCGCCGGCCAATCCCGCCGCCCAAACACCTTCTCGATCGCCGCCAGCATCAGCGGCATCCCCGGATACCGGATGTCCTGTTGATCCGAATAGAGCGCCGCCCCCGCCCGGTCGCGAAACGTGTATTCCCCCGTCGCCGCCAGTTGCCGCCCCAGCCCCCGGTACGCCGCGCTATCCCGCCCGATCCGCCACTGCCCGTTGAACGCCGCGACGAACAGCGCCGCCACCAGCACAAAAAATAGCCACCGCCACCTGGGTATGAACGCAAGGAGGTGGTTTTCACGGGCTGGCGACTTCGCCAGCCCCGGCGCCGACACAACGGACATATGCCGCCATCTTCACACCCCCGCCCCAAACGTCAAGCAACAACCCCCCCCCCCC